>Ga0180014_1000208_pt1 | contig 17335 bp, 15 predicted proteins | sample KR13_S1_MetaG_FD_116507 | JGI IMG/M metagenome (GOLD analysis project Ga0180014, IMG submission 116507) | Groundwater microbial communities from the Olkiluoto Island deep subsurface site, Finland - KR13_S1_MetaG | ecosystem: Environmental > Aquatic > Deep subsurface > Groundwater | place... | reverse complement strand
TCTTTTTTGCTCCACCAGCAACATGAGTGGCCGTGAAAAGGCTTGCACAGGTCACTTCATACAGAAACAGAGGTTTACTATACAGTTTTTGAAGATATGATCTTCCCATATCGGGAATAGCTGGGATTGTGTCTTTGTTTACGCTCTTGTTCCTCGCTCAACGCTTGAGGAAACCGTAAGGGCGCAGGCGAGGGTGGTGGCCGCCGAGCGGCTGCAACGGGTATCCCATACCATGCTTCTTGAGGCGCAGGGGCTTTCCACCAAGGAGCAACAGGCTTCCCTGGATGGTGCCATTGAGGAGCTGGCGCGTGAGACACCCAAAGATCTATGGGATATGAAGCCATGATATTCGATAACCCATCGGGGGCAACCCCGCTTGATCCCGATGAGGCTGAAGGACTCTTACTCCCCCACATTACCATGCGGGCCGAGCTGGATCGCTGGGAACAGGAAAACATTGCTGAGGCTGAAGCCAGGGCCTTCCGTCGCGCCCATCCTGACATTCTCACCGATGGGTTTGCCAAGCGGTTGTTCGGCCTTGTCTGGCGTTGGGCGGGATCGTACCGGAAAACCGGTAAGAATATTGGCCTGCCTGCCTGGCAGATAGCCACGGAGCTGCGGACTCTCTGCGATGATTGCGCGGTCTGGATTGAGCATGATGTGTATACGGCTGACGAGATCGCCGTGCGCTTCCATCACCGGCTTACGGCAATCCTTCCCTTTGCCAACGGTAATGGCCGCCATGCTCGACTGATGACTGACATTCTGCTGGCGAACCTGCTCAAGAAACCACGTTTTACCTGGGGGAGCGGCAACCTTGTCGATGCCGGGGATTGCCGGAAACAGTATATCAATGCCCTGCGTGCAGCTGACCGGTACGATTATGGGCCGCTATTGGCCTTTGTACGTTCATAATGAGTTTGGAATAGATTAAATTTTACCCCCTTCCTTGCACCCTCTTCCCCTGATTCAACAGATCGGCAGAACTTGACTTGAACAACTATACAAAATTAATCACAACATTTTGCGATGATAATCGCACATAAAAAAAAATGGTTTGGGTTCAATAACAAAATAGTTCAAGGTAAGAGAACCCAGACTTGATTTTCGTTCTTAAATTCAGGATGTTGCTAAAATTACTTGGATCTAACGAATTGTTTGCTAAAAGGTGTCTGTCGGGTAGATTGTTTTCAATCATACGTTCGGGGGGATTTTGATCTGGTTGGCAGTGATCAAATATTGTGTCCCCGTAATTGTGTAACTGTAATGAGAGGGTAAATGACCAGTGAAATTCACGCCCGCGAAAAAATAGATCAACTGCTTACCCAAGCCGGTTGGTTTGTTCAGGATGTCAAGGACACCAACATCTTTGCAGGCAAGGGTGTGGCAATCCGTGAATTTCCTTTGAAGCAGGGGCATGGTTTTGCCGATTATCTTCTCTACGTGGATGGCCGGGCCGCAGGTGTTATCGAAGCCAAAAAGACCGGCACCACCTTGACCGGGGTTGAAACCCAGTCTGACAAATATGCCAAGGGATTGCCCGATGGTCTGCCGGCCTGGAGCCGTCCGCTGCCGTTCTGTTACGAGTCAACCGGTGACGAGACCCGCTTTACCAATAACCTCGATCCCGAGCCCCGCTCCCGGCAGGTCTTTGCCTTCCACAAACCGGATTACATCTTCGAGGAAGTAGAGAAAACCATCAACCAAGCCGCTGAAGTCAGCCCCAAATATCTCAGCCAATCGACCACCCTCCGGGGCCGAATTCGCCACATGCCTGAACTTATCGAAGACGGATTCTGGCCCGCCCAGATCCAGGCGGTCCATAATCTCGAAAAATCTCTGGCCAAAGACTGTCCCCGTTCCCTGATCCAGATGGCCACCGGCAGCGGTAAGACCTTCACCGCCATCAGCATCATCTACCGGCTCATCAAGTTCGCCGGTGCCAAACGCGTCCTCTTTCTGGTTGATCGCGGTAACCTGGGCAAGCAGACTTTGAAAGAGTTCCAGCAATACGTTTCGCCTTACAATAATTACAAGTTCAGCGAGGAATTCATCGTCCAGCGCCTCACCTCAAACACCATCGATACCACGGCCCGGGTCTGCATTTCGACGATCCAGCGGCTCTACTCGATGCTCCGGGGCCAAGAGCTGCCTGAAGAGGCCGAGGATCAATCTCCCCAGGGCATGGACAGCCTGTTCAAAGAGGTCCTGCCCCTGGAATACAACCCCAATATTGACATCTCCACCTTTGATTTCATCATCACCGATGAATGTCATCGCTCCATCTATAACCTCTGGCGGCAGGTTCTGGAGTATTTCGACGCCCACCTGATCGGCCTCACCGCCACCCCGTCCAAGCAGACCTTCGGTTTCTTTAACCGCAATCTGGTGATGGAATACGATCACGAGCGGGCCGTGGCCGATGGCGTCAACGTCAATTATGATGTCTACCGGATCAAGACCAAAATCACTGAACAAGGCTCCAAAGTCGAGTCCGGCTACTATATTGACAAACGGGACCGTGAGACCCGCGCCACCCGCTGGGAAAAACTGGAAGAGGATTTCGAGTACGACCCCAACACGCTTGATCGTAACGTGGTGGCTGTTGACCAGATTCGTAAAATCATCCAGACCTTCCGGGAAAAGGTGTTGACCGAAATCTTCCCTGGCCGACAATATGTCCCCAAGACCCTGATCTTTGCCAAGGACGACAGCCACGCCGAGGATATTGTCAAGTGTATCCGCGAGGAGTTCGGCAAGGGCAACGATTTCGCCCAGAAGATCACCTACAGGACCACTGGCGCCACGCCCGAACAGTTGATCGCCTCCTTCCGTAACAGCTTCAATCCCCGCATCGCTGTCACCGTTGATATGATCGCCACCGGCACTGACATCAAGCCGCTGGAAATCGTCATGTTCATGCGGGCTGTGAAATCCCGCTCCTTCTTCGAGCAAATGAAAGGCCGCGGTGTGCGGATCATCAACAGCAACGATCTGCAGTCGGTCACCCCGGATGCCCGGGTCAAAGACCATTTCGTCATTGTCGATTGCGTCGGCGTCTGCGAGCTGGACAAGACTGACTCCCGGCCCATGGAGAGAAAGCCCACGGTTAGTTTCGAAAAACTCTTACAGGCGGTGAGCCTCGGCAATACAGAATCGGATGTGATCTCGTCCCTTGCCGCTCGGATGGCCCGGATCGGTCGGCAGATTACCAGGGGGGATGATCAAAAGGTCTCCGAGCTTTCCGGCGGTAAGACCCTGGAGCAGTTGACCACCGATCTAGTCATTGCCCTCAAGCCTGACAACTCTATTGCCAAGGCCAAACAGGATAATGGCGGGGCCGAACCCAGCGAAGCACAGATCAAACAGGCCGCAGTTTCCTTGATTGTCGAGGCGACCCGACCGCTCCATAATCCCCAACTCCGTAACTTCCTGGTCGAGATCAAGAAGAAGAACGAGCAGGTCATTGACAACATCAGTGAAGATCAGCTGATCTCTGCCGAATTTTCCGCCGAGGCCCTGGAAAAGGTCAAGTCGATGGTCCAATCCTTTGAGCGGTTCCTGGCCGATAACCGCGACGAGATCACCGCCCTGCAGGTTTTGTACAGCAAGCCCTATAAGAGTCGCCTGCGTTTTGAGGATATCAAAGAACTGGCCGGATTGATCGAAAAGCCGCCGCACCATTTTCGGGTTGATACTCTCTGGGATTGTTACGCGGCCCTGGAGAAGGCCAGGGTTAAGGGGGCCAATGGTCCGCATATCCTGACCGATTTGGTTTCCCTGGTTCGTTTTGCCATGCATCAAGAGAATGAACTGGTGCCGTTTCCGGATAAGGTCGAGGTCAACTTCAAGGCCTGGCTTTCCCAGCAAGAGGCAAGTAGTAAAAAGTTCAGCGATGATCAGCGCCAGTGGCTGGTGATGATTCGCGATCATATTGCCGCCAATCTTGGTATTGAGACGGATGATTTTGATTATGCGCCTTTCTCGCAGCAAGGCGGTTTGGGGAAGGTGCATCAGCTCTTTGGTGAAGAGTTGAATATAATTATCGAGCAATTAAATGAAGCGTTGGCGGCATAAGATGCAGAGTGAACACGCTGAAATAATTATCTGCGATGCAGATGACAGTAAGGTTGATGTGTTTTGGAAAAAGCAACTCCCGAGGATTGCTCGACTGGTCAAAAAGAAGGTGGCGCCATGAGTGAAGAAAAGGGGCTGCAAACAACTTCTCAGATGCTGATCTATCAGGCAGAGGACGGCCAGACCAAAATCGAGGTGCAGCTTCAGGATGAAACCGTCTGGCTCACACAGAAGCACATGGCCGAGTTGTTTCAGACCACGGTACCGAATATCAACCTCCACCTGAAGAATATTTTTGAGGAAGGGGAGCTGGAACCTCGGACAACTATTAAGGATTCCTTAACAGTTCAAATTGAAGGGGGCCGCCAGGTCAAGCGGACAAAGAAATTCTACAGTCTCGACGCCATCATCTCGGTGGGCTACCGGATCAAGAGCCATGTTGCCACCCGCTTCCGGCAATGGGCCACCCGCCATATCAAGGAGTTTATTATCAAGGGCTTTGTGGTGGATGATGAACGGCTAAAAAACCCGGATCTACCCTTTGACTATTTTGACGAACTGCTCCGCCGCATTCAGGACATTCGCACCTCTGAAAAGCGGTTCTACCGGAAGATCACCGATATTTACGCAACGTCCATCGACTATGACCCGACGCTCGACATCAGCATCAATTTTTTCAAGACCGTGCAGAATAAGATGCACTGGGCCATAACCGGCCAGACCGCCGCCGAGATCATCAGCGACCGGGCCAATCACAGCAAGCCCAACATGGGTCTGACCAGTTGGCGCGGCCCCAAGGTGCGTAAACAGGATGTGGTGGTTGCCAAGAATTATTTAGGAGCCGTTACGAAATAACATGGCCATTTATATCTATTTCGTTACGGCTCCTTATGCCGCTTACGGGAAATTAAATGGCCATGTTATTTTTTTTACAGCGGCTTAAACGAAGAAGAACTCCTGGCCCTGAACAACCTGGTCGAGCAGTACCTGGTCTTTGCCGAGGGCCAGGCCATGCGCCGTATTGCCATGCACATGAGCGACTGGCTTACCAAGCTGGACGGGTTTTTAAGCCTGAACGACCGCGATATCCTGGAGCATGCCGGGAAAATTTCCCATCAAATAGCAAAGGAACTGGCGGAAACAGAGTATGATCGTTTTCACACAAACCGATTGCAACTTGAGGCCAAACAGGCCGATGAAGAGGATTTCGAACAGTTAACCCGGCAGGTCGAGGATAAAGGCAAGGAGCGCGAGGCTTGAATATTTATCCGACTTATTTTACAGTGAGCGTGACACACCCGCCATGCCTCTGCCCATTTAGCACGCCCACTTTGGCGGGTTTTTTTATGCCTGGAGATTGGATTTGAATGCGATGATTGATGAATTGAATGAGGCTTTGGTGGCGTGACAAATAATTTACCAGAGAATTGGACTAAAAGTACTCTCGAGGAAGTATCGACCATTATAATGGGACAGTCGCCTCTTTCAGAATATTACAACACGGAAGGTGACGGACTCCCATTCTTTCAAGGGAAGGCTGAATTTGGCGATTTTTATCCCGAAGCAGTTAAATGGTGTTCAAAGCCCGGCAAAATTGCAGGCAAAGATGACATACTGATCTCAGTGCGTGCGCCAGTTGGGCCGACAAATCTCGCGCCCTCAGAATGTTGTATCGGTCGTGGATTAGCGGCCATCCGTCCAAATGGAGATATTCCAAACAAATATTTGCTCTATTATTTGCGTAGCATTGAAAATGAAATTGATTCTTATGGTACAGGAACAACTTTTAGGGCTATTTCAGGGAAAATTCTAAAGTCATTATCTGTCCCAATTGCCCCCCTCGAACAACAAAAACGCATCGTTGCGGAAATCGAAAAACAATTCTCCCGGCTTGATGAAGCCGTTGCCAACCTCAGGCGCGTCAAGGCCAACCTCAAACGCTACAAAGCCGCCGTCCTCAAAGCTGCTGTCGAAGGCAAACTCACCGAAGAATGGCGAAAACAACATCCCGATGTAGAACCAGCCTCAAAACTCCTCGAACGCATCCTCGCCGAACGCCGCCAAAAATGGGAAGAAGCCGAACTCGCCAAAATGAAAGCCAAAGGCAAAGCCCCGGAAGATGATAAGTGGAAGAATAAATATAAAGAGCCTGAATGTTTCGGGTATGTCGATTTTACAATTCCGAAAAGTTGGATGGTCGCGACAGTGCAACAATTAGCTGAACGAGTTCAATATGGTAGTTCATCAAAAACAAAAGAAGATACAGATGGTATTCCTGTTCTTAGGATGGGAAATATTTTCGAAGGTGAATTATCACTAGAAAAATTGAAATACTTGCCCCAAAAACACAATGAGTTTCCAGAGTTGTTCCTTAAGGACGATGACTTGCTTTTCAACCGCACAAACAGTCCAGAGCTTGTTGGGAAGACAGCGGTTTACAAAGGGAAACCCTCCCCTTGTTCTTTTGCTTCATATCTAATCAGGGTACAGCTGATGCCGGGGGTTGAAGCAAAATTTCTGAGCTATTACATCAACTCTATGCATGGTCGCCAATGGGTAAAATCAGTTGTTACTCAACAAGTCGGGCAGGCTAACGTCAACGGAACAAAATTACAGGCTTTAATCATACCTGTCCCTCCGGCAATGGAGCAGAAAACAATAGTATCAGAAATGGAAAATCGCTTCTCACTGATGAACGGAATGGAAGTCGCTGTCGAGACTAATATGCTACGCGCTGAACGTCTACGCCAGTCGATTTTAAGCAAGGCATTTACCGGACAATTAATTGAACTTATAGCTTTAGGAGAAGAATAACTATGGCAAAAATAGAAGGATTCAGGATTAAAAATTATCGTGTTTTGAAAGACGTGACACTCGGAAAACTATGGAACATGCAACAAGCTCAACCTCTGACGCCGATGACTGCGGTTATCGGTAAGAACGGTGTTGGCAAGAGTTCTCTTTTTGATGCTTTTGGGTTCCTTGCAGATTGCCTTAAATTGGGGGTTGAAGAGGCCTGTGATACCATGGGCCGAGGAGGATTTAACCGTATTCGTTCTCAAGGGGTAAATGATCCGATTGAGTTTCAAATATATTACAAGCAAGAAGGAAGTGCTCGGCCGATCACCTATGAACTTGCTATTGATGCCGATAAAACAGGCCGCCCCTACGTAATATTTGAACGTCTTCGCCAGCGGCGCAAAGGACAAAAACATGGTTGGCCTTTCTCTTTTCTTATGTTGAATGAAGGTAAAGGAGTCGTATGGAAAGGTGAGGAACAGGGACATCAGATTAATGAAGAAAAGGCCGATTTTGATTTATTCAAATTAATTAAGGAAATTGAAGCAACACCTCAAAAAGAAGAAAGTAAAGAAACAGAGATTATTGAACTCCAAGATAAACGTAAACTTGGCATTGCAACTCTTGGCGCCCTCAAACAACATCCTCGTATATCTGCTTTTCGACAGTTCATTGAAGGATGGTACTTAAGTTACTTTACACCGGATGCAGCCCGCAGTTTGCCCCTGGCTGGTCCGCAAAGGCATTTGAATATCCACGGGGACAATCTCGGAAATGTCGTTCAGTTCATGGAACGTGAACATCCTAAACGATTTAAGAGCATTCTTAATCGCATCGCTGAAAAAATTCCGGGAATCGACAAGATTGATACTGAAGAAAGCCCGGATAAACGTTTACTGCTCCGATTTAACGACAAAGGTTTCAATGATCCGTTCTACGCACAGCAAATGTCAGATGGGACGCTGAAAGTCTTTGCCTACTTGCTGTTATTGGAAGATCCAACACCGCCTCCGTTTATTTGTATTGAAGAGCCAGAAAACGGGCTTTATCACAAACTTCTTGAAACATTGACCGCTGAATTCCGCGAACATGCAACCGGCAAAAAAAACGCGCCACAACTCTTTATCACAACTCATCAACCCTATTTGGTCGATGCACTGTCACCGGACGAGACATGGATTCTTGAAAAAGGACCAGAAGGCTTTTCGAAGATCCGCAGGGCCAGCGACGATGCGACCGTAAAAGCCTTGGTAGATGAGGGCTTTCCACTTGGTAGCCTTTGGTACAGCGATTATCTGGATGCGAGGGAAGCTAATGCACTTTGAAATACTTGTCGAAGATGCGTCAGGGAAAATCGCATTAGAATCTATTTTGGATAAAATTCTTGGTAAGAACGGGCAAGATCACACCTATAAAATAATCTCCTATAAAAGCATTGGTCGTATTCCAAAAAACCTAAAGGGAACGACAGACCCGCAGAAGCGGATTCTTCTGGATCGATTGCCCAATTTGCTTAGAGGATATGGGAGAAGCCTTCGAGGCATTCCTGCTGTAGTTGTTTTGGTTGTTGATCTGGATGATAAGGACTGTTTGGTATTCAAACAAGAAATGGTCGACATTCTGAATGATTGCAATCCACAACCAACAACGCTATTTAGGATTGCGATAGAGGAAGGTGAGGCTTGGCTATTAGGAGATCGAAATGCCGTAAAAGTTGCCTATCCTCGGGCCAAAGAACAGATATTAAGCACTTATGTGCAAGACAGTATTTGTGGTACATGGGAAAAGCTCGCTGATGCCCTTTATCCGGGAGGATCGCAAGAACTTAAACGATTGGGATGGCCCCATACTGGACAGACTAAATGTGAATGGGCGAAAAATATAGCTCCTCACTTAGATGTAGAAAACAATCAATCGAGAAGTTTCCAGGTGTTTCGTGACGGGATTAGAAATCTAATGTAAGGAGGGTCTTAGTGGCTGAATGGACTTGCGCCGTACGAGGAAGGGAAACGGAATATCTGCCGTAAGCAAAAAAAGAGCTTTATTATGGTGATGAACCTGAGCCATTACCAACAGATGGAAGGGAACATCTCAGGATCATAATAGATTTTACCCGTTTATTATAAAGATAATTTAGCAAAGAGATCTTTCAACTTAACCTGAAAGTGACTTGATATTCCATCAAATGAAAATTAGATAATGACCTCAGCAAATATCGTCCAAAAACTTTGGAACTACTGTAACGTCCTGCGGGACGACGGCATGAGTTATGGTGATTACGTCGAGCAGTTGACATATCTGCTGTTTCTTAAGATGTCGGATGAGCGGACCAAGGCCCCTTACAACAAGCCAAGTGCGGTGCCGGCAGGGTACGACTGGCCCAGCCTGATCAAGAAGGATGGTGATGAGCTGTTTGATCATTACCGTCATCTCCTGGATCAACTGGGGAAAGAGAAAGGCCTGCTCGGCCTGATCTTCATCAAATCCCAGAACAAGTTTCAGGATCCGGCCAAACTGCGACGCCTGCTGGTCGATCTGATCGGCAAGGAAAACTGGTCGGTGATGAGCGCCGATGTCAAGGGCGATGCCTACGAGGGCTTGTTGGAAAAGAACGCCCAGGATACCAAGTCCGGGGCCGGTCAGTATTTCACCCCTCGTCCGCTGATTCGGGCCATGATCGATGTAATCCGACCGAAACCGGGTGAGAAAATCTGCGATCCTGCCTGCGGTACCGGCGGCTTTTTGCTGGCCGCCCATGACAACATCATTACCAACAACCCTAATATGACTAAGGAGGAGAAGCACGCCCTCAAGGACGTCACCTTTTCCGGCTGGGAGCTGGTCCAGAGCACAGCCCGCCTTTGTGCCATGAACCTTATGCTGCACGGCATCGGCAATAACGACGGCAAACTGCCGTTGACAGTGAGCGATGCCTTGGCTGCCGATCCAGGCGACCGTTTCGATATTGTCCTGACCAATCCCCCTTTCGGCAAGAAGAGCAGTACCACCATTGTCGGCGAAGACGGAAAAGCTTCCAAGGAGACGGATATTGTCGAGCGGGAAGACTTCTGGGCCACCACCTCCAACAAACAGCTTAACTTCCTCCAGCACGTAAAAACCCTGCTCAAACAGCACGGCCGCTGCGGGATCGTGGTGCCGGATAACGTGCTTTTTGAAGGCGGGGCCGGCGAGACCGTGCGCCGTAAGCTCCTGCACGATTGCGACGTTCACACCCTGCTGCGCCTACCAACCGGGCTGTTCTATGCCCAGGGGGTCAAGGCCAACGTCCTCTTCTTCGACAAAAAACCGGCCTCGGAAACACCGTGGACCAAAAAACTCTGGATATACGATCTCCGCACCAATATCCACTTCACCCTCAAGACTAATCCCTTAAAGCGGGCCGACCTGGACGAGTTTGTCGAATGTTACAACCCTGCCAACCGTCAGGATCGTAACCCCACCTGGTCTGACAGCTCCTCTCCGTCCATGGAACCGCTGCATTCGGACGTCCCTGTCCATCAAGACAATCAGGCTGGGCGCTGGCGGGTCTACAACTATGACGAGATCATCAACCGCGACAAGGCCAGCCTCGATATCTTCTGGCTCAAGGACGAATCCCTGGAAGATTCCGACAACCTGCCCGAACCCGGTATCATAGCTGCCGAAATCATTGAAGACCTGGCGGCTGCTCTGGAACAATTCAGGGAAATAGCTTCAGATTTGGGAACTGAAAATATCGTGGAGCTATAAGCATGGTTACAGGAATTGATTCCCTTTAAGAAGGATTAGAAGAAGTTTTAGATTTGTGACTTTTATAACAGAGGAATAGAGTTAAATGGCAATTCAGCCTCAAGCCTTTCTTTCTTTTACCGCCCGCAATTATCCTCTTCTGCTGGATATTTATCGCCGTGAAATCGGTGTTAATGAGGCTGAGCTCTATGAACTGATCCGGAAATATCGTTCCGATTCCGATCCATTACCAGAACACACATACAGTCAGCTTCTTGATCTGAAAATTATTGAGTCGCTTCCGGATGCAACTGCGACTTACGAGATGACTCGGCAGATAGCCAATCTTTTTCGTTTTCTTCTGCAGGAACAAAGGCTCACCTCAACTACGGTTATTCAGGCTTACCTTGATGATCTCGATACATTCTATACCGATCTGGAAAGTGCCATCAGTGAAGGAAAGCATGGAAGGATTGAACGGTCGCTGAGTGAAATTGTAGATACCATGGATCGGATTCGTCAGGATTCCAGGGCAAATCGGCAGGCGATCATTAATGAAGTAATGGCCGTAAAAGCGAATCGTGAACGGCGGACCGTTAGAGAACGTTTTGATAAGATCCTGCTTCTCTGGGAGAAGTATTTGGAGCCACTCAAGGATCTGATAGATGTCAAAAAAACCATGGATAACTCGCTTGATGCTCTTGAAAACTTATTGAAGTTTGGTCTCAAGAAATATTCGATGGATGGGGTCGTGTATCGTGGGTTTTCAGGATCGTTGGCCAGGTTGGTTCGTCTGCGACGTGACATGGTTTCTGATTTTCGTGAGTCCATGCAAGAAGTGGAGCCACTTTATCTTGCCTTAAAAAGAGACAGTATCCTTGCACGAGGAGCATCAAGAGCGCTTGAGAAAATAGATAAATTCGGTCTGCGCAGCCTGCAATTGACTGATCAATTGGCATTGCCCGCTGGTCGGTTACAGGAAGGTTTGTTTACAGACACCAGCATTGGATCCTACTTGTATGGTGTTAAGGGGTATGAGCCAAAACCGTTACCGCGCTTGCCTGTTGAGAATGACACATCAACTCCGCACTATATTGATTTGCAGGATGTGATCGATAGACTGGTAAATGAATTACCTGTCCAGGATACTTTGGCATGGTTGTTTGAACGTTATCATGATTTTGAGCTGGCGGACCTCCTGCGTGTGTATGGTCGGCTTTTACAGTCTCACTCCTGTACAACGAAATTCAGCAGTAGTGAAAAGAGTTATCCCTTCGAGGATATAATCGTTTATGCCCATTCTATGACAATTGAAGAGATCGTATGAGTGAAACAAGCCCATTTGCGCTCCCATATTTAAAAGAGATTTTTCAGCAATTACGTAAGGGACAACATATTTGCGCTGAAGATGGCAATATCTATTTTGCACTTCATGATAACGCTTCAGTTTATCAGGATCTGTTCAGTCATTTGGGCTTCAAAATGGAAGTTCATTTCCGGGATTTTTACTATTTTACAGGAAGTGAGAATCTGAGTGATACGAGCACAAAAATGGCACTCTTTATTTTTATTCTTATGGAATATCTTGAAGGTCAGGGTGAGTCTGTACAAGAAGGAATTCTTACAAAAACTTTTTCAATAAATGAGCTGCCGCATTTTAATACGGAACGGTATCGATCGTATATGAAAGAAATTGGTGTCGAGGATTTTGATGGTCTTGTGGGCATAGTGTCCAAGCTGGAAAGGTTTGGTTTTGCTCAACGTCATGGTGATACGTTTCGTTTCAGGTCGCCGGTCTATCGTTTTTTTGATATTTGCAGTTCTATGATACAGGAAAACGAAAAGAGCAGTCTCCTTGATATGGAGAAGGAATGAAGAATATCGGCCCAACACGTCTCGTGCTTATCAGATCCGGCAAATATGAATTTTGTGATATCGAATTGATCCGTCCTCTCCATCTTATCGGACCGAATAATGTTGGCAAGACGTCGCTTATCTCGACACTTCAGTTTTTATACATCGATCAGCAGCAAAAAATGCATTTCTCCAGAGACTTGGATCAGACCCGGAAATATTATTTTCCAGATCCGGATAGTTATATTTTATTCGAATGTCTGACGCCAACAGGGTATCGAGTATTGGGTGTCCATGGTTTGGGCCCGGTGAAAGGTTATCAGTTTGAACGGTACAGCTATAGAGGTGAGTTTTTATTAGAAGATTATGTTGATAGTGATCGCCGGATTCGGCCAAACAGTGAAATTCGTTCCCGCTTGTCCGATCGGGAATATACGATACTGGAACCATCGCATTTAAGGGCAGCTTTAACCGGAATTGGTGAGAATAAGGGCGTCCGGTTGGAATTACTGCCGATGCGTGATCGGGGTGGATATGAGAGATTTCGGAAGGTTTTTTCTAATCTTTTACGGTTGGCCCATTTGAGTCAGGAAGATCTGAAACGGTTTCTTTTCGAGATTTATGAAACCGAATTCCAGGAAAAAGGTATCATAGATTTAGAGTCCAGCTATTCGAGTCAGTATGAAAAAGTGAGGATAATGGCCAATGAGGTCAAAGACCTTATGGCTGTTGCGGATGATATTCGAGGCGCGTTGCTGCTTGCAGATGAGAGAGATTCTTTGCGTTCTGAGCTGCCGCAACTTTTCGAGAAGATAGTCGAGGTTATTGCCCAGATAAAAAAGAAAAATTTCAGTCTCAAAGAGACAATAGAAAAGGAACAATCGCAGTTGGCATCGCTTGTTGTTGAGACCGAAAAAAAACAGAGCGATACCCGTAAGGAGCTGCGTGCAGTAAATGAAGAATATGGTGTTTTGAAAAATGACTTAAAAATGCTGCATGAGGAAAAACAGGAGTTTGCTTCGTATTTCCTTCCGCTTGAAGAGGCAAGTATCGCTCAACTCAAACAGGAGATTGAAGAGATAGGATTCAGGCTGAGAAATTCAGTTGCTGAGCCTGTGAGCAGAGTTGAAGGACGGATTGCCAAGAATAAGAAAGAATTAAAAAAACAGGAAGAACTGCTGGGGGCTGTGGCCGATTCTGCAGCAAATTATCTCAAGCAGTATTATCCCGAAGAAGAAATTTCACGTATCTTTCAATTGTTCAACCATGATCTGCTGGGCATGAGTATGCGAGAGGGAGAAGTTGAGATCATTGATGCCGGGGAATTACATGATACTCTCAAAAAGATAGTGAGCAGGATAAATCCCGACGGTTATGTTGATGAAGCAGTACGGATATCATTCAATGCTTCTTTGCAGCCGGACTTGCAGAAGTATTCTGACCCAGCCGTGATCTCTGCCGGCATTGAGGACTTAAGAGCAGAGATAGTGAGAGATACTGATACGTTGCAGTCAGCACAGGAAAGTGAACAATTAGTACAACAGAAAAATAACAATACGCATAAACTACATCAACTTGAAGTTAAGCATCGAAAATATTCTGCTTTTAAAGAGAGATGTTTACAGGAAACAAGATGGGAAAAAGAACTCAGAAAATATGAGTCAAAGCAGGGTGGTCTTGAGCAAATTCAGGATGATTTATTAAAAAAACAGGCCGTGTTTCAAGAAAAAAGCAGGGAACTTTCTCAAAATTTTACCAGAATTATACAAGAGGAGGAAAGACTGAGTAAGCGAGTTCGTTCTCTTGTCCAACCTGGGGCAGAATGGAAAGTAAAGGAGCCGCTTGTTGTGTTCCCTGAGAAAATAGAAGACCTGATTTTTAGGTATGAGGACAAAGTTAACCAGGAGAGGCAGAAAAAGGAAAACTTGTCTAACAAGCTTGATGTCATTGAAGGTAGAACATATAGCAGGATTAAAGGTGACACGGAAGAGGAAACTCTTCGCTTGTTGGCTGAAGAGCTGGATGCATTAACCCAGAAAGAAGGGGCTGTGGAAAAACTATGGTCAGGTCTGACTGCGAACTTGCAGAGTGCCATCAAAAACATGCTTAAGGATCTGGAAACATTAAAGAGTAAGGTAGAAAACCTGAATAGACAACTGAGTAAAGTATCAGTATCAAATTTAAGTAGATTGAAATTGATGTTGGCTGAAAATCCTCAATTGGTCCCACGGTTAAAAGCTGTGTCTGCTCGTCATGATTCACCGCTCTTTGCTGGTTTACAAAATGCAGATGAGGCACTTGGGTTTATTGGTGAATTTCTAAGAAAAACAGGCAGGATTGAATTGTTACAGTTGTTTGAATTAAATTTTGAGGTAAATGTCGCGGATGGTGCCTCTCAGAAATATACCAAGCTGGAAACCATAGAATCCAACGGGACAACGATAACAATAAAGGTTCTGATAAATCTTATGCTTCTGCGAGGTCTCATGCTTGAGAGTAAAGAGGTTACGATACCGTTCTATCTGGATGAAGCTTCAAGCCTGGATCGTGAAAATGTGCGATCCATTGTTGAACAATCGGTCAAGATGGGATTCACCCCCATCCTTGCAAGTCCTGAAGCTATGGATGTTGCGGATAATCTCTATTTTTTGAAAGAGAGCAAAGGTCGGTTGATGCTCGGAGACGAAGCACTGGTAAGAATCAATCGAAAACCGGCAGTGAACGTAAGTCATGCTTGATCCATTTGCAAATCATTTGCATACCTTGCTGCAGGGGAAGAGAATCGCTTTGAGCAAAATTTCTTCTCAAGATAGGAAAAAACTGCAGACCTTGCTCGAATCCGGAGTAGTTGAAGAAAAACGTGTCGGTGCTGGTAGAAGCATTGAGCTATGCGACCATGGCGCGTTGCAGGCTTACGCTGACAAAGAATACCCGTGTGGCCTTGAAGAGCAAAGTGGATTAAATGCCACGCCTCGGAGTAGTGCCGTAGCTCACTATCGGGATGCAAAGAAAGCAATATCTACTGATGCCGAGATCCTGCAGGTATGCGCTGGAAGTCGTAGAAATGTTTTAATAAGAGATGGACAGGTTTTGCCGCTTGTGGAGTGGTGTCAAGCTGCCGGTGTTGCCGCCATCAGGCTGGATGATGTGTCGCGATGGACCGGGGCTGGGCTTATATCTGTTGTTGAAAACCTTGAACTGTTCCTGCATTTTGAAAAACTGGGGATCGAATCAGATTTGATATATTATGCGGCGGGAAGGGCTTCAGCGCGTGTGTTGACCTGGCTATCTTCTCCAGGAATGCAGTCGTTTCAAATTGTTCATTTCGGAGATTATGATCCGGTTGGCGTTGATGAATATCTGAGGTTGAAAAGAGCGTGCCCAGATAGAGTGACGATGTATGTGCCAGACAATATAGAGAATTTGTTTTCACGTTATGGGAAAATGGCGTTATTAGAAGACAGCAAGGATGTATTAATGCGATTGCGTAAAGAGGAAGATAATACAGCACGCCAGCTCGTCTCGCTCATGGATAGGTATAACTGCGGATTAGAACAAGAAATTTTGCTATTTGTAGAGAGAACTTTTAATAAGATACAGTTTAGTGGTTCAGGTCATGTCTAGACTAATTTGGTTTTAAAATCAGTAGGGTAGGGATATTCTATGCATGACGATAGGCCTGACAATACCTTTGCCGATGACGATGCTCTTGATTTCATTATCTACGAGGAGCTTGAGAAAGAAGGCCGAGAGCGAAAGGGCGGTAAAGGCGGCTGTTTTGGTATTGTTATGCTGCTGCTGTTACCGGTGGCGAGTGTGATGCTTCTGATCTGGAAATGATCAACGTTGCTCAACTGCCAGAAAAATATAGCGAGCCATTGCTATTGTAGTATGACCGATTATCCTATCATAGTCTCGCAACTGGGTTTCTTTCTCAAGATTCAAATGGTGTTTCATCATTTTGAAAAAAACTTCGATGTCCCATCTCTTCCCATAAATACGTACAATTTCTTTGGCTTCAAGATCAATTCTTGTGGAGAATAGGGCCAGCCAATCTCTTTTGTGGCGATGTCGGACAAAAACAACTTTTACCTTTTGCTCCTGTTTGGTTTCCACAACAACACTGGCAAGAATCTGTGCCTTGCCGGGGCGTTTTTTTATTCGCTTATAGAGTTTCCCCAAGGATACCCATTGATCATCGTGGCGGTAAAACACATTCGGCATATTCTTTGCCATGCATATAACCGGCAGGTGTTGACCAAGCTTGGCAAGGATCGCAGGCCAGCAAAACCAGCTGTCCATGAGAATGTAATCTGCCTTAACACCAAAAGCCAAAACCCTTTTAACCATATTCTCGAGATGCTCAGTGGACTTGGTCATTGCCTCAACCCGTCTTTTATAGCCACAGGTTCTTTTATCAAGATCCTTCTTGATACCCTGTATCCTCTTTTCTGCATTTGCAGAAGAGCAGAGAACAAAATCCAGGGGCAGAAAGCTGGCCCCCTCAGACCACCCCAGTGTCAGCATCTTGAAGCCTTTCAAGCTGGTATGGCTGGTATGATCAAAAACCCAGGCAAGAAGCTCAACGACCTTAGAGCGAGATCGATCACAGGTACTGTCATCAAAGATCAATACCTTTTCTCTTTCCTTGCTGGTAAGCAAAAAGAAAAAATTGGAAACATGAACAGCCAGTGATAACAAGAGCTTGCGTCAATTGTGGTGAGGGTTCTTCAGCAAATCATAGGCCGCATTCTTCTTAAATGGTAAGTCGGCATTGGTGACTATTCCTCTGTAGAAATTGTCCCCCTCAAAAGGCAACATGAAAATAGCGGAAAAAAGTGTCAGGGGCGAGATCCCTCTCAATTTCCGTATACCG
>Ga0180014_1000205_pt1 | contig 17531 bp, 18 predicted proteins | sample KR13_S1_MetaG_FD_116507 | JGI IMG/M metagenome (GOLD analysis project Ga0180014, IMG submission 116507) | Groundwater microbial communities from the Olkiluoto Island deep subsurface site, Finland - KR13_S1_MetaG | ecosystem: Environmental > Aquatic > Deep subsurface > Groundwater | place... | reverse complement strand
GGGTCACCGGCAATACCGGAAAACTCTTCCCGCCTCAGAGACTCCGGCTGGCGGAGCGGGATCTGCTCGGCCCGCGCCTTCTCCACGACCGGCGTTGGCACCGCCTTCAATCCACGCCCGGCGCGGCGGTCGGGCAGTCCCACGACCCCAACGACCTGGTGGCTGCTTTCGCCCAGCCGGACCAGCGGCTCGACGGCAAAGCTATCGCTACCGAAATAGAGTACCTTCAACAGCGCTCCCGTTTCTCATAGGGCGGCCTGCCGGCGCTGGAAATCCATCACTCGATACTCCTCCAGCGCAATCCTTCGTTCCTCGTCGCCGCACCTGTCAATTATCAGGACCCCATCTAGATGGTCGCACTCGTGCTGGAACACCTGGGCCAGGAACCCCACAGACTCGAACAGTATCTTGTGCCCCGAGAGGGTGGTGCATCTCAGAACAACTCTGTAGTAACGTGGTACCGGAACCATTATTCCGGGGATGCTGAGACAGCCTTCCTCAACGATGTACTCGTTCTCTTTTTCCACTATCTCGGGGTTCACAAAGCAGCGGACACCGTGGCCTAAGTCATAGACGAATAGCCTCTCCAGGACCCCCACCTGGGATGCCGCAAGCCCCGCCCTTCCCGGCTCGGCGTGGATGGCGTCGCCCATTTTCCTAACCAGCCCATTCACGCCGGGGCCCACCCCGTCCAGGACCCGGCAGTTCTCCCGCAGTACCGGGTCTCCCAGTGTTCTTATCTCCAGGGCCAACCGCTTACCTCCGGTTACCGTCCAGTGTCCACTCCCGAGTCACTCCTGAGGATATCCGCCTTATCTGTCTTCTCCCAGGTGAATCCCTCTTCCATGCGCCCGAAATGCCCGTAGGCCGCCGTGTTCCTATAGATTGGGTTCTGGAGCTTCAGGTCCCTGATAATCGCGGCCGGCCTCAGATCGAAGTGCTCCCCGATAAGCTCGGCTATCTTTTCGATGGGGATCTTCTCGGTCCCGAACGCCTCGCAGTTCACCGACACCGGGTGTGCCCTGCCGATCACGTACGCCAGTTGCACCTCGAAGCGGTCGGCCAGCCCGGCCGCCACCACGTTCTTCGCAATATACCGGGCCGCGTAGGAAGCGGAGCGGTCCACCTTCGACGGGTCTTTTCCTGAGAAGCAACCGCCGCCGTGCCTCGCGGTGCCTCCGTAGGTGTCGACGATTATCTTCCTGCCGGTCAGGCCCGTGTCGGCCTTGGGACCGCCAAGGACGAACTTGCCGGTCCTGTTGACGATTACCCTGGTCCTGTCGTCAATGAGTTCGGGCGGAACAATCGGCTTTATTACGTGTTCTTTCATATCGGGAGTAAGAAGGTTATCGATATCCACATCGGGGCTGTGCTGAGCGGCGATGACGATGGTTCTTACACTGACCGGCCTGTACCCATCGTACTCCACGGTAACCTGCGTCTTTCCGTCAGGCCTCAGGTACGGAAGAACATCTGCTTTTCTTACGTCGGCGAGTCGCCGGGCCAGCTTGTGGGCCAGGGTAATCGGCAGAGGCATCAACTCCTCCGTCTCGTTGCAGGCGAACCCGAACATCATGCCCTGGTCACCCGCCCCCATCTCGTCCAGTGCGTCATCACTGATCTCGCTTACCATCTCGGCGGAGTGATTGACGCCCATCGCGATATCCGGCGACTGTGGGTCTATCGAGGTAAGTACCGCGCAGGTTTCGAAGTCGAAGCCGAACTTGGCCCTCGTGTAGCCGATTTCCTCAATGGTCTCCCTTACAACCCGCGGGATCTCCACATAGGTGTCGGTGGTGATCTCGCCGGACACGATTACCAGCCCGGTGGTGACCAACGTTTCGCACGCCACCCGGGCGATCGGGTCCTCCTTGATTATCGAATCAAGTATCGCGTCGCTTATCTGGTCCGAGACCTTGTCCGGGTGACCTTCGGTTACCGATTCCGATGTGAAAAGGTGCAAATTCTTCGTCATCTTGTCCCTCCGCGTATATCGCTCCATTAAACTCACTCCCCTTCCGGTAACGGAAGAGGGCCCTGCTCCAACGTGAGTATAATACGAAATCCGCACTCAAATCGACTCGTGCCCGCAGTCCGGGGCAGCGGCATCAGGATGCAGGCTGCACCAGTTCCTTGGTGATGAAGTCCCCGGTCATGCCGTCCACCAGGATATGCAGGACATCGGCTCCGGGGCGCGGCTCCTTATAATAGACGTCCCATATCCATTTGTACTTGGGTGCGGGCATGTCTTCCCCCACCGCGTCGTAATCCGCCTTGCAACGAAGAGTGGCGTGGGGCAGGGCGTCCGGGTGCCCGTCCATATACTCGCCCCCGCCGTTCCTGAGGGCGGTGGTGTACACCTGGGGTGAATCCACCCGGAAATCCGGTGGCTTGTTCTCCCGGTATATCTTCAGGCCCTCCTCCCCGCCCTTGCTCTTCCCCGGGGCGTTTGGCCATACGTTCCCCCGATTGTAGATGACGAACATCCGGCTGTCCTCCTCCGGGCGGGGAGAGAAGTAATATACCTCCCATATCTTCGCCTTGCCGTCGCGGCCGATGCCCTCGTAATCCCCTTCCCTGACCTGTATCATCCAGTTCTCTTCCTGCCACTTGTCAGCCGCGGGCTTGGTGTACTCCACCGCCTCGAACGCGGTGACGGATTCAGGTCTTCCCTCGGTCGGATCATTGTTGGTTTCCCCTTTATCATCCCCACATCCAGGCATTGCGAGAACAAGCAACGCGATGCATACAGCCGCCACAACTGCCGCTCTGTTCCTGATCATCTATCCTCCGATCTCACCCTCCGCGTTCAACTTCCATCATATCAACCGGCATGTCACACACGATCACCCTAACACAGTATTCTACAACAATGGCCGACCGTCCCGCCCCTATCTACTTTGACTCACCCATCGCCTGGAGAGTTCGCGCCCCGGGAGGTCAACAGCCGGTCGTAACCGTCACCTAGTACCCCGCTCCATAGATACGCTGGCATTCGAACGCCGCTCCCGTCCACACCGGCTGCGTTCCGCTCCCTCGAAGTACTACAGAAGTACATCTCGGTCGCGCGCCTTGCCGGAGCGGCGCTTCGACGCTCTCGGTGCTGAACCGTATCCATGGAACGGGGCACTTATTCCCCTGACGAGTTGTCCGGTTTTCCGGATAGCGTTTCCCTTAGTGCCCCGCTCCATATACACCCTCTCGGTGCTTAACCGTATCCATGGAACGAAGCACTTAGTAACCGTCCGCAAGCCTTCTGGCCAGGAACTCCGGCAATCCTTCTTCTTCCATCTTCGCCTGGACCTTCGCTACCGGGTACGGGGCACGCCGGTAGGTGATAATGCCCTCATCCTGGTCGAACAGTACGTAGGACGCCCTCGGGTCACCGTCCCTGGGTTGGCCGACACTCCCTACGTTGACGAGGTATCGCCTGCCGCTCTCCAACTCCAACCGGTACCGGTCACCCGGAACCGCCGGTTCCGACGCCGGTTCGGCCCCTTCACCCGTCTCCCCCGCCACCGACGCGAACACCAGCGGCGAGTGGGAGTGGCCGTGAAAGCATATGCGCTCGTCGAAACTCCCGAAGACCTCGAGCGCCTGGCCCATGTTGAGGACGTACTCCCACACCGGGTCGCGCGGGCTCCCATGCACCAGCAGTACGTCGTTTGTGGCCCGTTTCCTGAGAGGCAGGGAGTCCAGGTAATCACGCGCGTCTCCCTGAAGCACCCCTCCCGTCCATTCGCAGACCCTACGGGCGTATTCGTTGAAGGACAGCAGGTCTATCTTCCCGAGTGAGCCGAGGTCGTGATTTCCCGCGACCGCGATCGCCCCGAGCCCTCTCACCTTCGAGACGCATTCGTTTGGGTACGGGCCGTAGCCCACCGTATCGCCTACACACCAGACGGCATCGCACCCATCGCACTGTGACAGCACCGCCTCCAGGGCGGGCATGTTCCCGTGAACGTCACCGATGACCGCTATCTTAGCCAATTATTTCTCCTGGTTCATCGGCCTTCGCGCTGGGATTCAAAGCGTTCCCGGACTCCTAGCGTTCTTCCAGCCTCAGGTAGTTATCTTGCCGTGAACCGCGACAATGTTGCTCCAGGGGATGAACCAATGTTCCACGCCGAGTTTTTCCGTCGCGGCCAGGGTTATTCCCTCGTCCCCTATCGCCACCACCGCGTAGAACTCTACGTCGGGGATCTCGTGCCTCACCAGTATATCTAACGACTGACAGGCGGAATCCCATCCGAACAACCTCTTACAGGTTTCAGCCGGCAAGTGCTTGATATCGCTGTCGGCCTCCTGTACGAAACACGGCTCACCCAGGCTTATTAGCTGCATCTCGACCTCCCTGTCCTTTGCGGCCCATCGCTCTTCTCGAGAGCCGGGAAAAACAATATTTCTCATACGTCGATTCACCGTCGCATAGCAAAAAGAATAGACCATAGCGTTCGGCTCTTCAATACTACCGAGAGCCCCCTGGACCGGTCCCGGGTGTGAAGCATTGGTCGTCACCGGCCCATGAAAGGTATAATAACTGCTTGTGATACCGGCTACATAAAGGAAACAGCCGTTTGAAGTACTGTGAGCTATGTAACCTGGAGAACCCCGACGATGCCCGTTTCTGCATGAAATGCGGGAAGGACCTCGACGAAGTACGATCGCTCGGTATCACCGAGGATCATTCAGAGGTAGGCTCATTCACCCCGGCGGGTACACAAGAGGCGCCTTCCTATGTCTCTCCCAAGAGAGATAAGTCCGAGCCACTCCCGGACATCAACTCCTACAAGGAAGCGGCGACTTCCATGGCGGAGTCGGAAGAGGTCCGGAGCCCGTTTGAGTACGGTGACGAGACCCCCGAGATACACATGACCGACGTCACCGCCGACTTCACTGAGAAACGGACCATCTGCGGAATATGCGGAATCGCCAACCCCCACGAACAACGATACTGCCGGCATTGCGGAGCGGGTTTGGGTGACGAAACATCCGAATCCTCCGGTGTTATGTCCGCCCCGCAGGCTACATTCACCACTAACGACCCGGTGGAAACCACCCTGCTTACTGACATGACTTCCTCGTCAGGCGTATACGATGTACCCGAGCAGAAACGGGAGAGGAGAAGTCGTTCCGGCGGCGGTTTCGGCGGCGGCCTCGCTGAATGGGGCGCCAGGGAGTGGCTCCTCATGATAGTCTCCGCCCTGGTAGTCGCCGGTTTGATCTGGTTCTTCGCTTTCGGTGGCATGAACTCCCTGTTTAATAGCGGTGCCAGGGACATCCGGAAAGCCGGCGAGGTGATGACCGGCATGACCGGTTGCCAGTACCAGTTGACCGCTACGCTGAAGACACATGATGCCGTCCATACCGGTAGCGGTCAGTTGCTCCATGAATCACCGGACAAGACCGCCTGGCAGTTGACGATTGACTTGCCGGGAAGAGGCGTGGTCCCCGTTGGGCACGTGCAGATCGGCAACGATTGCTACTCGAACTGTGGTGATGGCTGGCGGATGTCCGATAAAGGTAGCCGCGCGGACCTGGACAAACTCTGGAGCGGCATCTCCGGTGTGGAAGAAATCGGTGAGGAGTCAATGCTGGGCCACGCGTGCCTGCATTACAGGTACAGGTTGCCATCTGACCTCGTAAACCTCATATTCTGCGTAGGCGAGCAATCGGGCATGAGCGACACGGTAGTCGACATGTGGATCGACGAAAACAGCTACCAGATTATCCGCGCCAGCACCGATACCTTCAATATCCAGATCCAGGGCGCCAGGACCAGTGCGTCACTGGTTATGGATATCGGCGCTACCGACCAGGTCTTCAATATCAGCGCGCCTATCTGAGTACCTCGCTCCATAAATACGCTCTCGGTGCTTAACCGTATCCATGGAACGAGGCACTGAGTCGCGCGCCTTGCCGGAGCGGCGCTTCGACGCTCTCGGTGCTTAACCGTATCCATGGAACGAGGCACTAGCGATGGTCAAGACCCGTCGATCCTCTCGATCTTGGTTCCCGCCGGGGCCCTGGCGTTCACCTTAACGTCGCCTTTCCTGTTCCTCTCGGCACGGACCTCGACGAACCCTCCATCAACCGGAACGCGGCCCTCGACCCACTCCAGTTCCATGAGACGGGGGTCAACCATATATCTCCCGTAGCCGACTCCGACCGGCCTGATGCCCAGCACGAACTTAGACAGCAGCGGCACAACCCCCGAGGACCAACCGTGGCACAGCGAGTGGAGATGACCTCCAACACCGCCAGTGCGGCCCATCAACTCCCAGAAGGTGGTACCGGGCTCGCTTTGCACCATGGTCCCCCAGCATCTCCTTACCAGTTCCATGGCACCGTGGTAGTCGCCCGACACGAATCTTGCCAGCGCTTCGTAGTTGTTCATGAACGGTATTACCCGCTTGTTATGGGGCTGAAGGCCGGGCGTCAGCCGGTAGTACGGCACGTCCACGTTCGTTGAGCCCCATTCCTCCCATAGGCTTTCCCGAAACCGTTGGAGAATGCTCGTCGCCACATCGGGCTCCGATACCAGGCTTGAAACGATGGCCAGGGAGTTCCCGTCCTGGGGAATCCGTCCGCGGTCAGTGGTGGTGTCGATGAACACACCCAGCGCCTCGTCGAACAACTCGCGCTCGATCGCCTCGCCCAATCGAAACGCCCGGGAAACGTAGCCTATCGAAACATCCTCCTCCTCTATCTCGTGAGCAAGGAACGATGCGCTATTCAAGGCCCAGTAATACATCACGTTAGTGTACACCGGCTTACCCAGGCGGAATACCGAATAGCACCACTCCATCATGTTCAGCGGGGTCTGGCGATAGAGCCCCCCACTGCACTGCGAGTGAAGGTAATGCAGGGCCCTTTTCATCACGGGGAACAGTTCCACCACGGTCTCTCTGTCACCTGTGTGGATGTAGTACTGGTAGAGGGTGGCAATCCACCATGCCACGTAATCCCCGAAGAAACCCCCGACTATCCTTCCGGCCAGCGGCCCGGGGCTGCAGGCTGGTATGTACCCGTTCTTCTCCTGGTATGCCGCTAGCGACAGGAGGGAGTCCTTGACCGCCCGGGTGTTGTTGTTGCTGACGTAGGTCGCCACCGCCATCGGGGAGAGGTCGGCGGACCAGATCATCCGGTCCCTCCTGGCGCCGTCCACCAGTACCCAATCACCTTCGCCTACCCGTTGCTTGCCGTGGATACCGCCCAGCGCCGGATCCACCGTGCACATCTCAAGCGTGTGAAGTCCCGCGAACCATATCCGGTTCAGCAGGTCATCGCTGGAGAGAAAGTACCCACAGGCATCCTTGTCGGTGGTGAGGTACGGCGTGTAGTCGACCCATGCGTCCCTCAACGTTACCCTCCCCGGGCGCTCGGGATAGAGCCACAGGTACCTGAACCCGCCGCAGTGCGGCAGGTCGATCTTCCTGCCCGTACGGGCCTTGAAATGCTGCAGGTAGACAAGCGGGTCGGCGATTGCCATCCCTTCCGCCAGGACCGGATTCACCAGGTGTTCTGTCGATTCGAACGCCTGAACCGCAACCCTGCGGCAGTTGCCGGACCCGCAAACCAGGTGAGGGTAGCCGCCCACCTCCCGCCCGAAGTCGACGAGTATACCATGACGGCGGCCGACTGACGCACGCAGTTCGAGGCCTGCCGAGTCGGAGTACGGTACCCTCTCCAGCACCTTCCCACCGAGACTGGTCACCGCCAGCGCCTCCGGCTCAACCCGCCGCGAGTCCGGTTCGAGCCAGTACTCCTTTATCGCGCCCGTTTCCTTCAAGACCCCGGCCATCATTCCTCCGAACTTGGTACCCCGCTCCATAGATACGCTGGCATTCGAACGACGCTGCATCCACTCCGGCCGCGTTCCGCTCCCTCGACGTACTCCAGGAGCCTTGCCGGAGCGGCGCCACGCTCTCGGTGCGTCAACGTATCTATGGAACGAGGCACTTGGATGCCTGTAATCAACAATAGAGTATTTTAACAGTCTCCGACCGTCAATTGGGTGAGTATGTCGCCAGGCCGGCAATTCCCCGGGTCCCACGGTGTTACACTCTTCTGCCGGGTGCCTCTGATTATTGTGTTAAGTGTGTTTCCGATTTATGATATGAACTTAAGCGTTCAGTAAGTACGATTGTTATGCGCCGGAAAACGAAGGGAGAGTGCCATGAAGGAGAAGAAGGTCAGTAAGCTCGGGAAGAAAGCGAAGAAGCTGGAGAAAAAAGCGAAGAAGTCCAACAAGAAGGCCATGAAGGCCCGGAAGAAAGCCGAGAAGGCCATGAAGAAGCTTCCCGAGGCCGAGTAACCGCAACTTCGCTCACCGAGGTTGCAGCTAACGTCGAGGGCGTTAGCCGTTATCGTGGAGGAACCATGAGGAACTGCAGGGAGTGTGGCTTCCCGCGCAAGTTCGGGCGCTTCTTCGATTGGCGCGCGGACGGGACAATCGTCAGCACGGACCACTCGAGGACCCGGTCCCAGATAACTTTTCTCGAGGACGGAGAGCTGGAAGACCTGTTTGATGACCTGTCCAACACCATCGGGATATCGGTGGAGCCGTTCCTGGTGCAGGCCCAGAAGAAGATAGGGAAGGCGATCTTCTCCGGCCTCCCGGTAAGGCATATGAAGCGAATCCCCTGCAACCGCTTCTTGCGTCCACAGTGGGTCGCCAGGCTTCTGGTGAAACTGATAGCCACCGATATGGCCGGCCTGGGTGACGGCAGGGTAAGCGTCGACTCCTACCGGGCCGGCCAGTCGCTGGTGTTGCGGTTCAAGAACCCGTGCCTCGTCCCTCTCCTCGCGGGTAGCTCCGCGGGCATCTACGAGTCGGTGGAAGACATGCCCGGCTCCAACATCGAGTACGGTATTGAAGGCGGGGAGCTCGTTGTTCACTTGAGCCACGGCGAGGATAAGGCGGAATCGGAAAGCCGCCTGCGACTGGAGGACGTCGGTCCCGGCGAAGGGCCGCTCTCTTATGACAGGTGCGCGAAATGCCGGACTCCGCTATCCGCCTCCCGGGCTCTTCAGTGGGACCTCGGCCGGGGCGTCATAAGCAACCGCATTACCGGCCGACGAGAGGTCGTGGTCGCCAGCCAGTCGGTCAACGCGATCCTCTGGGAGCTGGAAACTGAACTCGGAACTGATATCCCGAGAATCGTATACGAGCACCAGAGGGATTACACCCGGGGACGGCTTGCCGGAAGAATAACCGGCGATTCTGACATGTTCTGGGAGGACCACCTGAGGGACCTCGCGTTCCGCGGCCTCGGTTATCCGACCAGCTTGAGGCACAACGGCTCGTCGGTTTCAGTAACGATCGCCAACCCTTATAACCAGGACCTCTACGCCGCCAAGATCGCCGCCGCCCTGGAAACCGTCACCGGTTCCCCCTCCTCTGTCGAGTGGAAGAAACGCTCCCATCACCACTGCGAGTATGAGATAACCACGGATCTGTGAGAGGTGCTAACCTCGACCGTTTACCTTGGTCTTGGCACTATCCCCGACCGGGGATCATCAAGTTGCTCACGAAAAGGGGCTGGAACCGCCCGGCGTGCAACTGTCGATACCCGTGCCCGCATCTTTGGTCGCAAACAGCGAGAACACCTTCTTGAGCACGCCCTTGCCGCAGGATTCGCAACTGTCACCACTGGAGTCCTCCCCTACCGGTTGCAGGCGCTGGACCTTCTTCCCGCACTCGGTACATTGATACTCATAGATCGGCAATCTTCTCCACCTCCGCATTATTAGTGCCCCGTCTCATAGATACAATGGCATTCGAGTGCCGCTGCATCCACTCCGGCTGCGTTCCGCTCCCTCGAAGTACTACAGGAGTACGTACTCGGTCGCGCGCCTTGCCGGAGCGGCGCTTCGACGCTCTCGGTGCTTCACCGTACCTATAAGACGGGACACTGGGACATCGGCTACGATGTCGGTATGAAATCTTTTTCCCTTACCACTTCCAGCGTCAACGCTCCCGTCGGACAGACGATCTCGCACAGTCCGCATCCCATGCACGCTTCCGGGTCAACCACCGCCGCGTCCAACTCGTCGTCGACTGATAACGCCCCGAAGTAACAGCGCTCGAGGCAGTCCCCACAGGCGGTGCACGTCTCCCCGTCAATCCGGGCACAGAACCTGCTGGGGTCGCACATGTTCAACTTGCGGTCAATCAGCATGGGAAAGACCATGCAGCAGTCGTCGCAGCAGTTGCATATGAAGTGCATCTCACTGGAGCGGTTCATCGTGGTATGAATAAGCCCCGCCTCCTCCGACAATCGGAGTATTCGAAGCGCCTCGTCTTTGTCAATATCGCGCCCCGTCCCCCTGTCAATAGCGTACGAACCGGCCTTGCCCACCTGCAGGCAGACCTCGACAGGTCGGTCGCACTTTCTCGCCGTCAGGCGGCAAGTGCAGTTTGTCACCGCGATAACATCGGAATCCTCGATTATCCACCGAACGTCCTCGAAGGCGAGAATCTGCTGGCGGGCGTCAAGCGACTCCATCACCGGAACTATACGGGTGACCGGCTTGGGAAGCATCTTGTCCACGCTCTCCGAGAAAGCGGGCCACTCCTCCTCCATGAACCTCTGCCAGAGGTCCAGGAACTCGCGAGGGGCGTCCGGCCACAGGATAGACGCGTCGTGGAACTGCATCAGGTCCCGGCACAGACGATAGAGCGTCCCCCCGGGCTTCTCCTTCTTGAACACCACGCCCTTGTAGTAGAGGGTAGCAAGCATCTCCGTCATCTCCCCCTCGCCGGCGTCCATCTTGCCCGCCAACTCCGGGACGGTCGCCGGTAGCGACAGGAGCAACTCCGCTTCATCGGGATCGGCCAGCATTTCGAATAGCCTCGGGATAACGGGCGAGTCCCCCATGAATATCCTCTGCGCCAGTTGCTGATACATGTCCCCTGTGCCCAACAATACCCTCCTCCGCCTGTACTATTACCCTGATCATAACACCAAGCGAACGGACCGTACTTGATGTTTCTCAATCTTCAGCCACAATCCTCGCTGGTTCCACCGGTCTTATGTTCCGTCTCGTAATTACGGTGATGCACCGAGAGCGTCGATGCGCCGCTCCGGCAAGGCGCGCGACCTAGACGTACTCCCGTAGTACGTCGAAGGGAGCGGAACGCAGCCGGTGTGGATGCAGCGGCGTTCGAATGCCATTGTATTTATAAGACGGGACATTAGCCTTCCTCCAGCATCGCCGCCGCACCCAGGTAAACCTGGCGGTCCCCCGAGCTGAAACAACAGCAGATCACCTTCTCCAGCGAGGGTTCCCCATCGAGGAAGTCGCGTATCTCGGCTACGGCGATCCTGGACGCCCGGGTGATGGGAAAGCTGTATACACCGGTGCTTATGGACGGGAACGCGATCGTTTTCACCCCGTTTCGCGCCGCAAGGGCCAGGCTGTTGCGATAGCAGTTCGCCAGCAGTTCCTCCTCACCCCCGCTCCCCCCGTGCCAGACCGGCCCGACCGTGTGTATGACGTACCCGGCCGGCAGGTTGTAACCCCCGGTTATCTTCGCCTCACCGACCTCACAACCACCAAGGGTTCGAGTCTCGGAGAGGAGTTCGGGCCCGGCGGCCCTGTGTATCGCCCCGTCCACGCCGCCATCCCCCAGGAGGGTCTTGTTGGCGGCGTTCACTATGGCGTCGACCTCCAGCTTCGTTATGTCCCCTTCGATTATCTCCAACCGGCCCCCGAGGTACTCCATGGCAAGCCTCCCTGGAAAACGCCAACACCGTATTATTCTAACAAAGTCGAATGGTCAGGCACGGTGACTGGCCCGGTGTCGGTTCAGTAACGCAAGCAATGGCAAGCACGGATTAGTGTTTAGCTCCCGGGATGTCCCCAACCGTCATCCCAGTCAAACGTTCCACTTTCAATTGGCACGCCTTGATGATAAGTGGTGTACGTGACCCGTTCACTCCGATCCACCGTTATCAGTGTCAGGTACTCGTAGTTTAGGACAGCGTTTGTGTTGTTCTGCCAGCGGCCGTCCAGCCATACCGAGTTGATAATTATGCCTACGGTCCCGTACAGGTTCTCCCAGTTGAACCGTTCCTGCCCCGGTACCGGCGTGATGATTTCTCCGTTCTTGTAAACCCCATCGTTCCCCAATCGAGCATGATTACCGGTCACCTTGACCTGAGACCACTTCATCTTCGGTTGCACGACACTCATGTACTCCGCGTCTATTGGAGCCGGCGCTTTCAACGATGCCGGAGGTAGTGAGTCGCGATAGCGGTTGTCGTTCTGCTCAATGAGCTTGAACCAGACCTGATCCACCACCCCGCACGCTGCCCTATGGTTATACTCGGAAGTTGCCTTGCTGGCCTTTTCCCTGGCTCCGAGGTACACGGGCACCGCGATACCCACCAGTATTCCGATGACTATTACGGTTATCGCGAGTTCCAGAACTGTGAAGCCACCCTGTGAGTGAAACGGCCCCCCGTTCCTCTTCTCTTTTTCACAACTTCCTGCGCGCATTTTCACCACCACTACAGTAGTTACCTTCATTAATAACAACGGTATCTACTGCAATGAACTTAATCTTTTCAGGGGTTGATATTTCAGTCACCCATTTGCCGCGCGATTCACCCATACGATTAATATCGGCCGTCTAATGGATTTCGCGCCATTCCCCATCTGCACTGGCTAAATGCCTCGCTGTATGAATACGGTTACGTACCGAGAGCGCCTGAGCGTCGCTCAGGCAAGGCGCGTGACTGAAATGTACTCCTTTACTTTAGTACTTCGAGGGAGCCCAGCGCAGCCGGAGTGGACGGGAGCGGCGTTCGAATGCCAGCGTATTTATGGAGCGCCAGGGTACTAATGACGCAGTGGTGCCAGGCACCACTGGCGCAAAATGAAGTTAGCGGTATCGGGTTGGGTCTTCTATGCCCGCTTCGGTGAAACCGTTCCTCCTGAGAGTGCAACTATCGCACTCCCCGCACGCGGCCCCGCTCTCATCCGGGTCGTAGCAGCTACAGGTTAGACCAAAATCGACACCGAGTCCCGCGCCCAGCTTGATTATCTGTGCCTTGGACATCTCAACCAGCGGAGCCATTATCTCGATCGGGTCACCTTCAACAGCACACCTCGTGGCGACGTCGGCCATCTTCTGAAAGGCGTCTATATACTCGGGCCTGCAATCCGGGTACCCGGAGTAATCGACGGCGTTGACCCCTATGAACACACATCTCGCACCCACCACCTCCGCCCAGGCCAACGCCAGCGAGAGAAAGACGGTATTGCGCGCAGGAACGTACGTCGCTGGCACCCCGGAACCCATCTCTTCAGCGCCGCGACCCTTGGGCACCTCTCCGTCACCGGTAAGAGAAGAGCCCCCGATGCTACCCAGGTCTTCCAGCCGGAAAACCAGGTGCCTCGCGGCTCCCAGGGACCGGGCGACGGCCCTTGCGGCGCTTATCTCCACCCGGTGCCTCTGGGCGTAATCAATCGTGAGGGCGTACACCTCAAAGCCTTCCTGGAGGGCCTCCGCCATCATAGTCGCGGAGTCCACCCCACCACTCAACAAAACCACTGCTTTTTTCACGGAAGTTTCGCTCATCGCTCAATTCTGTGGTAATCGTTGGATCCCGATCCGCGGGAACGCCCGGTCATACGTTTCCGGTGTGGTCAGCCCCGGTCCCCTGTTCATCACTGTCGCCACCGAGCAGGCCAACCCCATGTGGAAGACATCCTCAATCGGAAGGGACCTGGTAAGGCCTATCACCATGCCTGCTACCATCGAGTCACCCGCGCCCACCGTGTCTGCATCGACAAAAGGCACCGTACCCTTGAGCGCCACGTCGCCTGTTACCATTAACGCGCCTTCCTTACCAAGGGAAACAACCACTATCCCGATTCCCCGCGAGATCAGGTCCCCACAATAATCCAGTATCTGCCGCTGGTCTTTCAGTTCGCAACCGGCTAACTCCTCCAGTTCCGCGTGGTTGGGCTTGATCAGTAACGGAGCCGCCTTCAGACCCTCCCTGAACGGCTCTCCCCCGGTATCGAGAATCACGTCGACTCCCCTGGATTTGCCCTCCATTATCAGCCGGTAGTAGGTATCGTCATCAACGCCCTGCGGCAGGGACCCGGATAAGACCATCATCTCGGGGACCCGTGTCGTATTCATGATGAGTTCGCTTATCCTGTCTATCTTCAAATCCTCCACCGGCGGACCAGGCGCCCGGATCACTAACTCCTGGCCGTCGTTTTTCCCCAGTATGATCACGTTGGTCCTGGTTTCACCGGCTATCTTTACTATCTGCAGGATGAGGCCCTCACGGTGCAGCAGGTCGAGTACCTCGGCCCCGGTGAACCCTCCTATCAGGGCCATCGCCACCGAGTCGGTACTCATCGCCTTCAACGCCCTGGAAACGTTGATACCTTTCCCGCCGGGAGTCGTTATTACCTCCACGGCCTTGATCGACTCCTCGAAAGATATCTCCTCCAGCACGTACGTGATGTCCAGCGTCGGGTTCAAGGTTACCGTGTAGATCATCTATTCTCCCCATTCGTGAGTAACATCAATAGCCAGGGCGTCGATCCTCCATGTTGATGATATCACTCAATTCGCCGGTAGGACCTGGAAGACCTGTAGTTAGGACCTAGAAGACCTGTACAGCGAACAGGCATCCCACGATGACCGAAGCCAGCAACGCAAGGAACAGCGCCGGGGCGATGACGCTGTACCCTCTTCGACGGGCGTAGAGTCCCAGGGCGCTCGGTGGAAGGAAGAGGAAAAACCCGACGATCATCACCACCGGCACCACCGGCAGGCGTATCTCCCCCTGCCTTCCCACAACGTACATGGGGTTGGCAACCAGGGGGATGAACGCCAGCCCGAAAGCGACCCCCCGAACCGCTGATTCCATCAGTATGTACTTTATTCTCTTCCCCCTGGAGTCGGTTGGGCTGAAAGCGGGAAGCAGGAAGTGATGGAAGTATTCCTGCTCGAAGTACAGTTGCGCCGTGACAAGCGCGGCAAACGCGAAGAACCCCCACAGCGACACCGGCACTTCCCCGTTCAGGTACAGCAAGTGGGCGGTTGGCGCGTAGAGAAGCATTAACACCGCGACCGTCACCACGCCAGCTAGCATCGATCTTCCCACCACCGCGGGCTTGAGGAATTTCCCTGAACGGTACAGGTGGCCACCTTTGATTCTCTCAAATGCGAGCACCAGTGCCGCGGCTATGATGAGCAGCAACGTCCTGGACGCGGCCAGGCTCGAGTACAGGTCCGCCCCCAGAAACGGCACCAGGGCCCTGATGCCGGTTGCCCTGGAGAATGGGAAGGTGAGGAGCGATATCAACCCGAACAGCGCAACCGACAGTACCGCCACCGTTGTTGTGGCACGCCCGCCCCCCGAGTCGAACCTGACTGTATCCACCGCCGGCCCGCTTCCCTCGACCGCGTAACGGACCAGGTATAACGCCCCCAGGCCTATAAGGAAAATGCCGGTGAATACACAGGCCCCGCCCGCGTACCTCCACCGCGCCTTTATCCGCAACTCTCCTTCAAACGGCAGATCGAACGACTCGTGTACCCACCTGGCTAAGGCGTTCCAGACCTCCGAGCTGTATACCTCCGACGAGTGGGTATCCCCGGTCACCTCCATGCGTCGCGCGGTGCCATCGTCGAAGGCGCCGTAGGTGCGCCCCACCTGGAAATCCCGCTGCCCTGTGGCTTTCTTCATCATCATCCGCGCCGTATCCACCGGCAGCGCGCTATCGTGCTCTCCAACGATAACGAGGTAGTTCGGAGGGCGGTCCACCGTTATGTCTCCTATGATGTCCCTTTCGGCCAGGTCCTCGGCGCTGTTTATATCCCACTGCCTGGACCAGCCCAGGAACGGCCACACTCTTCCCAGGAAATCGTCGATATCGCCGAAGAGCAGTTCCGCCGCCTCCTCCCTTCCCGGCTGTCCCGCAATCGCCGCTACCGTCTTTATACCGTCCGCTTCCTGGTAGATGCCCGCGGTGGTGGAAGCTATCGCCCCCAGCGAATGCCCACCGACCGCGATACGCTCGGGGTCTACGCCGGGAACTCCGCCCAGATACTCAACCGCCGCCCATACGTCCCTTCTCTCCGTCAGGCCCGCGTCGTTCGCACCTCCGGTAGCCCCGTGGCCCCTGAGGTCTATGGCCAGCACCACAAACCCGGTACGGGCAAGCGCACCGCACTGCTCAATGTAATGCTCCTTGGTCATCATCAGCCCATGACTGAACACTACTCCCGGGGCGGGTATCGATACCGGTTTATCGGGGGAAATCAGCACTCCACTTACTTTCCGGGGAGGCGAATCGTACGGCGCGGTATCGAAACTGACCGTTTCAAGGGTTACGCCGCTAAACGTCGTACGGCACACCAGCACGGCCCCCAGTGCCGCAACGCAGATACCCACGGCTGTAATTGCGGCGGCGGTCCTAAGAAGCCCCGCTCTCCGAACCGGTTTCTCCGGCGGCCTACTTCCCTGACCCAGCGACGCGGTTCACCTCCAGGTCATAGATCGTCTCCGCAGACCCCTCGTAAGGGGAACCGGTGTCAGTAACAGGATAAGGAATGTCACTCTCGGGGGGTCCGATCGCCTTGAGGCAACCGGCCAGGTAACCCAGGATCTCGGCGTTATCTATCCCGTACTGGTTCCTGGAGGTGAAGAACTCTACCTGGTCATCCCCCATCAGCTTCTCGCTGATGGAAGCGGCGGTGCGGCTGAACTCCTCGTCATTGTCCTTCCTCACGACGCTGAACGCCTGCTCGAGGATATCTCCTCCGGGGTCACTCTTCCTCAAGTAATAGATACTCTCACCGGGGCTCCCTACCATTACGTCCAGGAGTCCGCGGGACAGCGTGAGCCTGTCGTTTGAAGCCTTCACCAAGTATACCGCGCATACCACGGATGTCGCAACCGCAGCCAACAGCACCAGCAGTAACCCGAACCTCGCGCCGCCACCGGCGCCCTGCTTCACGTCGCTCCTACCATCCTCCGGTGAATCCTCCATGGGCTCCTCTTTTCCCGAACCCCGGGCCAGGTCACTTCTCGCTATCGATAATAAGCTTGGACATCCTGTCAGAGTGGGCCATGATGAAAAAGTGAGGCCCGCAACATGGGGCAATCGGAAATATTGACGCGTCGCAGACAAACAGGCCCGGGTAGTTGAACACCTCGCCCTTGTGGTCGATTACCCCTTCCTTCGCGGTATCGGCCATTGCCGCCCCGCCGGTGGGGTGGACCGAACCGATCCCCCTCCACTTCCCGGTCTTCCCTATCCTCTCCACCTTCCTCGCCCGGCGCCCCTCGCTGAGCGGCTGTACCACCGCGTCCGCCTCCATGGCCACCATCTTCTGGTCGATCGCCGCCTTCCGGTGGCACTCCTGTGAGGGTTACCAGCAGTTCATTGATATGATGACATATGTGTATATATATGATATTATAGACACATGAAATTATCGGCATGGGCGATTAAGAACGGGATATCCTACAGGACCGCTCTTCGCTGGT
>Ga0180014_1000203_pt1 | contig 17625 bp, 12 predicted proteins | sample KR13_S1_MetaG_FD_116507 | JGI IMG/M metagenome (GOLD analysis project Ga0180014, IMG submission 116507) | Groundwater microbial communities from the Olkiluoto Island deep subsurface site, Finland - KR13_S1_MetaG | ecosystem: Environmental > Aquatic > Deep subsurface > Groundwater | place... | reverse complement strand
GCCGTCAGGATATTTATGACCTGCCGCTGGCGGAAGCCATGGCAAAGGCGCGGCTGAAGCCCGGCATGTCCGCCGCCGCGTTGATCCGGGAACAGTGCGCCTGGGTGCATCCGGATCGCGGCGAGGCTACGACCAAGGCTTTGGAGTTAATCGCGGCTGCCCTCCGGCGCGCGGCCTATCTGGCGCCGATACCATCAGCGTCCCGGAAAATCAATACGAACGTTGTTGTTCTGGGCGGCGGTATCGCCGGGATGCATTCCGCCATCCGTCTGGCCGACCTTGGCCATTCGGTCGCGCTCGTGACCCATGGCGATGAACTCGGCGGATGCGTTTCGCGGTTATCTGATTTCTACAGTTACCTGGATGATGATGCCGATGCAGCCGCGGATCACTTGAAGCAGGCATTGACCTCGGCCCGGGATCGAATTCAATCGGATCGCCGTATTCGGTGGATTGCCCGGGCGGCGTGCCAATCGATCAGTGGGGAAGCCGGGTGTTTCTCCGTGGGTATTCGCGCCGGGGACCGGGAACAGACATTAAAGGCCGGTGCCATCGTGTTGGCCGTGGGGTTGATCACGGACTTTCCGCTTCCGAAAGGAACGGGGTCGGGCCGGATACTGAGCCTGCCGGATTTGGCGGATGCCCTGCGCCGGTCGGCGTCGGTCGGCGCGACTCGCCTCGGCGAAGCGCTATGGCGTAGCCGGGAACCCGCTAGGACGGGCGTCGAAAGGTCGGCGAAAGAAGGTGATGCCAACAAATCCCTGCCACGGAGTGTGGCGCTGGTTTTAGATATGCAGGGGGAGCAAGGACGGGCCGTCCATGCGCTGGTGCTTTCGGCGGCGGAGCGGCTGGCGGCTTCACCCCGGCGCCGGGTGGTTGTGTATTGCCGGCATGTCCGCGTGGCGGCGTGGGGCATGGAGTCCCTCTATCGCCGGGCGCGGTCCGCCGGCGCACTGATTTTCCGGTATGATAAACCTCCGCGTATCACCGAGCAGGAGCGCGGCATTTTGATTCGCGCGCAGGATACCCAGTCCGGCTTGGTGGTCGAGGAAAATTTCGATGCAGTTGTTCTGGCCGATATGCGGTCCGCCGGCGGTAAAGAGAATCTCCCGCTTCCCCGCACCCTGCGTCGCGGTCCTGAAAATGCTTTCCAGGCGGACAATGTATGGTTACTGTCATCGCAGAGTAATCAGCCGGGCATGTATGTCGTTGGCGCGGCCCGCGGCAACAGCGAACTGCGTGATGCCCAGAACGATGCCGGCGCCGCCGCTGAAGCCATTCACCAGTGGATGGGAGCCGGGAAGGTGATGGTCAACCGGGATGCGCCGGTCGTGGATGCTGAAAAATGTGTCTTATGCCTGACCTGCCTGAGGTCATGTCCGCATGGCGCCATCGCGGTGGATAGCAAGAAGGAAGCAACTTCCATGTCCGCCGTTGCTTGCCGGCGATGCGGGTTGTGTGCCGCGCTGTGTCCGGCGCGCGCCATTGCCTTTCCGCGCTGTTCGGACGATCAGGTTCTTGCCGAATTGACCCCGGGCCCGGGGGTCACGGTGTTTGCCTGTGAAAATTCGGCGTGGCCGGCCGCAAACGCCGCTGGAGCACAGCGCCGCGAATACGGTGCCAAGGTGCGGTTGATCCGGGTCCCGTGCGCCGGCCGGGTGGATGAGCGGTATGTGCTTGGCGCATTGGAACAGGGCGCCGGCCGCGTGCTGATCCTCGGATGCCATCGCGAGGCCTGCCGGTATCTGGTCGGCGCCGACCATGCCGCAAAGCGCGTCGAACGCCTGCAGGCTGTCCTGGCGAAAGCGGGTCTGGATCCCGCCCGGTTGGCCGTGGGACATATGGCGGAATTCGAAACCGGCCGGTTCCTGGAGTTGGTGAAAGGCTGAAGATGATTTTAGCCACGGATGAAACACGGATTGAACACGGATAGCGTATGAATTTGGAAGCACAGGATATTACGGGGAAAATCATTGGGGCGGCTTTTGAGGTGTATCGGGAGCTGGGATACGGGTTTCTGGAGAAAGTGTATCAGAAGGCAATGATGGTGGAGTTGCATCGTATAGGATTGAGAGCGGACATGGAGCATCCAATTCATGTTCGATATAAAACTGTAGTCGTTGGTGATTATGCGGCCGATCTTTTTGTTGAAAATCAGGTCATGGTGGAAATTAAGGTTGCGAAAGAATATAACCGGCAAGATGAGCCGCAATTACTAAACGAATTAAAAGGAACCGGTATTAAAGTGGGACTGTTAATCAACTTTGGCCGGACCAAGGTCGAGTTTAAGCGCATGGTCTTTTAAATAAAACATCCGTGTTCAATCCATGTTTAATCCGTGGCTATAAAAAATCAGGAAACAACTATGACGGCGAAAATTATTGACGGCAAACAGGTGGCGGCGGAGATTCGTGCCGAGCTGAAAACCCAGGTTCAGCAGTTGCGGGATCGGGGCATCATTCCCGGCCTGGGCGTGATCCTGGTCGGCGACGACCCGGCGTCAAAATCGTATGTGACGGCCAAGGAGAAGGCCTGCGAAGAAATCGGGCTGTTTTCCGACGATAACCGCCTGCCGGCGGCAACCTCGCAGGCTGAATTAATGGCGCGGGTCAGGGGTATGAATGCGGATCCGAAAATCCACGGCATCCTGGTGCAATTGCCCCTTCCCAAGCACTTGAATGAAACTGAAGTCCTGCTGGCGATTGACCCGGACAAGGACGTGGACGGATTCCATCCGATGAACATTGGCCGGATGGTGCTGGGTCAGAAAGCGTTTTTGCCATGCACGCCGCACGGGGTGGTGCAGTTGCTGGTGCGGAGCGGTGTCAAGCTCAAGGGGGCGCACGTCGTGATCGTGGGACGGAGCAATATCGTCGGCAAGCCGCTGGCGAGTATGCTGATGCAGAAAAACGAGACAGCCAACGCCACAGTCACGCTCTGCCATACCGGCACGAAGGATATCGGCTATTTTACCCGCCAGGCGGATGTGATTGTGGCCGCCACCGGCCGTCCGAACACCATCACCGCGGACATGGTGATGGAGGGCGCGGTGGTCATTGACGTGGGTGTCAATCGGATCAACGATCCGTCGAAGAAGAATGGATTTCGCCTCGTCGGTGACGTAGATTACAAGGCAGTCAAGGAAAAGGCCGGCCTGATCACGCCGGTGCCCGGAGGGGTGGGGCCCATGACGATTACCATGTTGTTGTTCAATACGGTGGAATCGGCCGGGCGAACGGCGCATGATTAAGGAGTCGAAATAGTATCTACACGGTAGTGTTGGCTTTTCCGCCGGAGGCGGATCAGCCTATGGCTGAACGCCAACGAATCAGCCGGATAGCAGGCGTAAAGCCTGCGCTACCTGTTGATAGACCGTTTTGGACGGCTTGGTAAAATGGAACGAAGAACCAGTAACGGGATGGCATCATGATTGTCGCGGAACAAAAACAAATCGATGAGATCAAGGGATATCTTGCCGGGCATCGGCGGGTGCTGGTCTTGGGATGTGGCACCTGCGTGACTGTTTGTCTGGCCGGGGGTGAGCGCGAGGTGGCGACACTGGCGTCAGTCCTGCGGCTCGGCGGCGGGCTGGCCTGCGTCCCGGCTCCCGGAGTTCGGGACTCCGGCGAAGGTAAACTGGAAACTCTGGAAAATACCATCGAGCGCCAATGTGACGCCGAATTTTTCGATCCCATCCGCCGCCAGGCGGAATCCTGCGACGCGATTCTTTCCCTGGCCTGCGGGGTGGGCGTGCAGTTGGCAGCCCGGCTGTTTCCGAATAAGCCGGTGTATCCGGCCCTGAACACGAAGTTCATGGGAACCAATGAAGCGGGCGGGAAATGGCAGGAGAACTGCCTGGCCTGCGGCGACTGCAAGCTCGGCGTGTTCGGCGGCGTCTGTCCCGTGACCCGCTGCTCGAAGTCGCTGTCCAATGGTCCCTGCGGCGGGTCCGAGGAGGGGATGTGCGAGGTGGATCCGGAGCGGATTGAATGCGGCTGGCAATTGATTTACGATCGACTGAAAGCGCTGGGCAAACTGGAGACCTTGCTGGCGGCGGCGCCTCCGCGCGATTGGTCGAAAACCCATAGCGGCGGTCCGCGGCGGTTATCGCGGGAGGACGTGGTGCAGGGATAGAAATGAGTTGCCGTTCTGGCGAACGGCCTCCACAACGGCTTGATAGCCGTTCGATGTAGGGGCGGTTCGTTAGAACCGCTTCAGCATGCTGGCGGGTTTTGGAATGATGACGGAATCGATATACAAATCCGGAAGCAACCTTGAAAAACTGTTGGCAGCCGGCCAGTTCGTGGTCACCGCGGAGCTGGGTCCTCCCAAGAGCGCCGATCTTGAGATGATCAAAACCAAGTCCGGTTACCTGCGCGGGCAGGTAGATGCCGTGAATATCACGGACAACCAGACGGCGATTGTGCGGGTCTCCAGCCTGGCGGCCGCCCGCCTGGCGCTGGAGCAGGGGGTGGAGCCGGTGATGCAGATGACCTGCCGCGATCGGAACCGGCTGGCCATGCAGGCGGACATTCTCGGCGCCTATCTGCTGGGTATTCGCAATCTGGTCTGCTTGAGCGGCGACCATCAATGCTTTGGAAATCATCCGACGGCCCGGCATGTGTATGACTTGGATTCCATCCAGCTCATCCAAATGGTCCGTGACATGCGCGATAGGAAAATATTTGCCTGCGGCGAGGAAATCAAGAACTCGGCCAAGGCGGAAGCCAAGGAGCCGCGGATGTTTATCGGCGCCGCCGCCAATCCCTTTGCCGATCCGTTCGAGTTCCGGGTCATCCGCCTGGAAAAGAAGATTGCCGCGGGCGCGGACTTTATCCAGACCCAGTGCATTTACGACATGGATCGCTTCAAGCGCTGGATGGATATGGTTCGCGCGCGGGGCCTGCACCAGCGGTGCAAAATCCTTGCCGGCTTGACGCCGATCAAGACTGCCGGCATGGCCAGATATATGCGCGACAAGGTCGCAGGTATCAGCTTGCCCCAGGCGCTGATCGACCGTATCGAGCAATCCAAGGAGCCCAAGACCGAAGGCATCCGTATTTGCGTGGAGCAGATTCAGGAACTCCGGAACATGGAAGGCGTGGCCGGAATTCACCTGATGGCCATTGAGTGGGAACATAAGGTGGGTGAGATCATCGGGCTGGCGGGGCTGTTGCCGCGGCCGACGCCGCCGGAATGATTGATTATTTAGCCACGGATGAAACACGGATTGAACACGGATAACGCATGAATTTGGAAATTAAAGTTGCGAAAGATTATAACCGGCAAGATGAGCCGCAATTACTATACACAGCGACATAAGTAGTGCGGCATGTTTAGCCGTTTGTCATTCCGATCCCGACCTCGTAGAGAGTCGGGAGAGGAATCTCAAGGCCGGTCAGCCAAATCAAGATCCTTCGCTGCGTTCAGGATGACAGAATGCCGCGATACTTATGTCGTCATGTATAAACGAATTAAAAGGAACCGGTATTAAAGTAGGGCTATTAATCAACTTTGGCCGGACCAAAGTCGAATTTAAACGTATGGTTTATTAAATAAAACATCCGTGTTCAATCCGTGTTTCATCCGTGGCTAAAAACTTATTAACGAAACGATCTCAGGTGGAAAATGTAACTATGGACACGATACACAACAAAGATCTGGACCCGAAATTCAAGGATGACGTGGCGGCCTGCCCGGGCGGCGAGAACATCAAACTCTGTTTCGCCTGCGGCACCTGTACTGCGGCCTGCCCGGTGGCCTTCGTCAACGATCAATTCAATCCGCGCCGGATCATCCGCCAAGTGCTGATGGGCCTGCGGAAGGAAGTTCTGTCTTCTCCAATTTTATGGCAATGCCTTCAGTGCTATGCCTGCTATGCCAAGTGTCCCCAGAATGTAAAATTCCGCGACGTGATGAAGGCCTTGCGCGCCCTGGCGATCAAGGAGGGCTATGTGAAGGCGGAAGTGGCCGAGGAACTGGCCCGGCTGGATGAATTGATTCATAAGCTCCAGCGGGATGCGGCCAACCTGCTGGTGGCGGATCGGCCGAAGTACGAGGCTTTGAAGAAACACGTGGAAGAATGCCTGACAGAATCTAAGTTCCAAAATCCCCCGTCGGTCCGGCTCTGAGCCGGACCAAGGGGCCACTTGTCCCGATCTCTTTGAGTCGGGATGACGTGGCAAGTTCCAAAATCCAAGGAAAAGCAGTCAATTAAGGCAAAGGTTCCAGCCTTCGGTGGAAACAAACGGAAAAACAATCAAGATTAACATCATTTCTTTATTAGAATTTTATTATTCCTTGGAATTTAGAGCTTGGAGTTTAGAACATTGTGGCGGTGAAATGTTAGGGCTTGGCTATGATTGCACCCACACAAACGCATCACATCACCGGCGCCGTGATGGTCATTGGCGGCGGCATCGCCGGCATCCAGTCGGCGCTTGACCTGGCCGACGGCGGGTTCAAGGTGTACCTGGTGGAGGCAACGCCGGCTATTGGCGGCAATATGGCGCGCCTGGACAAGACGTTCCCGACGAACGATTGTTCCATGTGCATCCTGTCGCCGAAACTCGTGGAGGCCGCCCGTCACCGGAACATCGAACTGCTGACCTTGGCCGAGGTGCAGAACGTCACGGGCACGGCCGGCCGGTTCCAGGTCGAGGTGAAGCAGAAAGCCCGATACGTGGATGTGACCAAGTGCACCGGGTGCGGCCTGTGCCTGACCCGTTGTCCGACGCGCAACCAGCCGCGCTTCGACGTCGAGGAAGAACCGGTTATCATCGACCTCAAGCTCAAGGCGCTGGCGGACGCGTTGCTGGCCGAACATGGGACATCCCAGAGCGCCGTGATTCGCATTCTCCAGGAAACGAATGCCCGCCTGCGCTATCTGCCCCGGGAAGTGATCGGATACCTGGCGTACACCCTGGGAATTCCCGTCAGCCGGCTGTATCGCATCGGCACATTTTACAAGGCGTTTTCGTTCATTCCGCGCGGAGCGCATACCATCAGCATCTGCGATGGAACGGCCTGCCATATCCGCGGTTCGCCGCGGCTGATCGCCGAGCTCCGGCGGGAGTTGAAGATTGACGTGGGCCAGACCACGCCGGACCGGCGTTTCTCCTTGGAGATCGTCCGTTGCCTGGGCTGTTGCAGTCTGGCGCCGGTGGTGAAAGTGGATGAAAAGATTTACGGCGCAGTCAAGCCGGCGGAGATCGCGAAGATTTTGAAGGATTATCCGGAGTAAGATTGTAATTATTTATGGAATCAATAAGCATTTAGAACAACGAAAAGAAGTTGTCATTCCGAACGAAGTGAGGAATCTCAATCCGGACTTCAGTGAGCTTAGTCGAGTCGCGGTTACCGGATGCCGGAGATTCCTCGTTGCTAGGCTCCTCGGAATGACATCTGGATGTGTTAATTCAGGAATTCGACAAAACGGTCATATGACAATTTCCTCACAAAATAGTCCCCTGGGGATAATCGCCAAGCCACAGGATTTGGATGCGATGAAACAGGCGGGACTGAAGCGTCTGTATCCGGAGGCCGGGGTTCGGATCGGGGTCGGGATCGGGTCCTGCGGGCTGGCGTGCGGCGCCGATTCGGTCCTGGCGGCGGTCCAAAGCAACCTGCGGCCGGAAGACGGCTGGTCCGTGGCGCGCGTCGGCTGTATCGGGCTTTGTGAAGAAGAACCCCTGCTGGATGTGGTTCGGCCGGGCAAGCCCCGGATCGTGTATGGCAATCTGACCGCAGAAAAGGTCGCCGCGATTCTGCAGGCGGTGCGGGAGGACAGGGAATATACCGAGGGTGCGCTGTTCAAGATGGCCAGCGATGAAATCCTGCTCGAATCCCGGTCCCGGGTCCTGGGCGATGGCGCCTATGCCGGCGTAGTGGAGTATGCGCGGCATCCGTTTTTTGCCCGGCAGATGAAGATTACCCTGCGTAATTGCGGCTTTATTGACATGGATCATATCGAAGAATACGTCGCGCGCGGCGGTTATTACGCACTGGCCAGGGTCCTGGTCGCCATGCCGCCCGAACGGATCATCGGCGAGGTGACGCAGTCGGGCCTGCGCGGGCGGGGCGGCGGCGGATTTCCAACCGGCCGTAAATGGCAGTCGTGCTTTGAGGTCAAGGCGCCGGTAAAATACGTCATCTGCAACGCCGACGAAGGCGATCCCGGCGCCTACATGGACCGGAGCGTCATGGAAGGCGATCCGCACAGCGTGATCGAGGGCATGGCGATCGGCGCCTATGCCATCGGCGCCCATGAGGGTTATGTCTATATTCGCACGGAATATCCCCTGGCCGTGGTTCAACTCGAACAGGCCATTGCCCAGGCGCATGCCTGCGGATTACTGGGAAAGAATATCCTGGGATCGGGCTTCGATTTCGATGTGCATATTGCCCGGGGCAGTGGCGCGTTTGTCTGCGGCGAGTCCAGCGCGCTGATCGCCTCAATCGAAGGCAATCCGGGTGAGCCGCGGGCCAAGCATATTCACATGGCCGAAAGCGGTCTGTGGGAAAAACCGACGGTTCTCAATAACGTGGAGACCTGGGCGAATGTTCCGGCGATTGTCATGCGCGGCGCCGAATGGTTCGCCGCTATCGGTACGCCCCAGAGCACGGGGACCAAGGTTTTTTCACTCGTCGGCAATGTCAGGATCTCAGGACTGGTCGAAGTGCCTATGGGCATCAAGCTCAAGGAGATCGTCGGCGAGATCGGCGGTGGCGTGCCGGAAGGCAAAACGTTGAAAGCTGTCCAGACCGGCGGACCCAGTGGCGGGTGTATCCCACTCCGCTTGATTGATTTACCAGTGGATTTCGATTCGTTGACCAAGGTGGGTTCCATCATGGGGTCCGGTGGCATGATCGTCATGGACAACAGCGCCTGCATGGTGGATGTGGCGCGTTATTTCACTGAATTTCTCATGGATGAATCCTGCGGAAAATGCACATCCTGCCGCGAAGGCTTGAAGCAGATGGGGCATGTGCTCAAGCGGATCTGTGCGGGCGAGGGACGGGAAGGGGATACCCAGCTCCTGGAAGATCTCTGCGACGTGATTGCCAATGCCTCGTTGTGCGGGCTGGGCACGTCGGCGCCCAATCCGGTTTTGTCTACCCTGAAATATTTCCGGGAGGAATACGAGGCGCATATCCGCGATCGGAAGTGCCCGGCGGGAGTATGTCCGGCGCTCATACGCTACACAATCCTGGCCGGCAAGTGCGTGGGATGCGGCGCCTGCCGCCGCGTTTGCCCGGTCAAGGCGATTGCCGGAGAGAAGAAACAAGCGCATGTCATCGATACTGCCGTGTGTATTAAGTGCGGCCAGTGTGTCGAGGCGTGCAAGTTCGACGCGGTGAAGGTGGAGTGAGCGGAATTGGTGATTGTTGATTTTTGATTGCAGATTGATTTTCTGTTTTTGGAATTTTATTCCTTGGAATTTGGATTTTGGATCTTGCCACGTAAGCCCTTTGGGCCAAGTGGCCGCTTACCCGTTCAGCGGGCGACGCGAGAATTTTTATTTTTGTGGAAACCATGATTACATTAACCATCAACGGCGTTAGCATTCAGGCGGAGGAAGGGGCGTCCGTGCTCGGGATTGCCCGCGCCAACAATGTCTGGATTCCCTCGCTCTGTCAGCACGACAGTCTGTCGGATTACGGGGCCTGCCGCCTGTGCCTGGTCGAGATCGTGGGCCGGGGCGGCCGCCGCAAGGTCACCACCTCCTGTACCTTGCCTGCCGCGGCCGGCCTGGAAATTGTCACCGAATCGGAAAGGCTTACGCGTCTTCGCCGGACGGTTATGGAACTGATCCTGGCCGGTTGCCCGCACAGCCAGGGGGTGCGGGAGCTGGCGGAAAAGCTGGGGGTGAAGCCCGGCCGGCTGGAAACGAATCCGGACAATGACTGCATCCTTTGCGGCCAGTGTGTGCGGGCCTGCCGGGAAATCAGCCAGGCGGAGGCCATCTCCTTTGGCAACCGCGGCGTGGATCGGAAAGTGATGACGCCGTTTGGCGAAGTCAGTCCGCGCTGTGTGTTGTGCGGCGCCTGCGTATTTGTCTGCCCGACCGGATCGCGCCTGCTGAACCTGGCGAAAATCGCGGGCGAAGAACCCCGCGCACTTCTATCCCGTTTCGATGCCGGGATGACATCCACCGGCGCGATTTCCCGTCCCTTTCCGCAGGCCGTCCCCAATGTGCCGGCCATTAACCGGCTGGCCTGCCTTAAACTGAACCGCGAGGCGTGCGGGATTTGCGAAAAAGTTTGCGAGGCGAAGGCCATTTGCTACCAGGATGCCGATCGGTCGCGGAAGCTGGAGATCGGCGCCATCGTGGCCGCGCCGGGATTCGAACCCTTCGTCCCGGATCACGATTACGGACTGGGTTACACTACAAATCCCGACGTAGTGACCAGCATGGAGTTCGAGCGCATACTGTCCGCCTCCGGTCCTTTTGGCGGCCATGTGGTCAGGCCATCGGATGGACATGCGCCGCGACGCATTGCCTTCCTGCAATGCGTCGGTTCGCGCGACGTGTCCTGCCGGAACGGCTATTGCTCGTCTGTTTGCTGTATGGCCGCGGTGAAAGAGGCCATTATTGCCAAGGAGCATGAGCGTTCCGTGGAACCGACGATTTTTGTCATGGATATCCGGGCATTCGGCAAGGAATTCGACAAGTTTGTGGAACGGGCCAAATCGGAATACGGGATTGTTTTCAAGTATTCGCGCGTGTCCGATGTCGTGCGCGATGAAAAAACCGGTGAGAACGAAGTAATCTTTGCCGATGAGTCCGGCCGGCTCCAGCGGGAACGGTTTGACCTGGTGGTTTTGTCCGTGGGCCTGGAACCGTCCGGGGATACCCGCCGGCTGGCGCGCTTGCTGGGTGTGCGCGTGAATGAATACGGCTTTCTCTGGACCGAGCCCCTGCGGCCCCTGGCAACCTCGCGGGCGGGCCTGTTTGCCGCCGGCGCCGCGACGGGGCCCCGGGATATACCGGAAACCGTGATCCAGGCCAGTGCGGCCGCCTGCGAAGCCGCCCGGCTCCTGGCGCCGGCGCGGAATACGCTGGTTACGGAGCGGGTGTATCCTCCGGAACGGAATATCGCGGGCGAGCCGGTGCGCATCGGCGTGTTTGTCTGCCATTGCGGGATCAATATCGGCGGGGTGGTGGATGTGCCGGCGGTGAAGGATTACGCGGCCATGCTACAGGGGGTCGCTTACGCCGATGCTAATTTGTACACCTGTTCCCAGGATACCCAGAAGCTCATCAAACAGCGCATCGAGGAACACAAGCTCAACCGGGTGATCGTGGCTTCCTGTTCGCCCCGTACTCACGAGGCCTTGTTCCAGGAAACGATGAAGGAATCGGGATTGAATCCGCACCTGTTTGTCATGGCGAATATCCGCGACCAGTGTTCGTGGGTCCATCAGCAGGATCCCGAGGGTGCGACTGCCAAGGCTAAGGACCTGGTGCGCATGGCGGTGGCCATGGCCCGGCTGGCCGAGCCGCTGCAGTCGGTCAGCCTGCCGGTAACGCCGGCCGCGCTGGTCATCGGCGGCGGATTGAGCGGGATGACCTCGGCCCTGGCAATCGCCGACCAGGGGTTCGATGTCTGCCTGGTCGAGAAGGAGAAGGAACTGGGCGGCAACCTGAGGAAGTTGGACCGGACCCTCGCCGGTCAGGATCTCCAGGCGTTGCTCCAATCCGCCATAGCCGGGGTCAGGAAGCATCCTCGCATTCAAACGCATGTTGGTGCGCGCATGCGTGAAATTAAGGGGTTTGTGGGCAATTACGAATCCACGCTGTCCAATGGTACGGTGTTTAAGCATGGCGCCATTATCGTGGCGACCGGCGCCGTGGAATACCAGCCCGAAGAATATGGTTATGGCCGGCATCGGAAGGTCATCACCCAGATGGAATTGAGCCGACATCTGGAACAGGGCCTGAAGAGCGCGCTGTCCTCGGTGGTCATGATCCAGTGTGTCGGGTCGCGGGAGGATCCACGGCAGTATTGTAGTCGCGTTTGCTGTTCCAAGGCGGTGCAAAATGCCATCCGGCTGAAGGCCCTGTATCCTCAGGCCGAGGTGCGTGTGCTTTATCGCGACCTGCGCACCTACGGTATGCGGGAGCCGTACTATGCGGAAGCCCGGGACAAGGGGGTGCTGTTCACGCGGTTCGATTTGAACGACCGGCCGGAAGTGATCTGGAACGGCAAATCGGAAAAGCCGACCGTTCTCGTGAAAGACCCGGTCCTGGGCCTGAAGACGGCGTTGAAAGCTGATTTCGTGGTGCTCAGCGCCGGCATGGTTGCGGATGGCGAGGCCAACGACGTCCTGGCCAAACAGCTCAAGGTGCCGCTGAATCAGGATGGGTTTTTTCTCGAAGCGCATGTTAAACTGCGGCCGGTGGAATTCGCGACCGACGGCGTGTACGTTGCCGGACTGGCCCATGGTCCCAAGTCATCGGATGAATCCATTGCCCAGGCGCTGGCGGCGGCATCCCGGGCGTGCGTGTTGTTGTCCCGGAAGGAATTGGAAGCGCACGGCACGATCGGCGACGTGGATCCGGAGCGCTGTGCGGCCTGCGGACTGTGCGAGAAGATTTGCCCGTTCGGGGCCGTGACGCTGGAAGTTCAGCGCATCGGCCGGACCGACCGTCTGCTGGCCAGGATCAATCCGGCGCTTTGCAAGGGATGCGGCGCCTGCTGTGCCAGTTGCCGGTGCGGCGCGATTACTCTGCGGGGCTTTACCGACGAGCAGATCCTGGCGGAGATTGCGGCGTTATGAACGAATAATATATGAGGCGTAGCCTTCTTGGAGTGCGCAAGCATAGCTTGCGCTTTGGATGCCGGAAGCCACGCTTCCGGCAAAAAAGCGGGAGTGTGGCTTCAGCACTCCAAAATTAAGATAACATGAACAACGACCATCCATCTGAATTCAGGGAATGGCAGCCCAGGATTCTGGCGTTTCTGTGCAACTGGTGCTCGTACGCCGGGGCCGACCTGGCCGGCGTCAGCCGCCTGCAGTATCCGCCGAATGTCCGTATCATCCGCGTGCCCTGTTCCGGACGCGTGAATCCGGCCTATATCCTCAAGGCACTCCAGGATGGCGTGGACGGCGTGCTCGTGTCGGGATGTCATCCGGGTGATTGCCATTACCTGACCGGTAATTATTATGCGCGGCGGAAGTTCCGCCTGCTGAAGGAACTGCTGGACTTTGTCGGCGTTGAGGATGGCCGTGTTCAGTTTTCGTGGGTGTCGGCGGCGGAAGGCGCCAAGTTCTCACAGGTCATGACCGAAGTGACGGAGAAAGTCAGAGCCCTGGGCCCGAACCGCCGCCTGGCAAAACGAATTGTGAAGATGTAATTTAAACCACAGAGGTTTGTTGATAATAGGGTGATTCTGGAAAATCGAAAACCGAGTAGTCATGACCATGCCCAAACAAGTTGATTTGAAGACCATTGCCCGGGACCTGCTGACCAAGGGCAAGGTGGAGGTCTTCATCGGCTACCAGGCCGCCAGCCTGCCCCTGGCGGCGGCGCCGCTGATCATTCATGGCGCTAAGGACTCCGTTGACGCCTCCCAATCCATGGCGCCGGATGCGGAGCGGGATATGATGGCCCGGAAAGTGGCCGCCCTGATTTTTGACGATCGCTGTGAGATGAACCTGGTGAATTACCTGCATAAGTTCAAGGACCGCAAAACGGCTGTCGTGGTCAAGGGCTGTGATTCCCGGTCGGTGGTGGGATTGCTCCAGGAGAAGCAGGTGGACCGGAAAAATCTGGTCATCATCGGCGCGCCCTGCCGCGGCGTCGTGGACCGGCGGCATGTGGCGAAGCTGATGGGGTGCGATGCGTCCCGGGAAGTGGATCGGGAAGGGGAACATTTCCGGTTTCAATGCGCCGGGTCGTGGAAGCGGGTCAAGGTGGCCGATGCCATTTACACGGCCTGCCGGGAATGTCAGGTCCATAATCCGGTTATCGCGGATTATTGGATCGGCGCGCCCGTTCCTCAGCCGGACTTGCCGGAACTCACGGCTGAGATGGAGGCGCTGAGGAAAGCGTCGCCGGATCACCGCTGGACCCGGTTCCACAAGGAAATGAGCAAATGCATCCTGTGCTATGCGTGCCGGAACCTATGCCCGGCCTGCTACTGCAAAACATGTTTTGCCGACGCGTGCAAGCCGAAATGGGTCGGCCGAACCGACGATCCGTCCGATGCCATGCTGTTCCACCTTCAGCGGCTGATGCACCTGGGCGGACGCTGTACGGGATGCGGAGCCTGCGTCCGCGGGTGTCCCATGAACGTGGATCTGCGGCTGTACAACGATCATCTCCGCAGCCACGTGAAACAGGAATACGGGTTCATGGCCGGTATGGATTCGGCGGTCCATCCGCCGCTGGCCATGTATAGCATGGGCGATTGTAATGAATTCATCCGATAGATTCCACCTGGTGGGATCTATTTATGGCGCGGGGCGCGCCATTGATAGCACCTGATCAATCAGGTGCCGCGATAAATAACTCGAAAAATCAATATGGCGGCTCTTGGTGCCCGCATGCTATGCGGGCCTACAGATGCAACTTTGGGTGGCGGGCATAACCCGCGTTGGAACAAATATGATGACAAGAGAAATCAGAATCATTCCTTTGTCCGAGATGCCGGCCTTTGTGGGCGCGCTCATGCAGGGGCATAAGGTGCTGGCGCCGACGCGCAACGATGATGGTCTGTGCGTCTTCGCGTGGCTGGCGGCGCCGGAACAGGCGGATTGGACCTGCGGCATTCCCCAGGTGCCGCCCAAGCAGGCATTTCTGCCCAGAACGGAAATCCTTTTTACCTATCATCGTGAAAAGGGCAGGGAAACGATCACGCCGCCTCCGGCGCCGGAGCCGCAGATTGCCCTCGGCCTGCATCCCTGCGATGTCCAGGCCGTGAAGGTGCTCGACGCCGTCTTCTCGGCCGAGCCCAGCCCGGATCAGCCTTACCTGGCCCGGCGCGCCGCGACGACACTGATCGGACGCGGATTTACGGAGCAAGACCCGCTCGTGTTCTGCCGCGAACTGGGGATTGATCCCATGGACAACCGGGATTGCGATGCATTTCTCGTTCCATTGGCGGGTGGCCAAGCGGAGCACACGACAAGCCGGATGGCTTTGGAAATCCTGACCGACAAAGGCGTGGCGTTGCGATTGGCCTATGACGGCTTCCCGAAGGCCGGGGTGGAAGACCTGGCTGCCATTGCAGAAGCGCGGAAACAATCGGCGGCGCGGGGCGTGCCTCTTCTGGATATGGCGGTCATTCAGCGCCGTCTTGAAAACATATTCAACTCCGACCTTTGGAACCGCATCCATGAGCCGTGCGTGGGGTGCGGCGCTTGCGCCTTCCTATGTCCGACCTGTCATTGCTTCGATATCCAGGAGGAGGTCATGGGACAGGACGGGGCCCGGGTCCGGGTCTGGGATACCTGCCAGTTCGACCTGTTCACCCGGCATGCGTCAGGACATAATCCGCGGCTGTCCCAGAAGGAGCGGTCGCGCCAGCGGATCATGCACAAGTTCAGTTATGGCGTCGGCAAGTTCCATATCCCGTTCTGTGTCGGATGCGGCCGGTGTATCGCGGTCTGTCCGGCGCATAACGACGTGCGGCAGATTTTGAAGGAAATAAGCGATTTTAAATAAATGGAAACCAATCCCTACATTCCGTATCCCGTCACGATCGATCGGGTGGTCGTGGAAAACGAGGCGCGCGACATCAAGACGTTTCGGCTGATCTTCCACAATGCGCAGGATCGCAAGGGCTTCGATTTCAAGGTCGGCCAGTTCGCCGAACTCTCATTGCTGGGCTTCGGGGAAAGTCCCATCGGGATCGCTTCTTCGCCGCTGGACCGGGATTACGTGGAATTCACGGTCAAGCGTTATCCCGCCGGCGTGGTGACTAACGAACTGCATAACGCCGAACTGGGCCGGCCGATGGGCATTCGGGGTCCCATGGGCAACGGCTACCCGATCGAAAAAATGAAGGGAAAGAACATCGTCATTATCAGTGGCGGGTTTGCCGTGACGACCCTGCGGGCTGCGATCCGCTATCTCCTGCACCCGGACATCCGGTCCTCCGTGAAGGATATCACCGTGATTTACGGCGCCCGGACTCCCGGTGAGCTTTGCTACAAGGAAGAGTTCACCGACTGGTCCAAGCGGAAAGATGTTGCCGTGACCCTGACCGTGGACAATGAAGCGCAAGGGTGGAGGGGCAGGGTGGGGTTTGTGCCGACGGTCGTGGCCGATGTCAAGCCGTCCCCGCGGGACGCGATCTGCCTGATCTGCGGTCCGCCGGTCATGCTGAAGTACACGATTCCTGAGCTCACCAAGCTGGGATTCAAGCCTGAAGACACCTATCTCTCGTTCGAGATGCGCATGAAATGCGGGATCGGCAAATGCGGTCGGTGCAACATCGGCCCGAAATACGTGTGCATTGACGGCCCGGTCTTCTCGCTGGCTGAAGTCGCGGATATGCCCGCGGAATATTAAAAAGTGAAACATCCCCCCTTGGTTCAGAAGATTCCACCATCTTTTCTTTCACAGATAGGGATCGTGCTTGCTCGATCTGTCTTGGTGCGATGATTCGATCCCGAAATCCGGTCGGGTGCAGCAAACTGCACCCCCACAACGGACATTCCCTGTAAGCCCCGACCGCAGGGCGGGGCGGGATTTGCTCATTATGGCCGCGCCGCCTGTCGGCTTATCCGGCAGGCGCGAAAGATTGTTGGGAAACGCACGCGTTTTTCAACAATCTATTAACCCGTGACATGAGGTCGCGGGGGCTGGTGCCATAATAAGAATTGCTGCCGGTTTTCGCAAATGCATTTGACTATTGGACAAATTTCATTAATGTTCCGGTTTTTAATCCAGGCTCTGATGGCGAATCAAAAGGTATTGTTTGCCGGCAGTTTATGAGCAATACAAAGAATACATTACGTGTGCGGCTGAAACTGATTTTGGGTACGCCTCGGCGGCTGTGGTGGAACGTGTGCCGGCCTGGCTATGTGCGTGCGAGCCTGAAAAGGCGCCAGGGCGAGTGCCGGCGATGCGGGGCCTGTTGCCGCCTGGCTTGGCGATGCCGTTATTTCCATTATGACAATGGTATTCCAGCGTGCCGCCTTTATACCCGGTATCGTCCCCCAAATTGCAGCAATTTCCCCATCGATCATCGGGATATTGCCGACCGTAACCTTGTCTCACCGCATTCGCGCTGTGGCTTCTGGTGGGAAAATCGTGATAAATCGGGGCGGGTCGTGAAAATGGAAAGGAAATGGACGATATGAAGCGAAAGAAAAACAATTTACCGCAGAATGCCGTCGTTGATCGCGCCCTGCCCTGGTATCGCCGTCCGTTGCGCATTGCCGCCCAGCACTGGAATGCCGAGGAAAGCCGTCCGGGCGGCGCCGCGGAACAATGGTGCCGGCAGGGGTTCAAAACAGCAAAAACTAAGATGAAGAACGGATTCAATGTCGAACGAATAGCGTTTTATCCCAAGTGCTGCGAGTATACCGCGCTGGCGTGGGGAGACAAGCGATTTTCGAGCAGCATTTGGGATAAAACGTTGTTGGACGGAGCCGCGGAGCGACTGACT
>Ga0180014_1000199_pt1 | contig 17876 bp, 13 predicted proteins | sample KR13_S1_MetaG_FD_116507 | JGI IMG/M metagenome (GOLD analysis project Ga0180014, IMG submission 116507) | Groundwater microbial communities from the Olkiluoto Island deep subsurface site, Finland - KR13_S1_MetaG | ecosystem: Environmental > Aquatic > Deep subsurface > Groundwater | place... | reverse complement strand
TTCGAATTCGTGTAGCCGATCGCGCCCACCTTGCCCGCGGCCGTGCCTCCGAAGGTCGGCGTGAGGTCAGTCTCATCCCAGGTCATGGCGAAGTCAGAAGGGATCGACACGGCGACCGGCGTTCCACTCTTAATGCCCGGCGTAACGGGATCGTCGGTGATCGTTATCATGCTGATGGCCACCGGCGCATACCCCCTGGAGAAGGACTGGTTCGCGGACGAAGATAGCGTTACCATCGCACCGCCAAGGTTAACGTTGGTCGTCATCATGCCCATGGCATAGCTGGCGCCCGGACCACCGGTATAGATCGCAGCCCACACGCCTTGCCCGTTCATAACCAGGGCGACCACGGCCATCGTCAGTGCCAACATCGTTTTCGTACGCATTGTTGCCTCCTATTAAAAATTTCCTATTCGATGCAAGTATTGCCCCTAAAGCGGGGCGTAATTTTCAGGCAAGAATGTCCGGCATCCGGAGCGCAGCGAAGATCCTGCCCACAGCTTGGCGAAGGGATATCGCATTCAACCGATAATGACAAATATAAGATTCCTCGCTTCGCTCGGAATGACATTCTTATGGCTTTTCATGTTCCAACGCGAGCTGCGCCCGCAACCCAAGGCTATATCTGTAGGTCCGTATAGCATGCGGGTGCCTAATAGCCGCCATACTATGGCGGCCTACAGTGTAATTTCCTAGTTTTTTATCGCAGCACCTGATGGATCAGGTACTAAAATATTAATTTCCCTAATAGATTAAATATTGGACCCGCGAAGCAAGCTTCGCGGAGGGCAAAGCGACGGCAAGCTGTTGCAATCTAAATACCTTTTCGATCAGCGAAGCCGGACCGTGTCACGGCGTAGCTTCCCAGCGAAGCCGGACCGTGTCACGGCGTAGCTTCCCAGCGAAGCCGGATCACGGCACCGACCGCGCGCCGCGCCCCCCGAATGTGCCGCGGCGAACTTGGCCAAAGTTACTCCAGTCATTACGGTCGGAAACCCGCGCCGGATCACTACCCACGTCAGAACGGCCGCCGCGACCACCGGACCCGACATAGGTCGTTACCTCTCCTGAAACCAATCCCGGCCATGTCTCCGTATTCGCATGACCATTGATGCTCAGGACACCATCCCCATGCACTCCCGTGAAACTGCGCCCTGTGGGAAGGCCCGCCGTCACCGGCCGCTCCCACAGGTTCCCCGATAAATCCAACACCCCATAGTACCCCGCACCCGCGTTCGCACGACTCGAACTCGCTTGCGCATAACTCCCGCAACGATACGGACCAGCGGGAGCACATCCATTGTAAAGGCAATTACCCCGGTTCGGCGCCTCGGAGGCCGTGTTTTGGTTGGTCAGCGACGTCGTGGCAGGCTCCAGCGTCGTATCGCCCCAGGCATACTCGTTTGACACCGCCGCCAGCGTACCGCGGCAGGCCTTCTCGAATTCCAGTTCCGTAAAGGGCCGCAAAGCGGCCCAGTCCATGTACGCCGCCCCGTCCATCCATGAGATCCAATTGCACGCCACCCACTCGGCGTCATTCGTTTCGTTCAGCAGCACCACGTTCGTTACAGCCGTGGCCGGCCCGGCATTGTTATTCGCATCGCACCCGAAGAAAGCCGGGCTGTTGCTCGTCTTTTTGATGAAGTTACGATTCGTGTTAAAATTCAGATTGATGTCGTGCCGATTTATCTGTTGAACCGCCGTGAGTGTGTTGAGGAAATCGCAGTACTGCCGCTGGGATATCTCCGTCTTCATCAGGTAGAACGCGGCAAATCCCTTGGGAAAAGCCGCCGGAATGGGCCCTTGCCTATCGTTATTCGAGGCTTGCACGGTGAAAGGATTGGAGTAGAGGTTGCCGTTGGTAGCGCCCACCAGAATGGCCGATTCCGAGCTGACCTGATAAGGCTGCGTCGTTTGAATCCCATCCGTGTACTGATAAAAGTGGCCGTATTCACCGCCCCCTGAACCCAGATAAAAACTCCCCTGTGCAACATAGACCATCTCGACGGCAAACACCTTGACCTGGGCGCTTTGGCTTCTTGAAACCCCGTTGGTGGCAAAATCCCACATCAACCGCACCCCCGTATTTGCCACCGTGCCTGCGCCCGCCACTGAACGCTGAATGAACGCCCCATTCTTGTCCGCGGGCACGATAATATCCAGATTCGTGCCGCTTCCACTGGTGAAACCCACCGGGTTAGTCCCGCTCGCGCCCAGCGTGGCATGGCTCCAGTTAGTCCCCCCGTCGGTGGAATACTTCACGAACACCCAACAGGCATCGTAGTTAACCCCATCCCGCCACGAGTTGTCCCACGATAAGTCGAACTGGACCGTAACCTTGCCCGCTCCGGGCGCTTCCAGTGCCGTGTTTGTCACAACCACATTGTTCGCTATGGCAGGCCCGGCCACCAAGCTCAGGCTCGCAATCGCCATGCCAACCACGACCCAATGGCTGATTATCTTCTTCATCATCACGTTTTCTCCTTCCTGAAAAAAATGGTATTTAGCCATCCGAAAATTATCAGCCGTAAGCCGGACCGTGTCACGGCGTCTTGTCCGCCATAGCTCCTTGAGCGAAGGCGGAAGCTTCCCAGCGAAGCCGGATCACGGAGCCGACCGCGCGCAACGCCCCCCAATGTAGTAGCCGCGAAAGCCGCCCGTGTTGGTCCAGTCATAGCGGGCGGACAACCGCGCGTCACCGCTGGCCCTGTTCACTCCACCGCCGCGAGCTGCGTTCCCGGTAGAACCCGTTACCTCTCCGCCTGTCAATCCCGGCCAATTCGTGACATTCGCATTTCCGCCGAAGCTCAACATCCCATCTCCATGCACACCCGTGAACACGCGCCCCACGGCACGGCCCACCGACACCACCGTCTGCTCTCTCAGGTTCCCCGATAAATCCAACGCCCCATAGTACCCCTCGCCCGCGTTCGCACGGCTTGAACTCACGTCCGCATAACTTCCGCAACGATACGGACCCGTGGGTGAGGCATATAGGCAATTACAGTTTCCCTGGTTCGGAGCCTCGGAGGCCGTGTATTGGTTGTTCAGCGACGTCGTGGTCGGCTCCAGTATCCCGTTGCCCCAGGCATACTCGTTGGGCACCGGCGCCAGCGGACCGCGGCAGGCTTTCTCGAACTCCAGTTCCGAGATGGGCCGCAACGCGGCCCAGTCCGCGTACGCCGTTCCATCCATATATGAAACATAACCGCACGCCACCCACTCCCCGTCATTCGTTTCGTTCAACAGCATCACATTCGTCACGTCCGTAGCCGGCCCGGCATTGTCGTTCGCATCGCACCCGAAGAAAGCCGGACTGTTGCTCGTCTTCTTGATAAAGTTGCGGTTCGCGTTGAAATGCAGGGCGAGGTCGTGCCGGTTGGTCTGTTGCACGTAGGTAAGCGTGTTGAGGAATTCGCAGTATTGCCGCTGGGATATCTCCGTCTTCATCAGGTAGAACGCAGCAAAGCCCTTGGGAAAAGCCGCAGGAATGGGCCCGCTCCCATCACCGATATTCCCACCGTCAACATTGACGTAATAGAGGTTGCCGTTGGCAACACCCACGCTGATGGCCGATTCCGAGCTGACCAGATATGGCATCGTTGTCTGAATCCCATCCGTGTATTGATAAAAGTGGCCGATTTCAGCGCCCCCTGAACCCAGATAAAACGGGCCTTCCGCCACATAGACCATCTCCACGGCAAACACTTTGACCCGGGCGCTTTCGCTTTTTGAAACCCCGTTGGTGGCGAAATCCCACACCAACTGCACCCCCGCATTCGCCACCGTGCCCGTGCCCGCCACTGAACGCTGAATGAACGCCCCTGTCTTGTCCGCAGGCACGACGATCTCCAGATTCGTGCCGCTTCCACTGGTGAAGCCCACCGGGTTGGTTCCGCTCCCACCCAGCGTGGCATGGTTCCACGTCACCCCCGCATTGGTGGAATACTTCACAAATACCCAGCAGGCATCGTAGTTCACCCCATCCCGCCATGAGTTGTCCCACGCCAAGTCAAACTGGACCGGGATCTGGCCGGCATTGGGCACTTTAAGGCTCATGTTCGTCACGACCACGTTGTTCGCCATGGCAGACCCGGCCACCAAGCTCAGCACCGCGACCGCCATGCCAATCACACCCCAGCAGCTAATGATCCTCTTCATCGCGGTTTCTCCTTCCGGAAAATAAAATCACGCCTATTTACCGTACTGAATGTTGCCGCTGAATGTCGCCCGATCAACCCGGCCGTTTTCCAGCACGACTTGGACGGTGGAGCTTTCCACTGTGCCATTGGTCCCTGCAGAGGGCAACTTGGAATAGGTCCAGTATTCGGCTTCGCCCAGCGTTGTTTGCTTATCGGGCTTGCCGGCGAATTGAATCAGCGTTTCCGCCGACATCCGATATACCCTGCGTGAAAATTCATCGGGGGTACAGCCTTTCGGTCCATTCTGCATCCAGTCATCCGCCGTTGCAACTTCCGATTCACCATTGGCGGAAGACGCGGCTTGCATTTTCATTGCGCGGGACTGCATCGCGATAATTTGATTATGGGATTGCTCCAGCGCCTTAACCCGCCTGGATAACGATTTGACTTCGTCAGTCAGGCCGGCTTGCGATTGCTTCAGCCATAGCATTTGTTCCCGATTATCGCATCCTGTCAGTAACAGGACACTGCAACATATCCCCAGCCAACCGATCCACCGTTTCCTCATGATGGCCTCCTTCCGAAGACGAGACGTGTTTAATGGAGATTACCAAATCAGTCCCCGTAGTTCAATAACTCATCTTGTCATTTCTCCCGCCATGGAACTCTTGATCCTGAGCGGTAGATATGACATATTGCATCCGGCGGCCGACGGACGGCGAAAAACAATATGGAGTGCGGTAGCCGGCGCTACCGCTTTGCTTTTCGCGAAGCCATCGCTTCGCGGGGGAAAATGGCGCGCCATAAAGCGGTAGCACGGTTATCGCACTCCAAAATTGGATTTCTATGACTGTGATTCAAAAAACGCTCGCCCTGATGTTCCTGTTTTTCCTGCCAAGCGCCGGGATACTGCTGACCAGGGAACCGCCGAAAAATGTGCGAGAAGTTTCCATCATTAAAAATGGTGACTTTGAGCAAGCGGACGCTCAGGACCCGACCCGGCCGGACGGCTGGAACAAGCCTGATGGCCTGGGTGTTCAATGGATGGAAGCGCCGGCCAACACCAACCGGATTTCCCGCGGCAAAGCCATTCGCATCAACACCGCCATCTCGGAGAAGGCCATGGTGGCGCAATGGCAAGCCGCGGGAATCAGCGAGTGGAATATTCCCAAGCCCACCGATGACCCCGTGGCCGCCACCTATGGACTTTCCTTTTATTCCGATGCCCTGCCGGTCGCATCCGGCCAGGTTTACCGCCTCGCATTCGACTACCGGGGCGGCGGCGGCGCCAAGGTCTGGGTGCGCGGGTACGGGATATGGAACGGGGAAAAGCGGCGGCGCTGGGAGGTCATCGTCAACTGCCCGGCCAGCCCAAACCGGTGGACAGAGCTTTCCCAGGATTTCAATCCGACCCGGCGGACGCCGGAAGTCACCGAGATGAAAGTGATGCTTTACTCCTACTGGCCGCCGGGTGGGTATTGGTTTGATAATGTGCGCATCATTCCAATCGTCAATGTCGATACCAACTCAGCCAAGACCGGTTGCACCCCGTAATCTTTAGCGGACCAAAGCGGATCTTGCCCACCACGTCGGCCCCGATAAGGATCGGGGCCATGTGGCCACTTGCCTGGCGACGTGGCAACCCAGTCAGCAATTCCCAGGGTCATGTCCTGAAGCCGATTTGGTTCTCTCCAGTTGATCCCCATCGAATATTCTGGCGAAGGCGAAAGCGGCGTCCCCGCCGCTTCCCAACGCGGCGGGGACGCCAGGATCATGCCCGCGTGACAACATACACCCGCCCGCGCTCCACGGCAAAACTCATCTTCCCGTCCGAATGCCTCGCATTAACCTTGCGACCTGAAACCGTATGCACACTGAGTTTCGCCCTACCTGTGCGGAGCGTACACTCCCGCGAGCGCAAAGCAACAATTTCCGCCTTCTGCAATTGCCCGTTTTTCCATTCGATGTCGATTCCATATCCGCCTCGCGCCCGCAACCCGGTCACGCGCCCGGTCGGCCAACATGCGGGCAAAGCCGGCAGAAGGTGAATTTCCTCATGATAGCTCTGCGCCAGCATCTCCAGGATAGCCGCTGTCCCACCCAAGTTGCCGTCAATCTGGAATATCTTCGGCGGGTGCAGATCGAGCAGAGCGTCCGTGGCAAAATCGGCAATCAGCGCCTTCACGTGCTTCATCGCCAGGTCCCCCTCGCCAAGCCGCGCAAAACAGCACGCCACCCACGCGCGGCTCCAGCCGGTATGCCCGCCGAAGTTGGCCAGCCGCCGTTCCAGGGAAACCCGCGCCGCTTTCCAAAGATCCGGGGTGCGATCCGGCGTGATCTGATCGCCCGGATAAAGCCCGATGAGATGCGAAATGTGCCGGTGGCCGGGTTCCACCTCTTCGAACTCAGAGTTCCATTCCATGAGTTCGCCGTGGGAGCCGATACCCGGCATGGGCAGATGCTCCAACATCTCCCGCCAGCGCGCCCGCTTCCCGGCGTCCACGTTCAGAATCTCGCCGGCGCGGACGGCGTGCGTCAGCAGATCACGCGCCAACAGGACATCCATGGTGGCGGAAACACACAAGGACACCGGAAACCTGCGACCACTGTCCTTGATGCGGTTCTCGGGTGACTGGGACGGCACAATCTGAAGGTTCCCATTCTTGTCCTTGACCAGATACGTTTCGTAAAACGCCGCGACTTCCTTGAAGAAGGGATAGGCGCGCTTTTTCAGGAACGCCTTGTCCTGCCCATACTCGTAATGCCACCACAGGTGCTGGGCCAGCCATGGCGCCGCTCCGATCCAGACGGCCCATCCATACGCCTCCGGTGTCGAACGTCCCCATGGATCGGTCTGAATGGGCATCCATATCCCCCGACAGCCATACAGGTCGCGCGCCGCCTTGCGCGCGTGCGGGACAAATCGCTCCATATGCTTGAACAGCGCGTCAGTGTATGCGTGCAGGTGCCCGGTCTCAGCCGGCCAGTAACACATCTGCAGATTCACGTCGTGATGATAGTCCGCATCCCAGGGCGGATTAAGATCCTCATTCCACTTGCCCTGGAGATTCGGCGGCAACTCGGCGTTGGCGCTGGAACTGCACAGGAGATAACGTCCGTAGTTGAAATAGAGCAGTGGCAGACCGGGATCATCGGCGCCCCGGCGATAGGCCTCGATCCGCCGGTCGGTCGGCATATCGGGAACCGCGGCTGGAAGCTCCAGTTTGAGACCCCCATAATGCCGCACGTGTTCTTTCCGGTGACTCTTCAGCAACTCGGCCCAGGATTCCCGCGGCACGCGGCAGGCGCCGCATTCCCGCCGCGGATTGCGCTGCCCCGCTGAAGTCCCCATGTTCACCGCCAGCACAATCTCGCGCGCGCCGGAAAACTCGATCCGCTGATTTCGAACAGCAACCTTACCCCCATCATAACGCAACGCAGCCTGGACCCTGAAGTCCAGCCCGCCCTTGAAACTCCCAGCCATGGTCAATCCGTGTCGGGACGCCGTGCAAGTCAAATCGCAAGCCGGATCATAAAGCCGCGCCAGCCATACTGCCCCGGCAAACGGTTTACCGCCAGCCGTGATACGCACCAGGATAAGGTCTTTGACCAGGTGCGCCACAACCTCGCGCGTGAAGATCCCCTGCCCCGTCCGATAGGATACGGTCACCTGGGCAGTCGCCAAATCCAGTTCGCGCCGGTAATCCCAAACATAATCATGGTTCAATTCAAAATAGAGATCCCCGGCCGGCTGATAGGGGTCCACCCGATGGGACTTGCCGCTGATCCCGCCCGCGCCGCCGAAGGCGTCGTTTCCGGCCTGCGTTCCGGCCTCATAGTCTCCCGCCAGGAGCAGGCGCCGCACTTCCGGAAGCAGGTGGGAATGCTTCGCGTTATCACGAAACCGGTGTGTTCCCTTCCACAGCCATTCGTGATTGAGAGCAATCCGCTCCTGCTTGATGCCGCCCAGCACCATGCCCGCGAGCCGCCCCGTCCCCACCGGCAACCCCTCGCTCCATTCACTTGCCGGCCGCGCATACCACAACTTCGCATTCGTTAACATCCCGTTATACTTCACCTGTTCCATCATCATACTCATGGCATCTCTCCTTCTTGTCTCAATCGGAACTCCACACGTCGCTGATCCGGTCGGGGAACGTCAATTGCACCCGAACCTGGGCGTACCCCTGCCGATTTAGCGCCGTTTGCGCGGTCTTGAGCGCCAGGTCCGGAAGGTTACAGTCGGCGCTGAGATGCGACAGGAATACATGGCTCAATCCCGACCCGGCGATCTCAGCAATCAATTCCGCCGCGTGCTGATTGGATAAATGGCCCTGGCGGCCCGCAATGCGCTGTTTCAGCGACCAGGGGCGCCGGGCGTTGGCCAGCAGGTGTTCATCATGATTGGACTCGATGATCACGACCCGGCAATGTTTCAGCCGTTCCCGCACCAGATGGGTGCTGACTCCGATATCCGTGACAATACCGACGCGAACCGGGCCGGACGCCGCCACAAACCCCACGGGCTCATACGCATCATGGGAGACCGCAAAAGGATCCAGCGAGATATCCCCGATCTGAAACATTGAGCCGGTGGTAAAGACATGCCACGCCAGCGCATTCGTCTTTGCATCCAGCCGGACCGCTTCAATCGTGCCGGCGTTCGCGTACAGGTTGATTCCATGCCGGGAATGAAGCACAGCCAGCCCGGCAATATGATCGCTGTGCTCATGGGTCAGGCAAACGGCCTGGATGTCGGCCAGTTTGACTCCGATTTGCTCCAGGCGGTTGCGGGTTTCACGCCCGCTCATGCCCGCATCAACCAGGACGTGCGTGGACTCCGTTCCCACGTAAATGCAATTCCCGGAACTGCCGCTGGCCAGTACGCATACTTTCATGGCTAAATCCTGCTTGTGAATCGGCGCGGTTGTATTATACTAATTGGCGCCAGTGTAAAAGAAAGAAATTATCATGGCTGACCAGTCGCTTTCCTTAACCCAACAACAACGCCAGATTCAAATACTGGCGCCCCAGCTGCGCCAATCGCTGGAACTGCTTCAAGTTCCCATGCTGGAACTGCGCACCCTGATCCAGAATGAGCTGCAGCAAAACCCCACCCTTGAGGAAAAACCGGTGGACACCCCGCCCGTCGAAGTGGAGCCAGCCGGCGTCGTGGACGACACCAAGGAACTGAATTTCAAAGAGGAGTTCGCGATCCTTTCCCGGCTTGACGAGGAATGGTGCCGGTATTTCATGCAGGGACAGGAATATGAACCCTATGACATCAACGCCGACAAGCGGCGGCGTTTTTTTTTTGGATTCCCAGGTCCAGAACGAATCTCTCCAGCATCACCTGAGCCGGCAACTGGCGCTTGCCGGCGTCAGCGAGCAGGATCAGCACATCGGCAGCTTGATCATCGGCAGCATCAACGATGACGGTTACCTGATGCAGGACATCGAGGAACTGGCGACCTCGGCAGGCTGTGATCCCGCGCATATGAAGGACATCCTGGCCCTGATCCAGGATTGTGATCCCGTCGGGGTCGGCACGCGGAATCTGCAAGAATGCCTTCTGCTTCAACTCGAGCGGCTGGGCCACGGCGATTCTCTGGCCGCGGCCATCGTCCGGGACCACCTGGAGCTCCTGGGCAATAAGCACATCAAGGAAATCGCTCACGCGCTGAAAGTGCCTATCGAGGACATCCACCAGGCAGCCAAACTCATCGCCACGCTGGAACCCAAACCCGGCCGAGCCTTCAGCCCGGAATCGCCCCGCTACATTCTTCCGGATGTGCTCGTTGAAAAAGTTGACGGCCAATACCGGGTCATTCTAAACGACGATGAAATTCCCGACCTGCGGATCAGCCGGCATTACCGGGAGCTAATGAATACCGCGAGCACGCCCAACGACGTCAAGACCTACATTCAGGATCGAATCCGGTCGGGGCTGTTTCTGATCAAAAGCGTCGCTCAGCGCCAGCACACCATGTACCGGGTGGCCATGGCCATCGTGACGGCCCAGCTGGAATTCCTGGACCGGGGCATCGCGCACCTCAAGCCGCTGACCATGGCGGAGGTGGCCCGGACGGTCGGCCTTCACGAAACGACGATCTGCCGCTGTATCGCGAACAAACATATGCAAACGCCGCGCGGCCTGTTTGAGATGAAATACTTTTTCACGCCGGGACTCAAAACAACGGACGGCAAGACGGTTTCCAACAAAACCGTCCAGGACATGATTACCGCTTTAATCGCCGACGAAGACCATGACCATCCCTTTTCCGATCAGGATATTCTCGAAAAGCTCCAGGCCAAAGGCATTCACATTGCCCGCCGGACGATTGCCAAGTACCGCATCGCCCTCAAGATCCTTCCTTCCCACCTGCGGAAACCCTCCTGATCGGGACCGCCGCTCACCAGCAAACATGCAACATCTGTTTTTTAGCGTTAACCAGCAATTCTCATTATGACCAAGACCGCCTGCTCGTGCTTTGTAGCGAAGCGCTGTCCGACCTTCGTAGCCAAGGGCTTTACTACGGCGGAGTAGGCCTTCGCAGAGTAGCAAAGGCGGAACAACAAACGCCCAATATCTCCGCAAATGCTGTTCATTGTCCCACCCCGCCAGGGGCGGGGTAAACTTTAGCCGGTTTCCATGACTGGCAGGCGCATATAATTAGAATTACGAGCGTTGATGTTTACTTGTTGACACTGGAGCGGAATAAGTTCATTATTCCTTTTTTTCATCAATCTATAAACTACGAAGCGGAATGTCCGCTTCATAATAAAGGAAGACCATCATGAACCGTTCATTTTCGTCCGCGTCGCTCTGGATCGCCATATTCCTGGGCGTGGCCATCACCGCCTATGGAGAAGATGCCGCCCCAAAACAGGCGGACAAGCCCGCCATTCCGGCTTCGGATACTGTCTTGACGCTGTCCGGTCCGGCCAAGGCAGACTCAGTTTCCACCGCGGCCCCGGCCCCCGCCCTCCCGCCCGAGACGATCCTGGTCAAGGTCGGCGACAAATCCATTACCCAGGGCGACCTCGACAAAGAAACAACAACCATCGAGAAAATGATGCGTCAGCGCGGTTTGTCGGAACAGCAATTCGCCTCCATGCTCCCCACGTTCAAACCCCAGATCCTGGACGGTCTGATCATCCAATCGTTGATCGACACCGAATGCACCAACAAGAAAATCACGATCTCGGCGGATGACATCAAAAAGGAATTTGACACCATCAAGGCCAATCTGCCCAAATCCCAAACCTTGGAATCGTTGCTCACAAAACAGGGGATCACGCAGGCCATGCTGGAAGAACAGATCAAAGAACAGCTCAAGGTCGAGAAACTGCTGAACATCTCGGTTTCGGATGAGGATGTTAAGAAATTTTACGACGAAAATAAGACGCGCCTCTTTGAAACGGTGCGGGCCCGGCATATTCTGATTGCCACAACTCCCACGGATGACGCGGCCAAAAAGACCGTCAAAAAAGAGCAGGCTGCAAAGCTCCGGAAACAGCTGGCGGACGGCGCCGATTTCGCCAAGTTAGCCAAGGAAAATTCGGACTGCCCCAGCAAGGAAAATGGCGGCGAACTGATCCCGCCTTTCCGGCGCGGCGCCATGGCGAAACCCTTCGAGGACTCAGCCTTCAGTCTGAAGAATAATGAAATCAGCCAGGTGGTGGAAACCGATTTCGGTTACCACATCATTCAAACCCTGGGTCATCAAGTCCAGCCGTTTGATGAAGTCAAAGGACGGATCACAGCCATGCTGAAAGGCCGGAAAACACAGCAGGAGGCCGAGCCCTTGTTGAAAAACCTGAAAGACAAGGCCAAGATAACTTATCTGAACGGCGCCATCCCGCCGCCGAACATGATGCTTCCGCCGTCTGAGGACGCCGTCCCGCCAGCCCCCCCGCCCTTGCCCCTGGACAAACCGGAAAGTAAATAGATTTTTCTCCCAAAAAGTTTATACATTAAAACGGAAGTGGCAGACATCGCCGTCTTCGATGACGTAATCCCGGCCTTTGACCTGCGATTTTCCCTGGCTTTTCGCGGCGGCTTCACCGCCCGCCGCCATGAGATCGTCGTACTTGATCACTTCCACCCGAATGAACCCACGCTCTATGTCCGAGTGAACTTTGCCCGCCGCGGCAGGCGCCGCGGTTCCCTTGCGAATCGTCCAGGCACGCACTTCGTCCTTGCCGACCGTGTAAAAGGACATCAACCCGAGCGCGTCATAGGCGGTCTGGTTCAGCCGGTCAAGACCTGACGCCGTCACGCCCAGATCTTTCAAATAGGCCTGCCGGTCCTCCAGGCTGTCCAGGGCCATGATTTCCTGTTCAATCCGGCAGGATATCTTGAACAGGCCCTTGCCCGGCCCGGGCGGTTCCCCGGCCAGGAAATTTTCATCCACATTATAGGCCCACAAGAGCGGCTGGAGCGCAAGCAGGTTAAGGCTCTTAATGGCCTCCAGTTCGTGAGGAGCCAGATCAAACGACACCCATTTCATTTCTCGTTCCAGGATCTCCCTGATCTTGCCCAGCGTGTGTTCCTCCTGCGCCTGCTGGGCCGTCTGGCCCGCCCGTTTTTCCTTGGCCATGCGCGCCAGCCGATTTTCGATCAACTCCAAATCAGCCAAAATACATTCCGCCTCCAGGAAGGCCCGATCCCGCTCCGCATCCACGGAACCTTTTGGGTGATAGATCTCCGCCGAGGAAAACGCCCGGACCACCAGGCAGAGCAGATCACACCGGCGCGCCGCCTCCAGCCAGGGACGTTTGCCGGCCCCTTCAACCATATCCGGACAGAGAACAATAATATTTTCAGCCAATTTCACGCGTTCAGGCTTGAACATATCGGCCAGCGCCGCCACGCGGGGATCATAGATCGGCGCCATCCCCTCCAGGCTTTCCCCTTCCTTCAAGGAGATCGGCAGGCCGGTTTTTCGACCGGTGAGCAGTGAAAAAAACGTCTTCTTGCCCGATTGGGCCAGCCCCAGCAAGGCCACTTTCATAATGTTGGCTCCTTGTCACTACGTAGGTGTTCGGTGTTCAGGTCCCACGAAGCGCGGGATTCCTCCGAAGGCGGACAGCGCCACATCCCTGATGTCCGCTTCCCTGAAATCGACATGAGGAAGGATAATGCTCTGTAGTCTGTGCCGAAATTGAGTTTCCGGAGATACCGGTGTTCGGCATCCAACCAAGAAGGGCAGAAGCACGAGAATCGCGATCTTGAAAGTTCTGTTCATCCGTTCTCCTCCTCGACTGGCCGAACACTGAACACCCTATATTCACTGCCTGGGCATTCACGATTCCGGGTGCAGATTTCCAGGAACCGATGGTTTCTTCCTGAAAATTCGAAGCGTAGTGAAGGCCTGGCCAAAATTAGGAATATCGCCTACGGGCTCATAGCGGTCCTCGACCAGACGCCAGAATTGGGATTGTTCCTCGCCCGACAGCGGTTCCACCTTCGGTGATCGTATGGCAAAGGCGTACCCGCTGAAGGCGGCTACGGGAGCCGCGCAGGTTTGAAGCAGGGTTTCAAACTGACTCCGGTTCAGCACGTGAAACCGCTCCGCCTGTTCCGCGCTCAACTCGGGGAAATAACTGAACTGGCCCATTTCCAGTCCATGAGGCAGGGTCAATCCGGATTCCACCGCCAGGTAGGGGTCCTGGGTCAACAGCAATTCCCCCGGCCGGCTCATCGCCCGAAGCCGGGCGCCAGCTTCACGCAATTGCCAAAGCGATGCCTGATCCTTCAAGCGCCACCAGATGCGATCGCGCCCCAGGATAAACCAGTCCTGATTGACCGGCGATGACAACGCCGCGCCCAGACACAGGACCAGGATGACGGTGGCCAGCCACGGCATAGCCGGCGCCGCGACGAAACGGACGGCCATGACGGCAACGGCCAGCGCGAACAGGGGATACACGAACACCTGGTAATCCTCGTAGGGAAACGGGGCCAGTAAATGGACCAGGCTGACGGCGGCAATACTGATCCAGATCATGCGAATCATAAACCGCTCCGGAACGGCTATCATCGGCTCCTGAGGGGCGGACCGGAAACGGGAAAGAAACCATTGACCGAGCAGAACAGCGATCCAGACACCCGTGGCCACAAAATAGCCCTGGATCAAACGGGATAAAAATCCGGCCTTATAAACCAACGACTGGACCAGTGATCCTGCGCCCCTGAAGGTATGATAATCCAGTACGAAAAAACGGAATGCTTCCGGCGCCATGATCCAGAATGGCAACACCACGACTCCGGCCGCCAGTACGGCTCCCAGGCCCACGTACACCCAGGCATGATACGCAAGGCGCCGGCGCTCCAGGAACAGCGCGATCATCACCAGCGGCAACACGATCCCCGCCGATGTCCGCGTCGCTCCGGCCAAGACCAAGAGAACCCCGGCGGCGGCGGCGGACCATCCCCCGCGCCGCGCCAAGGCGACACTGAGCGCCCAAAGCCCAGTAACCAGGAATAATGCAGTCAGAGAGTAGGTTTTAACCACCGTGGAATAATAACCCTGATAGACGTTGACCAGGATCAGAATGAAACTGATCAGCGCCGCGCCGTTCCTCCGTTCCGGCGGAACCAACCGGGCGGCTAGAAGCGAGGCGGCCAGCGCAGCGCCAAGGCCCAACAACGCGGTAAATACACGGCCGGCGCCGAGGCCCCAAGCCTGGACCCAGGGTTGAATCCAGGCATAGACGATGGGAAGCATCGGCGCCTGGGTGAAGGCAAAATCCCGATATGGAAATTGTCCCTCCGAAACCAGCCGCGCCGCGTATAAATACCAGCCTTCATCCTGGTTCAGATTGCCCAGGAACAGGTTGGCTGCCAACAGGACTCCCGCGCCGGACAGCGCGGTGAACCACAGCAGGATTAATCCCAACGGACGAATCATTTGCCAAAGATATCCTTAACCGACTGGTTCAAATCGAGCATTTTGTCTTTCGGCACTGCTTCGGCGGCCTTCTTAAGCTCGCCGACGGTATCCGACTTGGCTTTATCCACGGCCTCGGATTTGGCCTTGTCCAAGCCTTTTCCCTGGTCCTGGAACACGCCTTTCAGGACCGACTCCACCATATCCGGACTGAGCAGTGTTTTCTCCAGAACATCGTCGAAGTCGATCGCGGGCCGGTCCAGCGTGCCTTGGATCGGAACCAAAATCGTCAGAGATTCCGGTAACCGGCCTCCAGGGATTTTCGCGCGTTTTTCCTCCGTCAGTTGAATCTTGTTCAAAGTCAGGCGAAGCACGGATTTGTCCGGGTCAAAAACACCTTTCTTGCACAGAAGGGTCGCGGTCCCGCGCACGGTACCGCCTTCAATGCCATGCTTTCGGATCAGTTGTTTAAATGCCTTCAGGTCCAATTCCTGCATGGAACCGGACACATCGAAACTCAGGCGCAGGGGATCCACGATCGGCGCAATTAGGCCGTTGATATCGAAGGCGCATTTTTCATCTTCCACCAGGAGGGTTCCCAGAAGGTTAATGGTTCCGGACAACACATCCTCGTTGCCGAAATTGGCCACGTCTTTCAATTTCGCCTGCAGATCCAGGCCCAGCCGGAACGCCTCTTCCGCCAACTGGTAATCAATGTAACGGATCAGCGTTTTAATCTCCATGGTCTTGACCATGACGTTGACCGGCTTTTTAGCCGCCGAAGCAGGCTTCTCCGCGGGGCCGGAACCGGCGCCGGGTTCGGCAGCTTTTTTGACCCCAAGCAGCGGCTCAATATTCAACGCCCCATCCCGGCTCCGGACAACCATGATCACGCCGTCCTTGACCACCGCTTTTTGAATCTCCGCAACCCCGCCTTTCAACAGCGCCGGAATCCCGATCTTAACGCTGAACTTCTTCAGCAACGCCATTTCCGGTTCCTGGAATCCCGGCGGATTGGCCACCTTGACTCCATGCACGGAAAAAGAACCGGCCAACAGATTGACGCCGACCTTTTCCACGGAAACATCTACCTTGAGCTTTTCTTTGGCAGCCGGCAGGACGTATTTCCGCAGGGAATCCGTCAATCCGTACTGGAGAAACAACTGCAAGCCAAACACGAGCAGCACGATCAGCGCCAACACTACGGCCATGAGTTTCTTGAACATTATTTCATTCTCCTATGTTTACCCGATCTCTTTCAACAAGGCTTGAATGCGTTCGCCGTCTTTCGCTCCCACTCCCGGCGACAGCAGGGACAGGCTAACGAAGCAATCCTTGAAGATCGCTTCCGCCACGTCGCGAACCTCCCGGGCCTGTACCTTCAAGACCGCCTGAATCACATCCTCCGGCGGAATGCAAGTCCGATAATTCAGGAGGTGCTCCCCCATCCACATCATATGACCGGACGGGCTTTCCAGGGACAGGCGCAAATGCCCGATAATATATTCTTTAGCACGAATGAGTTCCCGGTTGCTCACCGGCTCATGTTTCAACCGGCATAATTCCCGTAGAATCAGCTCCAGGGCTTTTTCCTTCCTGGCCCGGTCCAACCCGGCGCTGACCACCAGCGCGCCGGTATCCGCAAAGAGATGGATACCCGAATGCACGGAATAGGCCAGCCCGTGCTTTTCGCGCACAACTTGAAACAGCCGCGAGCTCATATTTTCGCCCAGGATCACACTCAACAATTTCAACGCGTAACGCCGCTTGTCAAACCGCCCGAAAATCCTGAACCCCAGGGCCAACTGGGTCTGTTCGATGTCCTTGCTTTTCAGGGCCAGCCGTTCCTGGGGCACCGCCGGCGTCACCAGTTTGCAGGTAGGCTCCCGGTGATCGCCAAGCCGCTTCATGAGTTTCATCACCCGGACGACACACTCATCATGCCCAACGCGCCCGGCAAAGGTCACGACGGTGTTTTCAGGCACATATTTTTTCTTTTTGAATGTCAGCAAATGATCCCGGGTCAGGCGGCCCAACGATTCGGGCGTGCCGACCAGAGGTCGGCCCAACTCATGATCCTTCCAGAGGATGCCGTCCAGCATCTCATGCACCACGTGTTCCGGCTGGTCGCGGTACATCATGATTTCCTCTAGGATGACGCTACGTTCCTTCTCGATATCCGCCGGGTCGAACCGCGGATGCAGATACATCTCGGCCAGAATATCGAATATTTTCCAGGCGCGATCGTAGGCCACCCGCGCAAAATAGCAGGTCATCTCCTCCTGGGTAAACGCATTGCAGTAACCACCGCGACCTTCAATGGACTGGGAGATATCCCGCGCCGACAGCCGTTCGGTTCCCTTGAACAGCAAATGCTCAATAAAATGGCTGATACCGGAGAGACCTGCACTTTCATAGCGCCCCCCCACCCCCACCCAGACACCCATGGCAACACTTTCGACGGACGGCATGGCCGACGTCGCCACCCGCACGCCATTCGCCAGGACCGTTTCCTTGACATTCATCGTCATGCCAACTATTTCCTATCCTGAATTATTCGCCACGAAATCACCATGAAAAACCGAAACATTCAATTAGGCGGCTACGCCGCAATCCGTCAGCTGATGGACCGTTCTATCGAACGGCCTCTACAATCCGTCGGCTGACGGATAGTGGCGGTTCGGTAGAACCGCAAGATTGAAATTCCTATACATTTAATCATTAGCATCCCATAGCAAAAAGCCCGGAAATAGTGTATAGGCCTGCCAACCGACTAAAGGAGGCAGACATTAAGACACACATTCCGGGCAGGTTTAATTACAGCATCTTGGCGCAGATT
>Ga0180014_1000198_pt1 | contig 17883 bp, 17 predicted proteins | sample KR13_S1_MetaG_FD_116507 | JGI IMG/M metagenome (GOLD analysis project Ga0180014, IMG submission 116507) | Groundwater microbial communities from the Olkiluoto Island deep subsurface site, Finland - KR13_S1_MetaG | ecosystem: Environmental > Aquatic > Deep subsurface > Groundwater | place... | reverse complement strand
CTGCGTTCCGCTCCCTCGAAGTACTAAAGAAGTACATCTCGGTCACGCGCCTTGCCGGAGCGGCGCACCGACGCTCTCGGTGCGTCACCGTACTTATGAGACGGGACACTGGGAATACTATTCGGGTATGTTTATCCTGGTTCGGGGTGGTGCTGCTTGGTTCGCGGTAGGCATTCGTGCTTACGCTTGGTTATGGGGATGGTCGGTGCTCCCTGGTTGCTCGTGGGTTCGCTTGGGTTCTGGTTGTTGTTGGTGGTTAGGTCCACATTTAATCCACATGGGATTCCCGGAGGGCTGGCGTGATTGCCACAGAGGAACGCTTCCGGTTGACGTTAATGATGCAACAGAAGGAATTCTATTGACGCATCGGGGGAAGGAGAAGTTGACCCGAGGGGATTCGGATGCTATCCTTACTCATAAGTAAGTTGCACAGGAGTAAGTACTTTGGAGTTCGTTGACAGGGAAGAACAGGTAGAGGAGCTCAAGAGGTTATACGCAGGGCCTGGCGGCAAGATGGTCAATGTATTCGGGCGTCGCCGCGTGGGTAAGACGAGTCTCATGCGGGAGTTCGTGAAAGGCAAGGCACACCTGTTTTACACGGCAGACGCGAAAGCCGAGGTCGACCAGGTCAAGGCGCTTACTGACGTCATGGCGGACCTTTTCTCCGACGCTGCACCCTTCGGGCACTTCACGAGCTGGCCCGAGGCCCTGGAGTTCCTGCTCGTCCGGTTGAGAGAGCGGAACAAGAAGAGTGTCGTGGTTCTGGACGAGTTCCAGGAAATCTGCGCTCAGAACAAAGCGGTCCCATCCGTTCTCAGGGCGTTATGGGACAGGTTGGGGGAAGACTCCAAAACCATGCTGGTTATCACCGGCTCGCTGATCAGCGAGATGAGGGAACTCGAGATGGGAAAGGAGCCCCTGTTCGGTAGGTTCAAAGGGCGGATACACCTGAGGCCCTTTACATTCTCCGAGTCTTCGCTCTTCTTCCCGGGCAGGGGGAGCAGGCAGAGGATCGAGTCCTACGCGGTGCTTGGCGGCATGCCGATGTACCTGGATATCGGAGCAGCGTCCAGCAGTATCTGGAACACGATCGAGAATGACATCTTCAACCCCAATAGGATCCTGTACGAGGAGGTTCCTTACCTCCTCGGCCAGGAACTGCGCGACCCGGCTCTCTACATGTCTATATTGGCGGCGATCTCGAGGGGACTGACGCGCCCCGCGAAGATCGGAAGCGAGACGGGCATAAAGGCGGACACCGTCAGCGCCTATCTTCACAGGCTGGAGAAGATGGATATAGTGGGAAGGGCCTTTCCGGTGACCGAGAAGAGCCCCGAGAAGTCACGACGGGTTTCCTACTTCATCAAGGATAACTTCGTCCGGTTCTGGCTCCGCTACCTGTTCCCCTATAAGTATCTTGTCGAGAGCGGGGAGAGAGATGCCGCGCTCGATATCGTGAAGGCGGACTTCCCGGGATTCGTGAGCCAAACTTTCGAGGAGGTCGTGAGGGATGCGGTGCGGGTGGAGAACTCCCGGAAGGCCATTCCCGTTCCGCTCAAGAGGACCGGAAGGTACTGGGACAAGAACGTCGAGATTGACATATGCGGCATAGGTCAGGAGAAGGGCTCCCACCTCTGGGGCGAATGCCAGTGGCGAAACGAGAGAATGGGACCGGCCGTCCTGGATAACCTGAAGGCCAAAGTAGCAGCGTCCGGCTTAGCTGACAGAGGGGCTCACTACTACCTGTTGTGCTCGAGGTCCGGTTTCAGGAAGAGTCTCGTTCAAAGGGCAAAGGCCGAGGGAGTTATTCTCTGGGGTCTCGACGATATCGACAGGATTCTTCGTGGCTATTGTTGTTGCTTAACAGGAGGAAGGTGAGGGCCGTTGGTTTCCGATTTCGATAGAATCCGGAGGCTCGCGCCGTTCTTCGCCGCCGACCTGGTGGTGTCGTTCGCGTTGATCGAGCCTGCCATGGGGCGACTGGAAAAGCTCGGCGACGCGCTCGAGGCCAAGCAGTACCTTCGAATAATGCCCACCGGTGAAGTAGCTCATCTGTTCCCGGCTTTGCGAGAGGTACCCGTCTCCAAAATGGGCCTGGTGGGGGTCTTTATGCTCGTACTGGGCCTTATTCCCGCGGCGGTCAGGATCCGCCGAAAGGGGCTGGACCGCCTGTCGGCGCTGGGTTCGTCGTTAGTCGTCCTCGGGGCGGGGCTACTGGCAGCAGAGTACGGTACCCGGAGGGAGTGGGTATTGCTGGGGCGGATAGGTGTTAGGTACCTGGCGCTAACCATGGTGGCGATAGGCTCGTTCCTCTGCTTTCGCAACCGGCGATACCTGGCCACCATGGGAGTCGGAGGCTTCACCTGGGACCTTTCGTCCGCGTTGTTCTGGGGTGTCCTGAAGAGAGACCCTGCGGCAACAGTCCCGGTCCCCTGGTACCATCACTTTGATCAAGAGGAGGGTCGCGGTGCGCCGTGCTGGCTGGTGGCGCTGGTGGACATGTGCGGGATCGTCCTTTTCGCTAAGCTGGCGCGAAGTGATTTCGACCCCCTCGACGTTTTCGTTGACTAGAAGAAGTGCGCTGCCCGGACGGCGGAACCCTCAGCTTCTTTAGTGAAGGAGCCGCGACGGAGATGACATTGGAGGCCAAACGCTTTTTCGGAATGCACCGCTTTTTCCAGAGTAGGGGGAGGGTCACGTGAAGCGGGTTGTGCTGGAGAAGCCCCACAGGCTCTCCTATGAGAACTACGGCGAGCAGGTGCCGGGTCCAGGCGACGTCCTGATTGAGGTTCGGGCGTGTGGTATCTGCGGGAGCGACGTGCACGCTTACCTCGGCAAACACCCGTTTGTGAAGTACCCTGTGACTCCCGGGCACGAGTTCTCGGGAGAGGTTGTGGCCGCTGGCGACGACGTGGAGCCGGGGCTGCTTGGCTCACGCGTATGCGTTGAGCCATCCCTTGCCTGCGGTGATTGCCCCCAGTGCCGGTCCGGTCGCTATAACATCTGCGAGAACCTGCGGGTGCTGGGGTTTCAGGCGGACGGGGCCATGTGCGAGAGGATTACGGTCCCACGTAATAGAATCCATCTTCTGCCCCAAGGCGTCGATTTTCCGGGAGGGGCCCTTGCCGAACCTGCGGCGGTGGGGATACACGCGCTGGCGAGGTCTGGCGTAAGATCGGGCAGCGGGATACTCGTTATCGGAGGGGGAGTCGTCGGCCTGATGATAACCAGGGCGGCCAAAGCGTTGGGGTGCCGGGTCACCGTCGTGGAGAACACTCGAGAGCGGGTGGGGCGGGCGCTTGGGTTCGGGGCGGATGATGTCATCCTCTTCGGAGAGGAGCCTCCGGGAAAAACCGGTGAAATGCCGGCGGATGCCGGGTTCCAGGCCGTTTTCGAGTGTGTTGGTAAACCTGAGACCATGGAGCTAGCTCTCCGGCTTGCGCCGAGAGGTTCGACGGTTGTGGTTTTGGGGGTCTTCTCGCAGGCGGTCCCAGTCCAGATTTCACTGGTGCAGGACGGTGAGCTCAACGTGTGTGGCACCCTCATGTATACAGGTGAGGACTTCAAGAGGGCGCTTGACCTGATCGCCGGTGGCGTCATCGAACCCGATGATTTCATTACGCAAACCGTCGGGCTTGACGATGTCGAATACGGCTACAATATGCTCATCGACCCGGAAACACCTACGGTGAAAGTCCTTGTAGAGTTCGGTGGAGGTAATAAGAGTGACAGGTGATGTTTGGTTCACGCCGTTTGAGTCAACCGGGAAGACCGATGCCCTTCACCGGCGGGTCTCGATGATGATACACAGGACCGGGTTCTTTGACGCGCTCTCCGCCGGCGACAGGGTCGCGGTAAAGATACACCCCGGCGAGAAGAATAATATCACCTACCTGAGGCCATCTCTGGTCCGGGCAGTGGTCGCCCAACTCCTGCGCCGGGACGCCTCCCCGTTTGTGACAGAGACCACGACGTTGTACTGCCGGGAGCGTTTCACCGCGGAAGAGCTGGTGAGTACCGCTGCCTGGAACGGGTTCACCACCGAGACGTTAGGATGTCCTTTCGTGGTAGCCGACCTGGGGACCGACGTGGTAGTGGATGTCCGCGGCAGGTACCTGGACCAGGTCCACATCGCGGCTGAGGTCGCGAGCGCCGATGCCCTGGTCGTTCTCACCCACCTGACCGGGCATCCCTGGACCGCAGGGCTGGCGGGCTCGCTCAAGCAACTCGGTATGGGTTGCGTGGGGCGCAAGACCAAGGCCGATGTTCACCTGTCCACATCAATCACTATCAACCCGGACCTCTGCAACGCCTGCGGGAAGTGCGCCGCCGTCTGCAAGAGCAAGGCCATACTGGTGGGTGAGGAATCGGCTTCCCTGAACGACCGCTGCGTGCGTTGCGGTGTATGCGTCGGCTCATGCTCCCAGGGCGCGATTGGCTATTCACACGACTACGATTGGTTCGCCCGCGCCCTGTCCGAAGCCGCGGCCGGGGTACTTTCCCTGTTCGCCCGGGGTCGCGTGGTGTTCGTGAACTTCCTCACCGACATCACCTGGCACTGCGACTGCGAGGATTTCTCGGACAGCCCTGTGTTTCCCGACCTTGGAGTCGTCGTCTCCCTGGACACAGTGGCATCGGATCAGGCGTCGGCGGACCTGGTGAACGCTTCCACACCGCTGCCGGGGACGCGGGCCGACCGCCCCGAGGTGGCGGGCTCTACCGACAAGATTATGGCCATGACGGGGATCGAATGGTGGAAGCAACTCGACCACGCTGAGTCCCTGGGGCTGGGCACAAGGGATTACAATCTGAATACTGTCAAATCATGAGTTGCTCGGATGTAACACAAAGGAGCGTTTTTACGGCAGCGATTAGCGCAGGGATGGCGCTGTGCCTGGTGCCGTTCCTCAGAATGATGACAAATGCGCCATCTCTGATTGACGCTTCCCAGGCGTCCGCCTCCCGGAACCGAGAGGTCTTACATCGCCTCCACGTCCGTTTTTCCTCTCCGTGGAACTCACGGCGAGCTATCTGTATCCTGTACCTGCCGGCGTTAATCTTGGTTTTCGAATAACGCCTGATCACTGTCCATACAATACCACCACCCTGTGACATGCTTTTCAACCTTGCAGTACCCGGTGGTGTCTTTATGGACCGGCATAGTTACGGTCTCAAGCTGTTCTGCTCGGGCCGGCAGGATCCCTTTGGTGATACCAGCGAAGGGCGCTCCTATGGGACACGCTGCTTTTCCTCGCACGCTCTGTAGTTTCATGTGTATGTACTATCAAGTATGTACACATATGACAGCGTATCAGTGAACTGCTGGTTACCTCGGAGATCTTCCCCGCTGGTAATGGGCAGGCAAATTGAAGAGCCGGTGTCTATCCCTGAAAGGTAATGGCACTTATCGTCCGTGGCGAGATCGTCAACTACGACGGGTTTCATTAAGGAGCAAGCCTGGCAGGAGCGGATATTCCCGACACCTTTTCTCTCCATTGTTTCAAGCAGCTCGCCGTCGTATCCGAACGAACTCATGATAGACACTCCGCCCGTATCGGGGTCCACGCCGTACACAAGGCCCGAGTCCGCGCCAAACACCTTCATCGCTTCATCGAGGCCATCGGTGAATATCTCGCGCAGGCGGTTCTTGGTGCTGATGGCGGTGATGACCCCTACCAGGGCGTTGACGCGGCTTAGCGCTGCTTTTCTCTCAAGCGCAAGCCTGTGCATGTTCAGGTACAGCTTCTGTACCGACTGGGTAAGAAGGGTGGTGAAGAACGTTATCAATAGGCCTGCGGCAAGGAAACGAATTAACACGGAGAGCATGAAAAGGCTGCTGCCCTCCCGGCGGAGAACCAGCTCCAGTGCAAGCAACCCGGTAAGTATCACCAACAACAGGTATCTTCCCCTGCTGGCCGATATCACAGAATAAATGCCAAGCAGTACGGAGTTCAACAGGATGACAAGGGCAGTGATTGTCGAAACGCGAAAGGTGCAGGCGAACAGCATGAAAACGCCTGCGCCGATGGCCAGGGCCAATACCCAGGTGGCTCTCTTCATTTCGTCCATCTGCATCAAGCGTGGATTCATCCACCACGCCGATTTGAGAGACCTGTTAGTTTCTTGCACTTCCGTCATTCACGAGCTCCTCGAGGATGTCTTCATATTTCCTATGGAGTGGGGCTGGATCAACCCGCGGTACCATCTGGATGGCCATGAGGAGGTCCAGGCCCTGGGTCAGGAAGTCCTTGATAGTGTAGCGGTCATCCATTGACATTCGGTAGATCGCGAATTCCGAGGCCCCGAGAAGGGCATAAGCGGTGATTTCCATATCGAGTTCGGGGAACATGCCTTCTTTCTTCCAATCATCGAAATCCTTGACCAGGACGGAGGTGAACCTTCGATAGATTCGCTTCACCAGCTCGCCCATCTCACGGTCCTCCCCAACAGCCTCGCCGCGCAGGACCTGGAGTATGTCCTGGTTCTGGGAGTACACCCGGTAGAATGCCATGCCTCTTTTCAACATGCGTATTACGTAATCCCTCTCGCCGGATATCTCGGCTTCCACGTGCTCGACCATATTGGCGACAATCGTATCCACGACCTCGAGGAACAACTGCCGCTTGTTGGGGAAGTACCGGTAGAAGGTCATGGTCGCGATACCAAGCGATGAGATGATATCGGTAACCCTGGTCTTTCGGTACCCTTTCTCGGAGAACTCCTTAATCGCGGCGTCCAATATGCGCTTTCGGGTTATTGCGGCTCTCCCGGATGCCGCTCGAGAGCTCCTCGACCCCCCTTCTCGGGCAGGAGCAAGCCGTTTTTTTATCTCTCCCAGTGGGAGCAGGTCGACCTCCTGCATCTTTTGTATCTCCAGCAGGCGTTCCACGTGCTCCCGGCCGTAGTAGGCAACTGTCTTCCCCGCCTTCTCGGGCTCCGGAAGCAACCCCTCGCGCAGGTAATAATGAATGGTCGTTCGGGGGATGCCTGTTGTCTCAACAAGCTCAGCCATCTTCATCATCTCTTGCCCTTTCTCTGTGTACTCATTTCTCACCCAAGCAGGCTGACAGCCCATACTATATAGTATTATATACCTCATGTCAATATATAATAATTATTGAATATCCCGTTGACAAAGCAAATTATGTCGTGTACGCTATAGTGCGTACTAGAAATTCTACATTCACAATATAATATTCAACAAAGCGTTTCTCGAGCATTAAGGGGGCGATGACCGTGCAGCCGGAGACAGTAGACTTCTTCAATCTCATGCGCACGGCGTATGAGAAAGGCGTTCTGGAGAAGCTCTCAGAGATCCAGAGTGCCGCAATGGAAGGCCCGGAGGGAGAGGCCGGATGGGATGCTGAATTCCTTATGGAGCTACTGGACAGCGCCGACCCCTCCGGCGTTGAGAAGCGGCTTATGAGATCCAGGGTCCCGGTACGCCTTCTGGCCAGCGGATGGGTGATGTCCGCGATCAGCCGTCTCCTGGACCTGGCTTTCGTGCGGCGGAGTGTCACGAGGTCCATGCGAAAGAAGATGGAAAGCGCGATTTCCAGGACGTCCGAACGGTGACAGCCGGGCCGCCGACGACCCTCCCGGGTACAGTACGGGCGGGCCTGACGGAAGGGAAGCCGGCGGCATTGCGGCCACACAAGGAAAGGAGTAGATGTAATGGAGCAGATGCGGATGGCCGGTGGGACCGGGAGCAGAGAAACAGCCACATCCCCGCCGATAGGTGATTTTATCGCCATGGTCGCCGGGTTTGCCGCTTTTATCTTCGCGGCTTTCTTGAGGTGGTACACGCCGGTCAAAGGTCACGAGGAGAGCCTGAAGTCCGGCTTGAACTCGCCGGCCGGGGTTGCCTGCTTCGTGATCGGGGCCTGCGTCTTCTTGTTTGCCGTCGTTATCCTGATCGGTGGTTTCATTAACCCCACTTTGCGGCTCATAAGAAGCCCGGGGTGGGTCTACGGCGCCGCGGCTTCGATCATGTTCATGGCCTGTATCCTTGGAATTGTGGTAGCCCCAAGGATCAACGGCGTGGCGGCAGGCGCAGGAGCGGGCATTATCATCGAGTTGTTTGCGGCTTCGGCTATAGCCGTTGCAAGCATGCTGAAGTTCTAAAAGCGGAAGATATCGAGATGCCAGGGGTGATCTAGCATGGCCTCAGAATCAAACGCGGTGGGGATACAGGAGTTAATCGGTATCGTGGGCAAAGATCGCGTTTCCACCGACCGGGAGCTTCTACTGAAGTATGGGCGAGGAGGAGGCCTGGTACCGGACGGTGAACCGGTGTGCGTGGTTTATCCAAGGGATAGTGAAGATATCCAGCGCATCGTCAAGTTGGCCAACGCCGTCGGTTTGAACCTCGTCCCCCGTTCCTCGAGCATCCCCGGGGCGCTGGGGGGGGCCGTCCCCTCGGGCGAAGGAGTGATAGTCGACCTGAGCGAGATGAGGGAGATAATCCGTCTTGACCGCCGCAACAAGGTTGCGCTGATCGAGCCGGGCGTCACCTTCGGCCAGCTCCAGGCCGCAGCCGCCGCCGAGGGCCTCAAGGTGCTGATGCCGCTGATTCCCGGGGCCTCAGGGTCGGTCCTGGCGAGTTACCTCGAGCGGGAGCCCATCACGATCCCCAAGTACCACTGGGACATGACCGACCCCCTTCTCTGCATCGAGGTGATATTCGGCACTGGAGACATGTTCCGCACCGGGGGCGCGGCCGGACCCGGAACCCTCGAGGAGCAGTGGGCATCCGGCGCCGCGCAGAAGAACCCCATGGGCCCGGCCCACACCGATTTCGCCAAACTCGTCCAGGGCGGCCAGGGAACGATGGGTATCGTTACATGGGCCTCGGTCAAGCTGGAACTGCTGCCCCGGGCAAGACGGTTGTTCTTCATCCAGGCGGAGGACCTCGGTGAGCTTCAAGGGTTCATTTACAAGGCGCTCCGGCTCCGTTTGGGAGACGAGTTCCTCGTTCTGAATAACTTCAGCCTGGCTTCCATCCTGAGAGAAAACAGGGAGCGCATCGGGGCCATGACAAGGAAGCAATCCACCTGGACACTGGTTTTCTGCGTGGCCGGTTACGAGTACTTCCCACAAGAGAGGATCGCGTTCCAGGAAAACGACATCAGGGAGATCACGCGGGCGTTTGGCCTGGAAATGAAAGAAGAGATACCGGGTGCGAGCGCCGAGACAATGATGCGACTGCTGGACAACACCGCAGGGGGAACTCACTGGAAATCACGATACAGTGGCGGTTGCCGTGACATCTTCTTCCTGACCACCCTGGACAGGGTGGCTGCTTTCATCGAGGTGATGAATAAGTCCCTTGTTACCGCCGACTACCCTATGGAGGAAATGGGGATATATATACAGCCAATACAGCACGGGCGCGCCTGTCACCTGGAGTTCAACCTCCCTTACGACCCGGATGATATCAATGAAACGGAAAAGGTGAACAACCTGCTCCTGCGGGCCAGCGAGGAGTTACTCGAAGCCGGCGCGTTCTTCTCGCGCCCCTACGGACCATGGGCCCGGATGGCCTACGCACGGTGTCCCGACAGCGTCGAAGCCTTGAAGAAGGTCAAGGGAATCGTCGATCCGGGTGGGGTCATGAACCGTGGAAAGCTCTGCTTCACCGAGGAGGTGAGAACATGACACTCGATGACTACCGCCTGGACATGATGGGGTGTTCCCGATGCTCGATGTGCAAGTGGGTGCCCCTGAACCAGGTCAAGAGCTGGAGATACGCCAGGTCGTGCCCGTCCATATCCAAATACAACTTCCACGCTTATTCGGGGAGCGGCAAGATGAATGTGGCCCTCTCCCTGCTCGACGGGAGGATCGAGCTCGACGAGACAGTCGCGGACATCGCTTATAAGTGCACCCTGTGCGGGGCCTGCGACGTTTCATGCAAGGTCTATCGTGACGATATCGAGCTCTGCGAGGTAATCGAAGAGCTACGGGAGCTTTGCGTAACCGAGGGCCTTCTCATACCGGAACACATGATCATGATCGATTCAATGAAGAAAGAGGACAACGTGTTCGGCGAGCCCAAGTCTGAGAGGGGTAACTGGGCGGAAGGCCTCGGGTTAAAAGACGTGAACTCCGAGAGCGCCGATGTGCTCTTCCACGCCGGGTGCAGGTTCTCCTACGACGAGGACCTCAGGGGCAAAGTAAGGGGATCCGTCAGGCTGCTCCTGGACGCCGGCGCGGACATCGGGATCGCGGGGAAGGAGGAGAGCTGCTGCGGCGGCCGTGCTTACGAGGTTGGCTACCGAGGGGAGATGGACAACTACGCCGATGACGTGGTGGCCAGGGTAAAGGCCTCGGGAGCCACCGTGTTGGTTACACCGTGTTCCGACTGCTACTCGACGTTCAAGTACTTCTATCCACGGGCCGGTCATGAACTGGGCGTTGAAGTCCTGCACATAACCGAGTATATCGACCGCCTGGTGAAAGATCGCAGGATTGCCTTATCCCACGACGTGCCGCTGCACGTGACCTACCACGACCCCTGCCATCTCGGGCGCCGAGGCGAGCCTTACCTGGGCAAGTGGGAAGGCGACAAGCTCTTGCGCCCGTTGAGCCGGAAGAGGGCCGGGCGCAACGGGATATTCGATCAACCCCGGGATATCCTCAAGGCAATCCCCGGGCTGAAGCTGAGCGAGATGGAGCGTGTAAGGGAGTACTCCTGGTGTTGCGGGGCGGGCGGCGGCGTTCTGGAGGCGCATCCGGACCTCGCCCTGTGGTCGGCTACGGAACGCATAAGGGAAGCCGGGGCCACCGGCGCGGAGGCTATCGTGACCGCGTGCCCCTGGTGCGAGAGAAGCTTTATTGACGCGATTTCGGAGATGGGAGAAGAGATGGCGGTGTACGACCTGACCGAACTTGTAACCATGTCCGCGGGTATAGGAGGTGAGTAAGATGATGACTGACGACGTATACAGGGAAATGGAGAGCGTTGTCGGTGAGGAGAATATCTCAAGGGAGCCGGCTATCCTCGACAGCTACGCCTTTCAGCCTTTTCACAGGGCCGAACCCGGCTCCTGGATCCACAGGCCCGCGGCGGTAGTCCTTCCAGGCAGCACGGGGGAAGTCCAACAGATAGTGAAGATATGTCACAGAAACAAGGTGAGCTACAAGGCACACTCCACCGGCTGGGGCGCCCACAGTGGGCCCGGCAAGGAAGGGGTAATCCAGATCGACCTGCGCAGGATGGACCGCATCCTGGAGATCGACGAGGAGAACATGTACGTGGTGGTGGAGCCGTACGCCATCTGTGCCCAGGTACAGGCGGAACTGATGAAGCGGGGCTTGAACCTCCACATTATAGGCGCCGGGTCGAGCACCTCCCCCCTTGCCGCCTGCACCTCGCACATGGGCATGGGCTTCACCGGCGTTTCCATGGGATACAGCGGCCGCAGCGTGCTGGGTGTGGAATGGGTCCTCCCCGACGGCGAACTGCTGCGGCTTGGGTCCCTGGGCTCGGGCTCGGGGTGGTTCTGCGGCGACGGGCCAGGGCCGAGCCTGAGGGGGATAATGAGGGGATGGGCCGGATACGACGGTGGGCTCGGGGTATTCACCGGAGTAGCCATCAAGACATTCCACTGGCCGGGGCCGCGGGAGCCGGAGGTTGAGGGCCTGCTCTTCGATACGAAGACGGAAGTGCCCGACAACTTCAAGGTCTTCCTGTGCTACTTCCCTGATTACGAGCGCTGGGCCGACGCGTACTACAGGATAGGCGAGGCGGAGATAGCCTACATCATGTCCAAGAATCCCATCGGCGCTATGATATGGGCGTTTACGCCGCATCTTATGAGAAAGATTACGGATATGCCGGCGATCAAGACCGCGCTGAAGGCGGCCCAGCACGGATGCCATGTCATGATCGCCGCGAACTCTCCTGGCGATCTCGATTACCAGGTGAAGACCCTCAAGAGAATAATCGAGGAGACGGAGGGGGTCCTCATTGACGTAAAGCCTCCATTTGAATCCATGTTATGGTGGAGCGGGGTCAGAGTTTCTGCCGTTCAGGCGATATTCAGGCCCGGAGGGACATTCTTCGTGGGCCTGGGCGGGGACGAAGCGGTGGACAACACCATGCTCCAGGCGAAGTTCGGGGAGAAGATCAAGCAGGATTTCATCGACCGGGGCCTCATATACGACGACCTGGCCGACGTGATGTGGGGGGGCCTCTACGAGCAGGGCCTGTTCAACCACCAGGAGGAGATAATGATCTTCAACGCCCGCGACCCCCGCCAGGCGAAGGCGCCGGAGGAGTTCGCGAAGGCCTGTGCCCGGACCGCGGTTGAAGAACATCTGGGGGGTATCGGGTTCGCGCTCTTCGGCGGTGAGAAGATGCACGACCTGTTCAGCCCGGTAACAAGCGACTACTACAAGTGGGAGAAGAAGATAAAAGAGACCTGGGACCCGGATGACCTCTCGAACCAGACTTTCAGATGAGACCGGACGAGATGCCATGACGACTCATAGGATAGGAGCGGCAGGTGGATAGAACCCTCGATGTAGCCATCGTGCCTGAACTGACCGAACAGGGGGCTATCGCACCTATATCCCTGGAGCTGCTTGATATTGGAATGAAGCTCACGGGTGAAACGGGTGGAGAACTATCGGCTGTAGTGCTGGGGTGCGGACTCGATGAGGCGGCGCGGGAGCTTATTCGCCACGGCGCCGATACTGTTTACCTCATCGACGACGCATCTCCTGCTCATTATGACCCCGATTGCTACCTTGAACTGCTGGAGGCTTTCTACATGGAGGCAAAGCCGGACACGATCCTGATGGGTCACACGCCCCTGGGTCAGGACATTGCCCCAAGGCTTGCCTTCCGCCTGAACGCGGGAGTCGTAACCGACTGCGTCAACCTGGAAGTCGATCCGAAGAAAGGGTTGCTCCGATGTGCCAAGCCCATCTACGGTGGGGTTGCCATCGGGGTTTACACGATTGAGGCAAAGCCCCGGGTGGTCACGGTAAGGGTTCGGGTGGGTGAACAACCAATGAGTGATGACTCCCGAGAAGGCAAGGTCATCGAAATGGATGGCACTTCCAGTACCTATTCCTCCCGGGTCTCCTGGATCGTGAAGGTTACGTATGAGGCGCGAGGGCCACGGCTGGAAGACGCTTCAGTGGTGGTAGCAGGAGGAAGGGGAATCGGAGGGCCTGAAGGCTTTGAGCAATTGAGTGCCCTGGCCGGAATGCTTGGAGGTGCTCTTGGAGCCACCAGACCACCGTGTGACTCCGGCTGGGTCTCGTCCTCCTGCCAGGTGGGACTTACCGGAAAGATTGTAAGCCCCGACCTCTACATCGCGGTAGGGCTCTCAGGTACCACCCAGCACCTGACCGGCATGTCGGGGTCAAAGCATATCGTCGCCATAGATAAAGACCCCGATGCCATGATATTCAAGGTAGCCGATTTCGGCGTGGTGGGAAACTATGGGGAGGTGCTCCCGGCGTTCACCCGCAAGCTGGACGATCTGTTGTCCTAGATGGTTCTGGACGTGTTTATGCAATGCAACGAATGACAAGAAGTATCCCACGAACTTGCGCCCGGGAATTCAAGTAACCGAATCGAGGGAGACAATGGCCGAAGGGCTTCGTATCATAGTTTGCGTCAAGCAGGTGCCCGATCCCGAGGGACCACCCTCGGCGTTCGAGGTAGACACCGGGCGGAAGACCGTTACTCCCAGAGGGATACCACCGGTGATAAGCCCCTTTGACGAGAACGCGCTGGAGGCCGCGATCAGACTCAAGGATGCGCATGGCTGTACGGTTACGCTCCTGAGCATGGGATCGAGACTGTCAACGGCGGTTTTCCTGAAGGCGATAGCCGTCGGGGTTGACGAGTCATACCTGGTTGAGGACCCCCTGTTGGAACCCGATCGCCTGGATGGCTACATAACCGCCCACCTGCTGGCTGCCGCCATAAAGAGAACCGGCGCCTTCGACCTCATCCTCACCGGCAGGCAGGCCGCCGATACCAATGCCGGCATCGTGGGGTTGGGCATAGCCGAGATCCTGGGCATTCCAGCGGTGACCCTGGCGCAGGGAATGAAGCTGGAAGAGGACACGCTCAGGGTGGAGAGGGTCCTGCCGGACGGACATGAAGTAGTACGAGTGCCCCTGCCCGCACTGGTAACCGTGAGCCACGAGATAGGGGAACTGCGTTACCCCCGCATCTCCGACATCAAGTCCGCAAAAGGAAGGCCGCAAACAAGGTGGAACTTGGATGACATCTGCGCCGAATCCCTCCACTGGGCCAGGGTCAGGCTCGATGATCTCTACACTCCTTCCCGGCAATCGCACTGCATCCTTGTGGAGGGCGAGAACCCGGAAGATGCGGGTAGTAGTCTTGCCGTATTGCTAAGGAACGAGAGAATACTATAGCAAGAAGCCCCAAAGTGAACCAACAAGAACCAAGAGAAAGTGAGACTTGGTCTACATTTAATCCAAATGGCGCAGATGGCTCTCTCGAGCAACAATCCGTCAACCACCGGAAATCCGCATAACACCGCGCTTTATCGACTGGTGCCCCCGGTAGGATTCGAACCTACGCGCAGGGATTAGGAATACTATTCATGTATGTTTCTCCTGGTTCGGGGCGGTGCTGCTTGGGTTGCAATAGGGACTCGTGCTTTCGCCTGGTTATGGGGACCGAGAGTGCTTTTTGGTTGCTAATGGTTGACCATGAGTTTACTTGGGTTCTGTTCGTTGATGATGGTTACATCCAAATCTAATCCACATGGGGTTGAGAATAGAGAGGGTAATTCAGAGAGGGACTGGAGCCACTACTTGTTCAAGTACTGTGGGTAATTAGCAAGACGCCATTCCCTCACGTCATGGCGGAGCTGTTTCGCGAGTAACAGCATCTCGTCGGCTTCAACATCCGACACCAGCCCTGAACGCTCGTAGTCGCTGATATTCCTTTTCTTGCGGAATCTGTCGAGGCGCGCGACTGTTTCAGGGTCGGAACCAACTGTAATCTTCAGGCTTTGTATCACGCGGTAGTGATGGGCCTTTCGGGCCGCGCGGTACCCGCACGCCGCCAGGGCCGCCGTTGCTGCCTGCAGCGCTGCGTTATAGGCGATGTTCAGCCGCCAGTCAGCGCTCAGGGCTTCCACCTGGCTGTTCTCTATGTCACGGTCAACAATGTCCAGCAGGCTGGAGATCTCATCGGGACTGGTCTCATGCTCGAGGAGCCAACCCTTTCTAGCCCAGTCCCGCAAGCTCATCTTCATCTCCAATCACGATGATCCTGGGAGAGTTCTGTACGGATGTAACAAAATGGTGACCCTCCTTAACCTTCTTTCGGAACTCAGACACACTGTACACCGTAGGGTTGACCTCACGGCCCAGCTTATCTTCCGCCGCGCTCAGTGCTTCTGTAACATCACCAAAGCCTGCGCTTCCGATTACTACAAGGTCGATATCGCTAGTCGCCGTATCCGTCCCCATGACAATAGAGCCGTAGAGGAACGCTACCTTGATTTGACCTGAAACGTCTTCCAGGGAATCCCTTACCACGTCGGAGACCCCGGCGGTCTTGACCATCAAGGACTTCAGTTCAGTGAAAACCGGCGATTGACGGTTAGCCTGGTAGAAGACCTGGTTTCCTCTTGCCGTGCGGATGATCAGCCCCGAACCCGTAAGCCGGGCAAGTTCCCTCTGGACCGCGCCGCGTCCAAGACCGAGTGTACGGATGATCTCGCGCAGGTAAAAGGACTCCTTGTCATTGGTAAAGAGAAGACCCAGAAGAGATCGGCGGGTCTTTCCAAACAACGCGGAGCCGATGCCGGTGTTATCTATAGTCCCCATAATGTGTACTATAGTACCCGATATGGGGTCATTCGTCAACGGGACGGGGATGGCCCTGTGAATTCCCTTGATCTGACACCACAGTAACGGACGTGGCCAAGCAGAGACCTAAAATGAACCACCAGGAACCAAGAATAAGTGAGATTTGGTGCACATCTAATCCAAATGACGTAAATAGCTCTCTTGAGCCACGACTAGCTAACCACCAGAAAACCGCATAACACCGCGCTAATCTGGCTGGTGCCCCCGGCAGGATTCGAACCTACGCGCAGGGATTAGGAATACTATTCATGTATGTTTCTCCTGGTTCTGGATGGTGCTGCTTGGGTCGCGATAGGTGGCCTTGCTTACGCCTGGTTATGGGGATCGATAGTGCTTCTCGGTTACTGATGACTGCTCGTGGGTTCGTTCGGGTTCTGGTCGTTGTTGATGGTTCCATCCACACATTTAATCCAAATGAGATGCCGCCATCGACGACCTGAAGGGGCGGAGGACTGCTATGCTTTGATCGACTCCAGGAGTTCAGCATGAAGCTGGGAGGGTATCCAAACCCGAGTCTACCTTACTTGTCACTCCCCGTATTGTTACCTTTTTGTTATCGTGAGATTATTGACTCGGGAAGGCCCCGTATTGTTACCTATAGAAGCAGAAAGGTAACAATGGAGTGATTATGAACGATAACAGCACAATCAGGTTCTTAGAGTCGGCGGAGGTCCAGGTGATCCTTGAGGCCCCATCCTTGAGATCACTGGCCGGTCTTCGATACAGGTGCATGCCTTGCAATGCACCAGTAGGGGATTCAAGGTGAGTCACGTTGTCAAAGTGTGAAATATGCGCCAAGGAGATACCCGACTACGAGAAGTACTGTGATTCCTGCTGGGAGATTGTTGGGCCTCAGAAGAAAAAAGCAAAAGACCAACGGTGGAGGGGCTTCAGGGGTTTGCAAGGTTCGTCGCTTGCAACTAACGAGACTCGCAAGTTCCGTTTATTCAGGTTCTTTTCAGAAGAGATATGGATAAAGGATTACTGGCTCAACGTTTGTATTGTTTCCCTCATTGCCGTAAGCATATTGATGATGGTTATCTCATACGCTTATCCCTGGACTCAGGCTGTCGATAAATACACTGGGGAGATTACTGCTAATCGTTATATCGTCTTTCAATGGGGCTATCCAAGTTATGGAGGAACACTGTTTAGCCTCTTGTTTGCCTTTTTCTTGTCCCTTACACTTCTGTTCTCCGTGAGAGGTAGGGCTATCAATCGGGCTTTCAGTAGATTAAGTAGAGATTTAGAATTGAGTTTTTATCAGACGCTTGAGTTTTTGCGATTCGGTGGTTTGGCTTATGTCACATGTATCGTTTATTTTAATGGCTTGCTAGTTAGGATGGCATATCCCTACGAGAGAGGAATAAGCGCAGCCAGGGGTTTCCCGGTGCACGTTGCCGCCAAGGTCTTCTACGCCGCGTCCTGGGTCTTGTGCGCATGCTTCATCCTTGTTCTTGTCAAGTGGATATGCGTAATCACACGATTCTTGATTGCCGGTAAGGCGGTCAATCATCTTCAGACGCCGACGAAGTGAGCGGTTCTGCGGAAGCAATCGGGGATGTAGGGGTGATGACTGTCGGAATCGGAATAATGAAAATGAGAACGATGTAAACCTCCGGCATGAAGAAATCCGTATTGTTACCTTTAGAACCAGAAGGGTAACACTGGAGTGATTATGGGTGATAACGGCACAATCAGGTTCCTGGAGCCGGCGGAGGTCCTGGCGCTCAGCATGAAGAAGGCGGGAGAGGGCAGGGCCGGAGTGGTATACTGGTATTGGCAGCCCGTTGCTTTGCTCTGAGACCCTGGCGATAGCTGGGGTTTCTTCTTATGAGCCCACAGTGGGGGTAAAGCACTCCAATCCTAAGCAGGAAGCACCAGAATGAACCACCAAGAACCAAGAAGAAGTGAGATTTGGTTCACATCTAATCCACATGACTTGAGCATTTCTCGCAAGACGAAGCCCGCCAAATGCCAGAAAACCGCATAACACCGCGCTAAATG
>Ga0180014_1000197_pt1 | contig 17883 bp, 17 predicted proteins | sample KR13_S1_MetaG_FD_116507 | JGI IMG/M metagenome (GOLD analysis project Ga0180014, IMG submission 116507) | Groundwater microbial communities from the Olkiluoto Island deep subsurface site, Finland - KR13_S1_MetaG | ecosystem: Environmental > Aquatic > Deep subsurface > Groundwater | place... | reverse complement strand
GATTTGTCCGGCCCACTTGGCCTCTTCATCGAGTTTTTCGGCAATATTTTGACTTAAAACGATTATTTCATCATCGCTTATTTTTTCGGGATCCACAATTACCACCACTTCTCTGCCGGCTTGATAAGCCGCTACGCTTTTTACTCCACTAAAAGATTTGGCTACCTCCTCAATGTTTTTCATTCTTTTTAAATATTCTTCGTGGGCCGCATACCTGGCTCCGGGCCTAGCTCCGGATATGGCATCACCAATATAAACAATGATTGACTCAGCCGAAGAAAATTCTTTTGCCTCGTGGTGTTCTGCTACGCAGTTTATAATTTCTTCGGGAATACGATACCTTTTCAAAAAATCTATCCCCAATTCAATATGGGTACCTTCCTGATCGCTGACCACTTTGCCAATATCATGCAGTAAAGCTCCCAGTTTAACTGTTCTAAGATCAGCTCCTAATTCTCTGGCTATGGCACTGGCAATTTTTGTGGCTTCAATTGTGTGTAGCGCCAAATTCTGTCCATAAGAAAATCTAAATTTAAATTTACCTATCATCTTTATCAAGTCAATCGGTAAATTAAAAACTCCAACCTCTTGACATATTTTTCTTCCTTCGCTAAGCAATATCTTTTCCATGTCATTTTTTGTTTCAGCTACCACCCTTTCGATTTTTATCGGTTGTATTCTGCCATCCTTGATCAGTCTTTCCAGGGCCACTCTGGCTATTTCTCTTCTGGTCGAATCAAAGGAAGAAATCCTGACATCGTTTCCTTCATCAAGGTCCAGTTCGACTCCAGTAGCTTTTTCAAAAGCCCTAATGTTTCGCCCCTCTCTGCCAATTATTTTACCTTTAACTTTTTCATCAGCTAAGCTTAAAGTAGATACGGTGTATTCAGGTACATAATCGGTCACTCCATGACGCAGACTGTCAAGCAATATTTCTCTGCTTAATTCTTCCTCTTTTTCTCCGATACTTTCTTTTGCCTCTCCAATCTTTTTTGCAATCCAGGAAGACAATTTCTTTTCAGTACTGCTGATTATTAGTTTTTTTGCCTTATCTACATCAAAGTTTGCAATTTGTTCCAACTTCTCTAACTGTTTTCTGTAAAGATCATCAACAGATTCCCTTTTTTTGTCAACTTCGCTTGTCAAATTATCCAGTCTTTTCTCTTTTTCCAGTAAATATCTTTCCTTTTCACTCAAAGAATACAGTCTTTGAGAAATCTGGTTTTCTTTATTTTTAAGATCAAAAAGAGCTTTTTTGATCTTTTCTAATTCTCTCTTTTCCTTAATTAGACCAAGCTTTCTTTTTTTATTTACTTTAGCCCGACTTGCCTTAGCTGGCTTTAACTTTGATATAGAAACCCTGTTCTTTTCCTCAGTGCCAATCTCTTTAACAACCTTTTTACTACTTGTTACTGTTGTTGTATCACCAAAAACATTTCTGACTTTATTTAGCAAACCACCAAACATATATCCTCCTTTTACTCAATCGACAAAAACCTCCCGCTACAAAATCTCAACAAACTTTATTCAAAATATATGTATTTTTAAGCATTAATAATAAGAAGAGTCGATTAAAAGTAATATATTCTACTATTTTTTTATGCTTTCGTCAATTACTCTTTTTACCTGATCAATGGCAAAACCCTTTCTATACAAAGCCGAAATTATTTTGTTTTTCTTTTTAAAATCCAACAAGTCTGATTTATCTTTGATTTTTTTAAAAATAATCTTCCTAATCTTTTCTTCTTCTAAGCCGGTATTCAATCTCACCCATTTATTTATTTTTTCTTTAATTACTTCTTTACCAACCCCTTCACGCCTGAGTTCATAGCTAATTTGCCTAAAAGATTTGTTTCCGCTTTTTTTTATATAAAATCGGACATATTCGATATCATCAATCAGTTTGTTTTTTCTAAAATCCTCCAAAACCTCCTCAATTATTTTTTCAAAGTCTTCTTTTCCCAGTTTCCATTTGTCATCCTGATCCCAAATTTTATTCGGGAGAAGGATCTCTCTTTTTTTTAAATTCTGAATTAGTTTCTTTTTAAGGCCGGGAAATGATTTTGGGGACATGGCAACTTGCCTAAGACCGTAATCTTTTAGCAAATAGAGTAGGGAGGTGTAAACAATTTTTTTATAAAACTTCTCGTCAATCTCCTGATTTTTCTTGATTTTTAGATTAATTACATCGTCTACCCATAACACCAATTTTTTTTTGTTGGAAAACTCAACCACACACTTCCCATTCGCCTTAATTTTGACAGTAATTATTTTCATTTTTATCCAGTTATCTAGTAATCTAGTAATCCAGTTGTCTACTTTTTCTCTTCTTTTTCACCATCCTTTGACATTTTCCATATTTTTTCCTTAACTTCTTCGGTCAATTTTGGATGTTCTCCTAGATATCTTTTTGATACTTCTCTTCCTTGTCCAATAGTTTCGCCGTTTAGTTTATAAAAAGCACCGGCCCTATTGATAACACCATACTCCACCGCCAGGTCCAAAATTCCGCCAAAAATAGATATACCCTCAGTATTCATCATTTCAATTTCACATGTTTTAAATGGTGGCGCCACTTTATTTTTTATAATTCTGACTCTATGTTGCGAACCGATTGATTCACCGCTTGAAGTTTTGATATTGGCAATTTTTCTCATGTCAATTCGTATTGAAGCATAAAACTTTAAGGCCAACCCCCCTGGGGTTGTTTCCGGATTACCAAACATAACTCCAATTTTTTGCCTGATCTGATTGGTAAAAATTACCACTGATTTTGATTTAGAAATTGCTCCAGCCAATTTTCTTAATGCTTGAGACATTAGTCTGGCCTGCACACCCATCATCGATTGCCCCATTTCTCCTTCTATCTCGGCCTTTGGCACCAAAGCCGCCACCGAATCAATCACAATCACATCAACTGCATTTGATCTGACCAATGTTTCAACAATCTCCAATGCCTGTTCTCCGTTATCCGGTTGGGATATTAACATCTCATCTACATTTACTCCCACCACCTCAGCCCTAGCTGGATCCAAGGAATGTTCCGCGTCTACAAAGGCAGCCGATCCTCCCAATTTTTGGGCTTCGGCAATTACATGTAAACAAAAAGTTGTTTTTCCCGAAGCCTCGGGTCCAAATACTTCACATATCCTGCCTCTTGGCATTCCGCCCACACCAAGAGCAATGTCTATAGGCAAAGATCCAGTTGGAATTACGTCAATTTTCATATCTTCTCTTCTGTCTCCCATTTTCATAATGGCTCCCTCGCCATATTCTTTTTTGATCTGTTCCATGGCAATTTTTACTGCCTCTAATTTTTTTTGTTTTAAGCTTTCTTCTTTTGGCTTTCTGCCTCTTTTTGCTTTAACCTTTTTTACTTTTTTTACATTTGCCTTTGCTTGTACTTTTGCATCTGTCATATTTAATCCACTCCTTTTTATTTAATTATTAAATTATTTATTATTTTTTTCCCCCTCGTCATCCTGAGTGTAGCGAAGGATCTCCTTTTATTTAATTGTTTTTGAATTTAATTGAATTGATTTAACTTTTAATTCAAAAAAACTCTTTTCTAAAAACATTTAACATTGTCAAAATTATCATGTCAATACCCAAAACCAAATAAAACCCGAAACTGTCTTACCATCCATAATACTTATTTTTGCCTGCCTCACAGTTACACTCAAACACACTTGTCACCCCGCCGTGGCGGGGCCCCGCCAGAATCAAGCCTCAATCCATTGTCATCCTGAACCACAACCGTCATCCCAAGTCCTCCCTCCGTCATCCTGAGTAAGTCTTACGACCGAAGGATCCCCTCGGAAAATACCTGTCATTGCGAGGAGTTCGACGACGTGACAACGTGTCCGCCTGTGGAGGATCCCGTCGGAATCAAACCAGTTTTGACAGTCAAAAGTAGTATTGCAAGTTGTGAAATTTGAAAATTGTGTTTCATTTATGTAGGTCCCAAAAAATGGGAAAGGAGATCAGAATGAACGTCCGAAAGTTTCGAGAAGTAGTTTTCACGATCGTAGTAGCAGCGGTTGTCTTGGGAATCCTCGTAGTGGCAGTTTACGGGATTATGAGGGGTATTGACTATGTCTTTACCCCTGCTCCGGTCCCCAGCCAGACCCCCGCCCCGTCGGCCGTTCCGCCCAGCCCGACTCCCACCCTGAGGCAAGAGGCCCCCACCCTTGAGCCAGAGCCGACCGACGCCCCGACTCTTCCGGTCGCCAGCCCGACCCCCGTCTCCGCCGTCGAGCTCGTAGTCCGCGACGCCTGGACCACGGGGAAAGACCAAGAGCAGAGTGGAGTTGTCTATCGCCCGGTCCAAGTCACGCTGGTCGGCGCGATTGCGATCGAAAGTGTCGCTGGGGACTATGTAGTGGACAACTACGTAGTTTCGGTAGCCGAAGATGCGTCTTCGACTACCATTAACCTTCTGTTCGTCATTGACAACGCCAACGCCATCGCCACTAAAGTCGTCGTTAACGGGATCATATTGACCAATCCTTCTTCTGGGGGCAAGGAGTTTTTCTTCGAGCGTTTCGCCGGTCCCACCGACGGCGGCGGCGGCGACGTAGAGCCCACTCCGACCCTGGCCGACCCACCCCGTCCGTAACTAGATAGTTCGTTCACAGTGCAACCCCCGCACCCGCTTCACCACGTGGGGCAAGAGCCGAGTCTCTTGCCCCACGGCCTTCGGGCTTAAATTGGATGAAGACGGGTGCTTTTTTTATGTATAATTTACTTGTGTTATCAAAAAAAATTCTCAAACAAGTCAAAGACATAATTTTCCCACTTGTTGACAACCAAACAAAAGTTTTTATCTTTGGCTCCAGAGCCAACAATAAGGCCAGAAAATTTAGCGATATTGACATTGGTCTAGAAGCAGACAATCAAATTAATTTTGAAACCATCGGTCAAATCAAACAGGCCTTTGAAGAATCCGACCTGCCTTACAATGTAGATATAGTTGAATTTTCCAAACTACCAAAAAAATTTAAAAAAGTAGCTCAAAAAAACATTATTTATTTAAATTAAAAACAAAAGTGACAAAAAAACAATCATTACTGACTGATTTAAAAAAAACCACCGCCAGTCTAGAAAAAGTTTTGAAATTACCGGAAAGCGAAATCAATCGCGATGCCAGTATCCAAAGGTTCGAATTTACCTTTGAATTAAGTTGGAAACTAATGCAGGAATTAGTGGCAGATGTCAAAAAAGGCGCTTACGGACCAAGAACTGTCATCAGAGAAGCGGCCAATATAGAGCTAATAAGTAATCCCAAAAAATGGCTCTATTTTTTGGACAAAAGAAATTTAACGGTACACACTTACAACGAAGCCATGGCAAAAGAAATGTATCAGGTGGCCAAAGAATTTATCTCTCATGTAAAAAATCTAACAAAACAAGTCAAAGAATATCTATCTTAATCTCTTCTCAATTTTTATAGCCCATCCTTCAATCAATGCCTTTGTAATTTTTTCAAAAGCCAATGTGATGTCTCTTTGATATTGGCTCTGGGAAATACCCATTTTTTTAGCTGATTCATGTTGATCTAATTTTTCAACATATCTTAACCTCAATGCTTCTAATTCGTCCTCAGTTATACTCACTTCTTTTAATTGAGATAACGGTATCCCTCTGGGCTTAAAATAAATTTCCCGAAAATTAAATCTAATTTTTCTTTTACACCTTCTTCGCATATGTATTTTTCTATTTTTTAAATTATATAACAGTTTTTCTCGTCACCCCGTCATCTCATCATCATGCTGAACTTGTTTCAGCATCCTCTCGGAAAACACCTATCACCCCGCCATAACGGGGTGACAAGTAATCTTGTCTCCCCATACTTTTATCTGCAAAACACACCTTTCATTGCTGTTTTACACTTGGGGCATTTGGTCTGCGTACAAGGTTTACCTCGTACATGTGCTTCTGTATGACCGCATTTTGGACATACACAATCGCCACTGCTTACTTGTCTCCTACCTAAAACTCTACCAGTTAAAGGGCCTTTTCCACTTGGACCTGTTCCACCTAGATTTGGCATAATTTTTCCTCGATTTAAACAATTAATCTTATGGGTATATACCCACTAACACAAATGTACCATCCAAAACTGAACGGGTCAATACCCAAAATAATTTATCTTTTTTATTCTTCTCTCAGCGTTTATTTTATTATTTTAGCCCAATACTTCCTGTTCCCTAGCTATCTTTTCGTTTAAAAAGGGAATTCTTCATCAGACTCAGGAAGAAATATGGCTCTAAGTGCCCTAACTCCTCCATCTTTACATCTGCAAGCCATCTGAACAATAAGTGCACCATCTTCACCTATCAAGTATCCTTCAGGACAATGATCGGGACCCTTGAATGTCTGAAAATCAGGATGTCCTTCTATAGATCCATAATTAAAGCTAAGTTTCCCATTGACTTAATTTTAACTACTTGATAAATTAAATACACAGACCCCTACCTATGGTCGGGGTATAAATAACTTATTAATTAACAAAAACATGACAAAATCTAAAACCATCGTCAATTTTAAAAAAGCCCAAAGTTTACTGGCCAAAATAATGAAAATGGTCGAAGATAACGAATATTGCATTGACATAATGCAGCAAAATTTAGCAGTAGTCGGGCTTTTAAAATCGGCTCACCAAATGCTAATGGAAGGCCATCTTAATACTTGTTTTAAAAAAGCAATGCAAACCAAAAATGAAAAAAGAAAGCAGGAAATGACTCAGGAGATTTTAAAAGTCACCAAACTATTTAATAAATAATTTAAATAATATGACCAAAAATACAAAAGAATATATTTATTATGTCAGAGGAATGCATTGCGCTTCTTGCCAGATTTTAATCGAAAAGAAATTATTAAAATTAAGGAACATAAAATCAGTTGAGGTCTCAACTGCCAAAGGCAAGGCGCTAATCGAATACGACGGCCAAAACCAACCCTCCAAAGATTGAACCGAATTTTCAAAAAAGAAACTTATACTTTTTTCGACAGACCACAAAAAATAATAAATAATTTTAAGTCGAAAGAATTTCTTATTACTCTTGGCATCGGACTATTAATTATTATCGGTTTTATCGGATTAAACAAACTGGGATTATCGAGCTTAATAAATGTTAATTCAAAATCGTCTTTACCGGTATTTTTTATATTTGGAATTATGGCCGGCATTTCTAGTTGCGCCGCCTTAATTGGTGGAATAATTCTTTCTATGTCAAAACAATGGGGCGAATTATATTCAGATACCGATTCTATCTGGAAGAAAATTCAGCCACACTTAATTTTTAATGCTGGCAGACTTACTTCTTACGGTCTGTTGGGAGCAGTATTGGGAATAGTCGGTAGCAAACTAGATTTTTCCTTAAATTTTGGACCGGTTTTGGCCATCGCTGTTTCTGTCATGATGATTTTTTTGGCTTTTCAAATGTTTGGTTTCAAAGTCTTTAGGAAATTTCAATTTACAATGCCAAGGTTTATCACCGGATTTATCGCCGACGAATCTAATTTTAAAGGTCGCTATATGCCATTTTTAATGGGCGCCTTTACTTTTTTTCTACCCTGCGGTTTTACCATAACGGCCCAAGGACTCGCTTTAATATCCGGCAGTGCAACTCAAGGGGCTTTGATCATGGTTTTATTTGCGCTAGGGACCCTACCGATGCTTTTAACTATTGGTTTGTCTAGTGTTAAATTTTCTCAAAAGCCACACCTATCCACCAAATTCCTGAAAGTTGCCGGAATTTTGGTTTTATTTTTCGCTCTCTACAATATAAATTTCCAACTAAATGTCCTAGGGGTTTCCAGTCTTAGCGATTTGGGCATTAATTCTAGTCAATCTTCCGGCACTGCAAAAAATAATTTGCTTCAAAACGAAGAAGGCTTACCTCCAATTGTTAATGGTAAACAAATTATAAAAATGGACGCTTCTTCTCGTGGCTATTTACCAAGCTATTTTAAAGTAAAAGCCGGAATACCGGTAAGGTGGGAAATTACCGACAAAGGAACCAGTGGTTGTACCAATGCCATTATTTCAAAAAGCTTGTTTGAGGGAGAAATCCCCCTGACTCCGGGTCAAACTAGTATTAAGGAATTTACTCCCAAAAAGCCGGGTAAGTATAAATTTAGTTGTTGGATGGGAATGGTTTCGGGGATTATAGAAGTTAAAATATAAAATTTTAATTTTATAAATATGAATCAAAAAACAATTTTACAAATTCAAGGCATGCACTGTGCCTCGTGTGCAACCACTATAGAAAATGCTCTCAAAAAGGAAAAGGCCATCATTTCAGCCAATATTAATTTTGCTTCGGAAAAAGCCAATTTAGAGTTTGACTCTAAAAAAATCAAAATCAAGCAAATCAAAAAAATTATTCAAAAATTAGGCTATCAAACTAATCAGCAAAAAACTCAAGGAATAAAACAATTAAAAAAACGACTTATTTTTTCCTCTCTATTTGCCTTGCCACTCATTTATATTGTTATGGGCCAAATGCTTGGTCTGCCAATACCGCCATTTATTAAAGAATCAAATATTTTGATTCAATTTGTTTTAGCCACAATTGTAATTTTGGCTTGTTTTAATCTCTGGATCTCTGGATTTAAGAATTTAATACAGCTAAGGCCCAATATGGATTCTCTAATTTTTATTGGCACGGCCACCGCTTATTTTTACAGCCTTGCTCTGTCTGTTTCTTTTTGGTTGCAAATTCAAAAATCACCTCCTCATTTATATTATGAAAGCACTGTCTTTATTCTTGTTTTTATTTCACTTGGCAAATATCTGGAAACAATTACAAAAGGAAAGACCGGTCAAGCCATAAAAAAATTAATTGGGCTTCAGCCAAAAGAAGCAACGATTATCAAAAACGGTCAGGAAATGAAAATTCCCATTTCCGAAGTAAAAGTTGGGGATATTGTTTTGGTAAAACCCGGCCAAAAAATTCCGGTCGATGGAATCGTAATTGATGGATATTCAGGCGTGGACGAAAAAGCAATAACCGGTGAGAGCCTTCCGGTTGAAAAAAGAAAAGGGGACAGAGTTATTGGCGCCACAATTAACAAAACTGGTGTTTTAAGGTTTAAAGCAACAAAAGTTGGAAAAGATACCATGTTGGCTCAAATTATAAAAACAGTGGAAGAAGCAATCGGTTCAAAAGCGCCGATTCAACTTCTGGCTGACAGAGTTTCTTTTTATTTTGTTCCCGCAGTAATCGCTATGGCCATTTTTGCTTTTATTATCTGGATTATTTTAGGCCAATCTCTTGCTTTTGCCTTGACTGTTTTTGTAGCTGTTCTTATTATTGCCTGTCCTTGCGCCTTAGGATTGGCAACTCCCACAGCCGTCATGATGGGCACAGGGCTGGCGGCTCAACATGGCATTTTAATTAAAACCAGCAAAGCCTTAGAGACGGCCCAAAAAGTAAACATAATTATTTTTGATAAAACAGGCACTTTAACCAAAGGCGAACCAAAAGTGACAAACATCCTAAGCCTATTAAAGTCCATGTCTCAAAAGCAAGTTTTGCAGATAGCCGCTTCAATAGAAAAAAACTCTCAACATCCTCTTGCTCAAGCTATTGTTCAAAAAGCCAAATTAGAAAACCTTAGTTTTTTAAACATCCAAAATTTTGAAGAAATACCAGGCAAAGGTGTTATAGCTCAATCCAAAGGAATCAAGCTTTTATTGGGAACAAGAAAGTTAATGGGCCAAAATAATATCAATACGAATTCTATCGAGAAACAATTGGCCAAATTAGAAAATCAAGGCAAAACAGCCATGATTTTGGCTCAAGCTAAAAATATTATTGGAATAATTGCCGTAGCCGATACTTTAAAAAAGTATTCCAAAGAAGCGGTGGCCATGTTGCACAAATTGGGCAAAAAAGTCGCCATAATTACGGGGGATAACAAAAGAGTAGGACAAGCCATTGCCAAACAAGTCAATATAGACAAAATTTTAGCCCAAGTTTTACCCCGGCAAAAATCAGAAGAAATCAAAAAATTACAAAAAGAAGGAAATGTTGTGGCCATGGTGGGCGATGGCATAAACGACGCTCCGGCTTTGGCTCAAGCTGATTTGGGTATTGCTTTAGGTTCCGGCACAGATGTGGCTATGGAAACCGGAGAAATAGTTTTAATTAAAGATGATCTAAGAGATGTGATAACAGCCATTGATTTAAGCAAATACACTTTAAACAAAATTAAACAAAATCTTTTCTGGGCTTTCTTTTACAATATTGTCAGTATTCCTATCGCCGCCGGTATTTTGTATCCTTTTACCGGCTGGCTTTTAAATCCGGCAATTGCCGCCGCAGCCATGGCACTTTCGTCAATTAGTGTTGTTTCAAATGCTCTTTTGATGAAAAGATACCAACCCAAACAACTCTAATCCAGCCTCGCCATCTTTTGACAATCAAAATTTTATTTTTCTCTTATTTTTTTATTTTTCAAAAATTCCCTAGTCCGCCTTTGGCGGATAAATTTGTGATTTGCTTTCCCCTTCCGTCATCCTGAGTGAGTTTTACGACCGAAGGATCTAGCGAAGCGTTTTTTTTGGAAATTCTTTAGTCCGCCTTTGGAGGAAGAATTTCGGATTTGGGATTTAGGATTTATTAAAAATTTCCCGCTCCCAGCGTGGTCGGCATTGTACCGAAAAATTCGAACTATATATATGAAATTATAACACTCGCCCCGCACGCTGTGCCTGTCCGCCTGTGGCGGAGGCGGTCGGCACGGCGAAAACAGCGGGGCTCCGCCGACGCAAAGCTATGGCGGACACAGTCGATTGAAAATTATTTTTTGCGCGCGCGATTTTTCAAAAACGCAGAATCATCGAAAAACTTTGTCAGTATATTTTTCTTAAATTTGACTACACTCCTACTGTCACTTTTAATGATAAAAGCTCTGCCTATAATATTTTGCTAACAGATTCAATCAAATCTCTTACTTGATATCGTTTGTCCGACATTCGATATAAAGATTCTTCACTAATTTATCTAGTTTCTTAAACCTACTTTTTGCTAGTTGACCTATTTTCTTGAAGTGATATTCACTCAATTGGCTAAGGGCAATTGGTCTTCCTTTTTTGCTCCAATATTCAAACATGCCATCTAAATTACGTTCCCTATGTTCATTAAATGCGATGAGACGAATTAAAAGCATTATTCCACTATTATCTAACCTATCTGCATCCCAGATTACATATGATTCAAATTCAGTTAGGTTATTTCCATGGTGACCACCAATTATTCTGCTGATCTTTTTTATTAAATCACTGTTACCCACGTATTTACCTAAATAATCTGCAATTATTTTCTCTCCAACTTCATCGTGTTTGAATTTTTCATCATCATAGCCTTCCATAAATTTCATATCATTAACTTTATGTATTTTACCAATGTCATGGAATAAGGCAGCGATCAATAAAGCGTCTTTGTTGACATTTTTATTCTTTAAAAAATCCATTTCACAAAAATGTTTACAATAATTAAACACTCTGACACCGTGATCTAAGCGGTATTCATATCCTGTGTATTCTTTTACACCTTTAAATACTCTCGTATATTTTTTTATTAAATCATCGTAATTAATGCTATTGCTCATACATACCGGACTTTAATTAAAAGACGATCCTCCAGGAAACCATAAGCCTTCGGTTTCGTCAAAGCCATTCATTAAATTATAATTTTGTATAGCCTGTCCCGCCCCACCTTTAATTAAATTATCAATCGCGGCAAGAATAACGATAAATTTGTTCTTAGCGTAAACTGAAATGTCAATGAAATTTGTACCAGACACATTTCTAATCTCGGGAGAAACGTCTCTGAATCTCACAAACGGTTCGCCTCGGTAGCGTTCGGTAAAAATATTTTTTATTTCTGATGTGGTTACTGTCTTATCTGTAGTTATGCACATACTAGCCAACATACCTCTTTTCCACGGCCCAACATGCGGGATTATTGCAGGTACTAACCGTACTCCTGTCTTGTCATTAATAAACGCAACTATTTCATCTTCGTGCTGATGGGTAAAAACTTTAAATGCTCTATAGTTTTCATTCCTAATAGGGAAATGCGTGCCATAAATTGGTTCTGATCCGGAGCTGCTAGCCCCGCTACTAAAATTGATACAAAGGTTGTTGATGTTGTATTTTGATAGAACTGGAAATAATCCCAACTGAATGACTGTAGCGGCACAGCCAGGATTTGCTATCTTTGTGGAGCTACATATTGTTGTTCTGTTTATTTCCGAAAGACCATAGACAAATTCATTATTAACCAGTGGGTGTTGGATTGATGGCCTAAAAAAAGATCCCAAATCAATAATTTGGATGTTTACATGTTCTGTCTTTGCTGACTTTATTATTGTATTGATTTCATCTTCTACGATATCAGAAGGGAATATTGAAAATATCGTCAAATTATCGTTTTTGTATTGATTAAGATTCTTTAGGTTTTCACTAAACTTGATATCTGTAAAACTCTTCAGGCGCGGATGAATATCTGAAATAAATTTTCCAGGATTACTATGGGATGTTACTTGAACCACGTCAGTGAACTTGTGTAACAGTAGTATACTAAGTAGTTCACCTGCTACATAACCAGATCCACCACATATAACAACTTTTCTTTTTTTCATATTCATAGAAATCAAATAGTTGTGATATTATAGATAATATATGCATCAAAATATAGATACAATAAACAATTTGATTGGTATCTTCAAGAAGAGGTTAGCAAGACAGTTTGGTCAAAGTCTGGTGCTTTTTGATATCACTGCTTACCAAAACAAAGGTGAAGTTATTCTTAATGGCGAGGTGGGAACTGTCAAATTAAAGAATAAATTTATGGGCATAATTAACAGAAAAAAGATAACTGTAACTGATAATATTAAAACTTTATCAGACCCAAAAGATCATCTGGAAAGTGGTTGGGGTAAATCTCTTATAGATCAAAACACATATAGGTCTACAGAAGAGCAGCCGAAGCTAGCGACACATGTTTTAAGTGGTGAAACATTTCGTGTCCTGAAGCAAATTAGTGGTTGGTATTTAGTTCAGTTAGAGGACTTGTCTATGGGATGGATCCGCATACCAAACAAGGATTGTGTTGTGGTTTTTAACGATAAAATCCCAGAATATCGTGAATTTTCAGACCGTTGGCAGAAAGTTCCAAGAGTAAACTCTACTAGATTACAGTTTGTCTTTCCAGATCAGGAGACACTAGAGAGGAAATTAACAGATATATTTTCTACATATATGGGAATGCCATATATATTTGGTGGACGTTCACCTAAATTCGGTTTCGATTGTTCCGGATTGATCCAGAATATTATTTTCAAACTTGAGAATGTTCTTTTACCTAAAAACAGTTTGGACCAAATCGTACTTGGAAAAAAAGCCAATATAAAAGCATTTGATAAAAACCAATTCAAAATTGGTGACATAGTTTTTATTAGGATCAGAAAGAAGATCCCTCATAGTGGAATAGTGACCAGTCAGGGCATTTTGCATGCAGAAGGTTTAAATCAAAAAATAGTTCTTATCGATAGTTTTGAGGATATTGCTAATCCAGCTAAATTTGCTCATCAATGGCAAAGAGATTTTGGTAAAGTAGTCCGGTTTTTTCGGTTTCAAAATGACTAGAACCTAACAGGTGGCATAATATCTCTATTAGAGATTATATCTATAACCGATGGTACTTGGTTTTTCAATATTGTATTTACTAATTCACTGTTAAGGTTGTTCAAGTTGGTTATTCTATATCCAGCCGCACCAAGTGATCTTGCCATTGTGTCAAACCTCGGTTTTGTACTGTAGAAATTTGCACTGCTTGTAAATCCGGTTTGAACCTGACCATGGTGAATTGCCGCCAAACCATAATTGTTAATAATTATCCATATAATCGGTAATTTATACTCAACTGCTGTGTGCACTTCTGTACCATGCATAAGGAAGCTTCCATCACCAACGATAGCAACAACAGGTTTATTAAGGGCAAAACTTGCACCAATAACACCAGCAGTAGCATAACCCATTGGTGAAAATCCTCCACCTTCAATAAAAGTATACGGGGTATTGAACTCCATTCGGTTTATGGCCCATGCTCGAGGTGTGCCAGCGTCAACAATAAAAATAGTTTTATCGTCGAACAAGAAACGGACTTTATCTATAACCATACCAGGATCAAGGCCGGATTTGTCGTATTTTTTGTTGAGGATTTCACACTTATCGTAGTATTTACTTTTAAGTTCTAAATTTTTCTTAAGGGCAGTATCCGTTGCTCGTAATTTGATCCTATTATTCATCTCTTTTAGAATTACTTTAATATCACCAAGCACACTTATCCCGACCTTCAGATTTTTCCCAAATGAGGCAAAATCATTATCAATTTGGATAATGAAGCTGTCTCTTAGATTGTCACACCAAAGGTTCGTTGACCATGAACCGAGTCTTGAACCGACAACTAATACTATGTCAAACTTCTCTTTATTTAATAAATTATTTGCTAAACATGAACCTGCATGTCCTATAGTTCCGAAGAATAGTTTGTTTTTGTTTGCAAAGCAACTCTTTGCCTTGCTAGTAGTTACCACAGGTACGAATAATTTGTTTACTAATTCTCCAAATTCATCGACTGCCCTAGAAGCTAAAACTCCATGTCCACCAATAACTAAAATCGTTTTTGCTTTGGAAATTTTATCTACAGCAGCGCATATATTTTTTTTACTTTCATCTAGTAAATAATTGTTTTCAGATAACTTGCAACTTGGGAGATTCTTCGTTTGTAGGACACTGACATCTGAAGTAATTATATTTACAGGTAAGGATAAAAATATAGGCTGTTTCTTGTCATTTATTGTATTGACTGTTTGAATTAGTCGTTTGACCGCATTTTTTGGATTGGTACATATCAAACTTTGGTTGATTACCATCTTATACATTCCAACGACATTAATAGACTTTGGATCTGAACTCTGAAACACATCTTTACCAAAATACTTTGTATTTACCTCACCCGAAATTATCAGAAGGGGTGTAGAGTTGGATTTTGCCATGGCCAATGCTGTTCCTAGCCCTGTGGCACCAGGACCAGATGATACAAGACACACACCAATTTTACCTGATACTCTCGAATATACCTCGGCCATGTAGCCAGCACCTAACTCTGATTTAGCAAGAACAAATTTAATTTTTTTTGATTTACTTATATCTTCAAGTATTGGTTTAATAGGAGCACCAGGAATTCCAAACACATATTCGACCCCTATGTTTTCCAGTAGACTTACCAAAACTTCACTAAACTTCTTTTTTAGAATCATAATTCTTTTTCGAGCAACTTTATTATGTTATTTTGATCTTTATGTTTGTATCCCGAAAATACTTTTTCTGTTAAATCAATTAATGGAAAACGACCGTACTTTCGTGTAAATTTTTTTATCATGGCAGTATCTTTTTCTCTGATGTCAATACATTCACTTGGAGTAATTTGTTTGGTCAGTATACTGTTAATGTTTCTTTTCCACACCCAATAAATATTTGTCAATATTCCATCTAGTAAAATTTTTTGATGTCGTTTATTTAATTTCAACAAATTAATCAATCTCAATATCTCAAAAGATATGATCAAGTTTGTATATCTTGGTGTATTTCTCAACAGTTTTAGTGTTGATGCTGAACCCACATCGCCGGTATAAACGATATGTTTTGAAAATAATTTGAGTAAAGGCTTCATTCTTCTATAAACATTGGGAGCTCCACCTACCTCCAAGTGTAAAATACCAAGTTTGGCATCATTTTCGCGTCCTTTTATGGGAGACTCCAGGTAAGAGACTTTCTTTTTTTTACATATTTGAGTATGCCATTTTTCCCAAAAATAACTTCTTTTGATACTCTTGGTAGAGGCAGGCATATAAAAAATACTTTTGCACTTTGTGCAATACTAGTTAAATCCGGGCAAGCTATGCAACTGTCACCAAATTCTGACTTTAATTTGTTAGATTTTGCTTTATCTTTATCAAAAACAAATATGGAGCTACTAGTATTTTTGATGATGTTTGAAGCAATACCATATCCCATTCTTCCAAGGCCTATAACTCCTATCAGAAAGCTGTCCTTATTCATTTTCAAGTAATTCCTTTAATACCAAATAATCATTAAACGGTATTTTTTCAGAACCTATTTGTTGGAGGTTGTGATGACCACTGCCTAAAACAATAATTAAATCTCCCGGATGTCGTATTTCCAAAGCTTTTTTAATTGCCAACCTTCTGTCGGGAATTGTAATAAATGCGCTATTTGACTTTATAACACCTTCTTTAATTTCCTTTACTGCAACATCAACTGATTCAAGTTTAGGGTTATTAGTGGTTATCACAACGATATCAGCTTTTTCCCCAATCACTTGTCCCATTAGTCGCCTCTTTTGATTTTGGCCATCCCACTCTCCTCCATAAACGGCAATGACTCTTCCTTTGACGAGAGATCTTGATAAATTGAGTGATTCGGACAATGAGCTCTCATTGTGGGCGTAATCAACCACAAATACAGAATCGTTCTTCTCGATGATCTGGTATCTACCAGGAGGAACCGTGATTTCGGGTAGTACTTTGACAATGTTTTCTATAGATACTCCCATCTCGGCGGCCGCTAGAATGGCCGCTAAACAATTCTGTACCTGAAAAGCACCCATTAAATTAATTTTAGTTTGGTATGATGCTCCGTTAATCGTAAAACAAAAAATAGTTCCCCGAAGTGTTTCAATTATTTCTTCGGCGTAGAGGTCGGCCATTTTGTCTTTGGTGCTAAATGTTAATACTTTAAGATTGGATGGGAAGATCTTGTCTTGGCCTAATGTAGAATCGTCCTTGTTAGTAACTATAAAACCGCCACTTTTAATTAGATCACCCAAATGTTTTTTTGTAGCTAGGTACTCTGCAAACGTACCATGGTAGTCGATGTGATCGTTGGAGATATTCGTAAAAATCGCCCCAGTAAACATAGAGGAGTCAACTCTTTTTAGCGCTAAATCATATGAGTTCACTTCCATGACTACGGCATTTTTACCTCCGTCCGCGTCAAGACGAATTCTTTCAACAATTCTATTTGCCTCCAGTATCTGGCTATCCGATTTAACACCAGTAAACGAAAATAATGCGCCACTTGTGTAAGAACCAAATGCATCTACTTGTTTACCGCAGAGTTTTAGTATAGAAGCAAGCATCCAAATTGTACTAGTTTTTCCACTCGATCCAGTAACACCTATAACAGAAATCTCTTTTGAGGGGAAACCAAAGTAATAATTCGATATTTTTGCAACCGCTTCTCTAGTATCTTTAACTTGAACTTGTGGGATATTTATACCTTCTTGCAACTCAGAAACTATACAGCATACCGCACCTTGTTGTTTGACGTCTTGTATAAACTTGTGACTATCAAAATTTCTTCCTTGATTTGCTACAAAAATAGCATTCTGTTTGACTTCTCGCGAATCAAAACATATATCACTAACTTCCACCCCATTTATTGATTTATCGAAAAATACCGTATTAACAATATCGTCGCTAAGATATTTAAGAATATTTCCTACTTTTTTTTGCTTAATAGACATTTACTTTTATCGTTCAAATATAATTTTTGTGCATTATACAGCAATTTTATCACTATCCATTTTAAATGGATCACCAAAAACGGTCTGGCTGATAACATCAAGCTATTTGAATATTGGAAATTTTTAGAACCAAATATTACTAAAATTTTTGCGTTACGAGCCGACAGTTTTGTTCAATCGAGCCCCGCGTTTTACGCCGTGCCGACCGCCTCCGCCACAGGCGGACAGGCACGGCGTGCGGGGCGAGTGTTATAAT
>Ga0180014_1000196_pt1 | contig 17917 bp, 16 predicted proteins | sample KR13_S1_MetaG_FD_116507 | JGI IMG/M metagenome (GOLD analysis project Ga0180014, IMG submission 116507) | Groundwater microbial communities from the Olkiluoto Island deep subsurface site, Finland - KR13_S1_MetaG | ecosystem: Environmental > Aquatic > Deep subsurface > Groundwater | place... | reverse complement strand
CGGAATATCGACTATATGCCTGCGGTAAAATTTTCTTCACGCCTTGATCTTGAATAAAAAGCCTGATTTTTCAAGGTACCCTTAAGTGTTAACCATTATATCTAAATCTACGCCAAGGGTTGATTTTAATGCCAAAAATAGAATGTTGATTATCAAGGGGCAGTCTTACCCTGAGAACTCTTTTAAGTTTTATGACCCTATTTCCCAATGGTTGGATATGCTTTTTACAACTGTTGAAGATGATGACGGGTTGATTAAATTGGAGATAAGTCTTCCATATATTAATACCAGCAGTACAAAATGTATTTTGATGCTGTTGGAAAAATTTGAGGTAGCAGAAAAAAACGGAAGAAACATGGACGTCACTTGGTATTATGACAAGGAAAATGAGAATGAGCTGGAGTGTGCACAGGATTTTAAAGAGTTTGTTGAGTTGGAATTTAATCTGATCGCAGTGTAAGGGAAAGAACAGATGACGTCTGACAATAGAAGCGATATTTTTCAGGCTGACTATAAAGTGTTGGATGCGGCCGAAAAAGTGCTGCAAGGCCTTGAAGGTTCCGACAACGCAATACGGCCTCAATTTGAGGAAATCTATTTAGGGTATAAGAGGCTTCTACGCCAAAGTAGCCACCTGATTATTATCGCCGACAGGCAGCAGAAAAGGTTGATTGATCTGCAAAATGACATCGTCGAGAAAAACAGGGAGTTGGAGGCACTGAGCATTACCGATGGCATGACTGGAATAGCCAACAGGCGGCGTTTTGACGAAGTGCTTACTCAGGAACATGCCTGGCATGCCCGGTCGGGAGCCAAATTATCTCTGATATTGTTGGATGTTGATCACTTCAAAGCATTCAATGACAATTACGGACATGTCCAAGGTGACGAATGTCTGCGGCAGATTGCCAGGGTGATTGCTGACTGCACAAGCCGTCCTGCTGATCTGGCCGCCCGTTATGGTGGTGAAGAATTTGCCTGCATCTTGCCGGAAACCGACAACAATGGTGCGATCGCAATTGCTGAAAAAATTCGTTGCGGCATCATTGCCCTTGCCCTGCCACATAAATGTTCGAGCGTAGCGGATGTTGTCACCGTCAGTCTTGGAGTAGTTACAGTTCGGTGTACAACAGGCGCATCAGCTGTTGACATCATTATTCAAGTGGATGAACTGCTCTACCAGGCCAAATCCAGTGGTCGTAACCGAGTGGAATTCGTCAAGTCATGTTGCGGGGCAGGGACAAGCAGCGGAGTAGTGTAGATCGGCATTCAGTACGGACCCGTTTTCGGCATGACCTTGCTGATTATGCCTGCCTTCGCTTGTTGCTAAGAAAAAGAATTCCTGATTGCCTCTCCCAATTGCTGCAACTCGGCGATCTTCTTCGGATCGTTTTCAAAATCATTTATGCCCACGCTTTCCGGGGTGGCATCCTGGCCATGGATCATTTTCAAACTGGACATCTGACACTGGCCTTCCTGACCGCAGCGTATACAGGGTACATTACCAAGTAAAGACACCCCGCCAATAAACTTCATACCTTCTTCGATCATGAAATTCTTGATGGCCTGAATGCCAATTTCAGCGGCAGGAGGCCATCCTTCTTGTCCATGGGGAATGGCACTGGTAATAATGGCCGCACCAGGTTTACCTGACATCAAACCATGGCGATGTCGCAGAGGATAAAGTCTTTCTATATAAGCCTTAGTGCGGCTATCAAGTGAAGAATAGGAAGTATAGCCGGCGATAATTACGGCGTCAGCCTTGTAGGTTTTTTCAGCCAGCATGATCCCGTCATCTTTTTTTATACACTTATTGGTTTTGATACAACCCAAGCAGGCATCACACGACCCAACATTATAATCACTTAATTTGATGAATTCACTTTTCATGGAGGTGGACTCAAGAACAATTTTCAAGGCACGATCTGTATTACTATTTTTAATGGGTGAACCGGAAATACCAAGTACTTTCATAATAACCTCCTCCAAACAAGACATGTCACTTCAGGCTTTTGTTCATTCATCACAAGTGCCATGAAATTACACAATATTTAATAGTTAAAGTGCTGCCACTGACCGTGACCGTTTATCTGTTAATGAGTCTGGTGGCAACCAGACTCAGACCGAAGACCAGGATCCCGATCAGTAGGAAGGACCAACTCAGGCCTAACCAGTCTGATATGAAACCCGCCCCGATTGCCCCGATAAAGACCCCGCTGCTCATAGCCAGATTGAAGGCTCCCATCATGGATCCTTGTCCATAGCTCCGCCCCTCTTCCGTGGCCAGCGCCCCCAGGGTTGGCCAGATGATTGCCTCGCCGCTGCCCAGGATCACAAATAAGCCGAGCAGGACCCAGAAATTCCCGGCCAAGGGGACGAGACACATCACGCCGCTGATCACCAGGCAGCCAATCTGCAGCAACTTGACCTTGTCCATACGGTCTGCCAGTCGTCCACATGGGTGTTGCAGTACGGCATTGACCAGGGTTCGGGCGGCGATCACCATGCCGATCTGCATGCCGGTGGCCTGAAACCACTGATGCATCAGCAGAGGGAGTAGGGCCATGGTCGGCACCATGACGATCATGGTTGCCATTCGGGCCAGCAGGATTCCGGTAGTCCGATGGCTGGCCAGCATCGTCCGTAAGGATTTGATTACCCCGGGACCGCGCTCCGTCTTCGCCGGGGAGGGCGGGGCGGCCGGCATCTGCACCATGATCAGCATCATGGCCAGGAAACTTAAGCTGGCCATGACATAAAAGGCCGAGGCCATGCCCCAGTGATCGTTACAAAACCCGCCGATCAAGGGGCCGGAGCCGAATCCGGTAAAAATGGCGATATTGAGCAGCCCCATGTAATGGCCTTCACGACCCACCGGCGTCAAATCAGCGACATAGGCCATCGCCACCGGCACGATCATTGCCGAGCCCACCCCATGCAGGGCGCGGATTAAGATCAGAGAGCCAAGCGAAGTGGCTTCGGGCATCATGAGGCCGACCAGGCCATAGACGAAAAGCCCGCTGATGAGAAATCCCTTTCGCCCCCAGCGGTCGGAGAGATTGCCCACTATCGGCTGACAGAAGCCCCTGGTCAAGGAAAAAGCCGCGACGATTATCCCCAGGGTCAGCCCTCCGGCGCCGAGACTCTCCGCAAACACCGGCATCACGGGCACAATGATCCCGATCCCCAACAGGGCGATGAAGACCGAAAGCAGCAGGATAATCAGGAGGTGTCGGGGCATGGTGGAATAAGGGTGCTCCAGGTGTTTGGTGTTTAAGAGATCCGTAACTTGTACCCTGATTATAAGGAATCGTTAAGAAATAATTTAGCTTTAAATAATTATTATGTTACGGATCCTTATGCCGTTCTGGGCACTCAAAAGTGCTTAATTTAATATCTTTACAACGGCAAAGCGATATGGATAGAAACAATGGTAGCTTGATAAGAATAGTGGTCAAGAAGGCTCCTTGTTTTTGTCGGTTCGGGGGACAAAAGGCACATAAAAGCGGGTGGGCAAGTCTCGAACATTTCTTTCTGTTCGATCATATTGTATTGTGACTGAGAAGCCGTTACGAAATAATCTGATCATCTAAAGAGATAACAACCATGAATGGCATGAATCGGAATGACATAAAGGCTGGCCTTCGGGTTTTCATCGTTTTGAAACAGGATCAGCGATCCGGTAAACTCACCGAAGGAATTGTGAAAGATATCCTGACAAACTCCCCAACCCATCCCCATGGTATTAAAGTCCGTCTGGCTAGCGGTGAAGTCGGGCGAGTCAAAAAGGTTGAAGGTTGAATGGGACACGAGATTTCATGTCAGGCGAATGGCTTGATGACGAAATATTCGTTTTTTTGAATGTATAATTAATTAATTTTGATGATCACAATGAAATTCATCCATACTGCTGACATTCATCTGGGGAAAACCTACCGCAACTCTTCAGGGGAAGAGGAACGGTACCAGGATTTCTTTCGCTGCTTAGCGGCCATTGTGGCAGATGCAGTCCGTGAAGCTGTTGACTTTGTCCTGATCGGCGGCGATCTCTTTCACACCGGGCAGATCCTGCCCAAGACCTTTGCCAAAACCATCGAAATCCTCCAGCCCCTCAAAGAAGCGGGCATTCCTTGTATTGCCATTGAAGGCAATCATGACTGGATTCACCGGCGCAACAATATCTCCTGGATGGAGGCCCTTTCTGAAATGGGCTATATCCGTCTGCTGCGCCCGGCCCGGACCGCTGATGGCGGCTATTGTTTTGCGCCCTTTAATGATGAGAGCGGGGAGGGTGGCCATATCGAGATCGGCGGTCTGCATATCTACGGCCTCGGCTATATCGGCGCCCAGGCCGGCAGTCATGTGGAGCGCATCTGCGAGGCTGTGACCACAGCCAACAATCTGCTGATTTTTCACGTCGGCATTTGGAAGTACTCGCCGGTAGAGATCGGCAACATGAAGATCGAAGAGGCCCATCCCCTGGCTGAAAAATTCGGCTATGTCGCCCTCGGTCACGGCCACAAACCGTACGTCATCGAGACCCCGGAAGGCAAACCTTATGCCTTCAACCCCGGGGCTCCGGAACGAGTTAACTTCGGTGAGGAAAAGTATGATAAAGGCTACTATTTTGTGAGTCTTGATGATGACATATACTCCCAGGAATTCAGGCCAACCGATCCTCGACCGATGCTGGTTGAGGTAATCAATCTCGACGGGGAAAATGATGCCGATTCCGCCCTGGCCCGTTTCCGGGAACAGCTAACGGAAAAGCTGGTCGGACTCACCGACCGGCGCGCTCCTTTGCTGGAGCTGAAGCTGGCCGGACGGGTTGGCTTCCATCCCTTTGAGCTGGGCCGCGAACGGTTGCGGCTGGCCATTGATGAGTTTACCGCTCCCTTGCACATCGAAATAAAGAATCATCTTTCTATGCTGACGCACTCTGGTGGGGAAGAGGTGGTCAAGAAGTCCCTTTCCGAGATTGAAAGTGATGTCCTCCATGAGTTGATCGGCGCCCACAGCAAATATCAGGGGAGGGAAGGGGAGTTGGCTAAGCTGTCGTTGGCTATCCGCGATCTGGTCATGAAAGGTGATGTGGAAGATGATGAATTGCTCGGCCTTTTCGGGGAGCAGGGTTAAGGCATGCAGATCCTCTCTATTTCGCTGAAGAATATCAAGTCCCATCGTGATAAGGAACTCCATTTTGTGGGCGGCATCAATGTCCTTTCCGGGGTCAACGGGGTCGGTAAAAGCACGATCTTTGAGGCCATTGGCTATGCCTTGTTCGGTGTTGATGCCCGTGATTTTGTCGGCAACATTGAGCGGTTCATAACAATCGGGGCTAAAAAGGGCGAAATAGCAGTTACCTTTGCCCCGGGTGATGGCGATACATATAGGGCATCCCGCAGTGTCGGGGCCGGTTCCAAATGGCTGCTGGCCCGAGAGATCGGCGGCACCTTCGAGGTGGAGGATCATGCCGGCGCCCCGGAAACGGAAGCCCGGATCAAGGAGCTGCTCGGACTCGATGGCGGCCGTCCCCTGGCCGATCAGTTCAAACTGGTGATCGGCCCCTTTCAGCACGAATTTCTCGGTCCTTTTGTCCTCAAGCAACCGGCCAAGCGGCAGGAGGCCTTTGACGAGATCCTTGGCATCGATGCCTGGCGCAAGACCTATAAAGGCACCAGTACCCTGCTCAAGGCAGTGAAGAGCAAGATCGATCTCTTGACTGTTGAGATCGAGGGCAAAGAGGAACAGGTTGTCGAGCTGCCCGAGCGGCAAGAAGAATTGACCGGGCTGGTTACCGAACGAAAGGTTCAGCAGAAGCAGGTGGCAGACAAGGAAAAGAGCCTTGGCGCCACCGAGGTGCAACTTCTAAAACTTGATGGTCAGGAAAAGAAGAGCCAGGCAGTGAAGGGTGATATCCAGGTGTTGGAGAATCGCATTCGGGACGGGGAAGGGAAGATTGCCGATAATCAGAAAAGGGTGAAAGAGGCCGAACTGGCCCTGGAAACCCTGGAAAATAGCCGGACCGGGAAAGAGGCCTTTGAGGCCGCTGAAGTGCAGCTCAAGGCCCTGCGGGAGCAAGAGAAGGAGCGCAGGGCGATCGAAAAGGAGATAACTCTCCTCGATAAAGAAACGGCCCGTCTGGCTCAAGCCTTTGCCCACGAAAAGCGGGAAGTCCAAAAAATCGATCAAGAGCAGGAGGCAGAGGCCTTCCGGCTCACAGCGTATCAAAAGGGACTTGTCGCTGCAGAGAGTGTAGCCATAGCCGCGGCCCGCTTGCCGGTTCTCAGAGAAGAGGCGGAAAAGCTGCGCCTGGCCAAGGGGCTTCTTGAGGGGCGGCGGGCGGGCCTGCAGGAAGGCAAGGCAAAACTGGCCGAAGGGATCTGCCCCTTTTTCAAGGAACAGTGTCAAAATATTGCCGGCAAGGCGCCGCGTGATGTCTTCAGTGGCCGGGTGGCTGACCTGGATAAGGAAGGGCTTGAGCTGGAGCAGCGTCTGACAGGGCTGGGCCAGGAGATCGGGGTGGCCGAGAAGGCCGGGCAGGAGCTCGATTCCCTCAAGGTCCGCGGCCAGGAACTTGCCAAACAGCTCAGCGCCCTGTCTAGGCGCCGCGATGACAACACCAAACGCCAGGGTGCTCTGGCAGGAGCCAAAGAACAACAGGAAGAGGCCGAGAAAAAGGGTGAGGCCCGTAAGGAAGGTCTCAAAAAATACTCCAATCTCGATGGCGAAATAGTAAAGATCGAAAGATTACGCACTGGACATCAGGCCGCCCGAGATGCCTTCTTTGCCAATCAGAAAGACGCCCTTGATCTGCAAAATCGGCGTGATTCCCTGGCCAAGATGGTGGCGCTTCTGGAGGATCTGTGCAAGACCCTGGTGGCCAAGCAGCAAGAGCTTGTTGCGCTGGCCAGGGATTATGATCCCCAGCGCCACTCCGAGGTACGCCTCGTCAAAGAACAGTTGGTTGGCGAGCTTGCCACCAGCAGGCAGAAGATTGCTGATCTCGGCCGCGATCGACTCCGCCTGGATGGAGAGATCAAAAAGATGAAGCAGCTCAAGGAAGAGATTAAGGCCCGCTTGGTTGCCAGGAAGGGCCTTGCCGCCAAGGAAGAATTGGTCAAATTCCTACGGAACCAGATCTTTAATAATGTTTCGGCCCAGCTCTCTGAGCGTTTCCGCGAGGAGATAAGTCTACGGGCGGATCTTATCTACCGCAATATCGCCGAAACCGATGAAGAGCTTTACTGGGGTGACAAATACCAGATCGTGCTGCGTGACATGGAAAATGGCGAGCTCAGGGAACGCAGCGATGACCAGCTCTCCGGCGGCCAGACCATGAGCGCCGTGGTTGCCCTGCGCCTGGCCCTGCTGCAGACCATCGGCGCCCGAATGGCCTTCTTTGATGAACCGACCTCAAACCTTGATGCAGCGCGCCGGGCCAATCTGGCCCATGCCTTCCGGGCCATAGATGTCGGCCGTGAAGAGGTGACCGAGCACTGGTACGATCAGCTTTTTCTCATCAGTCACGATGTCGCCTTCACGGAAGTGACCGATCAGGTCATTTCCCTTGAATAAGAATAAAAAAAAGGGGTGAAACTATTTGATTACCCTTTAACGTGAGATGCTATGTCTTGCGTGTTTCTGAAATTGCTGGTTGTTTGCTATTTTTCTTTTTCTTCTTCTGCTTTGCGGCATACATCAATGCATCGGCTTCGCGTATGATTTGATCCAGCTCACATGGAGCGTTGTGGTTAAACACGCCGATTACGCTGCTGATTGATAATTCGTATGCTCGTTTATTGTTGTCTTGGTTATTTTGTTCTATATTTTTTTCCAGACGATAAATAATGTCTTTTTGTGATTTTATCTCATTGTCACCATGCATCAAAACAATAAACTCATCGCCACCGATTCTCGCCAGAATATCTGCAGCCCTGAAGGTGTCTTGAAGGATTTGAGTAATTTCCTGTAAAGCTTTATCACCCTGTTGATGACCAAGCTGGTCATTGATTGTTTTTATATTGTCAAGATCCGCATACAGTAGAAATAAATTCTGGTCGTTTCGCTTGGCAATCTGGAGCTGTTTTTCTGCTATTAAAAAAAATCCTCTTCTGTTAAAAAGTCCCGTCAGCTCATCTGTAATTGAATCCTGTTCAATCTTCTGTTCGAGTATTTTTCTGTCGGTGATATTGAACGAGGATTCTATCATCTGGCTGACTTCGCCATTCACATTAAAGATCGGATAACCGTGAATTTCTACAAATTTTTTCCTGCCATGCCGGTCATAATGAGTATGTTCTACAATAGCTGTGTTTTTGGTTGTTTTTACAATATCAAGCGGGCATGAGTGGCCATCTTCTCCACGACAGGGTGAATCGCAGCCGTGGGTCAGATTGTGGCACTTTACTCCCTCATAGTTATGCTTGATAGTGGCCTGGGAGTTGGCAAGGATGATAGAATAATCATCAGCATTGATGACATAAAAAGGGTATGGTAGTGATTCGATAATATTACGCAATAATTTATTTTGTTCCTTGATTTGATTTTCGGCTCTTGTCCGCTCTGTAATGTCCCGGAAAATACCGCGGGTGAAAAGAGGCTTTCCTTTCTCTAATCGGCAGCTGGCATTTCCTTTCAGCAAGACATCCTCTCCATTTTTAGACAGATATGTCACTTCCATATCACGCATTTCTTCTCCTGCAATAATGCGCTGAAAATTGGTAATACAGTCTTCTTTGTTTTCAGGCGATAGAAGATCAAAAACTTTGAGATCTGCTATTTCACTGTCAGAGTAACCCATCGTTTCTCTCCATGATCTATTGACATATTCGAAAGATCCGTCCGGTCTGATACTCTGGATGAGGTCGTGGACATTGTCTATGAGATCACTATAGCGCTCCTCACTCTGCAGGAGTTCCTTCGCCGTCTGATTTCTCTCCTCAATTTCATTCTTGAGCGAATTATTCATCATGATAATATCTTCTATCTTCTCCTTAACGAGGAGATCCAGATGGTCGTGATGTTTTTTCAGTTCTTCCACCGCGGTTTTCCGATTTCTTTCAATTTTTATGGAATTGGTAACGATCCAGTATTCCACAAGTATGATAATAATGAGGACGCCAGTGGCAATCAGGGAAATTCTTTTACTGAGGGTGTTGATTTCTTCCCTGACGTCTTCAGTGTAAACACCAGTACCCACAATCCAATTCCACGGTTCGAACAACTGAACATAGGAGAGTTTGGAGACGATTTTTGAGTTGTTATCTTTCCATTGCCACATGTATTTGACAAAGCCGTCTTTATTTTTTTTGGCAATGGTAACAAAATCCTTGAAAGGGAATACCCCTTTTTTAACCTGGAAATCTGCCACATTTTTGTTTTCCAGATCAGGACGATAGGGGTGCATGACCATTACAGGTGTCATGTCGTTAATCCAGAGATAATCTTTTTTCTCCGGTCCGTATCGCACATTCCTGATAACATCTTTGGCAATGTCTTGAGCTTGTTCGTGTGTTAATTCACCCTGTTGCTCTTTCCTTTCATAATATGAAAGGATTGTAACGATGGAATGAGTCATCTCCATCATCATATCTTTTTTTCTTTCCAGAATATTGTTCTCAAATTGCGGAATAACATAAGCAAAGAGCAACAGAACAACTAAAAGAAAAGTGAAAATGGCAGGAAAAATTATTTTTATACTGGAAGTGTCTAATGAAATTTTCATAGAGGAGACCTGCAAGTCAAAAAACAACTGGATATCATTAATATTATTGGAAGAGACGCTTGCCGGTACAACCGGAAGCTGATGAAGGCAAATATTAGAACAATATAGCATTGACAATATGAATTGTCTTTATGAAATATTTCCTTAGCAGCAACGCCTGGATGTCATCTATGATGTCTGCGGAACAGAATAATTCGCAGAACTATGGGGGGAAGCTATTAAAATCGTCGGCCATTAAAACAGTAAGAGGTTAAGAACGACCAGCAGCATAAGATTTTATTCGTATTTTTTGACTATTGATAGAGTGAGCAGGCGATGAAGAATGTAATATGAATTACTTCAGAAGGTCCAGAAAAAAACTGCATCTACCATTTAGCAGATTTCATTGAACCTTCTGTTTAATGTATAAGTGAACGAGATTACGACTTTTACGGTCTGACTGCCCGGACACTGCCCTCACTCTTATTGAAGTAGCGACGTTCCGGATCGCATTGATCAGACATCTCCCAGGATCCAGCCATTCCTTCACCATCTTTCTCTCCGGACCAGTATTTCCCTTTCCGTTCAAAATCACACGTTCCGTTCACATGAAGGTCGAAGAGGTAATTCAGATCGTATAATTCATAGACGGTTGGCAGTCGCCAATCGGTGTATCCGCCAAGCTTTAGATTCTTTACATAAAGCTTTGCTTCTTCATACGTTTTGATAGTTTCACTTTTGTCAGTCTGCCACATTTGCCCTGAGACTGTGTCATGGCAAATTCCGTTGTTAAGGTTTTGGAAACGAGCGTCTTGTGGATTTTTACTGCTACAGCCTTGTGAAATGAGAATAAGGGTAAAAAATAATGTGTAAAGAATGTGTCTTGATTTCATAGTCAGGCCTCCTTGGAGTTTATGGAGCTAGGGGAGTCTGGGCAAAGCAGTTTTTTTGCTGGCAGACACGGTTAGGACTAAATGTTTTTTTGATATTTTTTAAGCGACTTGTTCCTTATGTACCAACTGATTGGTACAAATATTCTGCAAAAAAAATCAGTGATCGAGTAGATTTTTGATGGCCGCCAGGAAATCAAACAAATCTTTTTCGCGTTTGCTGACCCGTGACATCATAATCGCTCCTTCCACGGTTGCTACCACGGTTTTAGCCATAAGTTTCTCTGAAATTCTCGAGTTAAGCAGCTTAGACTCTGACGCTTCAAGCAGGAGGATTTCGAGCTTATTCGTCCATCTGTCGAAAACTTCTTGAATGACGGAAGCAAATTCAGGGTTGCTGTCGGTCATTTCCAGAGCTGTATTTCCGAACAGGCAGCCGTCGACAAAATTATTTTTTTTCTGTTCGTTAAAAATTGCCTGACAGGAGTTGATAATCTTGGCGACCGGGTCAGTACCCGAGAGTGATTTGTTCAGGAAATGAAAAAATTCTTCTTTGGCATCCTCTAAAACAGCCAGACCCAGATCTTCCTTGCTGGCAAAATGATAATAGAGGTTTCCTTTTTTAACGCCGGTCGCTGAGATTATTTCACTGACAGAGGTGTTGTGAAAGCCTTGCTTAATAAAAATTTTTCGAGAAGCCTTGAGGATGTGTTCCCTCGTTTTTTCACCTTTGACTGTAACTGCCATAAAAATCTCCAAGTATTCCATAACTGACTGTTTGGTACAAAAACTAGTCTTTGTGTTGGGCATTGTCAATGAAAAAAAAGTAAATCTCATCATGACGTTCCCTTGCCATGAAGGTATGAGGTTTGCTTTGACATACTCATCTCGCGGTGCCATAATTATCTGAAAAGAGCGTTTCCCAGACGAACATGAACGGGCGAGGTGCTGATATGGACAGGAGAGAATTTCTCAGGCAGGTGGCATTGTGGTCGGCAGGCCTCAGTGTAAGTGTACCCCATTTCCGGATTGGCGCGGCGCTGGCAGCGGAGAGTCAGCCGTCCCTGTTGACCAGTGCCACCGGCAAGGACTATCAGGAGTTGGTCGATCGGGTTCTCGGACCCCTGGGCGGGATGGGCAAGTTCGTCCGCCGCGGTGATAAGGTGGTGGTCAAGCCCAATATCGGCTGGGATCGCAATCCGGGCCAGGCTGCCAATACCCATCCCCTGGTGGTCAGGGCCCTGGTGGAACGGGCGCTCGACGCCGGGGCCGGTGAGGTCCTGGTTTTTGACCGCACCTGCAACGAGGAGCGGCGCTGCTATGTCAACAGCGGTATGGAGGATGCCCTGGCGGGGATCAAGGACAATCGCTTAAAATTTTTTCACCCTGACGAACGCAAATATGTTCCGGTTGATATTGAACGCGGCAAGGCGGTCAGTCGACTGGAGATCTATCGGGACGCACTCGAGGCCGACAGCTATATCAACGTGCCGGTGGCCAAGCACCACGGCCTCAGCCGCTTGACCCTCGGCCTCAAGAACAGCATGGGGGTTCTCGGCGGCAACCGGGGGGCTATGCACCACAACCTGGGCCAGAAGTTGGCTGATCTGGCAACGGTCATTCGACCGAAACTCACCGTCATCGATGCCACCCGGATCCTTCTCAATAATGGTCCTCAAGGTGGGGACCTGGGTGATGTCAGGGTGCTTGATACGCTTGTTGCCTCGGTCGATCCGGTGGCAGCCGATGCCTATGCCACCACCCTTTTCGGCCTGAAGCCGGAGGAAATCGAATCCACGGTTGCAGCGTATGGAATGGGATTGGGGGAGATGGACCTGACGAAGATCAGGATCATCAAGGCGTGATTTTCCATGGTGAGGCGATGAAAAATAAAAAGAGAATTCCTGCCTATTACTGGCGGCGTGCGAGCCAACTGGTCTGCCTGGCCCTCTTTTTCTTTCTCTTTATCAGGACCGACTATTCGGGTCGCGATGAGATTGAGTACGCGGTCAATATCCTGTTTCGCATTGATCCATTGCTGGCCCTGTCTGCCTCGGTGGCGGCTGGATTCTTCATTGTCCTTATGCTGCCGGCAGTGGTGACCTTGCTGCTCACCTTGATCCTGGGTCGTTTTTTCTGCGGTTGGGTCTGCCCCATGGGAACCCTGCTTGACGGTTGCCACACCATGGCGTCACCTCAAGGGCAGGGGAGGGAGAGAAAATATCGTTTTCTGAAATTCTATCTCCTGGGTTTTTTACTGGTCGGGGCCTGGTTCGGCCTGCCGCTTGCCGGCTATGTCGATCCCTTCTCGATTCTCGTCCGGAGCCTGGCCCTGGCTGTTGATCCGGCCCTGAACGCTCTGGCCACCACCTTCTTCACCTATACCTATGAGCAGGCACCGGCCTGGGTCAATGGGCTGACCGAACCGCTCTACACCTTCCTGAAGGCTACCATCCTGCCCTTTAATCAGAAATATTATGATCTGACGGTTCTGTCACTGGTCATTCTCCTTGTGGTCTTTTTGCTGGAAAGGCTTGAGCGCCGCTTCTTCTGCCGCAATATCTGCCCGCTGGGTGCCCTGTTTGCAGTCACGGCCCGTTTTTCCCTTCTGCGGGGCCGGGCCGGGACCAAATGCGGCACATGCCGGAACTGTCGGGATGTCTGCCGGATGGGGGCAATCGATGAAGAACGCAATATCTCTCCGCTGGACTGCAACCTCTGCCTTGATTGTATCCATCATTGTCCCGGAAATAAGATATCCTTTCAGTTCGGTGGATTACATAAGAACAGACCGACTTTTGCGCTTTCCCGGCGCAGTTTCGTCGGCTCCCTGGCTCTCGGAGCAGCGCTGCCCTTCTTTCTCAAGAGCAGAACCCTGGCCCGCCAGGCCGATCCCCTCCTGATCCGTCCGCCCGGAGCCCTGTCCGAGGAGGAGTTCATCGGTCGCTGCGTGCGCTGCGGCGAGTGCATGAAGGTGTGTATAGGCAACGGTCTGCAGCCGGCCTTTCTCCAGGGCGGACTGGAGGGGATGTTTTCCCCGGTCCTCAAGGCCCGCACCGGCTACTGTGAGTACAACTGCACCCTCTGCGGCCAGGTGTGCCCCAGCGGGGCGATCAGGAAGCTGGCCCTTGAGGAAAAGCAGAAGGTGAAGATCGGCAATGCCTGCTTTGACCGGAACCGCTGCCTGCCCTATGCCAAGGGGATTCCCTGCATGGTCTGCGAGGAACATTGTCCCACCCCTGACAAGGCGATCAAATTCAGGGAGGTGGTGGTAGAGAACAGCCGGGGGGAAAAGGTATCGGTCAAACAGCCGTATCTGGTTGACGAGTTGTGCGTCGGCTGCGGAATCTGTGAAACCAAGTGCCCCTTGCCGGGTGTATCGGCGGTGATGGTGACCAGTGCCGGAGAAAGTCGCAACCCGGCCCAGGCGCTGCCGGATACCGGCAACACGGGTTACCCGTAAACTTTCACGAAGTATTTTACATTTCCGCATCAAATAAGAGGGAAGGAAAATAGCTTTGCCTTTACCCTTTAATCTCTTAAGTCCTCTGTGTTAATCCTGTCACTCATTAAAAATCGGTTTGACATGGTACTGATGGGAAATGAGTGTCGTTAGCTAAGAAAAAATTTGACATTGGCCTGTTTTTTTGTGGTTAATGATAATATAGCGTGATTGCTTGGCAGGGATGCGCGCATCTATTTCACGATTTGTATTGCGTATCGTCTATTGTTTATCATTGGCCAGTGGAGGAATAAATGGGCATAACAAAGGATTACCAGGTACAGGGAAGTCGAATTTTTTTTCGATGTCCAGTATGTGAGACAAGAAGAACATATCCAATAGCCCATAATTTGCGGCAAATCAGTGTTCGTTGTTATAAATGTGGCGGTAAGAGCATGTGCAGGTTAAATCGTCGTTTCCGTAACCGCTCTCAACAGGCTGGCAAAGTGCTGCTGATAACGCAGGAAGGAAGGGAGTTCGAGATCAATCTGAACGATATTTCAGAGAACGGGGTAGGCTTTGATGTGCCGATAGGCATTGCCCGAGCCAAGGTGGTTACGTTAGGAGAAGAGGTGCGTATCAGGTGTAGCTGGAATTCGCGTCTTTTTGGCAATAGTCGTTTTGTTGTCCAGAATGTCCAAGGACAACGGGTTGGGGCTAAAAAGAGGGGTATCTAATTCTTAGCCTTTCTCGAATTTTTTCACTTTTTCGCCGACCATGGAGACCTTATCGCAGTGGGCACCTTCTCGAGGATTGCAATCGAGGAGGATACCCATCACCCTGTCGGCGGCCCTATAGCAGTCGGCATCTTCCAGTCTTCCCAAGAGCTCGGACATCAGCTTGTTAAATTCCATGCATTTTTTATAATCGGAAGAGGTGCGCTGGTGCAAGGAACATGCTTTCTCCAAGTCTTTCTGGATATCTTCAGGGATTATTTCAGCCATATGGTCAGATCCTTTTATACTATGGGGAACAACATATGTGTAGATTGCTGCTCCCTTTATTCCAAGGTAACTATCTATTTATTCGGGGATTAAAAAGGATCTCGCGCAGAGCCGCAAAGGCGCTGAGAAGGACAAGCTTTTTTTATCTGCGCCTCTGTTGATAAATGCTAGTTATTCTTATTTGTGCTGAACAGTTACAACTAAAGAAGTAATAATAACGTATCGCCAGGCTGTCTGCGACAGAAAACTTTAGGAAAATATACCTGTGTGTTATAGATTCTGGTAATTGACACTGGCTACTTTAAACATTCACGGCGGTATTGGTATAGATAGAAGGAATTCGCATGGAGATTCGGTTACGATGAAAACACATAAGCCCTCAAAGCCTTTATCAATGATTCGTGAGTTCCATCTGGCCGACTGGTTTACTCTCGCCAACGCCGTCTGTGGTATAGGGGCGATATTCTCCACCATGACGTACCTGCAAATAGACGATATCAGGCACATCTATTTTGCCTGTGCTTTGGTGTTGGCTGCTTTGGTATTTGACGTCCTCGATGGCCGCATTGCCAGATGGCGGCAGGTGGCGTCAGTGATGGGTAGAGAACTGGATTCCCTCGCTGATGTCATTTCTTTCGGTGTCGCCCCGGCGATTATTGCCTACGGTTGCGGCATGCAGGGCCTCTACGACCGCATCGTCCTGGCCTACTTCGTCGCCTGCGGGGTCTCGCGTCTGGCCCGTTACAACGTGACTGCCGAAACACTGTCCGAAGGTGGTGACAAGGTGAAGTACTTTGAAGGAACACCGATTCCGACCTCCCTTTTCCTTGTCTTGCTCCTGGCAGTCGCAGCTTCGTTCGGCGCGGTACACCAACACCTCTGGTTTGGATACGTCAAACTTGCCGGTTTCCATCTCCATCCCCTCGTTCTGACCTTCGCCCTCTCAGGTTCGCTCATGATCAGCCGAATCCGCATTCCCAAACTATGAGGCCAGTGCCTCTTTCCTGCTAAATTTGCCCTTATCAGTAGCGGGGGAGCCGGTGTAAAGAGAGCTTGCTGAAAGAAGAGAGCTCCCCCGGTTCCTTGTTGACAGATAAATGACCAATGGATATTGTACTTAAAGTTAAACAAACGTTTGATTAGGATGAGGACATGAAAAATAAAAGTGATAATAAAGAACCAAAAATGGACTCAAGAGAACGGATTCTTCAGGCCGCCGTCTTTCTCTTTGCCCGTCATGGCTTTGACGCGACCGGCATGCGTGAATTGGCGGCTCATGCCGGGGTAAACATCTCGATGGTGGGTTATTTTTTTGGCAGCAAAAAAGGAGTGTTGAAGGAGATTCTTGACAGCTTTCTTTCGGGATATCTGGCCATCGCCAGAGAGGAACTGGCCGGCGCAGGTGATCTGCACACTCGGCTTGAACGATTCATTGTCAGTACCGTCGGTTATTTTGATGTCCAGCGAGATTCCTTGATCATCGCCATCAGTGAACTGCCCCACGATGACCCTGAAATTGTCGAACATAAAGCGGGATGGGCCAGGCAGATGGTGGGGATCGTCAACCGGGAGGTCTGCCAGCCTCATGCAGCAGAAACAGGGAAATACATTCCTCCGACCAGTTTGTCTCCTATGCTGACTGTTCTCATGGCCTCTCGTTATCTCTTCGCGCCTGTTATGGAAAAAGTTGAGCCGGGCAGTTCTGAGACTGTCAGTAGAGAAGAGTATGCAAAGATGATTGTCGGCCTGGTTCTGCAGGGAATTACTGGATCTGAGAGCAGGGTAACGAAGAGTTGATTAAACACACTATTGGCAAAAATAAGCTATGAAAAAAATGTTCTTTACACGGATTCTGCTCTTAAGCCTGTTCAATCAGGCCCTTCTTACCTTTCTTCCCGGGGCGAGCAGCGGCTTGACCATTGACGAGGCCGTGGCTCTGGCCCTGGCCAACAATCCTGATCTGCAAAAACAGCAGATGAATCGGGCCTTGAGTGAAGAAGACCTGAGCGGCCAGAAGTCACAAGCTTTCGGCAAGGTTGATCTGGCGGCCTCCTATGGATATTACAACCTGCCGCGCACCCTGGCCCCTTTGACACCGGCGTCAATCGCCACTGATCCCAGGGGGGTTCCCACTACCGTGGATCTTTTTGCCACAGGCATCATGTATGAGGTGCCGCTTTTCACCGGATTTGCCCAGCAGCGTTCAGTGGAAATTGCTACACTGGAAAAAGAACTTGCTGGACTTGCACTCAAATTGAGCCGGGAACAGCTCATCTATAATGTGAAGTCGTTGTATGTAAATATCCTTTCCCTGCAGGCCCAGGAAGAGGCACAAAAGGCCTACTATGAGGCATTGCAGAACCTTTACGATGATATCTTGCTTGAGGTCAAACTTGGCAGAAAGGCCCGGGTTGAACAGCTGAAAGCTGCGGCGGATCTGGAAAATGCCAGGGTTCAGGCCCGGCAGATCAGCGGCAACATCAGGATAGTGAAGGCCGGTCTCAGCACTTTGCTGGGTGGAGAGACGATCACACCCCTGGAAAATCTTTCCGTAGAGATGGCGACCCCCGGGAAAACTGAACAGAACAAGGAAATAGAGCAGCTCGATCGATACCGTTCTGCTGCATTGGAAGTCGAAAAAAAGGCCAGGCTGGTTGATAAAAGCAGGGCGACCTTTTATCCCCAGGTAATCTTTAACAGCTTTTACGGCCAGAATTTTGGCCCCAATGATAGTTCCAATCTGCATGAAGGGGACTGGAATAATCAGGAGGTCTGGCAGGCAACCGTGAATCTGAAGTGGACTCTTTTTGACTTTGGTGCCCGGAAGACAGCCCGCCGGATGGCAGCTGTCCGTGAACAGCAAAGTCGGCGGGAT
>Ga0180014_1000195_pt1 | contig 17937 bp, 17 predicted proteins | sample KR13_S1_MetaG_FD_116507 | JGI IMG/M metagenome (GOLD analysis project Ga0180014, IMG submission 116507) | Groundwater microbial communities from the Olkiluoto Island deep subsurface site, Finland - KR13_S1_MetaG | ecosystem: Environmental > Aquatic > Deep subsurface > Groundwater | place... | reverse complement strand
GATCCGGCAGACATCCTCGCGGCATAAATCGAACCAAAACAAAATGAGTCTTTCCAAAATCCGGCAAAGTCTAATAATCGCAACCGGACCTTGACCCGGGATAGCGGCCAATGCTCCCCTCAATTCCTGGTGCAGGTCGGCGATGCGGCCTTCATAGTACCAAAAGTTCCCGGTTTTTAGAATCCCCAATTGGCTGTATTCATGTAATATTGCTTTGCGGACATCCCTTTCCAGCAACAAGTCCACCTGGAATCTGACAAAACCATGAAATTGCCTTTCCGGCGTGATCTGGTCATGGAATGCGATTTCGCAACCGGGAACTTTTTCTGAAAACATAAGCAAATACTGCAGAATAAGGCGCGTGTTTTCCTCTCGTTCCTTTTTGCGCAAGAAATATTTGAGTTGGACAGGAGAGATTTGGATAATTGCGCGCCCGGCCAGGATCATATTTTGGTCGCGCACCGAATTGTCAATATAGTGCCGGATGTTTTCCGTTAAAATTTCCACTTCCTTCGGATCGAGGTAATCTTCTCTGGCGAGCATCTCTGAAATTTTCATGTTTCACATTCACCTTTGTTTCATTTTTTGGGGACCCAGAACAAGAGCAGCATGCCCGGAACGGCGATCAGGAAACTGATGGCGAACATGCCGCCGTAGCCGAGCCAAGAGGCGATGAAGCCGCTGCTGATCCCGGCCACGATCCCGCCCAAGCTCATCAGTCCCGAGCCGATGGCGAAATGGGCGGCCTTGAACTCGCTTTTGCAGATGCGCATCAGATAGGTGATCAGCACCGCCGTACCCAGGCCGCTGGCGAACTGGTCGAATCCGTGTACGGACGCCACCAGCAGCAGGTTGCCCGCGCCCACGGAAGTCAGGTGGACGGCGCCGGTGTTGGCCGCAATGTAGCGGGCCAGCCCGCCGGCCAGCAGCATGTAGGCGACGTTGGTCAGGTTCTGGGCCAGCAGGAAGGGCCAGATCATTTTTCTCAAGGAGAAACGGGAGATCATCCAGCCGCCCAGCAGGGCGCCGGCGATGGAAGCGGGCAGGCCGATGCCGCCCGAGATCCAGCCGTAGTGGTGCTTGACGCCCAGGTCGACGAGGAATGGCGAAACCATGGAGCTGACCATGAATTCGCCGCTGCGCACCAGCACGATGAAAGCCAGTATCAAACCGATCTTTTCCTGGTCCATGAACGTCAAAAACGCCTTGCCGTAAAAAGAATCGGGGTCGCGGGTCATGACGGCGGCCAGTTTTTTGCGGAACACGGCCATGAGCACCAGGGCTAGCAGCAGGCCCAGGCCGACGCTGCGCGGAAAATTCAGTTCTTTCAGCAGTGGTGCCGTCTTTTGCCAGCTTTGGTAATGCGCCGAGTTGAAAAACAAAACCAGCGCTGTCACCGCTGCGGCAAGCGCCAGGGTATAGGAAAACAGCCGGGGTTTGAAAAAAAGTTGCAGCATCTGCCGGAAAGGGCGCCGCTGCGTTTCGCATTCGGGCAGGAAAAAATAGTGGTAGGCTGTCAGCAGTCCCAGCAGCAGGCCGGCGCCCAGGAACGCCGCCAGCCAGCTGACCGCTGTGCCGATGGTCACGATCACCCCTGTGCCTGTGAGCATGGCCACGCGGTAGGCCATCACCCGGTAGCCCAGGAACTTGGCCTGCTCCTGCTTGTCCAGGGCGGCCAGGTAGTAGCCGTCGATGGCGATGTCGTGGGTGGCGGCCACGAAAGCCCCGATGAAAAGCACGATGGCGATTAGGCGTACGCCGCCGGGCAGGGGAACCAGGAAGGCCGTGGCCCCGATCATGACGGCCAGGGTGGCCTGCATGGCCAGCAGCCAGCGGCGCTTGCTGGCGAATTCATCGACCAGCGGCCCCCAGAAGAATTTCAGGATCCAGGGCAGTCCGAAAAAGGTGGTCAACCCCACGCCTTCCAGGCTGACGCCCATGTCGCGGAAGAACAGGGTGGAAACGGAGCGGATGATGGAATAGGGGAAGCCTTCGGCGAAATAGGTGCTGAAGCACCAGATGTGCGGCTTTTTCAATATTTCGGGCAGTTGCTTGTCTGGCATGGTGAATTGTATATTATTATAGCGGCGAGCGATTTGCAAACCGTCAGGGTCTGGTGTCACCCCTTCCACTCTCAAGATTTGTCAGGGATGCAAGTTGTGGGGCTTTTTCCGACATCCCCTTCAGCTAAATCCCGTCCGCATTCCGGCCGGGAAGCGACTCCGCCCATTTTTCTCTAAAATGGGCTGCGTACGCCGCTTCAGGCTGCGAAGCGTCCCCAGCGGGGGAGGATGGTCGGAAGCGCCCCAGCTGCTGAATGTAAAGGATGTCGGGAAAAGCCCCACAGGCTGCATTCCTGGAATATCTTGAAAAAAAAATGAGGTGATGCCAGGTCAGGGTGTGATCTTGATGTGAAAGAAGGGGCCCGGAGCGGCATCTTCCACCGCAAAGGCGGCGGCCAGCGGCGAACCGCAGACCCAGATGATCTCGCCGTCGCCGTTTTCCAGCAGCGGGCACAAGCGGCGCAGCTGGGCCGGTACCCCGGAACTGCGGATCATTTCAAAGACGCTTTGCCGGTAGGGGGAATGGATCTTCTGATATTTGTCTGAACTCCGCGCCGGGCGCAGGTTCAATGGAAAGCGCAGGCGCGCTGACGGCACCACGATCTCGGAATTGGTGGCCGGCAGGCGAAAACGGGAAACCTTTTTCAGAGAAAGGCTGCGGCCGATCTCCGGGATGGGCCAGCGCCCTTCTCCGTTTATGGAGAGCCGGTATTCGCCGATCCTGGTCTTTTCCGGGAAGATCAAGCCCTTGGCGAACTTCAGGTTTAGCCCCGGCAGGGAAAGTCCGCGGCCCGTTTCCAGGCTCTGCAAAAAATCGGCGATGTGCTCGAAGCCCACGCCCAGCAGGTTGCCTTTCTGCCGGCGCAGGTATTCGCGGGCCAGGTGGCGGGCCTGGGCCGGGTGCAGTCCGGCGAACGCCTTCGCGGGAAGCACGGCGCCCAGGATCAGTTTATTGTTCAGAATGGCTTGCGCTTGCCTTTGGAAGTAATCAAATTCGTCCTGGATGAGCAGCACGGTTTTGAAGATACGATTTTCAATATCGGGTTCGATCTGTTCGATGGCGGGCATCAGGTTGTGGCGGATGCGGTTGCGCAGGAAATCGTCCTGCAGGTTGGTGGGGTCCTGGTAGAATTCCAGGCGGTTGCGTTGCAGGAAGGCCGTGATGTCGGCGGCGGAATAGATCAGCAGCGGGCGGATGATCTTCTTCTCCTTGTTCTGGAAGATGGCTGAAAGGCCCTGCAGGCCGCTGCCGCGGAAAAGCTTGATGAAAAATGTCTCGCTCAAGTCGGAGCGGTTGTGGGCGGTGGCCACGCGGGCACCGGGGATTTTTTTTGCCAGCGCCGCGAAAAAATCGTAGCGCGAAAGCGAGGCGGCGTGCTCCAGGTTCAGGCGGTTTTCCTCGCGGAAGCGGCTCAGGTCGCGGCTGCCCACCTCCAGCTCGATGCCATGGGCTGCACAGAATGCGCGCACCCACTTCTCTTCTTGGCCGGCGTCGCGGCGCAGGCCGTGGTTGAAGTAGGCGGCGACCAAGTGGAAGGGGAGGTGCTTTTGCAGCTCCTGCAGCAGCACGGCCAGGGCCACCGAATCCTTGCCGCCGGAAAAGCCAACCAGCACCGTGTCGCCTGGGCGGAGCAGCTGGTTTTGTTCTATGTTTTTTTTGAATGCCGGGAATATGAGTTTCATAAGGTTCGCCGCTTTCCTTGGCCGCGCCCGCCTGGCGCTTGAAAAAAAATAGCGGCGGAGGGAATTGAACCCCCGACATAACGGATATGAGCCGTCTGCTCTACCGACTGAGCTACGCCGCCATTAGCGGCTTATTATACTTTAAAACCGGCTGCAGTGCAACTGGAAAAGCTCTCAATTTCCAGGCCTGGGTCAGGCAAGTTGCATATATAAGGATAATTTAAAAATGCTTGCTGGCCCCGCCGCCGAATTTGAAAACCAGGATGAATTGGTAAGGCTACAACTCAACCATAATTTTCCTAGCCATTTTAAAAAGCAGGCCAAGGAAATATATTTGTTGACAAAAATGCTAAAGCGTATTATAATAGTAATACAATGAAAACCGGGAGGAAAAGGTCATGAATCTGTCAATCGACGCGAAATCGCCCCTGCCGGTATACCAGCAGGTTATCCAGGCGATCAAGCTGGAAGTTCTTTCCGGCGGTTTGCGCGACGGCGACCTGCTGCCGTCCATCCGCGACCTGGCCAAGCTGCTCAAGCTCAATCCCAACACCGTCGCAAAGGCCTATTACGCTTTGGAGGCCGAGGGCTTCAGCGAGAACCGCAGCGGCAGCGGCAGCCGGGTCAGGGTCCCCGCCGGCCGCCAGGACTCGCTGCGCAAGGCCATGCTGGAAAGCGAATTCAAGAATTTCCTGGAGAAAGCCGTGTCGCTCGGCTTTAGCCTGGAAGACATCAAGCAACTTGCAGAGAGGATCAAAAAATGAGCCAACCAATCGTAGAGGTCCGCGATTTGTCATTTAGTTTCTCCCGGAAAAAAGTGATTGACGGCCTGAGCGTCTCTTTTCCGAAAGGGGAGTGGGCGGTGATCGCCGGCCGCAACGGCGTGGGCAAAAGCACGCTGCTGCGCGCGCTGTCCGGTGTGTTGCTGCCCGATTCAGGCAAGGTGATTCGTTCGCAAGAAGCTCCTGCCAAAAAGATCGGCTTCATTTCCGACGCCCTCAGCCTGTTCGAGGACTGGACCGTGGAGCGGGCCAGGGCCTTCCATTGCCGGGTGTTCGCCATCGGTGAGTTCGACGATCGCCTGCTCAAGCGTCTGGGACTTAGCCAAAAAGACAGGATCAAGAATTTATCGGCCGGGGAGCGGGCCATCCTGCACCTGTCTCTGGTATTGTCTCAGAAACCGTCGCTGCTGCTGGTCGACGAGGTCATGCACATGCTCGACCCCTACATCCGCGAGCTGTTCATCGAGACCCTGATCGAACACCTGGCCGCCAGCCGGGCCACGGTGCTCACGGTCAACCACACCTTCAGCGAGATAGAAAAAATTCCCGAGCGCGTGCTGGTCATGGATGATGGCAAATTCGTCATCGACGAAACAAGCGAAGCGCTGCGCGGCAAAATGAAAAAAATCGTCAGCCGTGACCCCCTGCCCGAAACCCTGCCCTGTTTTTTCAAGAAGACTGACGGCATATATAAGGAATATTATATATACCCGTTCCGCGAAGAGTTGCTGGCGGACCATGCCCTGGATTTCCAGGATATCGCGCTGGCGGAGATCATCAAAGCATTTATCGGAGGCGGCTATGAACAGAAAAGAATGGCTTGAGGTCGGCAAACAGTCCCTGTATTTCGTCATGGCCGCGGCCGGGATGGTCTTGCTGGTCGCCCTAATGAATTGGCTGCAAGGCAAACCCCTTGAGGCTGAAAAGATCATCATCATGCTAGGCCTCTGGTTGCTGATGTTCTCCATGTTCCTCGGCCTCTCGCCTTTTGCCATGGACTCCAAGCAGAAGGGGATGGAATACCTCCTCACCCTGCCGTATTCGCGGCGCCGGCTGCTGTTCATCAAGCTCCTGCCCCGGCTGGCAGCCGCCGTCCTGTTTTACTTCATGTTAGTTCTTCTATACAACATCATGGGCAGTGACGCCTTCGCAGGTGGATTCATGGCATTCAGCCTGGCCTACTTCGCCTTGTTCCTTATCTCCTTTTCCCTGTCGCTGGTTCACGAGAATTTCATCGTCCAGTCGCTATGGGCCGGGGTGGCCTTGTGCGGCTACATGGCCCTCTGCCTGTTCATCTGCGTCCTGGGCTTCGGATGGAAATTCGGCATGCCGTCATCTTGGGTGGGCCCCAGGCCTTGGCTGAACCTAAACTACGATGTCTCCAGCTTGCTCACGGCCATCGTCGTTTTTCTCCTGATGGCGGCGCCTTTCATTGCTTCCTTTTTCCTGGCCTTTAAAAAATTCGACCTGCGGCCGGCCCGGGCCTTCAACCGTCGCCAGCTGCTGTTTTTCGCTCCCCTGCTGCTCCTGGCCTTTGCGAGTTCTTTGGGAGTCGCTTACCTGATGCAGAAAAGTTCCGCCTATGACGAATCATTCTATTATATCCTAGAGAACCGGCAGCTGTTGAAAAAAGGTTGGCCGGGGAAACTGACCCTCCATAAAGAAAACCGGCAACGCCGGCTCGATACCAAGCGGAGTTTCATGTGGGATTGGAATGTGTTCGAAACGCCCGGGAAATTGTTCCTGACAGCCTATGATGTGCAAGATAATTCTACGGCCGTCATTCGCCTGAATCTGGACGATCTCGCCTGGGATACCGTGCGCCGCATCCCGCATAACTATTTGGCCAACAATGCATTTTCCGCCTTCCGGCAATACGGGCAAAACCTGGTTTTTCTGCAGCGAAGCCGTGAAGAGGCCGAAAAGGCGGGCATGCAACCAGCCGTGCCACTGAAAAATGTCCGCCTGGAACTAGTCGTGATCGATATGAACAGCGAAAAGTCTAAGATACTTTCCTATCAAATCCCCCCATTCCCAATTAGATATAATCCCGTTATTTTTGCCCATGACGAGATCGACGGCCGGCAGTTCTGGCTGGTCGGTAACCAAAGGGCAAACATCATCAGGCTATGGGAAGACGGCCAGGCCGAGGTTCTCGGATTTTCACATAAGATGCCAGCTTACTTTGGGCACCTGCTCTTCTCCCATTCCGGTAAATCGCTTGTCATTCACCGGCTGCCGGCCAGCGGCAGGGAAACAGTCAAGGAGATCGACGGCGAATTCCAATTAAGCGTTTTTTTTCAAAGTAGAATGGATACCGGGAATGCCAGGGAAATTTATGGCAAGCGGGACAAGCGCATTGTCCGCCTCGACCTGGACACGTTGACTATGGACGATGTCGGGCCTGAACGCGGTCAGATCTTTTTCATTTCGCCGGGCGATTTTTTTTACAGCGAACATGAAGCTTGGCCCTCGGCCCATGGTAAACCTGACAAGTGGAGAAAAATTTACCGTTTGCAGGACGGAAAAATGGTTTTTCTCAAGCAATTGAATTTCCGCGGCCCGGATTTCGGACACGTATGGATTGATAAATCCGGGATCACTTTGCGGGAAAATGGCAGGACCAGGCTTTTCGCCTTTCCCGACCTGGGGGAATTGAAATTCAAAAATTTGAATTGATTGTCCCGGAATGAAAAAGTAAAAACAAGGTTCGAATCACTCGCTTGCAAAAGCGCCTTCCTTGTCCTATAATTTTGGATTGAAAAATCCAGGAGGACGCATGAAACTTACCATCAAGATCATTTTGTTTCTGATAGGGCTGGCCCTGCTGGCCGCGGCCGTTTGGGCCGCTGGCCAAGGCGCCGCTGCCGGCGACGAAGCCGCTTTCCGCGAATTTTTAAAAGCCTACGAGGCCAAGGTCATTCCTCTGAGCCGGGAAACGGCCCTGGCCGGCTTCCAGGCCTCGATCAGCGGCAAGGACGGGGATTACCAGCGTTCGACCGCCTTGCAGATCCAATTGAGCAAGGCCCATGCCGATGCCGGCGAGTTCGCCAGGTTGAAGCGCTGGCGCCAAGCAGGGCGGGTGGGCGAGCCGCTGCTCAAGCGGCAGCTGGAAATCCTTTTCCACGCGTATTTGGAAAACCAGATCCCGGCCGCGCAGATGGAACAGCTGGTCACGCTGCAGGGCCAGATCGAGCAGAAGTTCAACACCTTCCGTATCAAGCTGGGTGACCGGGTGCTGAGCGACAACGATGCCGAAGCCATCCTGCGCACGGCAACCGATTCCGGCCAACTGGAAAAAGTCTGGAAGTCGAGCAAGGAGATCGGCCGCCTGGTCGCCCCCGACATCCTGAAGCTGGTGCGTTTGCGCAACGCCGCCGCCCGGCAGCTGGGATTCGCCAATTTCCAGAAGATGCAGCTGCAGCTTGACGAACAGGACCCCGGGCAGATCGAAGCCCTATTCGATGAACTGGACGAGTTGACGCGCGGCAGCTACGCCACCCTGAAACAGGACATCGACGCCTTCCTGGCGGCGCGCTGCGCCATCGCTCCCGGGCAGCTGCGGCCCTGGCACTACCAGAACCGTTTCTTCCAGGAGGCGCCGGTCATCTACCCGGTGGACCTCGACTCTTATTATAAGGATAAGGACCTGGTGGCCATGGCCAGGACCTACTACAACGGCATCGGACTGAACATCGACGATGTCATCGAACGCAGCGACCTGTTTGAAAAGCCCGGCAAGTACCAGCACGCCTTTTCCAGCGACATCGACCGTGCCGGCGACGTGCGCGTCCTGTGCAGCGTCAAGCCCGACTCCTACTGGATGAATACGCTGCTGCACGAGTTCGGCCACTCGGTCTACTCCAAGTTCAACGACGGTTCGCTGCCCAGGCTGCTGCGCGACGCCGCCCACGCCTTCAGCACCGAGGCCGTGGCCAACCTCTTCGGGCGCTTCGCCGCCTCGCCGTCCTGGCTGCGCGCCATGGCGGGCATCACTGCCGCCGAGGCCGAGCGGATCGCCGGGGCCAGCCGCGACTCACTGCGCCTGCAGCAGATGGTTTTCAGCCGCTGGGCCCAGGTGATGTTCCGTTTCGAAAAAAGCATGTACGAAAATCCCGACCAGGACCTCGACCGCCGCTGGTGGGAACTCGCCGAAAAATACCAGCTGCTGAAGATGCCTGCCGGCCGCAACGAACCCGACTGGGCCGCCAAGATCCACATCGCCCTCTACCCCTGCTATTACCACAACTACCTGCTGGGCGAACTGCTCGCTTCCCAGCTTTATTACCATATCGCCGGCCCGGTCCTGAAAAGCCCCGACCAGGAAGACCAGTGCTTCGTCAACCGCCCCGAAGTCGGCCGCTACCTGATCGAGCAGGTGTTCAGGCCCGGCATGCGCTGGCCCTGGAACGAGATGATCGAGCGTGCCTGCGGCGAAAAGCTGACCGCCAAATATTATGCCCGGCAGTTCGTGGGCGCGGATTCGACAAAGCGCTGACCTGCAGCCCCCTTGATCTGTTTTGCCCACAACAAAAAAATTCTAAAAAATAATTTTCGAAACTTTTTCCGGCCTCGCGGCATCTTGAAGGGTGAAAAGCATTTTATGAGGAGGTCACAATGGATAAATTCAAAAAACTGAACGGCTCGGTTAAGGCTGCGCTAACCGTGCTCATGGTACTGGCCCTGGCCGGGACGCTGGCGCTGCTGGCCGCTGAAAAGGGCGAACGCGGTTTTCTTGGCGTTTCGGTGCAGCGCCTGGACAGCGACCAACGCGAGAAACTGGGCGTCAAGCACGGCGTGCAGGTGGTTGAAATCGAAAAGGAAAGCGCGGCCGCCAAGGCCGGCATCCAGAAGCAAGATGTCATCCAGTCGGTCAATGGCGAAAAGATCCGCGACCCGCAGTCTTTAGCAGAGATCGTTCGTGAACTGGTGCCGGGAAGCGCGGCCAAGATCGGCCTCTGGCGTGACGGCAAGGGGCATGAGGTCAAAGCGGTCCTGGGCAAGTACGAGCGCCCGCAGCGCCCAATCTGGCATGGCACCAAGCTGCAAAAGACCATCCGTTCCAAGGCCTTTCTGGGAGTGAATTTACTGGAAATGGATACCGACCTGGCCGCTTATTTCAGCGTCAAGGCCGGTGCAGGGGTGCTGATCGCCGGGGTGGAGAAGGATACCCCCGCGGCCAAGGCCGGTCTGAAAGCCGGCGATGTCATTGTGCTGATGGCCGGCAAGCCGGTCAAAGGCAGCAAAGACATTCATGAAGGCCTGGCGGCTTTGAAAAAAGGCGACAGCGTCGCCATCACCGTCGTCCGTCTCGGCAAAAAGCAAGCGCTCAAGGCCGAGCCCGATTTCAGTAATCGTGAACGGATTTTCCGCATATTCAGCGGCGACAAGGATATTGAGATCGAGCATCTCGAACTTCCGGAATTGGACATTCGCATCCCGGAGATCCATCTGCAAGCGCCCTGTGTGCCAGACTTTCCTGATGTGGACGAGACCACGCAAAGAGTTCACGAAAAGCTCGACAAGGTCATAATCAAGATCGACGATCGCTTGAAAAAAATCAACGAGAATTCCTGGATCTGATCACATTCCACCTCCTGTTCGAAAGGGACAGGCTTCGGCCTGTCCCTTTTTTTTGCTGCTGCGGCGCCTGTCCCGGCAGTTTTTTTCAGCCTAAACTATGCTACAATGGCGGGGAGTGCTAAAGATAAAAAAGGAAAAAATCATGCATCAGGAAAAACTCGAATTATGGCAGCATCCCCATCTGTTCCACGCTGATAAAAAAACATTGGAAAAGCGGACGCTCCTTGTCGTGGTCATCACTTTCCTGACCATGATCGCCGAGATCGTGTTCGGCTGGCTGACCAATTCCATGGCCCTGCTGGCCGACGGCTGGCACATGGGTACCCACGCTTTCGCCCTGGGCATCTCCCTGCTGGCCTACATCCTGGCCAGGAAATACGCTCATGATCGGCGCTTCACTTTCGGCACCTGGAAGATCGAAATACTCGGCGCCTACAGCAGCGCCATCGTGCTGGGCCTGGTCGGTGCGGCCATGGTGTTCACGGCTTTGAACCGCTTGTTCAAACCGCTGGCCATTCATTACGACCAGGCGATCATCATGGCGCTGATCGGCCTGGCGGTCAACCTGCTGAGCGCCGCCATACTCAATTTCCACGGCCGCCATCCAAAGCAGGACGGCCATGACCATGGACAGGAACACTGGCGCCGGGATTTGAATTTGCGATCGGCCTACCTGCATGTCCTGGCCGACGCTTTCACGTCAGTGCTGGCCATTGTGGCGCTGCTGGGGGCGAAATATTTCGGCCTCGTTTGGCTTGATCCCGCCGCAGGCATTTTGGGCGCGGCTTTGATACTGCGTTGGGCGGTTTCCCTGCTAAAAGAAACCGCCGGCATCCTGCTGGAACGTGAAATGGATTCGCCGCTGGTGGGGGCCATCCGCAAGCAGATGGAAGCCGACGGCGACACCCGGGTCAGCGACCTGCACTTGTGGAAAGTGGCGCAGGACAAGTATGCCTGCATCATCGCGCTGGTCTCAGCGAAAGATCGTCCGCTCAGTGACTACAAGGCCCGCTTGGAAGGCTTCGGCGAACTGGTCCATGTCACCATTGAACTGAATCCATGCCAATGACCGGACCGAGCCGTCGGGCAGGAACAGAAGGAAAAGCGGTTGACCAGTTGCGGGAACCCCTGTTCTATTTACGCTTGGAAAAAAAGCGCAGGGGGCGGAAGGGATCGCGTGCGGAACGGATCGGCGCCGGGTATACCGCCTCTCGGGTGCCGGCCACTTCTTCGAACGAATAAAAAGCGTCGGGCTGGGTTTCACGGACCAGGGCCTGGACTTTCTGCAGGTGCTGGCGGCGGATCACGGTAAAGACGATCTCCACCGGTCCTGAAGCTCCCTGGCCCGGGACCGAGGTAAAGCCGAAATTCAGCTCGCGCAGCCGCCGGCGCAGTTCCTGGCTGGGAGTGGAAGTGATGATTCGCAGCAGGACTATGCCTAGGGAGAGCCGGCGCTCGATGCTTTGGCCAATGATGGTGCCGGTGGCGAAACCTGCCGCGTAGGCGATGTAAGCCACCGGGTGCGAAACCGTTTTCATGATCTGGCTGATGGCCAGCAGCCAGATCAGCACTTCGAAAAAGCCCACCAGTGGTGCCAGCCAGCGGATGCCGCGGGAGATGGCAGCGATGCGGATGGTCTGCAGGGTGACGTCGATGACCCGGGCCAGAAAGATCAGCAGCGGCAGGATGACCCAGATAAAAAGGGATGTTTGCGTGAATGATTGTTCCATGTTCCATTCTAGCAGATTGACAGCCCTCTGTAAACCATGTATTTTGGTGCTGGACCCGCAAAAAAGGTGAATGAAATGAAAAAGAGCACGCAGCTGAAGGTTTTGAATGTTCTGCTTGGGTTGCTGATGGTTTCGCAGGCGTTGTCGGGATTTTTGCATAATGAGCTAAGCGAAGAAAACTTCGAACATATCCATATCGCGGGCGCCATCCTGATCATTATCGGGGTCATCCTGCACGTGGTCATGAACTGGGGCTGGGCCAGGACAAATTATTTAAAGAAACAAAAGGGAGATTAAATGGTCGGTACATCGGTTTCTGGAAGGATGCCCGTCCCAAAAGTCAGGAGGCGGTCCGCATAATCCGTCAGGTGTCGAAAAGGAAAGCTGCTTTGAAAAATAAAAAAATCGCTAAAATCTTCTGGCTGAGCCTCGGTTTCATTTTGGTTGCACTGCTGGGTATTATTGATTACTTGTCTGGATTCGAGATTTCGTTTTCAATTTTTTATCTGGCCCCCATCGTGCTGGTGACATGGCGGGTCGGGAGAACGTCCGGATTGATATTTTGCTTTTTGGGCGCACTGACCTGGTTAAGTGCCGACGTGGCTCTCGGCAAGTTGTACTCGAGCTCTTTCATTTACATTTGGAATACTTTCATTCGCCTGGGTTTCTTTTTGATCATCACGCTGCTGCTTTCCACAGTCAAAAGGGAATTGAAGTTGCAAAAAGAGTTGGCGCGCCAGGATTTTCTGACCGGAACAGCCAACGCCCGTTTTTTCTACGACATCGCCCAAATGGAAATTCATCGTTCGCAGCGCTTCCACCGGCCTTTTACCGTGGCTTACATTGATTTGGATAATTTCAAAACCGTCAACGACCGCTTTGGCCATCTAACCGGGGACAAGGTCTTGCGCGTTATTGCCGATTGCATCAAGGCGGACATTCGCTCACTCGACACCCTTACCAGAATCGGCGGCGACGAGTTTGTGCTTTTTCTGCCTGAGACCGAACAGCCGGGAGCGCGGGTGGTTTTGACGAAAATCCGCCACTGCCTTGCCGAGGCGATGAAAAAAAATGACTGGCCGGTCACTTTCAGTATCGGCGTGTTGACGTTCCTCTCCATGCCGTCCGCGGTGGATGAAATGATCCGCTTGGCAGATGATTTGATGTATACGGTGAAACAAAACGGCAAAAACGACATCAAGTTTTCATTGTACTCCTTTGAAACCCCCGGCGATTTGTGTTAGGCTGGAGGCAGGGAATTTTCTAAACTGATCCTTTCAGATCAAAGGAGGGAATATGGTGAAAAAAATATTTTTGACGTTGTTCCTGTGCGCATTATTGCTGAATGCCCACGCGCCGAAATCCGTTGAACTGAGTTATGACAATGAGACCGCGGCGCTGAACGTCAAGGTTCTGCATCGGGTGAGTGACCAGGAAAAGCACTTCATCAAAAAGATTTCGGTCTACATGGGTGAAGAGCTTCTGACCGAGAAAACCTATGAGCGCCAGGAAACGGCCGAGGCCCAGGAAGAGATCTTCCTGTTCATCGACGAGCCTCTGAAAAAGGGTGATGCCGTAACCGTGGTGGCGTACTGCAGCATCTCGGGGAAAAAGAGCGCGGAATTGGAGTGGAAATAATTATTTTGCTTTGATCAGCTTCACCCGACTCAGACAAACGAGCCTGCTTTTCCAATTTTATCACAAGCAATAATTCTTGTTTTCCCTCCTGATCCATGTTATATTCATTGAGCAAATGGAAGAAAAAATAAAGGCTGTTCTGGCCGTGATCCTGGAAATCGAGCCTGAGATGATCGGCGACGATTGTGGCCCAGACAGTTGCCAGAACTGGGATTCGCTTAGCAATCTGCGCATTATCACTGCCCTGGAAAAGGAATTCGCCGTCAAGTTCTCCTGGCCGGAGATCAGCTCCATGACCGATTTCGCCAGGATCAGGGAGGTCATCGCCAGGCGCGGGGGCAGCATATGAACGTCAGAAGTTTCGCGCAGCGTTTCCTGGTGCCGCGTTGGGGCATTTCGCTTTACTATTTCCTTAAATTCCATTGTAAGGTGAGCGCTCGGGCCGAGGTGGAGCTGAGTCCCTTTTTAAAGATTGGCCGCCGCAGCGAAATCGGTTCCTTCACTAAGATCAAGGCCAGTTTCGGTCCCTTGCATATCGGCAAGAATTGCTTCATCGGCGCCGGATGCTTTATCGCTGCTCACCAAGGTGGAGTGGTAATCGGTGACGATTGCCTGATCAGCCCCAACGTGACCATATTGTCCAGCAATTACAACTACCAGCGGCTCGATGTCCCCATAGGGCAACAAGGATACTCTTCCCTGGGCGTGACCATAGGCGACAATGTATGGATCGGCAGCGGCGTCTGTGTGCTCGACGGTTCGCGTATAGGTTCCGGGGTGATCCTTACCCCCAACTCGGTGGTTTCTGGCCGCATTCCCGACAATGCCATCTTGCAGGGCAACCCGGCCAAGATCATTTTTACCCGCCGCTAACAAAACGCTTTTTCTAATTTGGCGAACGCTTTTTTCCCAGCCAGTTGCGGAGCAGCGCCGCCATTAAGGCCAAGCCTCCCAACACAATGATCTCGCGCAGTGCCGCAGCCAAGTTGTGACGGTTGAATAGGCTGATGAAGAAATCATCGGTGCGGCCCGAGCGGATGACATTGATAAAGATCGGCCGGGCGGCGATGAAATAGCGGTTCACGAAAGGCCAAAGCAGAGGTATTCCGTAGGGGGCGCCGAAATCCCAGGAGAAAAAATCCAGCAGCAGGTGCGAACAAAAGACCAGAAAAATCCCGGCGGCGCGGGTCCAGAAAGGGTGCTTTTTGAGGTAAAAAAACCAAGCGCCGGCGGCGGCGATTGCCAGGGCGGCGCCCACACTGTGGAAAATACCATGATGGTACAGGTTGGGATGGCCCAGGATGATTCCGGGCAGGAAATCCGCGTCGGGCAGGTTGGCCAGGAAAATAAAAAAAATGGCATCATGCCACTTGTTTGCAAAAAAGAATCCGGGCCGGCCTTGAGCAAAAGCGAGCCCCGCCAGGGTGTGTCCGATGGGCAGCGGCATTTTTTACTGGGGAGGCAATAGATCCATCAGGCGTTCGCATTCCTGCTGCCAGCGTTCCTCATTCCAGGCGAACAGGGAACGAAGCCGGGGCAGTAGCTCCTTGATGAGCTGGCGGTTTTCCCCCAGCCCGGTTCGGCGCAGAATCAGGTCGTCCAGATGGACCACGGCTTCTTCTTCGATCAACGGCTTGAGGCCGTCAATCGCTTCGCTGCCCGCCGCTTGCCAGTCGTACGCGAAAAACCAGCGTCCGGAGTTTGCTTCGGCAGGGGGCGGTGTTTTTTTGACCTTGTGCCCGGGGAATACTTTTTTCATGGTTTTTTCAGCCACCAGGCGCGAGGTCGTGTATTTGATCCCGGAGACGCTGAACAAGCCCGCCGGGCCTCCCTGGGTGCCGTGATCCAGTATCACTTCGCGCCCCGACAGTTTGCCAGTCGCTGTGGCGGGCAAGATCCCGGCGTAAACGTGTTCAACGTCTCTTTCGGTCAGCAACAGCTCGGGAACCGCATCGTTCATATCGGCGATGAAATCCGCGATATCTTCCGGTCGCGGCGCGGGATTTTCGTTTTCGGCTGCAACCGGAATTTCGGCTGTACCGGCCAACATGCGGCCTTTCCAGTTATGGACGAAATAGGTGTGGTCGGGGCGGCAGGGGGGGGTCAGGGCCAGGGCGTATGCGCTCAGCGCCTTTCTTTTGAATAGAAGGTTGAAAAGCAGCAGGCGGTTGCGCAAGAGCTGGGGATAGTCCCGGTCGAATTTCTGGGCCAGCTGACGGCACCAGGGCCCGGCGGCATTGATGACAATGGCAGCGCGGAATTTAAGGCGCTGGCCGCTTTGGGTGTCACTGGCCAGAACTCCACTCACCTTGCCGTGATGCAGGAGCAGGTTTTCGCACTGCACATAGTTGAGGGCGGTGGCGCCCAGGGCACAGGCCCAGCGCAAAATCTCCATCAGCAAGCGTTGGTGTTCAGGCGCGGCGGCGTCGTACCACAGGGCGCCGGCTTGCAAGTCCTTGGGGTCAACCTGGGGAAAAGCGTTGCGGGTAAAACGCTTGCCGACCACTTTTCCCTGCGGCAGGCATTTGCCGGTTGCAACGCCGGCATTGCGTTTCAACCCCAAACAATCGTTGAGCCGCAGGCCGGCGCGCATGATGCTCGCCCGTTTGAGCCCGCGACCGTAAAGCGGCATCAAACAGGGTAGTACCTGGACCAGGGCCGGGAAGTTGGCCATGAACCAGCGCCGCTCAGTGACCGACTCAAAAAACCTTGCCAGGTCGAGCGACTGCAGGTAGCGCAGGCCGCCGTGAACCGTGCGCAGGTGGTTCAAGCTGGTGGCGCCGCCGAAGTCGTCTTTTTCCAACAACAACGCTCGTTTGCCGCGCTGGCCGGCTTCCAGGGCCAGCATGGTCCCGTATATGCCGCCGCCGATTATGATCAGGTCATATGTGGTTCCCGCTGCAGCGGCCGCGTTTCTGCTGATGCCTGCCATTTTTTATTTACCCTTGCTTGCTCCCGGTTGGGCCGGGTTATTTTTTGCGATTTGGCTGCGTAGCGCTGGAAGCGGCGGTCGTTTCCAAAGTGGAGAAAGCACTCTGCTGATTGCCGCGGTCGACGGTTTGGATCCGAAAATAAAACTGGGGGAGGAAAGGGAAAAGGTTGAAGGTGCGATAACTAGTGGTTGTATCCAGGGAATAGCGCAGATCCTGGGGCTGAAAACCGAATTCTATGTGGAAATGACTAAAATCGGATTCGTAGTTGGCGTCCCAGAAGGCTGTTTTCTGCTGCCTATCCTGATGATTCATCACGGTTATATTTTGCGGGGCCAGAGGCGGAAATTTGGCCAGGGTGGCGGCAAAAAGAGAGGCGATCAGGCTGTGTCCCGCTGCGTTGGGGTGGTTGCCCTTAACCTGAACTTCCTCCTCGTCAACAATGACCGTCCCGGGATCCTCGAGCAAATCCTTCCAGCCGTTGGGGGGATTGGTGTTCATGAAAGCGGTGAGGGTGTCGATGCTGGCCGTGCCCTTTTCAGCGGCGAGAGCCAGGATGCCGGCGCTGAGCGAGTACAATTGGTCCCAGTAATATTGGTGAAGGACATGGGGGAAATCCTTGCGCGGCGTCAGGGTGGAGACAATCACGCGCATGTTGCGGGCCAGGGCGGCATCGACGATGAACTCCAGATTTTCCAGGGAGCTGGCCAGGGAGAATTCCCTTTTCCAGACGTCGTTGACTCCCAGCATCAAAAGGAAATAAAAACCGGGATTTGCATTCAGGTCCTGGTTGACGCGCAGGGTGCCGTCGTAGGTTGTCTGGGCCGGGATACCTAAGTTGACGAACTGGGCCGGGCCGTATATTAAAGGCAGGTAAATGTCTCGCATTTGAGTTAGATAGCACAGGTCGATGCGTTGCACAGCTTCGATCTGCCCCCAGGTGATGCTGTCGCCGAAGCCGATGTAAGTGTTGCAATACTCTGGGTTAGGAGCGATGCTCGCCTTTTTTTGCCGGGAACGCAAGGGCTTCTCTTCCAGGAGATCGCTCCGCCGCAGTCGGGGATCGAAGCGGTAGCGGTATTGCGCCCAGAGGGAGCGGGTTTCGATCTCGATGCCTTCTGCGTTTTTCCGGAGGCTGAAGCCCTTTTCCGAGAACGGTGTTCGGGTCAGTGGCGTCAATGTCTCCGCCTCCAGGTCGTAATGGAAGACATCGTCGTTTCCGGTCTGGTTACCCAGGAAGACCAGCGCCCGCAGGTCGCCGTTCTCTTCGACGATCTCCGGCAGAGCGAAAAAGCGGAACCCGTCCAGCTTTAGGACGCGGCAGCGCTGGCGGCGGTGGTCATAATATGCCAGGCGGATCACCTTGTGACGGTAATTCAGCCAGAAAACATAGAAGTTCTCTTCGGTACAGCGGACGCCCAGCAATATATTTTCGCCCCTCATCCCGGTGCTCAGGTTAGCGCTCGTCTTTCCCCGCAGCAGCAGGTCGGCCTGTCCCGGTGAAAAAGCGGCCTCCAGGGAGTAACTC
>Ga0180014_1000194_pt1 | contig 18025 bp, 11 predicted proteins | sample KR13_S1_MetaG_FD_116507 | JGI IMG/M metagenome (GOLD analysis project Ga0180014, IMG submission 116507) | Groundwater microbial communities from the Olkiluoto Island deep subsurface site, Finland - KR13_S1_MetaG | ecosystem: Environmental > Aquatic > Deep subsurface > Groundwater | place... | reverse complement strand
CGGTGTAGCCGCCGTTCGAGAGAACGGCTTCCATCTCTACCCCCGCGGTTCTCACGAACCGCCATTACACCAGAATGGCCCCGGTGTAGCCGCCGTTCGTCAGAACGGCTTCCCCTCTTCCCCTGCGGTTCTATTGAACCACAGCTAAACTCGATCAATCCTGACACCGGTACCGTCGAAACATTCGAATCAGCGCGTTGGTGGACGAATCGTGTTTCAGTTCCGGCTCCGCTACCGCAGTCAGTTCCGGCAGGATGCGCCCGGCAAGTTCCTTGCCCAGCTGGACGCCCCACTGATCGAACGAGAAAATATCCCAGATCACGCCCTGGGTGAATATCTTGTGCTCGTACAACGCGATCAGTTTGCCCAGCATGGCCGGCGTCAATTGCTCCGCCATGATCGTGCTCGTCGGACGGTTCCCTGCGAACACCTTGTGGGGTACGAGCTCCGGCGGAATTCCCTGCGCCGCCACCTCATCCGCCGTGCGTCCGAACGCCAGGGCTTCCGTCTGGGCCAGGAAATTCGCCATCAGCTTCGCCTGATGATCGCCACGTGAAGCGCGTGGCAAGCCCATCCCGTTTGCTGCTTTGCAGAAGCCGATGAAGTCCGCCGGAATCAGTTTCGTACCCTGGTGAATCAACTGGTAAAACGCGTGCTGACCGTTCGTGCCCGGCTCGCCCCAGATAACGGGTCCCGTCTGCCAGGTCACGCGCCGCCCCTGCCGGTCCACGCTCTTGCCGTTGCTCTCCATGTCCGCCTGCTGAAGATAGGCTGGAAACCGGCTTAAATACTGATCATAGGGCAGAATCGCATGGGATTGCGCGTTGAAGAAATTATTGTACCAGACACCCAGCAGACCGAGGATGACGGACAGATTCCGTTCCGGCGGCGCCGTCAGGAAATGCCGATCCATGGCGTGGAAGCCTTCCAGCATATCCAGAAAATGGTGCGGGCCGATCGCCAGCATCAGCGCCAGTCCCACCGCCGAGCAAAGCGAATAGCGTCCGCCGACCCAATCCCAGAACTCGAACATGTTTTCCGGGTCAATGCCGAACGCCTGGACGGCGGCGGCATTGGTGGACACCGCCACAAAATGCCGGGCCACGGCCGTCTCCTGCTTCAACGCGCTCAGGCACCAGTCCCGGGCCGTCTGGGCGTTCGTCATGGTTTCCTGGGTCGTAAAGGTCTTGGAGGTGACGATGAACAGAGTTTCATCGGGCGCCAGGTCACGGGTGGCTTCCCAGATATGGGTGGCATCGATATTGGAGACAAAGCGGACAATCAAGTCCCGCTGGGTATAGGGTTTCAAGGCCTCATAAGCCATGACCGGTCCCAGATCGGAGCCGCCGATGCCGATATTGACTATCGCCCGGATGGGCTTGCCGGTGAATCCTTTCCATACCCCCGACCGCACCGCTTCGGAAAAGCGGGCCATCTGGCCCAAAACACGGTTGACGTCGGGCATGATATCACACCCATTGACCATGATCGGCGTGTTGGCCCGGTTACGGAGGGCGATGTGCAAGACCGCGCGGTTCTCGGTCCGGTTGATGGCCTTTCCTGAAAACATATCCGCGCGGGCCTGGACCAGCCCGCGCGCGTCGGCCAGCGCCGCCAGGAGCTTCATCGTGTCCCCACTGATTCGGTTCTTGGAATAATCGAGCCGGAGCCCTTCCGCTTCCACGGTAAAACGGGCCGCCCGCTCCGGATCGTCGGCAAACAGATCGCGCAGATGAACATTCTTGATTTTCCGGAAATGCTTTCCCAGCGCTTGCCACGCAGGCAAGGCGGTGATCGGTTGTTGCTTGGATTCCATAATGCTCCAATCCCATATTCAGCTAATCATAACGCGGCGGCACATTATGATCCGTGTCCCACTTGTTGACAACATACCCCCGGTAATTACACGTCGGACAAAGCGAGGCTGTGATGCTCCCCTTTTTCATCCCTTGCTCCACCCGGGACCAGACCATGCCCATCCCCTGACACTTGCCACAGCGCGAAGCTCCGGCCGGCCAGGGAAACTCCGGCGCCTTGTCAAACCGCCGATAACCGCGCGCGCCGCAGACCGGACAAGGTTCTTTGCCGCTCGGAGAGAGAGACGAACCAGCCAGAGCCTTTTTAACCCCCCCGATGGAAAACCCGTCTTTCGCTCCCGTCTGCCCGCCGCCGCCTGACACCATGTAATACCCCATTCCTCCACAAGCCGGGCATTTGATATCCATGAAAGACCGTGGTGACGCCGGCGACGTGGCGACACCCGAAGCCGGTCCCACCTGCCTTCGCCATTCCACTTTTTCCGCTTCGACTTTGGCGCCGGCGCCGGACAACGCATAATCATCCGAAAAGAACAGCGACCGGGTGGTATTATCCAGCACCGCTTTTGGAAATCCCAGTTCCTGCCCGTCTTTTTTCAATACCACCATATCGTCCGTGACCTGAACCAGGAGTCCCTTCTCCCGGATTCCGGTGGCTAAGCCCACATCCACCCATGAATTCGTGGGCGGCGGACTGAACACATCCCGGAAATACCCGAGCCAATACTTGTGGCGGGCATTCCAGTCAGGTTCAACAGCCTTTTTCTGTGCCTCAAACTTTAACCGGGGAGACGGCTCCTGTTTGAATCTCTCCATGGGATCCTTTCCGATCACATATTCCCAAGCCAAATAAGCTCCCAAGAAAACAGCCGCGGCAATCAGGAGCAGGAACACCAGCATGAAGACGGCACGAACGGCCCCCATCAGCGGACTCATCTTGTACTTAAAACGCTTCTCCGGTTTTTGAAACTGAACTCGCGGAAGAGGATTCGATGGCAGCTGGTCAGGCTTGGGTTCGGCCATCGGAGACGGATCCTTCAACCGTATTTTTTTTAGCGAAAAATTGAATCCGCATTTCCGACAGAACGTGTCGTCCGCGCCCCGCCGGGTTCCGCAATCCGCACATTCCACGTACAATTCGGCCCCGCAGGAATTACAGTATTTACTGTCCGACGGCGCCAGTTGATGGCATTGCGGGCACGGGAGTTGCGGCACAACTCCTTCAGTTCCGGTTTTTATAGGATTACTCATAGACTCGTTTTCCTTGCTGGTAATAATATTGGCGCTCGCCAATTCCGTCTCGAAAATAGATTCGCGAATCGAGTTTGGCGGACCCCTTCAACGAACCGGCAGGCTGAGCAGGGGCGGGCGCCGGAGTCTGGGACTGATTCTGATAAGCTTTCAATGCGGCCTCGTATTCCCGTCCTGTTTTTTCCTTCCGCGCCTGCTCCTGTTTCAACAGTTTCTGGCGCACTTCCTGGCTGATCTTATGCTGTTGGATAAACTGTTCGGCTTTCACGTGCCCCTGGGCCGCCGCCAGGGCCAGCCAGGTTAACCCCTCTTTCCGATCGGACCCGACGCCGATTCCCTGATAATACATAACTCCCAGGGCATACTGGGCAACGGCATGATCCTGCGCCGCTGACGCCCGGAAATAAAGCAAGGCATAGGGAAAATCCTTCTGCTTATAAAACTGCTCGGCCGCCTGGTATTGCGCCCGCGAATCCCCCAGACTCAACATCTGATCCAAGGCCTCTTCGGAATTGGTTGACAGGCCGGTCAATTTTTTCCCCTCCTGTACCAGCGAGCGCCGAACGAGAGCCGCCGTCTGGGCATCGATCCAGGTCGAACGAAACTCCATATCCACTTTCAGCCAGGCATAAGCATCAAGGCTCTGGAACGCGATGGCCTGAGGTTTGCCGTCCACGACCAGGGTTATATTGGTTGCCCCGACACCGGCGTTCGTCCCATGGATCATCAGGCCATCCAGTTGGCGCAATTCCACATTCCGATTCAGCTCCCCCCGGGGATACGCCTTATCCATCAGGGCGGTAATCACCCGGCGCGACATTTCAAAACGCACCCTCCATTCCTCCACACTCACCGCGTTGGTGTCGGACGGGACAACGGCCGGCGCAGGGATCGCCAGGGAAACCATTTCCGTTTTTCCCGTGGGAACCGCTGCTGCAACAACGGCATTCGATGCCGAACGGGGCAATACCATGACCGACGGGGATGGCACCGCCGGGGCCAATGGTGCCGGGGGCGCCTGTTTGCCGGAAGAGAACGGCCAAAACCCCGCCTGCCATAGCCCCAGGCCAATCCCCGCCAGGATCACTACCCCCAGCATACCCATAACGACACTCCGCAGATTCTGTCGGGAAAATACATGGCCGCAGTGCGGACATTGCAGTGTTTTGATCGGGAGCCGCTCATGACACTGGGAACAGTCAATAAACATTTTATTCAAATGCGATGACAGGTCTTCCGATCCCGGGGCTTCAGACGGCACGGGGGATTCCGCCGGCGCCATATCCTCCTGATCGCCGCGATCAGGCGCCTGGACTTCGGACTGGCAGGTCAGGCATTGAACCGTCTCGCCACACATCTCCCCGGGCGCCAACATGGATGCCCCACAGTTGGGACAGGCCCATTGAAGAACCGGCGCGGGTATCATGAATTGATAACCACAATTCGGGCAGTTGACCATGCCTCCCATGCCGTTTTCGTCAACGGCCAGGCTCTTTCCACAGCGGCATTTAAAATAGACATAGGCCATGTGGGTGGTCCGCGATTGAATGCAACGCTTATTTCCCGATCCGACTCAACTTACGTTATCCCAGAGCAGAGGTACGATCAAGCCATTATTGCCGGATTCCGGATTGCCGCTTTTGGCTTTCATCCGGCGCGGCAATCGGCATAATACACGCCAATGACAATTCAGTCCCAGAATCTGTATCTCATCGGGCAGGCGGTTGCGGACAATCTGCGGTATTGGACCAGCGGATGCCGGCAGCGGTGCCGATCCGCGCCGGAATCGCAATGCAGTGTGCCGCCGGATTTCTTCGGGATATGCGTCGCCAGCGCTCCGGATCCGGCCTGCGACAGTTACGTGATCGCACGCCTGAAAGAACTGGGCGTATCCTGTGTGCGGCTGGATTTTTCCTATGACAGTTTTGATTCCTACGGCGAACGTTTCCTGAAACATCTCCTGGCGGCATCATTAAGGGTGTGTCTGCACCTGGTCCAGCCGCTGGCGGACGTCAAGGCCATGGTCAATCCTGAGACCCAGGAACGCTGGCGGACCTTTGTCGCAAAAACGCTTGCTACCTACGGTTCACGACTGGATATGCTTGAAATCGGCGCCACCTGCAACCGGCGCCGCTGGTCGGGTTATACCCCGGTCACGTTCCTCTTGTGCTGGCAAATCGCATGGGAAGAGACTCAACATCATGGCCTGACCCTGGCAGGACCAAATGTCACTGACTTCGAACCCTTCTACAACGTGGCCATTTTGAGCGAGCTAAAACGAAGCGGCATGCTGCCCGCCATTCATACCGACAACCTGTTTGTGGAACGCGCCACAGAACCGGAGGCCTTAGATCATAAGATTCTCGGACGCCGTCTCGCCGGCGTGCTCCGCTTTAATCTGATCCGTAAAGCGCAAATACTTCATGATATCGGCCGGTGGGCCGGGGTTCCCGAATTCATCTGTTCCCACGTCGCCTGGAGCCTGAGACGCATTGCCCGCAGGCAGGATCATATCGAGGAGAAACAGGCGGATTACGTCACCCGTTATGCCTGCCTGGCAGCGGCTTCGGGAGCATTACGGCGTATGTACTGGGGGCCTATGATCGGTCAACGGGAAGGACTGATCGACGACGGCACCTCGGCTTACCCGGACATTCCCCACGTCACATTTTACGGACATATTCACGGCCGGCCGGACGATTATCGCCTGCGGCCTGCCTTTGCCGCTTTTAAAACGGTAAATCGATTTCTCAGCGGCGCCGCTTTCCGGCGGAAAATTACGACGGGACCCGGACTTGAAATCCTGGAATTTGTGCAAACGCGGCAGGTGGAGGAAAGAAGTCAGGGGTCAGAGATCATCCGACACCCATCACCCATCACCCATCAACCATCAACCATTCTTCACGTCGTCTGGACCACGAACGGGAACTGCGCCGAGGCATCCGATTGTTACCCTCCGGAGATATTGACCACCGCGGAGGCATATGCGCGGGACGGCGGCCGGCTTGCTCAACTACCGGCTTTGTTTTCAGAAAGCCCCGTCTATCTGTTCTTTACAAGTGAGCAGTCAGCGGTGAGCAGTAAGCAGAGCGAGAAGATTAAGTATGTCCTCCGTAGCAACGTCGCGAAGGATGGCGAGCGGCACGAAAACGTAGGGGCGCTGCTTGCCCCGTCGGCAACCAAGGGGCCACTTGCGCCGCCGCGGGGCGACGTGGCTGCGCCCGCGCTTATTCCCAAGGTGCGGTTTGCTTCAATCCCGGGCATGCACTATGCCCCTATTCGCCATGAACCATGGACCGGATTTTACCTGGCGGAAGATTCCGGCCTGGTTTTCAACATCCATCAGCTCTTGGCCCTATTGCTCGATCCTCACGCCTCCGAGTCCAAGAATGATCGGCCTCTTTCCCCTTCGGCCACGATTCTCCGCGACAGCCGGAACTGTGTATGGACCATCCCCGCGCCCGGAGAAAGGAGCCGCCGACTTGTCATTAAGCGCTTCAACCCACCCGGCTTCTGGAGAAAACTGACGCAACGCCATCAGCCGGACCGGGCCCAGCGGAGCTGGAACGGCGCCCAGGAACTGCTGCGGCGCGGAATCCCCACGCCCCAGCCCTTGGCGTTTATTCACAATACCCAGTTCCCCGCCACCCGCTCCAGCTTCTATATCTGCCGGTCCTTTGAAAATGGATGGTCGGCCCGGGAAGCCTTCACGGCGTTCAGCCAAGGCGCCACTCAGTTCCAGGGAAAATCCGCCACGGATTTATTCGAGGCCATGGCCCGGTTCCTGCGGACCCTGCATGACCGGGGTGTTTTCTTCCGGGATTTGTCGGCGGGCAATCTCCTGTTCCGGTGCGAGGCCGAAGGCGACATCGAATGCACCCTGATCGACACAACCCGGGCGCGATTCTATCCGGCGGCGGTCGGATTGCGCCAGCGCCTGTGCGATCTGATCCGTTTGTGTCATCCCCTGAACTGGAAAGGGCGTGAAGACTTGGTGGCAACCTATATGCGGTTTTCAGGCCGCCGCTTCAGGTTATGGATGAAAATACCTTTCGCGTATTATGACGCCAAGCACCGGGTCAAAAACGCTTTGAAGAGACGGAGGTCTGCAAGCTGAGTTCAACGCCTGGCGAAAATAGAAGCTGCCGCTTCGCGAGCGGAGCAAGTGGCGCCACTCCAAATTCCAATCCGTTTTGGAGTGCGGCAGTCCGCACTGCCGCTTGCGGTCGATGGGTACTTCAATCTATTTTGTGGCTTTGTCCACAGCCGCCGGGTTGGCGCTGGGCTGCTCTGAAACCAACGGCGCCTTCACCGGAACCGCATCCGGAAGTTCCGCTCCCTTGCGGATATATACTTCCACGCGCCGATTCCTGGCGCTCCCCGCAATCGGATCATTCGGCTCCATCGGACGGGTAAACCCATACCCCACCGGCGTCATACGGCTGTGCGCGATGCCATGTTTACCGTTGAGGTAATCGGCCACGGCCTTGGCGCGCCGTTCGGATAGCTTCATATTGTGGTCGACCCCGGAGGTCTTGCGCTTATCTGCATGCCCCTCGATGCGGGCCGGCGCCTTCGGGTCGCGCGTAAGCACCTTGCTGATCTTATTGAGGTCATTGAAATATTCCGGAGCGATGACGGCCTTGTCGGTCTCAAACTCAATGTGAAGAGTGAACAAAATGAGGTCGTCGGATGGATCCAGCGGATTCGTATTGTCCTCGATGACCTCATGCCCATCGGCAACGCCGCCCTTGTCCGTGTCGCGCTCCAATGGGTTGGTCTTATAGTCATACACTTCGGCGCCGTCCTTTAGGCCATCATAATCCGTATCCGGGTTCAGCGGATCAGTCTTGTACTTCTTGACCTCTTCGCCGTCCATCAAGCCGTCGCCATCCGTATCCGGGTTATGCGGGTCGGTGCCCAGGGCCAGCTCCTCCGCGTCAGTCAAGCCATCGCCATCGCTGTCCACCGCGCCGCCGGCCACAACAAACTTCTGGGGAACATGGGCACCCCACTTCCAGTTGACGCCAAAGGCAGGCATGAAATTGAATTCTATTGCATCTCTTTCTTTATGAATCGGCGACGCTACAATTAAATCGAGGCGCATAGCCCACTCCGGGTCAATGTGATATGCCATCCCGCCGCCGTAGCGGATAATGGGATCAACCCGCCAGCAGTCCGCACGCTCGCGCTCAAAATAAGTTCCCCCCAGGCCCAATAGAAGATACGGATCCCAATGCCGATCATCGGTTACGTTCAGATGGAACAAACTGTCGGCGGCAATGCCAAGCGCCCAGGTAGATTCACCATCCAGACCCGGACGGGGATGCGGATCGGGATGATAATCCTCGACATCATTTTTATCAAGTTTCGGAAAAACAAGGGCTGATCCTTCAAATGACCAGCGCGGGGCATAATCATACCCTAATTTTAATTGAATAAACCCATTCCCCTTCACGGCTTCATCGCCCTCGATCTTAATATAGCCGCCGCCCAAACTCACGTACCAGGGCGGAATGCCCTCGTCGCCAGATTGAGACTGGCCGGACTGCGCCCACCCCTGACCGGACACTCCCGACACGATGGCGCCCAGCAAGACTATTCCCGCAACACGATAAAATTGTTTCATAAATTCTCCTCCCAGATGACAAACGATTCCTGAACCGACTGATTGTCAAGGTATGTCGTTCCGCTTGCCAACGCAAGAACAAAGTTCAAAAAAAGTAACCGGTCAGGGGGGACGGCGGCCAGAGTCCGCCGCTATAGGCTTCAAACCAAGCGATTTGTAGCGGCGACCTCTGATCGCCGTTTTTCCTTCCCCCAATAACTGACCGGTTACAAAAAAAACGCCGCCCCATCATTTCACGCAGGCACGGATTCCGGCAGGGGCTGAGTCCGCCAGCGCCGATGGATCCAAATCCATTGATCCGGATGTTTCCGGATTACCGACTCGATGATGGCCGTATAGGTTTGAGTTGCCTGATGAATGGTTTCCGGTTTCCGGTCGGGCGGCGGCGGCAAAGCCGGCATCACTTCCACGCAATGATTGCTATTGGGCTGCCGGATGTTGAATATCGGAATCACGGGACTGCCGGCCATCGCACTGAGATAGGCCAGTCCCGGCGACGTGCAGGCCGGCCGTCCGAAGAACTCCACAAAAATACCGTCCTTCCGTTTCATATTCTGGTCCAGGATGAATCCCAGCACTTCATTAGCCTTCAAGGCGGCCAGGCAGGCGCGAAATGTTCCCCGGCGCGACACTGTTTTGACACCCAGTCGGGTGCGGCTGGTTGTCCAATACTCATCCAGCGCCGCCGGTTTGATGGTCTTCGTAATAACAGTGATGGGAATCCCGAAATAACCGGCAATCAGGGATGGGAGTTCAAAATTGCCGATATGGGCACTCAGCATTACGGCCCCCTTCCCCCGGGCCAACACTTCCCGGACAATATCCAGCCCCTTCACTTCAACATTGCGCGGCAGCCATTCCCTATCCAGCGTCTCCATCCGCATGGTCTCCACTATATAGAGACCGAGATTGGCATACATACCTTCGGCCACCGTCCGCAATTCGGTGGCGCTTTTTTCCGGGAAACAGCGCTGGAGAGTCTCCAGGGCTTCGGCGCGGCGATAGCGGCAGACCGTCCCCAGCAGCCATCCCAGCCGCCGTCCCATTCTGAGAGCGGCTTCCCCGGACAGCCGCGAAGCCCATGCGGTCAACAGTTTAATGACGGTTTTCACGACCACCTCATGCCGGCGTCGCGGTCTTTTGAATAAAATTCAAATGGTCCTGGTCCAGTACCACGTCCACGGTTTCAGCCTCGCTGACGTGGCCGCTTAAAATGGATTCGGCCAGCGGATCCTGGAGATACTTTTCGACGGCACGGCGCAAAGGCCGGGCGCCGTACGCCTCATCATACCCCTTCTCGATGAGAAACGCCTTGGCTTCCGCGCTCAAGTGAACCTGGATATGTTTCGCCGCGATCCGTTCCGTGACTTTCGTCAGTTCCAGGTCCAGAATGCGCCCCACATCATCCCGGGTCAATTGCCGGAAGACAATCACATCGTCAACACGATTCAAAAGTTCGGGCCGGAATACGCGTTTGGCTTCCTCCAGCATCCGCGCCTTCAACTGCTCGAAATTCGCATCTGCCGTGGCCCGCCCAAACCCCAACCCACCACTACTCTTGGCGACATTGGCGCCAAGATTGGTCGTCATGATGATCACTGTGTTCCGGAAATTAACGCGGCGACCCAGGCTGTCGGTCAACATGCCTTCCTCCAGGATTTGCAGGAGGACATGCATGACGTCCGGATGGGCCTTGTCCACCTCGTCAAACAGGACGACCGAATAGGGTTTGCGGCGGACCTTCTCGGTCAACTGGCCTCCCTCTTCGTGGCCGACGTAGCCGGGCGGCGATCCGACCATGCGGGACACCATGTACTTATCCATGTATTCGGACATATCCAGCTGGATCAAGGCATCCGCGTCATGGAACATATATTCAGCCAGCGCCTTGGCCAGCAGGGTTTTGCCCACGCCGGTCGGGCCGAGAAAAATGAACGACCCGATGGGGCGGCGGGGATCCTTGAGATCGGCCCGCGAACGCCGCAGGGCCTTGGCCAAGGCCGAGACGGCCGCTTGTTGGCCGATGACGGTCTTCTCCAGCTCCTGCTCCATGGCCAGGAGACGGGACATCTCGTTCTGATCCAGGCTGGTCAGGGGAACGCCGGTCCACTTGGCAACGATGGCCATGATGTGGGTTTCCGTGATCGCCTGGGTTTTTTTATCCTGAGCCTTGCGCCATTTGGCCATGGCCTTGTCGAATTTTTCCCGCTCGCCGCGCTCCTGATCGCGCCATTTGGCGGCCTCTTCGAACTGCTGATCGCGAATGGATTCGTCCTTGTGGGCTTTTATTTCGTCATTTTTTTTCTCCATGCGCTTCAAGGATGCGGGACGGGTCATCATGAAAACCCTGGACTTGGCGCCGGCTTCGTCCATCACATCGATCGCCTTGTCGGGCAGGTAGCGGCCGGTGATATAGCGATGGGAAAGACGCGCGGCGGCGGCCAGGGCCGAGTCGGTGAACTTCACTTTATGGTGCTCCTCGTAACGGAGCCGGAGGCCCTTGAGGATCTCGATGGTTTCGTCAACAGTCGGTTCATCCACGATCACGGTCTGAAACCGCCGTTCGAGGGCCGAATCCTTTTCGATGTACTTCCGGTATTCGTTCAAGGTCGTGGCGCCGACACACTGGAATTCGCCCCGGGACAGCGCCGGCTTAATAATGTTCGAGGCATCCATGGCACCCTCCGCGGATCCCGCGCCGACGATTGTATGGAGTTCGTCCATGAACAGGATCACGTTCTTGGCGCGGCGCATTTCATCCATCACCGCCTTGATGCGCTCCTCGAACTGCCCGCGATATTTGGTGCCGGCCACCATCAGCGCCATGTCCAGGGTAATGACCAGCTTGCCGGCCAGCAATTCCGGCACCTCGCCGGCCACGATTTTCTGAGCCAGCCCTTCGACAATGGCGGTCTTGCCAACGCCGGCCTCCCCCAAGAGCACGGGGTTGTTTTTCGTTCGCCGGCATAGAATCTGAATGACGCGCGTGATCTCCTCGGAGCGACCGATCACCGGATCCAGGCTTCCCTTGCGGGCCAGCTCGGTCAGATTCCGGCCGAATGCGTTCAACGCCGGGGTTTTGACCGGCTGGGATTTGGCGGTCCCGGCGGCCGCCGCCTGGGGCGGGAGGGTCTCCTCCCCCGGTTCAAAATTGGGGTCCAGTTCCTTGAGCACTTCCATCCGGGTCCGATCCAAGTCCACGTTGAGATTTTTCAGGACCCGCGCCGCCACCCCTTCTTCTTCCCGAAGCAATCCGAGAAGAATATGTTCGGTGCCGATATAACTGTGGTTGAGGGCCTTGGCTTCGCTGGCGGCCAGCCCCAGCACCTTTTTGGCCCGCGGGGTCATGGGCAAGGCGCCCGCCGTCTTGGTTTCCGGCCCCTGGCCCACCGCCTTTTCCACTTCCAGACGCAAGGCGTCGATGTCCACCTCCATCCGCTCCAGCACATTGACGGCCACCCCCTCGCCCAGCGCAATAAGCCCCAACAGTAAATGCTCCGTGCCGATGTACGGATGATTGAACCGTTCGGCTTCCTTTTGTGCCAAAACGCGAATGACCTGTTGCGCCCGCGGGGTAAATTCACTCATACTGATGCGCTCCTGAATTAGGCCGCCAAGGGCGGCAACTGTTTCTTTCGGTAGGGCCGGCAGTCCCTTGCCGGCCTATCCATCAAGCGTCCGGCGGTTAAGGGACCCGCCTTCGTCCAGAGACTACGGCGAGGCGCGCTGACCGCCCTACCTTTGAAATTCCTATGCAAAACTTATCGCCCCAAAGCGGGGTGAACTTTAGCCGGTCTTCCGGCGCCGTTCTGCCAGCCGTTCCCGCACGAGACGGGCACGCGCCAGGTCCCGTTTTTCCGCGCCAATGGCTTTGCCTTCCCATTTTTGCAGATGACCGGGTTGAATCAAGACAAAGAGTTCGTCAATAACGGCCTTCGGCCAGTCCGTCACGAGCCCCAGGTCAATGCCCAGGCGCAAGGCGGAAAGCAGATCCAGGGTCTCCTTGGAATTCAACAAATACGCCTGGGACATAATGCCAAAAGCCCGCCCGATGTGATCACGCAACGAGGTTTCCCGCTGTTGGATCAGCCGGGCCCGGGCATTCTTTTCATGCTCGGCAATTTCCAGCACGATCTTCTCCAGCCGTTCAATGATCGCCGCCTCTTTTTCCCCCAGGGTCACCTGATTGGATATCTGGAACATATTGCCCGACGCATCCGTTCCTTCACCCCACAAACCGCGCACTACCAATCCGATCTTGCTCACGCCCTTGATTATCCCGTTGATCTCATTCATGAGAACCAAGCCGGGCAAATGCAGCATGACACTGGCGCGCATGCCGGTGCCCACGTTCGTGGGGCAGGCGGTCAAATAACCCAGCCGCGGCGAAAACGCATAGGCAATCCGGCTTTCAATCTCGGTATCCAGCGCATTAATCTCCTGCCAGCATTGCATGACCTTGAGCCCCGGCGACATGACCTGCATCCGTAAATGATCTTCCTCATTGAGCATTACGGCCATGGACTCGTCACGCTTGAGAATCAACCCGCTGCCGCGGCCTTTGCCTGCCAGATCGCGGCTCATTAGGTGCCGCTCAATCAGCACGTCCCGGTCCACGCAGCTCAGATCGGCAATCTCCAGAACCAGCGGCGACGAAAGACCCGGAAGGGACTCAATGACCGGCCGTAATTCATTCCAAAGCCGGACCGATTCCTCCTCGCCAGCCCAGCCCGGAAACGCCTCGCCCTCTATATTGCGCGCCAAGCGCACTCGACTGCTGACTAGAACACCGGTATTGCCGCCCACGTTGAGCCAGGCACCCGGCTGTTTCAATAAATCATCCAGCGTTTTCATGATATTTTTTTCGACTGGCGACGCACAGGCTTTTCCGAACACTCACGAATCTGATCACGCAGGCGGGCGGCTTCCTCGTAATTCTCGGCCTGAACCGCGGCGTCCAACGACTCCTTCAGGGTGGCCAGACGCGCCAGGGCCGGCGACGGCTCCGGCAAGCGGGCCGGCATCTTGCCCACGTGCTGTTTACCTTTATGCATGGCATCCAACAGGGGATCCAATTCCACCGCAAAGGCCTCATAGCAGGCCTGGCATCCCAGGCGGGAGGTCTTCTTGAAGTCCGCAATGCGCATATGGCATCGCGGACACGTTTTATGACTGGGCTCGGCGGAAGTCTCCTTTGTACCGCCCAGTCCCAAAAGAACATCGGTAATGGAAATGGGATGGGTCCCGTCCAGCCCGCTTTCCGAGGCACAAGCCGCGCACAGGTGCATTTTCTTCACCTTGTCATTGACCATGAGCGTCAAGAAGGTGCTCGCCTGTTTTTTGCCGCACATTTCGCACATCATGACGCTATGCCTTCAAGCCAAGGCTGACAATGTTGACCGGCGTTCCGTCCGGAACGCCCCCCATGTGCCAGCCCCGGATTATTCAATCGGGACACCGTTTTTACTCGCGAATTCGCGGAAATCGGCCGTAAGTTCCAGCGTGCGCCGGCCTGGTTTTCCGGTTCCGATGACCCGCCGATCCATATCCACGACGCTGATGATTTCAGCGCCCGTACCCGTCAGAAACATTTCATCGGACGTATACAAATCATAGCGGGTGAGCGTTATTTCACGCACCTCATAACCGCGCCGACGGGCCAGATCCATGACCACGTTACGGGTAATCCCCTCCAGGGCGCCGGCGCTGATCGGCGGTGTCAGGAGCTGATTGCCTTTGAAGATGAATATATTATCTCCGGACGCCTCGGCAACATTGCCCTGCGGATTGAGCATGACAACTTCCTCAACGCCGGAATTGATCGCTTCCAGCTTCGCCATGATGTTATTCAGGTAATTCAAGCTCTTGATACAGGGGGAAAGCGATTCCGAGTGGTTGCGGAGCGACCCCGCCGTGACAACTTTTAACCCCTGGGTATATAATTCTCTGGAATATAGTTGAATTTTATCCGCAATAATAATGACCTGCGGCTTGCGGCAGGAATACGGATTCAGCCCGAGCGTGCCGATCCCCCTGGTGATCACCAGGCGGACATAACCGTTCATCGTATTATTGGCTTTGCAGGTGGCCACGACCGCCCGCATTACCGCTTGCTTGGTCATGGGGATGTCCAGCACGATCGCATGCGCCGACCGGAACAGCCGGTCAATATGCGCCTCCAGCATAAACACCCGCCCGTGATAAGAGCGAATACCCTCAAATACCCCGTCGCCGTAAAGCAGGCCATGATCGAACACGGAAACCTTCGCATCCTTCAAAGGCACAAGTTTGCCGTTCAGATATACTTTCATGTGCGCTATCTCCTTCCGTTTGATAACCGCTGAATGAATGGTATTAGCATGATCACGGCAGGACCATGTAATACGGGCCGTCGGGAATATAGAAAGAGCCGGACGGCCAGATATACCAGTTGCCGGATGAATCCATCATGGCCGGGTCGGCCTTGCCGTCCCCGTCAAAATCACCGGCTATCGGCTTGCCGGCCACCCCGAAGTTATACGGGCCGTGCTGGTTATACATTGAGCCGGAGAGCCAGAAAACCCAGTTCCCGTTGGCATCCACCATGACCGGGTCGGCCTTGCCGTCCCCATCAAAGTCGCCGGCGACGGGAGTTCCGCCTGAAACCGCAAAGACGGCAGAAACTTCGGAATACCCACTTCCTGATAGCCACACATGCCAGGCCTGCCCTGAGCCTGCCTGCGCTGAGCCATGTCGAAGTGTCGAATGGGTGCCGGAAGAAGTCACCATCGCCGGGTCGGCTTTGCCATCCCCATCAAAATCAGCCAGCACCGGGGTGCCACTCACGCCGAACGCATGCGGGCCACTCAGGGAATACCCATGACTTGATAACCATATATACCATTGACCATTCTGTACCATTCCCATATCCGCCTGTCCATCCCCATCCACATCCCCCGCCACCGGTTGACCGCTCATCCCCAGACTATACGGCCCATCACGCGTATAACTTTGGTGCGAATACCACACACACCATTGGCCAGAGCCATCCGCAGCCATTGGATCAGCGCGGCCGTCGCTGTCGAAATCAGCGGTCAGTACGTATTCCGGCACCGAAGACGCGGCAAGCGAAAACCCCTGAACCTGGATCGGATAACGCCGTTTTGTGGTCGTCCCATCCCCAAGTTCTCCAGACCAGTTAGCACCCCACGCCCACATTGTCCCGTCATTCTTTACGGCCAATGCGTGATCATAGCCGCCAGCAATGGCTTTGACACCCGAAATGCCATCCACCGGCACTGGGGTTACTGACCAGAGATAAGTACCCAGATCAATGGTCATACCCCCAAAAAACCAGATTGTGCCGTAACTTGTGAGCGCAAGAGAATAGTAAAATCCAGATTTAATATCTATCACTCCGGAAACAAGACTTTGCACCGGAGTTAGACTATTCGTCCTATAATTTCCATCCCCCAGCTGGCCAGAATCATTCACCCCCCAGGCCCAGACTGTGCCGTCGCGCTTTAACGCCATGGAATGTAACCCGCCGGCACTAATCGCAGTCACATTGGTCAGCCCGCTGACCTGTACTGGCGTCAAACGATTACTGGTTGTGCCGTCGCCTAGTTGACCATAGCGATTATACCCCCAGGCCCAGACTGTCCCATCCCGCTTCAACGCCAGGGAATATGAGTCGCCTGCGGCAATTGCGATCGCATCCGACACCCCTACCACCTGCCCAGGCGTGGCCCGATGCGTGGTCGTGCCATCTCCAAGTCCTCCAAAAAAATTAGCTCCCCAGGCCCAGACTGTCCCGTCACTTTTTACGGCTAGTGAATGCTCTGCGACGGCACGAGCATCAATGGCTATGACGCCGGAAAGTCTGACCACTTGCACCGGCGTATAACGCCGTTCATCCGTTCCATCCCCCAGCTCGCCATAGTTATTATCCCCCCAGGCCCAGACTGTGCCGTCGCGCTTTAACGCCATGGAATGCACATTTCCCGCACTTATTGAAATCACATCGATTATTCCGCTGACTTGCACTGGAGCATGACGCTCCTCGGTCGTGCCGTCCCCCAGTTCACCATAAAAATTTCCACCCCATCCCCATACTGTCCCATTCTCCTTCAAGGCCAATGAGTGACCAGAGCCTCCAGCAAGCTGAGCGCTCATCGCGGAGTAAAAAGACACGCAGATAAGAATTGATGTTAAAGTCAATTTTTTCATAGCGGTTTTCCTTAATACAGAAATCAGGATTTAGAATGATTCGCCACAAAGCTCATGGAAGACACGAAGAAGATAAGGCTACAGGCGACTCTGGGAATAGCCACTGCCTGAAAGCCAGACATACCAGTTCCCATCGGAATCCACCATGGCCCTGTCGGCCTTGCCGTCCCCGTCAAAGTCAGCGGTCAGGGGTGTATCAGTCAATCTTTCAGACTCTAATGGCGCGTAGCGCGCCACGAGTGCCTGGTTTTCCTGTTTCAACGCCTCGATCTGAGCTTGCTGTTCCTGGATCGCTTTGACCAATACAGGGACAATGTTGTCATAAGATAGTGACCAGAGTTGACGGTTTTCATCTTCAGGAATACTCACCGCTTCGGGAATCACTTGGCGCACCTCTTGGGCTATCAGGCCGATTTTATTCGCGGTCTGTTCCGGATGAACGATGATTTCCTCGGTTGCCGGATCCACTTCCCATTCCGCGCGATCAAAGCGCTTGGGTTCCAAGGCCATCACCTGGGCAAGTCCGTAATCAAGCGTTTGTTCATTGAATTTTATTCGATCATCACTGATAACTTCAAAGTCTCGTACTAGCAACTTCCCATCGTTATTGAGATGCATATTTGGACGGGTATTTTGCCAATTAGCCACCATAAAGCCGCTTGGGGTTGGCACTAATACAGTTGTCACACCGAGCAAATAAGGATACAGAGTGGCATGAAGCGCAAGAAAGGGCTGGTAATCCCCCCCAACCGCTTGAATTCGGTCATCGCCCCAGCTCAGATACAGGGGCCCGCGGATGACGGCATCCCCATTCACATCCAGCTTGTACCCAGGACTCGGCGTCCCGATGCCGACCCGATCGTTGCCGGGATCATAATAAATACTGCTGGTGACCAGTTTTTCGTTATCCCATCGTGGAACGGAATTCAGTGCAATGGCGCCTACCTGCGGGTCTGTCTCCTCGGTGATGCCGACGTTATCCACATCATCCGCGAATCCCGCCGGCATGCCCTGGCCTTTCAACTCTGCCCAACTTTCCCCGTCTTTTACCCAACCGACAACCGTCGGGTCAGTCTCCGCGGTAATCCCCACGTTATCCACGTCATCCGCAAACCCAGCG
>Ga0180014_1000193_pt1 | contig 18050 bp, 14 predicted proteins | sample KR13_S1_MetaG_FD_116507 | JGI IMG/M metagenome (GOLD analysis project Ga0180014, IMG submission 116507) | Groundwater microbial communities from the Olkiluoto Island deep subsurface site, Finland - KR13_S1_MetaG | ecosystem: Environmental > Aquatic > Deep subsurface > Groundwater | place... | reverse complement strand
GGCCCTGCCGCTCGACTGGGTATTGACCGGGATTGTCCTCTGCGTGGTGGTCGGCGTCGGCTTCGGCACTTACCCGGCCTGGAAGGCGGCCAACCTCAACCCCATCGAAGCGCTGCGCTACGAATAGAAACCCCGAAATCAGTGATTGGTAATTAGTGATCAGTAAATAGTAACAGCACTTGTAAGAAATTTTTAATACTCTTCTTCTTGCTAATCACTAATCACCAATCACGAATTACTGACTTTAAACGCCGCGGAATATGATCGCTTCACGGTTGAACCAGCGGGTGCAGAAAATCAACCCCACTGCCGCCAAGGCGAAGAGAACCAGGAAGACCTCGGCCATGAGCCAGGACGAAATCGTGCCGGCGATGATCTCCTTGGTGGCCAGTGAGATGTTGAGTATGGGAATCAAGGCGGTGGTTGAGCTCAATTTGATACCCGGAAATATGCCGATCAGGACGGGGATGATGATTATCATATTAAGCGGAGCGATGATGCTCGAAGCCTCCTTGTACGATTTGGCAAAAACCGAAACCGAGAGCAGGATGGCGGCGAAAAAGGCGCAGAGGGGGATGATCATCGAAAAAAACAGCAGCAATGACTTCCATTCAATCAGTTTGAGGACAACGCTCAATATTTCCGGGGGAATCATCTTGCTCTGCCTGAATACCAGGTAAAGCCAGAGCACCGAGGTCAGGGCCGTGAATATGCCAGAAGCCGTAACCACCAGGAATTTGCCCACCACGATCTGCAGGCGCGTGGCCGGCGAGACCAGCAGGGTCTCCATGGTGCCCCGCTCCTTTTCGCCGGCCGCCAGGTCGATGGCCGGATACATGGCACCCAGAAAACAGAAGATGACCAACAAGTAGGGTAGCATGCCGCCGACGCGTTGGCCCATTTTTTCCCGGATCGAGGAGATATCCATCTCGATAATTTTTATTGGCTCCACAAAAGCAGCGGTCAGGTTTTTTTTCTCGAGGCGCAAGTTCAGGAGTTGTTTGCCGTATGCCTCCAGGACTTTTTGGATGCGACCCAGGGCTCGCTCATTTTCCGAAGTGGAAGCCTTGTAATAGACAGCCACCTCGTTCGTTTCCTTTAAGTCGTTTTTTTCAGAAAAATCATCCGGAAAGGAAATGGCGAAATCGAGCCGGCTGTCGTTCACTGCCTGGTTGATCTCAGACCTTGGTAACCGAGTATCGATTTTAACCTTTTCCATAGTTTGCAGCAGATTGACAAATGCTGGCAGCGGCACGGCGGAAAAAACGGCTACCTTCAATTCCTTTTCCTGGGCCCGCTTTTCCATATCCATACCCAGGCGCATCGTCAAGTTGACAATCAGGAAAATGATCAGAAAAGGCATGAGAATCATGAAAAAAAGCGTGCGCCGGTCGCGCAGCATATCCTTCAGCTCTTTACGGAAAATAAGGGCGATCATTTTCATTTTACGCCTCCTCCACCCGGCGGATGAATTCATCCTCGAGCGATTTCGCCTGCATCTCCTTGATAAAAGCGTCGTAGCTGCCGTTGTAGAGCAGGCGCCCACGGTGGATGATGGCCAGGTCGTCGCTGAGCAGGCTCACCTCGCCCATGATATGGGTGGAAAAGATCACGGTTTTGCCTTCGCTGCGGCATTGGCGGATCAGCTGCATGATGTTCTTGGCAGTGATCACGTCCAGGCCGACCGTTGGTTCATCGAATACCAGCACCTGCGGATCGTGGATCATGGTACGGGCGATCGAGACCTTCTGCTTCATGCCCGATGACAGCTTGCCGATGCGCCGCCCGGCGAACGCTTCGATGCCCAGCAGGCGAAAGAGGTCTGCTTTGCGCCTGGCCAACAGCGCCGCGTCCATGCCGTGCAGGCGGCCGTAGTAGTCGATCATCTCCGTTGGCGTCAGCCGCTCGTAAAGCCCGGTGCTGCCGGTTAGGAAACCGATGTGGCGACGCACCTGTCCGGCCTCCTTTACCGTGTCGAAACCGGCCACTTCAATCCGGCCCGAACTGGGGCGCAGCATGGTGGCGATCAGGCGCAGCGCCGTTGTTTTGCCGGCGCCGTTGGGGCCAAGCAGGGTAAAAATACGGCCGGGCCGGCAGCTGAAGCTGATGCCGGCCACGGCGTCCACGTGGTTGCCGCCGCCGGGCGCGGCTTTTTCCTTTTTCTGTTCTTTGCTCAAGCGGAACGATTTGGTCAGGTTTTCCACGACGATCATGATCGGTTTCTCCTGTCGCGCATATTAGTAAGAGTGTAGCGCGATGCGGGCATGCAGTCAAGATTTTTTTACACCGCTTTTGCTTTCGCTTAAAAAGAAAAAGCGTAGTTGCAATAGAAAGACCAGCGCAGCCGGTCGCCGAAATCGGGGTCGTGGCCGGGGCTGAAGCGCATGGGGATGCGGTATTTCAGGCCCAGCCCCCAGGGCTTCCATTTGCCGAACAAGTTGAAAAACACCGGAGCTTCCAACCCGAAACTCAGGTAAGAGCGGGCATAATCACCGATGCCGTTCAAGAATTCGATCCCGGGCAAGTGGACGGTGAGTTCCTTGTCCTGCGGGAAGCGTAGTTTGAAGGATAGCGGGGAAAAGGCGAAAGTAGCCGCATACAATTCGGCTCCCACCGCCTGGTCACCGGAATTGTAATAGAGAAAACCGATCCCGAAAGACGGATCCCAGGTGATGAAAGAAAGGAACGGGTGCAGCCATTCCAGGCCCCAACTGCCGATGCCGATCTTCATCTCCTGCCCGAAGCTGAACGGCTCGCGGTAGAAGGAGGCCTGGAACTTTGCTTCCAGGCGCATCGTCGGTTTGCGCAAAACGACATCCCGGCTGGGAATAAAACAGGGCGCGATGCGCAGGATGCGGTCGCCTTTCATCTTGACCAACAGGTAGTGGAACCGGTTGACGACGCGGTTGTCTCGAATGTGTACGTCGGCGGAAGTTTCGGCGCCGGTTTCGCTCGCCTGGCGCTGCAAGCGCTCGTTCAAACGATCCTCGATGACCTGCAGTTTGGAATCGTCAAAATGGCGCTCCGGTTCCGCGCCGCCGCCGCCGGTGACAAACCAGTCGATGCCGCCCTCATGGACCGGGCCTTTGCTGTCCAGGCGAAACTGCTGGTACAGGTGGGTGCAGGAGGTGATGGCCGTATCCAGGAACGCGGCCCCGTTGTTGTCCGTGCAATCGAAGAGGATATCGTCGAAAAAGGTCCGGTTCGCCGGCCCGGGCCCGGTGAGCGGCCCTTCATTTTTCGCGACGTCGCCCAGTCCCAGGATCAGCTTCAGGTTGTATTCCATACCTCCGGCATCGAGATCATTAACGCTGTTTATCGGCGAGTGGTGCATGAAGAGGATCATTTTTTTCCCTTGGCGCCGGGTTTGCTCCTGAACGGCCTTGAAGAACATGTATTGGCCGTTCCAAACGGAAGGGGAGAAGAGGTGGAGTTCATGCTGCCGGCTTTTGTCCGGGAACAAGGCCTTTTTCAGTCGGGCGAAGCCGGGATAATGCCAGCCCCGGGCCATGGAATCCAGGACGAGAAAAACCGTTCCCTTGTATTCGAAGGCGTAGGTGATCATGTTGTCGCTGCTGAGCACGGGCAGCGTATGGTAGCCGGCACAGTTAAAAATATCCGCCAGGGTTGCCGCCAACGACTGCGGCGAGGCGCCCGGCGCCATTTGCCGGTGGCGGCGACCGTCCCGGTCCGGCGCATAGGCGTTAAGGAATTCCTGCTTGCGGACCGGGTCGACGATGGTGGCGGCGATTTGCCGGAAACGTTCTTCGGGCAGGTCGGCCGGGACCGGGACCAGGATGCCCGCGGAACGGATCCATTCATCCCAGTTGAAAAAGTCCTTGAAATATTCGACCCCGGCGGGCGACGCAGCCAGGTCCATGTACTTGGTTTGGCTCTTGAACCTGAAATCCATGATCTCATGGTTACCCAGGGCCGGGAACAGGGGTTTGTCACGGAACAGCATCTTGATATAAGGATAGTTGTTCCTGGCGTAATCCTTGTGGGAAAAAGCCTTTTTCAGGTTGCCCCACTGTTCGGCCGCAGCCCCTTCGTATACGAAATCGCCGCAATGGACGATAAATTTTATTTTTTCATATATTCGTTTTCCATTCTCCGGGTCGCGGGCGTAAATGATCTCTTTGGCCACCTGGTTGAAATTGGCCAGGTCCATGGAACGGACGAAATTGCGGGTGTCGCCGACCACGACGAAATAATATTCCTCTGCCGCGGCATCCTGGCCTGCCCACAGCGTATCGAGATTGACCAGGTTGCTCATCTCGGTCCGGGCCCCGGAAAAAGTGAAATTCGGGACCGGCACGGCTTTGGTGCTGATACAGGAGTATATCCATAGACAAGAAAAAAGAATGACGGTTAAGCGGATCAAAAGATTTTTCATGATGTTTTCGTTCCCTCCCAGTCACCTTCATTCGGAAATAATTTTTTTTTTTCATTGCCCGGAGCGGTGATGAGGTGAACCGCCCTAAAAAAATCCCGGCGCTTTGGTCTGGACATGATTTTATCTTAGCAAATCTCAACCAATAAGGAAAGGCCTGTTTTCCCATTGCCATCCGGCATTGGCCGTGTTTGGTTTTGAATCAGCCTGGTCGAAACTCCGATTTCCATAACAAAATCGAAACCCCAAAAAAAACACAAAAGCTGTCTAAAATTGATTTTTCGGGGAGTCTGCGCCATAATCCTGATGCCGGGCATGGAGGAAACATGAGAACTTTTTATTTCTTTCTGCTTATCCTGCTCATCGGCGTCACCGCCCTGTTCGCGCTGCAGAATCTGCAGACGATCACCGTCTCGTTTTTAAGCTGGAGCGTGACGCTGCCGATCGCCGTGGTCGTGGCCGGGGCCTATACCCTGGGCATGGTCAGCGGCGGCAGCTTGCTGGCCTTCCTGCGCTGGACGCTGCAGCGGGCAAAAAAAACCGGGTAAAGGTTATTTTTTCTTTCACTCATTGCCCAGAACCTCAAAACGATACTACGTTGTTTTCCGATTTCTTTCCGAAAACCGGGCTCAGACCCGGGCAAAATCGATGAAGCCTTTTTCCACGTCGGTGGCGAGCAGTCTGACGCGCAGGCGGTCACCGACTTTGACCCGCTGTCTGCCGCGCACCAGTTTGCCTTCCACCGGTGGGTTTTTGATCCGCACCCATGTCCCCTTGTCGGAGCTTGCCGTGACCAGGGCGGAAAAAAGGCAGCCCCTTTTGTCTTCCAGCAGTTCGGCCGCCGCGCATTTTTTCACCTGGCGTTCCACTTTGTTGGCCGCGTCTTCCTGCTGGGTGCAATGCCGGGCCAGGGACTGCAATTTTGGCAAAGAATAAGCGCTTTTGGTTGATCCGTCCAGCGCGGCTTTAAGCAGGCGCTGGGTCAGCAGATCGGGATAGCGCCGGTTGGGGGCGGTGGCGTGGGCATAATTTTCCAGGGCCAGGCCGAAATGGCCTTCGGGGATTTTTCCGGCCGGCAAAACATGGTATTCGCCGCGGCCGATCAATTTGATTACGGCCAGGGACAGATCGCCAAACGCGTCCGGCTTGGCCTGGCGTGCTTTTCGCAAAAAACCGGCCAAAGCTCCGGCGTCGGGCTCGTCCGGTAAGCGCGAATGATGCCTGGCGGCCAACTCAACGATTCCTGGCCAACGTTCGGGTTCGCGGACCACCCGGGCGAAAACCGGCAAGCCCTTGTCGGCCAAAAAAACAGCCACGGACTGGTTGCAGGCTACCATCAATTCCTCAATAATTCTTTCGGCCCGGTTCTGCCGGCGGCTGACGATCCGTTTCACCCGGCCGTTGGCCGCCATTTCGATTCGGGTATCCAAAGTCGAAAACTCCAAAGCCCCGGCAGCCATGCGCACCCGGCGCAGGAGCCGGGCCAGGCTATCCTGCAGTTCCAATTGCCGGCGCAGATCTTTTCCCCGGGCCAGCGCTTCGGGTGCCTTGGCCTTTTCCTCCAACCAGTTGGCAACGGCGTCGTAGCAAAGTTTGGCCTTGTTTTTGACCAGGGCCGGGAAAATCCGGCTGCTGGAAATTTGACCACCCGGGGAGATGCGTACTTCCACCACCATGGCGCGACGGCTTTTTTCCTCCAGCAGCGAAGTCAGATCAAAGGACAGCCGATCGGGCAGCATGGGGAAATTTTTTACGCCGGTATACACGGATGTGGTATTGACCCTGGCGGCCTGATCGATAGGCGAATGGTCGGCGACGAAAATATCGACATCGGCCACGGCCACCAGCAGCCGGTATTCATTGTTCTCTAAAAATACGACTTCCAGCTGGTCCAGATCCAAGGAATCATCATTGTCGATGGAAGTCCAGGGCAAGTCGCGCAAATCGGCCAGGCGGGCGGAAGGTTGCGAATCCGCACCCAGGTCCGAGCAGCGCTCGGCCTGGCGCCGGGCCGGCTCCGGAAAATCAACGAGCAGGCCTTTCTCCTGCATTACGCGCCTGGCAATGGTTTCAAGATCGTGGGACATATATGACTGTGAAGTTTTTTTTTCTTTTGCCATGTTCAGGTTCACCCTTGCCGGCGGCCGCCGCCGGGCCAGGGCCTAAGGCGGAACCAGCCGTTCAGCATAGAAACAAGCCAGAAGAAAACCATGCCGCCGCCGGCCAGGGCCAGGGACCACCAGGGACCCAGTTCGATAATGATGAAAGGCGCGGTCGCCGTCAACAGGCCGCCGCCCAGGAAGGGCTCGTAAATCATCTGCTTGAAGCCGAAGGCTTGGGCGGTGCCGGTATCGTACTGGGGATCGACCAGGCGCAGCAGCAGCAGCCCAATGGCAGTGACGCCGCTCTGCATGCCGAATTCGGTGACGCCGCGCTCCAGCCAGAACTGCGGGAACATGCGCGGGGCCAGGACGATCAGGGTGAACATGAGCCAGGCGATTCCCGTGCCCATCAGGATCAAAAATGGCCAGAGGTTGGCCACGAAGAGGTCGAGGCGGATAGTGGCGATGGCCGCGACCACGAGCAAGTCTAGGGAAAAGCCGAGGATCCTTTCGAACGTGTCGCGGTCGAAGTAACGGTCCAGGCGCGTAGGCCTGGCCAGAGCCTGGATGAGCAGGCCACCGATCATGGCCAGGGGAAAAAGCGGGAAGCCGCGCAGCAGCGGGTGCAGGCCGCGGACCAGTCCCAGCATGGCCCAGCCCAGCAGTACGGCCAGGGCGACCAGGGAAAAGTGAAAAGCGAACGGTTCCAGGGATTCAGGGGCTACCGTGGCCCTGGCGATCGAAAACCCCTCGGCCTTTGCCAACAGGCCCGATCCGGGTCGGGGATGCTTGCCGTCGGCTTTGGCGGCCATAGTCCGGTAGCCCTTGCGCACGGTGATGTTGATGACCAGGATGCCGCCGATCACGGCGGTAAGGATCCCGAAGGTGGCCGACATCTGGGCCAGGGCCGAACCGGCCGGGTAGCCGACCTCTTTAAAAACTTCCGTCATGCCCGCGGCCGTGCCGTGGCCGCCGGAAAAGCCGATTTCCAGGATACAGGCAAAGACGGCCGGGACATCAAAGAAAGGTGTCAGCAAAAGGCCGGTGATCAGGAGCGCGCAGGCGTACTGGCCCAGGCCGGTAACCATGCCGAAACAGAGCTGCGCTCCGCCCTGGTTCCAGATGGCCCGGGCTCCGGGCAGGGCCACGCCGAGAAAGAGGCAGGCAAAAACCAGGTTGATCAGCAGTCCCGGGAATTGCGCCCAATTCTGCACCACCCAGGATGGCAGGAGGTCAAGGATGTAGGGCCCGCAGAAAAGGGCAATAAAACCGCCAAGGATCGAGGCCGGCAGGAAGAGGACCTGGAAGAGGCGAACCGCTACCCGAAGCGCTTTGCCGAGCAGCAGGAATACACCCAGCAGACAGAAACTGAAAAATAAGGCGCTTATTGGTTCCATGGCGGCAAAACTCCCGGCAGTCTTCAGGACTGACCCCGGTAAACCTATAGGATTGCAACAGGGAAGTCAAGCGGCGGGGAAGATTTCTACGGTCCCGCCAAACCTGATCCTCGTATCCTCATGCCCCTGCCAATTGTTGACATTGCCGGCAATGATCCCTAAAATGCCGGTATGGGGAAACCCCCTAATTCTTTTTTAGTGGCTTGCAGACCAGGAGGTTTATAAGATGAAAAATTTGTCCATGCTGGCTCTGTTTCTTTTCATTTTGACCATAGCGCTGACAGCCGGTCCCGGAGACGTTATCAAGCAGATGGCTTCTCCCTCATCCTGGACAACCGGAATGGCTTTTGACGGCAAGACCTTGTGGACGGTGGACCGCAATACCGACAAACTGTACCAGATCGATACGGCCAGCGGCAAGGTATTGGCTTCGTTGGCCGCACCGGGATACTTCTGCACCGGTTTGGCCTGGGACGGCCGGCATCTCTGGGTCGCGGACATGGACTTTACCAACACATCCACGGAATCCTACAGCGGCAAAATTTACCAGCTGGATGTGCAAACCGGCCGCACCCTGAAAGTAATCATGGCCCCGGCCTCAGACCCGCAAGGATTGGCCTGGGACGGCACCTATCTGTGGGTGGCCGACAATGGAACCGACGAGCTGTACCAGATCAGTGCCGATGACGGGACCACCATCAACACATTCAAGGCGCCGGCGTCAGATCCCAGGGGGCTGACCTGGGATGGCAGTTACCTGTGGGCATGCGACCGCTCCAGGGACGAAGTGTACCGCATCGATCCGAAAACCGGCCGGGTCATCATGATCCTGCCGTCTCCCGGCCCATATCCCTGGGGCCTGGCCTGGGCGGAAAACACCTTGTGGGTAGCGGATTACCAGCAAGATAAAATCGCGCAAATCACCGTCTTCGACGACTCGCCCTATACCCGCTCCAAAGAACGGTACGCCGCTATCACCGTTACCCATGATGTCATCAATTTCGGTCCGGGTACCGTAACCGCTCTCAATGTCTACCTGGCCCTGCCCAAAAACCGCCCCACCCAGGAGATTCTCGCTATCGATTATGCGCAAGCTCCTGACGGCATGCACACCGACCAATGGGGACAGGAGGCGGCCCGTTTCAGCAAAACCGGCATGAAGCCGCAGCAGCGATTCATCTCGCAAATGCAGGTCCGGGCCAAAATTTACGACGTGATGTACCACTTGTTTCCGGAAAAAGTCGGGTCCTTGAAAAAAATACCCGTTGAAATTCGCAACCACTTCCTGGCCGATGATGACAAATACCGGCTCAAGGATCCCGTCATCCAGCTTGCCGTTAATGAAGCGGTCGGCGCCACGGACAATCCCTACTGGATCGCCCGCAATATCTATGATTATCTCAGGGAGAAGTTGTTCTATAAACGCATCGGCGGTTGGGACATCGCGCCCACGGTTCTCCAGCGCGGATCGGGATCCTGTTCCGAGTACGCATTTGTCTACATCGCCATGTGCCGTGCCGCCGGGGTACCGGCCCGCTATGCCGGCTCGGTGGTGGTGCGCGGCGAGGATGCAAGTTTCGACTTCGTTTACCACCGCTGGGTGGAAGTCTACTTGCCGGGATACGGCTGGGTGCCGGTGGATCCCAGCGGCGGCGATCAGGAATCGCCCCGGGACCAGGCCTCTTTCTTCGGGCATCTTGAAAACCGTTTTCTCATCACCACGGACGGCGGCGGCGGCTCGGAATATTTAAAGTGGGATTACAATTCCTCCGAGACCTGGGAGGCCGACGGTCCCGTACAGCTGCGGCTGGAGATGATCGCGGATTGGGATCCCGTGAAGTAGTCTGCGGCAAAAATCATTTTACTTTTTATGAGGGATTTATTTATGGAATGCAAAAAAGATCACAACTTAAAAAACTGCACCTGCTCTTATGATCCATGTTCACGCAAGGGAAATTGCTGCGATTGCCTGGCCTACCATCTCAAGAGCCGCGAACTGCCGGGCTGCTGCTTCAGCCGCGAAACGGAACGTACTTATGACCGGTCATTCGAACATTTCGCCCGGCTTGTCTCGCAAAATAAAATCTAGAACAAAAACTCTCCTCGAACCACCGCTTTCTTTCCGAAACCGGGAGATTCGACCTGGAGACCCCAAATGTACTCAGGGCTTTTCCCGGGATTTCTCCGGCGTCTGGGCCTGGCGCACGGCCTTTTCCAGGCCCTGGTTTATTTTGACCTTCTGCTGGCCGGCCTTTTCCAGCCAACTGCGGGCTTGCTCGATGCGGCCGGAGATGAAATAGATATTGATCAGGTTGTTGAGGCAGCGCTCGTGGCCGGGGGCGATGGCCAGCGCCTCCAGGTACTTGGCCTCGGCCTCGGGGAAGCGCTTCAGCTTGAAGAGCAGGTTGCCGTGCAGGGACAGGAACTCGGCCGGGACGGCGAAGGGGGAGTTGTCGGTGTTGCCCTTGAGGGGGACGGCGGTGTTGTTCACCCCGATTCTCTTCATGTCATAGGCCGTATTGTTGAGCCAGCAATTAGTGCCGTTGACGGAGCCGCCGATATTCTGGGCAGCGATCTCGCGCAGGCGCCCCTCATCCTCCTTCGACAGCTTGAAAGGATTGGTTTTTTGTTTCTCCCAGGTCTGCTGGAGCAGGAGACAGCCCTTTTCCGCCTGCTCGATCCAGATCAATGCCTGGGCGATCTCCCGCTTCTGGTTGCCGATATAGGCCATGCCGTAGCAGGCGTTGGGATTCTCGGGCAAAGTCTCCAGGGCACGATTGAACTCGCTGGCGGCGCCTGCCAGGTCCTTGGCCGTCAGCAGCTCGAGCCCCTTGTTGACGATCGCCTGGGTCGAGTGGAGCTTGCGCAGTATTTCCAGGTTATTATCGACGCCAGCGTTTTTCTGCCCTGTAAGCATGAAGGGAATCAAAAGGAATCCCAGACAAAAAATATGGTTTGCTAAGTTTTTTTTCATGACACCCCTCCTTTCTGACAATTCATGTTAATTATTCAGCAATTTTTATGCCAATTACCAATATCCAGTTAATGACTATATCTGTAGGACCGGCAGTTCCTCTCAATTCAATAAAATGAATTTTTTACAGCTTGGAATTCATAAAATTGAATTTTGACTTGTTGCTCAATTTTCGTCTCCACAAACTCAAATCATCCCGCGCACCATTTGTTTTTTATATTATTTTGACAAAAGAATGGTTCTTATGTTACAACGCAACCATGCGACGCATCCTCAGACTGGGAGTTCTGTTGGCCTGGCTGGGTTTAAACTTATTCTGCCAGGCCGTGCCCGAGATGGGATTCTTCGAGGAGGATAGCGCTGGCCTGGAAGTGAAGGTTTTCCCCCTGCCCCTTGACGACCGCGGCTGGACGGTCAATTGCTACGTGGCCTGGCATCCCGACTCAAAACAGGCAGTGGTGATCGATCCCGGCGCCCCGGCGCCCGCGGTCCTGGAGTTCATCAGGGAACGGCGCCTGGAGGTGCTGGCCGTGCTCAACAGCCACGGCCACCACGACCATGTTGGCGGCAACGCCTTTCTGGCCAAAAAGCTCGCGGTGCCGTTCTACCTGCACCGCGCCGACCGCCCCCTGGCCGTGCAAACCACCGGCTCCGCAATCCCCTTCACCTTCTACCCCAAGGAGGGGAAGCTGGTCCTGGGCGAGCTGGAGATCGAGGTGATCCACACCCCCGGCCATTCGCCGGGAAGCGTCTGCCTCAAGATCGGCGAAGTCCTCTTCTCCGGGGACACCCTTTTCGCCGGCTCCGTTGGCAAACCCCATGGCAGCAGCCGCGCCGAGCAGCAGGCCAACCTGAAACTGGAAGTGGAGAACATACGCCGGCTGCTGCTGCCGCGGTCGCCGGCCACTCGAGTTTTTCCCGGTCACGGCCCGGCCACGACCATCGGCACCGAGAAGGCCTTCAATACCTTCCTTCAGTAGGCGGCTGAAACTTAAGGAGCGGTGCTGGCAATTTTGCATAAATCATGATCTTTTCAATTTTTCATAGCGCTAAGGTCTTCGTTTGGGTCATTGGAATTTGGAACTTTCTTTTCTTACTTTTGCCCTTTGCCTTTTGACTTTTGCCTTTGTCTTTACCTCTCTACCTCTCAAACTCTTCCCTCATCACCAATCACCTATAACCTATGGCCTCCAATTTTTACTACCTCTAGCCCCTGGAATCAAATATCAAATTCGATTTTACACAGGGTGCCCGTATGGTTTTGTATTGAAAAATTCCCTGCCAATTGCCGGCTGAGCATCTTTACCAGCATGAGGCCGAATCCTCTCGATTCATTGATGTCAAACCCGGCCGGCAGCCCAATGCCGTTATCCTGTATGGCGAGCGTTACATGCTGATCGGTATTGGTAAGAGTAATCTTGATCAAGCCGGTATCCCGGTTAATGAAAGCATATTTCATGATATTGGTAAGAAGTTCATTGATAATGGTCCCCAATGGAAACAGCCGTCTTGAATCAAGATAAAAATCATCAATTTGTATGTCCAGGGCGACCTTCGCATTATCGGGAAACAAAGCGACAACCGTATCGATCAGATTCTCAACATAACTTTTAACGGAAACATCTCTATAGTCTTCACTGAGCAGCAGCTTGTCATAGAGTATCCGCATGCTGTTAACCCGACTTATGGCGTCCTGCAGTACCGCTATGGCTTCGGGATTGGTGATCGAACTCAGGCGCAGGGAAATAAGGCCCCCGATGGATGCGATATTGTTTTTAATGCGGTGATGGACTTCCCTGAGCAGGATTTCTTTCTCTGCCAATTGCCGCTTTATTTCCGCCTCCACCTGCTTGCGTTCCCCGATCTCGGCGACCAATGCCTGGTTCTTGACATCGATGTCCATTTCGTAATCGTCCCGGATCCGTTCATAATTGCTGATCAGCAGCGAAACCATGATGAAGCTGGCCGCAAATTGACGGAGTTCGATGAGGGTATAGGGCGTGGCAATGAAGTTCGTGGCGCGGAAGGCGATCATGATGATGATCTCGACGCCGACGATCCCCAGCCAGGCCCAGCCCCAGCGCCGGCCTTTCAGAAAGAAAGCCGCGGACGGGTAGGCGAACCACCAGAAGATGCCGGTATTGGCGATGCCGCCGCTGAAAAACAGTAACGAAAACACCAGCAGCGCGTCGATCAGCACCAGAGTCTGCGCCCGGGCGATGTTTCGTGTTCGACGCAAGTACAACACAATGTACGCGCCGAACAAGCCCAATAACAACTCGGCAACGGCGCTTTGTATCCGCCCCTCGATATAATTTACGATGCTGAACACCAACAGCGCGACCACGCAGGTAACAGCGAAAATGTTGGTGAATACTACCCGTCGCATGTACGGGCTCTGGGGGTCCTGGTCGAAGCCGCTGGAGAACAGGTTGCGCCAGGCAGAACGGACTATGCTGGAAATATTCATGATTTCCCCCTTATGCTTGCGGTTCGCCGCTGCCCGGCCGCCGCCTTGAAGTATTCTTAATATGGCATGTTCCATACCCAAGATGTGCATGTTTCGTTCCAAGTAAAATATGTCTGGAAATGCTTTACCGACAATGATTTTGCTTAATATTTCCGGGATGGACCGTAACGGGACAAGCGTTGCAGCCCGGGAAGGATAATTATCGGATAGCCCCTATATCATAGGGTTTTCTCTAAATGAGCAACTTTTGTCCACAAGAGACGTATGGAAGGGGCCTTCGAAAACAGTTCCCTGAAAACTGTCATTTCAAGACCTGGCCCTATTGCCTTTTTTCATAGTCCCTTAGTTCTACTTCTTGCTTCGATTCCTAGGATCAAGTCGCGGAAAATAAAAACATGAAAAGGGAGAAAAAAGTACCAATTGATTTTTCCCAGTATGGTTCGGGTATAGTAATAGGCCTTGACCGAAAGCAGCCGGGATGCGCCCCGGTCTTCGATGGCGAATTCCAGCCAGGCTTTGCCGGGAAGTTTCATTTCCGCCCGCAACAATAATTTCCGGTCAGGGACCAGGTCTTCCACCCGCCAGAAGTCGATGACATCGTTTATATGCAGGCTGGTATTGCTTCTTCTGCCTCTTGTTGTACCGATTCCCATCAGCAAACGATCGAGCAGACCGCGCATGCGCCACAAAAAATTGCTGTGAAACCACCCCCTTTTCCCACCGATCTGACAGACGGATTTGAATAAAGCTTCAGCCTCTTTCCGGGTTTCCAAGGCATAATAGTTTGAAAATTGCGGCGGCTCGGATAATTGATGCAGTTTGATCGCCAATTCAAAGGCGGGCGGGTAAGCATCGGACCAGCGGGTGTGGATCTTGTCTTGTTCTTCTCGGGAAAGTGCCCTAACCAGAGCCTCTTTGTAGGGGACGGTGGGAAACGGCAGGTACTTTTTGATGTCAGAGTTTTGGCAGATCACTTCATGATGGATGCTCTTGATCAAATTGCGGATGATGGGCGCCGGAACTGAAACGACCAGGGAAGCAATATAGGCATAGAATCCGGTGTTCGAATAGAAAACCGGGAAAAAGAGGATCTTTTTGCCAATGAGTTTTTTTTGAATTTTCAGCATCTCTTCGTAAGTCAGTATATCCAGACCGCCGATATCGAACGAACAGCCTGTCGTTTCCGTGATTTCCAAAACACCCACCAGATACTTGATCACATCACGGATACTAATTGGCTGACAACGTGTTCTGGCCCATCTGGGCAAGGGAATGAGACGTAATTTTTTAACCAGCCCGGCAATTATTTCATAAGAAGCGCTCCCGGAGCCGATAATAATGGCCGCGCGCAGGCTCGTGAGCAGAGCCGGTCCCTTTGCCAGCTCAAGCGCGACCAGGGTGCGGCAGTGCAAGTGAGGTGACAGGGGGGTGCAAATGTCACCCAAACCACCCAGATAAATGATGCGTTTGACTTTTTGTTTTTCAGCGGCCAAGCGGAAATTGATTGCCGCCTGAAGATCTGCTTGTTCAAATCGTCGCGCGCGAAGCATCAGGGAATGGATGAGATAATAAGCCGTATCAACATTGGCCATAGCCCTGTCCAGGGTTTCCGGTTTCAAGGCATCCGCTTCAACCCATTCAGCACCTGGCCATTTTGCCTGGTAACTTTGGGCATCCGCCCTGGCGATCGCCCGCACCCGATAGCCGCGGTTTACTAATTCCGGCACCAACCGTCCGCCAACATAACCCGTTGCCCCGGAGACCAAAATGATTCCCTGGTCTTTCAGCGGAGTAGTCGCTAATTCCGTGCAAAAAAAATCGTTTTTATCCATGGGCGCTGCTTGATCCCCATTGTAAATAAAAACTTTTTTTTTAGCAAAAGACCAAGGCATGGGGACGGATCATGAAAATATAAAATATGTAATGCCTGGATAATAAACCCGTTTTTCCAGGATCTCTTCAGGCTTGGCAGCATGAAAAGTGAATGGCTCGGTTCAGAAGGGAATGACCGCCTTCAGGAACGGCCCCAGGCGGGCGGTAAGTTTCTCCAGTAGGTCGAGTTCGGCCGGCGTGAAATCGGGTCCCGGTTCGTTATAGGCACAGCGTTTGCGCGAAATCTGCACCACGCCCAACCTTTCACCTTCAACCGTGATGGCAGCACCCATCATTTTCCAGATCCGGCGCGACTCCCCATCCGACTCCTTGACGAACTCGTACTCGACCATATGCTCCCGTTCCATGAGCCGGTTGTCGAGGAACGAACGACCGCTGCGGAAGATAGTGGCGGCGATGGACAGCTTCGATTTGATCGACAATTCCTTGGCCTCGGCCAGGAAATCGGGCCAGAGAAAGGACAGGGATTCCCCGCGATTCCACAGAATAGCCACTTCGGACTTCTCGCCGCCGAAGGCGTCGGCCAGGAAAGCGGCGATGCGGTTCACGGCCGTCTGGAACCGCTCCGCGGCGGAAAACTCCGACGTGGAGATGAGCGTGCGCAATTCCTCGATCAGGGCGTTGACATCCTTCATGGTGCGAGTCCTCCTCAATTTTCGTGATCTGATCTTAGCAGATCGAATGTCATAATGAAAGAAGCGACCTCATCCTATTTTCCAAAAAATTCTCTTTGCAAAACAGGAGCGGTAATCTTAGCGCTGGGACCATCGCCTCTTGAAACACAAACAGCTACTTTGCTTTCGAGAGCCTCGAAGATTTCGCCTACATCCTTATGGGTGAAGCCGGGGCAAAGCAATACTGAATCTATTTTTTCTTTTTCATAAAGATCCTGGCAAATTTTTATCGCTTCAGCCTGCGATCTTACGACATAAGTGTAAAGTTTGTATTTCCCGGTATCGATAAGATTGTGGTGTTTTTCAACATCCGCATCGGGCGCATGGGCAATAAATACTGCTTTAAAGGCCATGGTTGCCTCCTGATTATGCTTATGGGAAAATCAATTTCCCCCATGCCTGCATTTTAAGGATCATTATTGAAATGTCAACCTGTTTTTATTTCAGAACAATGCACTCAATGCGGGATATGTGCCGACTGCTGTCCCCTGGGAATTCTTTCACCTGACACAGGCTCATACTCCAGTCAAGCGGCAAAAGATCACTGTATTGGCTGCATGGCCTGTGTTTTCAATTGTGTGCGGAAAGCAAGAATTGCCAAGACCAATATGCTAATAAAGCTTGCCATGAAATTCATTCTCAGAAAAGCAGCTTTAGAGCGCACAGAACCTCTTGTTGTTTTCCCTTGAATGAATATAGATAAAATTAAAGCTTGTGCTTAACAGGGACGCGACAGGGACTGAAGTTGTCATAAAAAAAACTGTCATTTCATGACCTGACCCTCATGCCGCATAACCCTTTTTTCATATGGATTAATTTATTATGCAAAATGCAAAAATGCAAGCAATGTCGCCATTCTGTTGAAACAGCAATGCCCGCCCATAAGTGCGCTTTCCCACCCTCACGGCAAAATAACAGGCACAATTCTTTGAAATCCCCTTGTCAATCGCGAAAAGAGGGAATACAATCGGACTTCAGGATTCGTTGCCAACAGGAGCGATCGTGACCACAATTCCGGATTCTATGCCCACTCCCCCCTCGCCGGCCCACCAAGGAAACGCCACCCCGCGTGCGGGGTCGGCAGTCCGGCCGGTGATGGCCATCACCGCGGCCGGCACCCTGGCCATGGCCGGCTACGAGATGGTGCGCTCGGCCTCCGCCTCGGTCTTCTTGGCCCACCACCCGGCCGCGCGGCTGCCCGAGGCGCTGATGCTGGTGCCGCTGGCCATGTTCGCCTTCACCTGGCTCTTCAGCGTGGCCCTGAGGCGCATGGGCCCGGCCCGGACCTTCACCGCCACCCTGCTGCTCTCCGCCCTGGTGCTGACCGCAGCGGCGGCGGCCGTGCGCCGCGGCATTCCCGGCGCCCCCTTCCTGCTCTACATCTTCGCCCAGGCTTACATCGTCTTCATCGTCGAGGAGGTGTGGGCCTTCATCAACAGCCTTTTCGTGCCCGCCCAGGGCAAGCGCTGGAACGGCGTGATCATCGCGGTCAGCACCGCCGGCTCGGTTACGGGCGGCATCCTCACCGGCCGGCTCTCGGTGGCCATCGGCTCGGAGCGCATTGTGTGGATCGCCGCCGGCCTCACCGCCGCCGCTTCCCTGCTCGGTTGGCTGGCCTTCCGCTTGGCCGGAACGCAGCCGACTCCACCCGACCGTCCGCCGGCCAAGCTGGCCGACCACTTCGCCTGGGACCTGCTGCGCACCGGCCCCACCATCCGCCGCCTGGCCATGATCGTGGTCGCCGCCCAGTCGGTGGCAGTGCTGCTGGACATCGCCTTCCACCGGGCGCTGCAGGCCGCTATGCCGCTGCAGGACCCGCGCACCGCCCTGCTCGGCTATTTCTGGTCGGCGGTCAACCTCTTCGCGCTGGCGCTGCAGCTCGGTCTCTGCCCGCTCCTGCTGTCGCGCGTGCCGCTGCGGCGCATTCACGGGGCCATCCCGCTGCTCTTCGGCCTGGCCGCCATCGGCGCCGTGGCCTTTCCGATCCTGCCCGTGCTCGGCGCCGTCTTCTTCATCACCAAGACGGTCGACTACTCGGTCTTCCGCGCCGCCAAGGAGGTCCTCTACATCCCCCTCTCCTTCACCGCCCGCTACCGCGCCAAGATGACCGTGGACGCCCTGATCTACCGCTCCTCCAAGGGAGTGGT
>Ga0180014_1000189_pt1 | contig 18111 bp, 17 predicted proteins | sample KR13_S1_MetaG_FD_116507 | JGI IMG/M metagenome (GOLD analysis project Ga0180014, IMG submission 116507) | Groundwater microbial communities from the Olkiluoto Island deep subsurface site, Finland - KR13_S1_MetaG | ecosystem: Environmental > Aquatic > Deep subsurface > Groundwater | place... | reverse complement strand
TAGTGTCCCCACGTTAGATTCGACACAGTAATAAATGGGCTGTTAATATGAGTCTTCCACGGAACCCGTGGGTGAAATTATCAGATAAAGGGAAGCTGTCAAAGTCTTTTATGGGAATTACGGGAAAAGGGGCAGGGCTTATCTGGCCGCCATCTCTCCCAATGATCGGACGCGCTGGGCAAACCGGTTTCCACGATCCTCGAAACTTTGAAACTGGTCGAAGCTGGCACAAGCCGGCGATAATAAAACTGTGTCGCCCGGTTGGGACTGCAACCATGCCAAGCGTACAGCATTTTCCAGTGTTTGACTTAAACGGCAAGGCACAACATCCTGCCATGCGGCGGCCATGATTTCGGCGGCCGCCCCGATGAGATAGACGGCGGCCACCTTTTCCGCCAACAGGGATCTGGCCGCCTCGTAGGACTCGTGTTTCGGCAATCCGCCGGCAATGAGCCGAATCGGGCCAGGACTCATTTTCAGAGCCGCCATCATGGCCGCCAGATTCGTCGCCTTGGAATCATCCACAAACCGTATCGATCCTCGCACGGCGACTTCCTGCATGCGATGGGGTAACGGCCGAAAGGCTCGCGCGGCCCGCCCGAGTGTTTCCAAGGATTCCCCGCATGCGCCGATGGCTGCCGCCGCGGCCGCCCCGGCGACTCCCAGGATTTCGTTGGAGAACGCAGTGGATTCCAGCGATACGCTTCGAGACCGCACGCGATCGATCACGTTTCCTTCGTGATAGCGCATATCGGCATCCGCCGACGTTCCAAACGTCACCCAGCGATTCGGCGAGGCGGCCAGGCAGGCTATCTTTGCGGCCAGCGCCTCGGGCACCACGCCCACATCCTCTGAGCGCATCCGTGAAAACAGGAGCGCCTTCAGCCGTTCATACGCGGCCATATCTCCGTGGCGATCCAGATGATTGGGATACAGATTCAACAGAACGGCCACATCGGGCCGAAAAGCGCGCACCGTTTCAAGCTGGAATGAACTCACTTCAACCACCAGCCAGTCCCAATCCCGGCGTTCCATCACCACCTGAGACACGGGGATCCCATAGTTGCCCGCCACGGCCACGCGCCGTCCGGCGCCGGTCAACGCATCGGCACAAAGTTTAACCAATGTGCTTTTGCCGTTGGACCCGGATATCGCCAGAATACGGCAAGCCGCCCTGCTCCATCCCAGTTCCAGTTCCGAAAGCACCGGCACTCCCCGATGTTGCATCCCACTCACCCAGGACGAGTTCGCTGGAATACCGGGACTGACCACACACACGGAAAATAAACCGGGCGGCAAGTTGGACTGACCCAGCGCCACTTCAGCGCCAAGCGATTCCAAGGCCGCCGCCCGGCGCCGCAAGACATCCCCATCGGCCCGATCCACGATCCGGACCTTCGTTCCTTCCGCCAGCAACAACCGTGCCGCGGCCTCTCCGCTGGCCGCCAGTCCCAAAACCAAGGCTGTGGTATATGTTTGCATCAGCGGATCTTGAGCATCAACACACCGATCAGCGCGAACATTATGGAAATGATCCAGAAGCGAACTGTAACCTGGGTTTCACTCCACGGTTGCTTTTTCAGTTCAAAGTGATGATGAAGCGGGGCACAGACGAAAATCCGCCGGCGCTTCAGCTTGAACCAGCCCACTTGCAAAATGACACTCAGCGCCTCAAGAACAAAGATGCCGCCGACAACCATCAGCGCCAGTTCCTGCTTAATCAATACCGCCACGATGCCGATGGCGCCGCCCAGAGCCAGACTGCCTGTATCCCCCATAAATACCTGGGCCGGATGACAATTAAACCAGAGAAATCCCAGGCAAGCGCCCAGCATACATCCGCAGAATACGGAAAGCTCCCCGCTCCCGGCGATGTATGGAATCTGCAGATAATCCGCAAAACGCGCATGGCCGGCCACATAGGTCATGATGAGGTAAGCAAAAGCAACGGAGCTGGAGCATCCTATTGCCAATCCGTCTAAGCCATCAGTCAAATTGACCGCGTTGCTTGCTCCGAGCACCACCAGAACCAGGAAAAGAAACACAGCCAGTAAACCCATTTGCGGAATGAGCGGAGCTTTCAGGAAAGGAACCATTAATTGCCGCACATGATCGCGGGTTTCCGGGATTATCAACAGCAGACCGGCGATCCCAATCACCCAAAGACATTGAAACAGTAGTTTTTTTAGCGGACTCAATCCCCGGGAATTGTGCTTAACCGTTTTAATATAGTCATCGGCAAACCCGATCAGGCCCATGACGCACATGGTTAAGAGCGCGATCCAGACCAGCAGATTAGTCAGAACTGACCAAAGAACACAGGACACAACCATCGAGATGATAATCAAGATTCCACCCATGGTCGGCGTGTTTTTTTTCAACTCGCCGTGCAGCACATCCAAGGCCGGCGCATTGTCCTTAAAACGTGTTTCGTCACCGGAACAAAAGCGATGCAGGCGGCCAATGATCCACGGTCCTATGATCAGACTGAGGATGAAGGCCGTACCGGCGCCGGCAAACGCGCGAACTGTAATGTATTGGAAAACGCGAAAATACGACACCGTGTCCGATAAGTGATGCAGATAGTACAACATACCGCCCTCATTCCTTTTCGACCGTGATCTGCCGCCACAAGGTTAACACCTGTTCCAGCCGCTGGCCTCGGGACGCCTTTAACAATACTGCATCACCGGGCATCGCTTCACGCCCGAGCCGTTGCGCGGCCACGATATGATCCCGGCAACGAAAGACGCGATCGGACGCCATACCCGCCTTGACGGCAGCCGAAGCGATAACGCTCCCCAATTCTCCCACAACAATCAAGCCGGCCCAGGCTCCTTGCGCCACCATCCGACCCAGGTTTTCATGAGCCTCCGTTTCACCCGCTCCCATTTCCAGCATACCCGCCAATACCAGCCACTTTCGTCCGTCCACCGGCAACTCCGCAAAGGTCCGCAAGGCTACCGTCATACTCACCGGATTGGCATTATACGCATCGTTGACTACCGTGATTCCATTCAGGGACTGACATTCCCACCGCATGGGCTGAGATCGATAGCCTTCAAGGCTATGCCGGATATCCTCCCATGCCAGACCATGGAGCCGGGCCACGGCGATAGCATAAAGCGCATTCCCCAATTGATGCCGGCCCGGCAACGGCATCTGAAAGCAAAACCGTTCGCCGCTGGCCTTCTCTATCACTTCAGCCGCTCCATGCCACGTATTGGGTGAAATACCCTGATAATCGGCATCACCGGCCATGGAGACGGTAATTACGCGCCGCGGCGCAACAGCGCGCAACCGGTCATACCACTCATCATCACTCCGTAAAATCGCCGTTCCACCGGAGGGCAGACTTTTCAGAAGCGATGATTTTTCCTCCATGATATTCGCCATCGACTTAAAAAATTCCAAATGGACGGGAGCAAGCGTCGTGACCAATCCCCAGTCCGGCAACAGAACTTGACAAAGCAGCGCCAATTCACCGGGATGATTTGTACCCACCTCGAAGACCCCGACGCGGGAAGAGGAGTCTACATTCAACAAGCTCAGCGGTAATCCAATGGCGTTATTCCAGTTACCGCGGGTCCGAGCCGTGGACAACCTGGACGCCAGAACATCGGCAACCATTTCCTTTACCGTGGTCTTGCCAACGCTTCCGGTCACAGCAATCACCGAAAGCCCGATCAGGCGACGATAAGCAGTCGCCATATCTCTTAGAGCCTGTGCCGTATCATGGACACTCAAAAGGGGCCCCGACTCATTGCCATTCAGCCTTTCCCGGCAGACCATAGCGGCCGCGGCTCCTTTTTTAAACGCTTCCTGCAGAAAAACATGTCCATCATAACGAACGCCACGGATGGCCACAAACAGGTTGCCGGGATCCAGAGATCGGGAATCAATGGACACGCCGCAAAAATAAGGAGGCGCAGCGGACAGCCACCGCCCCTTTGTCCATTGCGCAATCAAATTGGAATCAAACGTCGGCATGGAATGAGGCCCACCGGAGCGGTCTACTTCTTCATCCCCAGGCACTCGCGAACAATTTGACGGTCGTCAAAGGGGATGATGGTATTGGCGAACTCCTGATAATTCTCATGACCCTTGCCCGCAATCAGCACCACATCCCCCTTGTCCGCCAACGACAGCGCCCTGACGATCGCTTCATAACGGTCTTCCACGACTTCATACCCATCGGCCCCTTGAATGCCGCTCCGAATCTGAGCAATGATATCGGACGGATTCTCCTTGCGCGGATTATCGGAGGTCAAGATGGCATAATCCGCCAGACGCGCGACCACGCTCCCCATCAGCGGGCGCTTTTTCTTATCGCGGTTGCCGCCGCAACCGAAGACAACGATCAAGCGATTGAACGTGATTTCCCGCAATGTGGTCAGAACATTTTGCAGGGCATCTTCCGTATGGGCGTAATCCACAAAGACCTGGAATCCCTGACCGGTTTTGATTTCTTCCAGCCGGCCCGGAACTGAACTCATATTCGAGAGCACTTTCGCGCTAAGCGCCGGTTTGATGTGCAGCGCTCCGCAGGCAGCCATAGCGGCCAGCGCATTATAGACGTTGAACCGGCCCGGCAAATTCATTTTCATGGTCACGAACCCCCAGGGAGTCTGCACATCAACATCGCTGCCGTTCGCGCTGAGCTGGATGCGCTCGGCACGAACCATGGCATCGTGGCGCAGACCGTAGGTAATCACCTCCGCATTCAATTCCGGAAGCCGAACCAGTTTCTCCCCCCACGGGTCATCCACATTGACAACAGCAAAAGCCCGTTTTTTCTGACGAACCAGCCCCTGAAAGAGAAGCATCTTGGCATCGAAGTATTGAGGCAATGTCTCATGATAATCTAAATGATCGTGGGTCAAGTTGGTAAATACCGCGACATCAAACTCAATGCCCCAGGCGCGCTTCTGAATCAGCGAATGTGAAGACACCTCCATTGCGGCACTTTGACATCCAACGTGAACCATTTCAGCCAGCATTTTCTGTAAATCCGCCGCTTCCGGTGTCGTGCGGTCAGCGGGTATGATTCGATCGCCGATCTCATAGTCCACCGTGCCGATTAACCCGGGTTTTCGTCCGGCGGCACGAAAGATATCCCGCGCCATGAAAGCCGTGGTGGTCTTGCCGTTAGTCCCCGTGATCCCAAGGACCTCAAGTTTTCGAGATGGATCGCCATAATAAGCACAGGCCATCGCGGCCACCGTCTCACGCGGATCGTCCACCTGAATGGATACCACCTGTCCCCGGCTTACGGTTGTGGCCCGATCCGAAACAATAGCGATGGCTCCTTGATCAATGGCATCCTGCACATACCGGTTGCCGTCCTCGCGCTGTCCTGGGAGAGCACAAAAGATAAAACCGGCCTTGACGTGGCGCGAATCATGCGTGATACCTTTCACGTCCACGTCGATCGATCCGTTCACGGATACCGTTTGGATACGCTCCATCAGCATACTCAGTTTCATAGCTGAACCCCATCTTCGCCCGGGACTGCCGTCGGCATCGCTTACATGCCCCGAGACCCAACCCCGGAGGCATGACTGGCAAAATTATCATTTCCCGCCGGTGGAATATCCAGATAACGGACCGACTGCTCGGCAATTTCCTTGAACACGGGAGCGGCCACCGCGCCGCCCGTTCTCACATTTTTCGGCTCGTCCAAAACCACAATGATCGCCAACTGCGGATCCTCGGCGGGGATAAATCCGGTAAAAGACGCCATGTTCAAAACATCGGAATAGCCGCCAGGAATCGGCTTCTGAGCCGTCCCCGTTTTGCCTCCAACCGTGTATCCTTCCACCCGAGCCCTGCGACCGGTGCCGTCTTCCTCCGTAACCCGCGTTAACAGCCGCTTCATTTCCGCGGCCGTCTCGGGACGAATAGGACGGCTGACAACGACGGGTTTCTGTTCAAATAAAACATGACCGTCCGATCCTGTAACGCGTTGAACGATATACGGCTTCATCAGCATGCCGTCGTTCGCGATGGCACAAATCACCCCCAGCATTTGCAGGGCCGTCACCGCCACTTCATGACCGATCGCAATCCGGGTGGCGCTGATTGGCTGCCATTTGGAGACCGGATGTAGAATCCCGGCTTCTTCTCCGGGCAATTCAATGCCCGTCATTTCCCCTATTCCGAACGCCTTCAGATAGCGAAAGAACGGCGCATCTCCAAGCAATAAGGCAATCTTGGCCGCGCCAATATTGCTGGATTTCTTGATCACATCAGCCACAGAGAGTTTATCATAAGGATGATAATCCCTCAACGGTCTTCCCCGATAAAACCAGGTTCCCCTCTCGCAGTCAAAGACCTGGGAGGAAGTCACCACCTGTTCATTGAGCGCCGCGGCAACCACGGCAATTTTGAACGTGGATCCTGGTTCATAGAGATTGGCCACGCACCGGTTCCGCATGACGTCAGGAACAGTCGTCCTGAACTGATTAGCGTCATAACCCGGCCAATTGGCCATCGCCAGGATCTCGCCGGTCCGAACGCATTCCACAATTGCCCAGGCCGCTGCCGCCTGATGTTCGCTCACCGCGCTCTCGAGCGCACGCTCCACGATATATTGCACATACTGATCAATAGTCAGGGTGACATCCGCTCCCTTGCGCGGCTTGATTTCCAGCGTGCGCCGGTCGTAGAGTTCACGGCGCTGGCCGTCCAGCTCACTGATCAACAAGCCGGTGACCCCCTGCAAGTACCGGTCCCAGCGCTGTTCAATGCCAGCGCTTCCCTCACGCTCCAAGTTGACGTACCCCAGCACGTGGCACATGCTGGCACCCCGGGGATAGGAACGCACCATAACATCATTTAGAAACACCCCCGGAAACTTCATCCGAATGATTTCGCTGGCCTGTTCATCGTCAACATATCGGCCATACCCGATCAAATACACGAAGCGGCTGGCGGGACTATTCAGCCGAGCCATAATAGTGGCGGAGTCAATCTGAAGGATATTGCCGAGGCTCAAGGCAACGGCCTGAGCCTGATGATTACTATGCACCACTACTGGATCCGCACAAATCTCCTTTTGCACCAGATCTAAAGCTAGAATATTGCCGTTCCGGTCGAGAATTTTTCCCCGGGCAACGTTTAAATCCCTCTCCAGACGGCGCAACTCGTTGATCTGAACCCGTCGTTCCGTATATGGTCCCAAATGCAAAAAAACAAGGCGGGCACTTAACCCGATTAGAGCAAGCACCATAATCACCGCCGAAATGATCAGGCGGTATTTATGTTTTCGCTCAATCATTCGCCACAAACCTGGGGCTTCGTGACAGATGCGCCATTTGTCCCTCCATACGCGGAGCCAACTCAACAGCCGAATCCGGCGCCGGAAGGCGGACAATGTTTATTTCGGCGGGCCAAACCATCACTATTTTATATTTAGCCAGCATTTTTTCAATGCCTGAGGGTGATTTAAGCGTTTCCCATTTCCACAACTCCGTGTCATAGCGTTTCTGAATTTCGGCTTGCTGCTGTTCCATGGTTTTAATCCGTGTGCCCAATGCCTGAACCCTGGCATCCAGCCACACATACAGCAGGAGCAGGACCACTAGAACCATCAGAATCCCCGCCACCGGCAAAGGGAACACAAATCCCGCTGTCCGCTTTTTTCTGTTTTTCCCGGCCATGATCTATTCCATCCTTTCCGCACCACGAAGTTTTGCCGATCGAGCCCGTGGATTACTGACAATTTCCCCGTTGGATGGCGTTAGCGGCTTCGGCGCCACCCATCGAACGACGGGAAATTGACCAACCCAGCGTTGACCGCCGGCGGGTAACGACTCCCAGCGCCCGATATGTTCTCTGACAAAATGCTTCACCACACGATCCTCAAGACTGTGATAGGACAACACCACCAGCCGTCCTCCCGGCCCCAAGATGGCCAAACCTTGTTTCAATCCCTGTTCCAAGCATTCGATTTCCCGGTTGACAATGATCCTAAGTGTTTGAAAGGTACGGGTCGCCGGATGAATTTTTCCACGCCGGCCGCCCTTGATCCTGGCCACCCAATCCGCCAACTGTCGCGTCGAAGTGAAACGCTGTCGCTGGCGTTCCATCACCATGGCCCTGGCTATCTTCCGGGCATCAGGCTCATCCCCAAATTGTTTCAGCCGTTCGGCAAGCTCATCTTCAGACACCGACTCCAGAAAATCGGCGGCCGTCATGCCCTGTGCGCGGTCCATGCGCATATCCAGCGGACCTTCATGAATAAAACTGAATCCCCGCTCGGGATTTTCAACCTGTAAGGCCGACATCCCCAAGTCCAATAAAACACCATCTACCCGCTTCACACCCCACCGGGCAACTGGGGCGGCCATATCGACATAATTGCCCTGCTCCAGCCGGCATTGGGACCGCCAAGGCTCCAATATCCGTTCCGCCTGCGCCAGCGCTTCGGCATCGCGATCCATCCCCAGCAACAAGCCATCCGCCCCCATGCATTCCAGAAGCGCCCGGGCATGCCCCCCGGTACCCAGCGTCCCATCCAGATATACCCCGCCCGGTCGGACCGCCAGAAACTCCAGGACTTCGCGGACCATGACCGGCGTATGCATGATGCGTGGTAGACTCCGTGGGACCCGGCGTGCCGGACCATTCCTTTCTCGTCATCGATATAAAGGCACCGTGGCCAGGGTCGTCTGCAACCTTATCTTCATGATCTCGGTTTCATAACACGGCGCGCAAAACCCATGGGAACAAAGAATGTTCTGTTCATCGGCCCGGAACCGATACTCCCAGCCCCGGTCTGTTTTTTCCCGGCCACAGATACAGCATTTCATGACAAACTGCTTTTCTTCCTGCATGGCACGCCACCTACCTTTCCTGGGATTCCAGATTCCAACATCACTGGAGGAAGGTCAGTAAATACCGACTGCGATCCGACAGCAAATTCAGCACTTTGCGGGCGCCGAGACGCCATGAGATTTCCGCGGGCGAAGATTCCACGGGCGCGGTATCCCCAACCGGAAGAATCTGCATGGTTCCGTCAAGAACATAGGCGTGATTGCCGAAACGAACCGAGTTTACCATAAGTTTTTTTTTCGGCAGTTGAAACCACCGGGGCTTGCTCGCTCCGCCGCAAATCGCGCGATTGACGTCAAGAAATGTAACTCTGTTCATGATTGCCTCCTGGTCGGTTAGAATCCGATATAACGCACCGCATCTTCCATGGTTGTCGAATCAAGGGCGGAAGCGTTCTGCCACAGTTCAGGATTCCACAGTTCAAAATGATCCCATGCGCCCACCATCTGAACCTGATCCATGAGTTTCGCATACTCGAGTAGTTCATCTTTAACACGGATCCGCCCCTGGGCATCCCATTCGGGAATTAGATCGGATTTCGAGGCAAAGATTCGGGAAAAGGCGCGGGCTTTCCTGTCCCCGATTCCGATGTTACGGAATTTCTCAAGGCGCTGGGAAAGTTCACGCGCGGGAAACACGTACAGGCATTTCTCGTCATGGAGTCCGGGAAGCACATATAAGCTCGGCGGATCGCCGACACGTTCACGCCATTCGGAAGGAATGGTCAAACGCTTTTTCGGATCCAGCGCGTGCAGATAGCTACTCACGAATGCGCCAAGCAGCACCGTATCATTCATCCGGACTGTATCCCCATGACCCACATTCATCTCCTTCTTTGACACAATTCAACACTTTTCCCCACCGATTGTCAACAGTTTTTTCACATTTTTTTTAGGGGGTCAAAAACCCTTGTTTTACGGCAAAAACAGTGAGGGGGAAGGCCAATCCGAGAACCGTTATCCACAGGCAGAAGCCAGCTGTCGGATTCGAACCGACGACCTGCTGATTACAAATCAGCTGCTCTACCAACTGAGCTAAGCTGGCGAAGGACTATCCGGCAGGGGAAAGACTTACAAAGAGAAGCCGTGGATGCAAGTTTTTTTCCCGGTTCACGAGTAATGGATCAGTCACGGAAGGAACGGTGTCTGTTGTCAGGCCTGGTCATGATCGCACTGCTGGGGCAACAGATCGGGACCGTCCCTTTGCTTCGACCATCGCACGAATCAACTGCTCCCGGCTGCCCCCGTAATGGGTAAACACGACTGCGGAACTTAATCCGGAAGGTTCCTGTTCCGGTTCTTGGCAAAGAACGACAATCCCCACGCGCGGACAGAGCTTGAGCATCGTTTTCAGAAGGCCGTCAGCTTCAAGACCCAAAATACGCTTATCCATCACAATGCCATCCAAAGCCTGACATGTTTCAATATTAGCAAGAAGAGAAATGACCGTGCCTCTTTCCGTCACAATGGCCCCAATGCGCTCCAGATGCCGTTTCAGCATATCCAGCTCACGGCCTGTCCCTCCCAGCAGAACCCGCCAGTTGGAAACGTAGCGATCGAATTCACCGGTTTCCCGAATGTCCTCGTCACGACGATCCCGGCGAACATCAAGATGCGGCAGACAAAGGCGAAAAACACAAAGGCCCGTCGGGGACATTAACTGATCCATCCGCCCGTGGGCCTGCTCCACCATGGTTCTAACCACCGATAAAATAACGCCAGCCTCATCGCCCTCTGTCGGTAATTGCTTCATGTCGGAATTTTCGATAACGCTCTCTCCTGTCGCCATGCCTTCTCCTGAAATAATGATCACCGCCGCGAAGTGATCGCCTACATCCAGGATATGATCCGGTCCCGGTTTGTTCAGCGTAATCCTGATAGTGCCCGGTTTTCGCTGAATGTCCGCGAGCAGCAATCCCAGATTCATGACCACCTGTTCAGTCTGCGCCGACGTCATTGGAACTGCCGGAAACTGCCCTTCAATCTTCGTGTTGACCGTCCAAGCCGGAGACAAGGCGATTCGCAATAGCGCCGCCGCATCTTCAACGTCCTGATGCAAACGTTCGCTGGAAACTCCCTCGCTTCCCGAGCGGCTTAACTCCAGCAATTGGCGCGATAACTGAGACCCCTTTTTCGTTTCATCAAGAATAATACCCACGGATCGTTTCATGTCCTCCGGATTCTGCCCCCCACGACCGAAAAGCGCCGTATGTCCGGAAATGGAACATAAAATATTATTGAAATCGTGAGCCATACCCGCGGCAATCCGCCCCACCAGCTGAAGCTGGGCAACTTGACGCTGGCGGATTTCCTGCGACCGCATATCCGTCACATCACCGATCAAGACCAGCATGACACCTTCGGAAGGCTGGGAACGAAACCGCAAGGTGCGTAAGCCATTAGTATAAACGCAATCCCGCTCGATTTCGCTCAGTTGTCGGAAATCCAACAGGCGAGCCATATCATCGGCAGTCAGGCACGGAAAAACCTCTCCAAGTACCATGGCAGCATGATCCGGGATGATACTGGGCGCCATTTGGCGAGCCGCCGGATTGGATCCGGTAATGCGGCCGGCCCGATCCAACACCACGAGACCGTCGCTCAGGTAATCCATGGTATCGACGAACCGGCCGATTCGGCGGCGGCCCTCGATTTCCACGGTCGACCGGATCGCCCACAAACCCAGAGCGCCGGCGAGAAAAAGACATCCCATGGTCAGCGCCAGGATGGCGGCGCTCAATTCCCAAGTAACTTGTTCATACTGGGACTGGGGAAGAGGAAGCGGCTCCACGAGTTGGACGATAATAAAACGGGACGCCACAGCAACAATCGCAAAAAGGATGATAATCAGGATTGCATATCGTCCGGCACTTCTGGGGAAAAAGATCATGGATAGCAATTCCAATAACGAAAGTTATGGCCTTACTGCCCTATTCAATGAAATACGAGTCGCAATTTCACGGACGGATTGCGGCTGGGGCGGTAGGATATCCTTCCCGCTTTCTTATTCCGACTTTGGCGTTTGAGTTTTCGATGATCCCGGGGCAACAGTTTCCGCCTTGGGAGCTTTGGATTCCGATGGCACGACGACACCACCCACTGACGACGCAGACGTCTCCGGCAACGATGCGACGATATTCGCGGAAGAGGACGGTGTTGTGGGCACATCTCCGGTCAAGCCGGTGGTCTGACCCGAAATCGTCTTTGTGGAGGAAGGCTTTAACGAAGGATCCTTCTTGGGCGATAAGGGCGTTTTTTCCAGGCGATCCACCGATTGTTGGGCAATGGTCTCCAGACCGGTGAGCGGAGCCCGTTCATCCAGGATGGTTGGCGTCAGCATGATCAGGAGATTATGTTTCGAAATAATATCCTCCGTATGTCGGAATAACAAACCCAGCAATGGAATATCACTGAGAATCGGCACACGCTTCTCCTTCGTCCCCTTCTGGTTATCAATCAATCCGCCGATAACCACGGTGTGTTTGCTCGGCACGTTGGCCCGGGTGGACACCTGGCGCGTACTGATGACAGGATAGACAGAACCGGCCGGCGTTGTGATATCCTTTATCCAGGTGCTCATCGAGGGATTGACAGTAAGCCGGATAACGTCAACATTGTGATCGATTTCCGGGATCACCCAGAGGGTCAAGCCGAGATCATTCCATTCCACCCGTTCTGTAAATGACTCCGTCTGACCCTGCTGAGGATTCGCGGCCTGTTTGGTTGAGAAGATAGTGGGATACCTTTGGCCAACATGAATCTTGGCTTCCACCTTGTTCCCCACCACAATCAAGGGATGAGAAATCATCTCCGAGTTCTGCGATCGCTGCAGGGCGCTGAGAAACAACGATACATCGGAAACATTCAGAATGGCGGTTCCCATCTTGGTTTCCTTGCGCGTATCCGTCAAGGTATCAGTTTTTACCGAACTGATATCGCGCCCCCGGTTGATGGTATCGGTGATGGTCCGGGTGGGGGTAATGATTGTATTGGCCACCCAGTTTCCCGACCCGGGCGGCTGTTCCTCGTAAGTCGTCGTGGTCTCTTGATACCCCTTGCCGTCGATATCATAACGCTGATTAAGCCCATCCTGGTTGCCCCGGGTGTCGAACTGGTTATCCTTGTTGAGAGTGGAATTCACCAAATTGTGATCATCGGAAAACGACCATTTCAAGTCCTGTATTTTCATCGTCGCGCCGAACCGATCCAGCATTTCCCAGTCAAACCCCAGTTTCTTGCTGTCGTCCGAGACAACGTCAATGATGCGCGCCTCAATAAACACCTGGGGTTCCCGCTTGTCCAGATCCCGAATGAGTTTTTCCACCTTGTCCACGTACTCCTTGATGTCCGTGATAATGATCTCGGTGGTAATGCTGGGGTTTTGACTGACCTCAGTCGCCAGGGCCGACGATTTCAGATTCAACCGGTCCTGCTCCCGGCTTTGACTGCCAATAATCGTGCCGCGAGGCGACAAAATCTTCAACAGCTTGATTTGCTCGATAAAGTCCACGGCATTCAGATAGTTCACAGCAAAGCTTTTCGTCACCAGTGGCTTGGTGTTCTCAATCTGCTGGAGTTTTTCCCGGTACATCTCCGAGGTGACCACCATGAGAATGCCGGACGGATCCTCGATAAGCGACAAATTAACGGACCCCAGCGCCAGGGCCAACGCCGCTTTCCACTCAACATTTTTCAGATTTGCCGTGATGATCGCATTGGTGATGGTGCCGGCAACAATGATATTGGCTCCGGAAATCTTGGAAAACATATTAACGACATCGATCACCGGAAGGGCATCCAAAGTTATGGAAATCAAGTTTGTATTGCCGCCTTTCATCACTTCCGCGCCTTCCGGCAGGAGAGCGGATTCCTCGGCGGCTATTGGAATCTCAATGACCTGTGGGGATCCGTTTCCATTTTGCGCAGTTTCCGGAATTGGCCCGGCTTCCGCCGGACGCGCGGCGGCGGGTTGGCCAACTTGTTCCGGCGCTGTTTGTTTTCCGCCTGCGGTTGCCCGTTCCCGCTGATCGGCAATGGCGCTCGAATCCGCAATGACGTCGGGCTCCGCCACGACACGTTGATCGGCCATAGACTGACCATCGGCCGTTACACCTTCATCGACGGCCTCCTGGCCGTTCGTCTGTCCGTTAGCCACGGATGGAACAGCACTGGTTTGAGCAATTACGGCCATGGGCGCCAGCCATCCTGCCAACCACCCAAGAAGCAAAAACATCCGCATCATATTTCTCATTATAGTACCCTGTGTTATTGCGACTGTGTTACTGTCGCGGAAGCGAGACGGCCCTCTGCATCCTTGACCGTGACCACGTTCTGCCCATAGGCGCCGGACACCGCGATGTAAGCGGCCACATAACTCGTACCGGCCGAATACGAAACTGTTCCCAAGCGGACATTGCCCGATGTCCAGATATAGGGCGCCGTGCCACCGTTCACCGTAAACGAGGCTTGCAACTGGCCACCGGATAGAGATACCGATGAAGGCGAAACCACGAGTACCACCGCGCCCGACGAACTGCTGGTCATAATGTAGGATACCGCATAATGTCCCGCATCATCCTGAACGGTGATGGAATTGTCGGCCACTTGCTTAACGATGTAGACCGCCTGATTGGCGCCGTGCGAATTGATGGCACCGTTCCCCTGGTGGGACAAATACCAGTGGTAGTCCCCTGCGCCGCCCGCAACCGTGAACACCACCTCCTGGTTGACAAACGACACGACATATGAAGGCGGCGCCAATTCCAGCGTCTGCGCATCCGATTCCGTCCGCGGGACCGAGGAATACGGATTGTTGTTAAAATATTGCTCCGCTCCACTGACATCCTGATTGGAACTCCCCTCGCAACCAGCCAGGATAACAAAGGCCATCGCCCCCAGCAAGCATGGCAGGAGACAACAGGTCCATTTCAGCTTTGTATTCATAAATAACCTCCCACGTTGCATACCGAATCACACCATCGAACATTTTTCTCCGCCCCAGCTGGACGGGTCAGACTTTCCGTTGGTTCAGCTTAATCTAACCGCTTCCCCCGATTTGATCAAGGGGAAATATGGACCCCTGTTCCGCGGTAAAGCCCCGCGAATCGAAAATGGTTTTGAAATAACTATTTTCTCGCCGGCTCAAGCCGGATACGTTTCATATCGACAGAGCGGACATTAAAAAGAACCATGCTGCCATCTACCATGATGGGGATGGTATCTCCGGCCTCAACCACGGCCCCGTTTACCATGGCATAGCACTTTGTTCCACGCTTGATTATGCCTCCGATCCGAAGCATGGTCAGCGCCCTTTTCATCAAATCATCGGCAACCGGAACGGAACTGGAAGCCGTCGTCATCGCGGCGGGGATCGTTTTCGTCACCGGTGAATAACCCACAGGCCAAAAAGGATCCCGCAACTCACTCTCGGCGACCCGCTCAACCGATGCCTCGTTCGGGACCTTGTCCACAGCTGAGTTCGTCAAACCGTCAGATGCCGGCGCCATATCCGGCAGGGCCATCGCGGCGATCAACCAGCCCATGAGCCACCAACATCGCACTGCTATATGCACGGGGTCCCCCACATGTTGAATCCCTCTATTCGGTCTGATCAGCAACTGCAATCCGTTTCCATCGAGGAATGAGTCTGGCTTTGATATCACGGTTCAGGTTTTAGTTCCGTGGAATGCTCGCTTGTTCTACTTGATGTTGCCTTCATTAAAAAAACCGGGCGTTTTGTCGGATCAACCCAAATCAGCCAGGATACCGTGAATGATACGTCGTGCTTTTCAGGCTGCTCTTCCCGCGGGAGGATCGTCAATTCCGAAATCGATAACAAGGGATTGCTGTCCTGCAGGTTCTGAAAAAGACAAATCAAGGGCCAGAACCCCGCCCGGGCGGTCACTCGTACCCGATACACCCTGAATCCGGTACCCTCCAGTTCCAGGATATCCTGATAGGTCACCTGGCTGATTTGAACATCCAAATCATTGGCGCAGGCACGGATACTCGCCTCCATGCCCAGCATAAAATTCCCCAGCACCGGCAAGGGGATATGCTCGGAGAGTTGACGAATCTTCCCTTGCGCTTCATTCAACTGTTGCTGAACAGCCGATCGTGTTTTAATGACTCCGCGATCGCTGTTGAGCTGGGCCTGGATTTCCCGGGTTTTATTCAGATTCACCTTCCATTCCGTGATAATGGGAACCACGAGAAAGTTGATGACGGCAAACAACACGCCGCAAGCCAGCATGACTCCCAGAATGACATACTGCATTTGCCGGGTCAGTTTCAGCTGGGGCGCCATCGGGATTCCTCATCAACAGAATACTGATGAACCCCGATACAAATCGGGGTTCAAAAGTATCCTAGGGCACAACTTTGGGTTTGCCGATTTTTTTCGGCACTTGGATACATTCGATTTCAAAAACACGGGTGTTTTTATCCGCCACATTCTCAGCGGCCTCGAAACGCTTGACTTCCACTTTCAAAAAGAGATTCGTAAAGATGGGCTTTTCCTTCAAGGCATTATCCAACAACTGAACATCATCCTCAGCACGCTCACCCGTCACCTTGCCTTTCAGGTACATCGCCGACATCCGGGCAGGGATATTGTCCACCCGCCCGATGGTTTCATTAACGGTCAGGCGAAGGAATTGAATCGAAGCAGGAACCACTCCCTGGAGATAGCGCAAGAGGAGGCGCCAATCGGTCCGGGATGTGCCCCACCCCTCCAGGACATCGGCCACCTGTCGGCATTCATTCAACTCCTGCTTCAACCCGATCACCGATTGATAGACTGGATCCAGCTGGCTCTTTTCCTGCATCGCGAACCGCAGACTCTGCCTGGCGGAACGGCCGCCCATGATGAGCCCCGCAATAATAATACCCATCAGCACCGGAACGACTACCGCCACAACACGGACCACGAACTTCAAGCTGACGGTACTGCCGCTGCGCATTTCCGATTCGAGAATAAAATTGACTTGCAGATTCATAAGTTTAACCTGAGCAGGATGCACTCAGGCACGGGCACCATTGTCGAATCCGATCTATCTCCCAGCCGCTTCTTCGAAGGACCCCAGCGCGGTCCCAACCGCTCCCGTGAAACGGGATAACTGACTTTCATACTGTCGGGGAATGGCCTCCGGCCCCAGGGAAAGGCCCTCGAAAGGATTCCAGAAATCGACATCCAAGCTCAGCGCCGATTTAATTTCATTCTGCCAATCGCGCGACACCCCTTTGCCGCTGGGTAGATAAAGCTTGGCAATCAGGCAATTTTCCCGGCGTTCAATGAAATGCTTGGAAATCACCAGTTGCTTAATGAAGGGTTCCGATACCTCCTTGATAATCTGGGACACATCAAACGAACCGTCCGCCACTATGTTTTCAGCCGTTTCATGGTCTACGCCCAGGTTTTTCTGAATCCGGTCGAGCAAGTCGAAATGTCCGAAATCGAATTTCCGGATGAGCACCAACTCGCCCTTGTTGAAAAAAGCCGCGAACGTAACCCGGGCTCCCTGTTCAATGACACCGACGGACTGGTCTTTGTGCGTCAAGGCCGGGCCATGCAGAAACGCCGTCATGGACGCCAATCCGGAAATTTCCAGGGAAATCGGCGCCGGCCATCCGGTCGGAAAGATGCCGCAGGCCGCCTTGGCTTCCGCATCGGGTATGGCCACCGTCAGCAACTTGGTTTCCGTCCGACCATGCCCATGGCTGACGATCTGATATCCGATGCGATAATCCCCTTCCTCAATGCCCATATGCTCCTTGATCTGCGGTTGCACGTCGCCTTCCAGTTGCCCCGGCAAATTCAGCAGTTTCACAACGGCAGTCTCGCCCGGAATACAGATGGACACATAGCGGCCCACCAGGGGTTTCGGCAAATGAAACGGGCTTTCGGAGTCGGAACCGATTGTAACCGCCGGCAAAATACCGGCCGACACTACGGAAACAGCGCCATTGTTTTTCCTGACGCGAACGCATTTTACCCCCGAGGGGTCAAAATCAACACCCACAATATCCTGCGGGCCCTTTTTAATCCTCATCATAAACTGCTGAAAAATAGACATGATGTTACAATATCGAAATTAACTCGGCAAGGCAAAGAAAAAAAGCGATTATTAAATCATGCCGTCTCCCCAGCCACACAAGGGTGTAAGCCAAGAAAGTTGGTTATAATCAAGCGGCGCGCTGCCAAGATTTGCAGTAGTGGTCGAAGAGATTGCTTTTAATCAGGCAACGGAAAGTGAGCACGTCCGCCGCTCCGGTGCGG
>Ga0180014_1000188_pt1 | contig 18200 bp, 15 predicted proteins | sample KR13_S1_MetaG_FD_116507 | JGI IMG/M metagenome (GOLD analysis project Ga0180014, IMG submission 116507) | Groundwater microbial communities from the Olkiluoto Island deep subsurface site, Finland - KR13_S1_MetaG | ecosystem: Environmental > Aquatic > Deep subsurface > Groundwater | place... | reverse complement strand
CACGAACCTGACCAGGATATTTGTCTTTTTATTCGGTTTTTTGATCATTTTCAATTCCTTAGGGATCTCCATCACGCCCATTCTCACCGGCCTGGGCATCGGCGGCCTGGCCGTGGCCCTGGCCTTGCAGGAAACCCTTGCCAACCTCTTTGCCGGGCTGCAGCTGATCGCCTCCAAGCAGATCCGTCCCGGAGATTATATTCGCCTGGGCAGCGGTGAAGAGGGATTCATTGTTGACATCAACTGGCGCAACACCACGGTCCGCGAACTCTCCAATAACCTGAACATCATTCCCAACTCGCATATTTCCAAAACCATCGTCAAGAATTATTTCCTTCCTGAAAAGATCAGTTCGGTCCTGGTGCAGGTGGGCGTCGCTTATGAGAGTGACCTGGAGAAGGTCGAAAAGGCGACCATCGAGGTGGCCAGGGAAGTCATGCGCGAAATTCCCGGCGGGGTCAGCGACTTCGAGCCCTTCACCCGCTATCACACTTTCGGCGACTCCTCGATCAATTTCACAGTGATCCTGAAGGCGAAGGAGTTCGTGGACCAGTATATTTTAAAGCACGAATTCATCAAGCGCCTGCACAAACGCTATCAGGCCGAGGGCATCACCATACCGTTCCCCATCCGCACTCTGCATTTCGAGGGCAAAGTGCCGGAATCGGTTCTTAAGGATATGGAATAAAGTTTATTTTTTGCGGTGCGTTATAGAAAAAAATGCAGCGAACTCCAGGACCAAGACATGTCCCTGTGGTTTCCCAGCTTGATCTTTCTCGAGTTAATCCTTCGGAATGAGAAGCAGCGGTTTGGCATCGGGACGGCGGTGACTGCACAATTGTTTTTTTTAAAAATACCGGGCGCCGCCAGGATCCGGATCATTTCCTTTTCGCCTGCCGCTCCGAGGTGCGGATGCGCCAGAGCCAGACGGCCAGGATCAGCAGCGCCGAGAAAAAACGCAGCAGCGGCAAGAGGGTCAGGAAATCGAATAGCCCGTGCAGCAGGGCGGCCAGGCCCAGGCCCTTGAGCATGGGCAGCAGCAGTTTTTTTTTGCGGATGCGGGCGATCCCGACCAGGTGACCCCAGACCGATGCGAAAACGGTATGGCTCAGGGGCGAGGCGAAGGCGCGGCCAAAGAGGGCAAAACCGGCCAGACCGGGGAGATAGTGCAGGTTCTCGTAGGAAGCGAAGCCCAGGGCGCAGGCCGAGGCGTAGAAAATGCCGTCCATTTCGTCGTCGAAATCGCTGAAGCGCATGATAATCAGGAAAGGGAGGAACTTGAATACCTCCTCCACCAGACCTACCACGAAAACGCAGTAAAGCAGGAACTGCAGGTTCAGCCCCTGGATCGGTTCCGGATCGATGGGAATGGCCAGGGCCGGCAGCATGATGCCGTAAGCGCGCAGGCAAAGCCAGCCGGCCAGGAAACCCAGGAAGTAGCTGAAAGCCGCCATGACCAGCGGCTCGGGTTTGCAGTGGTCGTGGTAGTAGGCGTAGCCGATCCAGAAAACGGCCGGGGCAAAGATCAAGGTCAGTAGGAGCCAGATGGACATGTTGTTTTTTATTTTAACACAAAAGGTGTTGGGCGGCGAAAGAAACGATTTTATTTGATCCCCATTTGAGATAAATGGAAAGCAAATCGTATTTGATTGCCTAATGGAGGTGCACATGAATAGAAAAGTTAAAATTCCCGTTTGTTTTACGGTTCTGTTATTGATTGTCGCCGTCATCCCGGTGCTGGTGCAGGCGCAGATCCTGCCCGTGAGATTGTGCTGCATAGCCGGCAATTATGAGGGCACCCATAAGCCCACTGCTGAACCGAATTGCCCTATTCCCAAAAGCGAAGTTTTTTACATGACCGTCAAGCAGGGTAAGGGCTGCAGCGCCGACGTCTGGGGTACGATCACCGATATCGCCGGCGTGGTGTAGAATTTCATGGGCACGCTCACGCGCAGCCGCATCAGGGGCTGCTGTCTGAGGTCTTCTTCTATTTGGCCAAGCGCTTGCGGCCGAGGCGAACCAGGTTGCTTACCAGGTCGATGGCGATCATCAGAGCCACGAAGAGCAGGGTGAAGGTCAGGGCTAAGTGGATCTTGGCCAGAAACGCCGGCTGGATATCGATGGCGAACAGGGTAGTATACTGCTGGCGCAAAAGCAGCCCGATCAGGACCAGGGCCAGGCTGTCGGCGATCGCGTCGACCCAGCAGGTGATGCGGCGGGACAGCGCGAAAACCTTGATAAAAAGCCCGATCGTCCCGGCCGCGAGCATGATAATAACGATCAATGAGACCCGGCGGCCGGGCCTGGGCAGCAGCAGCGGCCGGAAATTTTCCAAGTTATAGCTGACCAGGAATATGGTCTGGAACTTGATGAAGAGCTTGACAGCCACTCCGGTCAGGGCCAACATGATCCCGGCCCCGACCATGGTCGCGATCTTGGCGGCCAGGGTCTTGGCGTCGGGCGCCTTCACTTCGTCAAGGTCGAGGGCGAATTTGGGCCAGGGCAGCTTGAAATCCCTGCCGCTCTGGGTGATGAAGTAGAGTACCAGGGCGACGATGCCGAAGTCGGTTAGAAAAGCCGCGGGCAGGTACATGACGGCTTCGATAACGCCCAGGCGGGGCATGAAGAAGAAGGGAAATATGATTAAGCTTTTTTTGAAGATCACAGCGAACACGATAAAAACGAGGTGAATGGCGAAGAACAGTGCCGTGTAGCGGAAGAGGAGGCGCTTGAAAGTCGGGGCAATGACCGGCCGGTCGTCCAGATATTTTTCGGCCACCTGGCGGGGTCGGCCGTAGGCGGCGATGACCTTTTCCAGGGATGCTTCCGAAACCGGCCCCGATTCCTGCTCCGCTTTTTCCAGGATGTGGCTGCGGATCTCAGAGAGAATCTCCTCCCGTTCGGTCCGGCCTGAAAGATAATGACTGATCTCTTCGAGATAGTTTTCCAGATTTTTATGCATGTTATTTCTCCTTTGTAAGGTGGTTGATGATCTCATCCTGTTTCTTCCATATGGCGAGCAACCCGTCGCGCATTTCCCGGCCGGCGCTGGTGACCGCGTAAAATTTGCGCGGCCGTTCCTCGCCGATCTCCCATTTGCCCTGGATCAGGCCTTTCTTTTCCAGGCGACGCAGCAGGGGATAGAGGGTATTTTCCTCGACCTCGTAGCCCCGGTCGCGAAAGGCGCGCACCATGGCGTAGCCGTAGGCGTCCTTTTCAAGAATGATCAGTACCAGGAGTTGCAGAAAGCCCCGCTTCATCTCTGTTTCGATGCTGCCAAGTTCATTGTCCATGACGTGGCCTTCTTGTCTTGCGGTGCGCATACTGTTTGTCGTTTATAGATAGCATGATATAATAATAGTGTGTATTACACAGTATGTCAACTATTTTTTTTATTTTTTTAAAATATTTACTTTATGGTAAAAAAGTCGAAGGCGAAGATGGGTAACCTGAAGCAGGCCAAGACACTGGATGGACGGCCGGATGGCCCGATCCGTCCCTTCCAGGACAGGTTATTTCACTTTTCAGCCTGGGCCAGCACTGCGGTCAGCAGAAAGGTTCCCGGCTGTGGATTTGTAAAAACCCAGGTGCTGGACTACAATCTAAATTCTTTTCGGTTTTTTTGGAATGTTGCTTCGGCAAGCGAGAGGTACAATCGTGGCGAGATTCATGCTTTTTTTCTGGGTGCTGTCTGGGCTCCTGACGTCCGCTGCTTTCGCGGTCGAGGTCAAGGCCGTGCGCATTCAGCAGGGTCCAAAAATAGACGGCCGCCTGGACGACCCTGTCTGGAGTGCGGCCGTGGTTTTCAGCGATTTCCGCATGGCCGAACCTTATCCGGATGGGGAGCCTAGTGAAAAAACCGAACTGCGCATCATCTACGATGATTCCAGCCTTTATATCGGCATCGTTTGCTTCGACCGGGAAGCGGCACGGATATCCGCCCATTCCATGGTCCACGACAGCGGCGGCGAGCAGCACGGTTGGGGCGGCGGAGGTTCGCTTGGCAGCGGTGACGACGACGTCGTCCGCGTGTTGATCGATCCTTTCCAGGATAAGCGCACCGCCTACTTTTTCTCGGTCAATCCGCGCGGCGCCCGCGGCGAAGGGCTGACGTCGGGGGGCAGTGCCAGTCTCAACTGGGATGGCATCTGGGATGCTGGCAGCCGCATCGATAGCAGTGGCTGGAGCGCCGAATTCAGGATCCCCTTCAAGACCATTTCCTTCAAACCAGAGCTCACCACCTGGGGTATAAACGTGGAAAGGTTCATCGCCCGCAGGCAGGAGAAAATCCGCCTGGCTGGTACAAATCGCGACAGCACTTTCTATAATCCCATGGCCGCTGCCGTGTTGTCCGGGATTGCCGGTGTCAAACAGGGCAAGGGCATCACCGTTCGTCCCTACAGCCTGGTCAGCGTGCAGAAGGATCACGGTGAAAGCGGCGGCTACCAGTGGAAGCTGGACGGCGGCTTCGATGTCTACAAGAATTTCACCCCCAACCTGGTGGGCGCTTTCAGCTACAACATGGATTTCGCCGAGACCGAAGCCGATGAACGCCGCATCAATCTGACCCGCTTCCCGCTATTTTTCCCGGAAAAGCGCATGTTTTTCCTGGAGGGTTCGGAAACTTTCGCTTTCAGCTCCAGCGTCAGCTTCCAGCCGTTTTTCAGCCGCAAGATCGGACTTTTCGAGGGCAAACAGATTCCGGTCCTCTTTGGCGGCAAACTTTACGGCAAGATCAGCCGGACCAACCTGGCTTTTCTGGACGTGCAGACCGAGAAATTCGCCGGACTGCCGGGCCGCAACTTCCTAGCCCTGCGCGTGACCCAGGATATTTTCAGCGAAAGCAAGGTGGGCCTGATCGTAACCAACGGCAGCCCGGCGGGCGAGCGCAACACCCTGGCCGGAGTAGATTTCCGCTACGCTACCTCGAGGTTTAGCGGTGACAAGAATCTTAATCTCGCCGCCTGGACAGCCTACAATTGGAATGAAAAAACTGAAGGCAGCCACCTCGGCTTCGGTTTCAGGGCCAACTATCCCAACGACCTCTGGGACGTTCAGAGCACCTACGCCTACTACGGCGAGGCGCTCGATCCCGGCCTGGGCTTCATGCTGCGCCAGGGCATCCAGACCTTCTATCTCCGGGTCGGCTTTCAGCCGCGGCCGGCGCGGGGCTGGTTGAAAAAGCTGGTCCGGCAGTTTTTTTTCGAGGCCAGCGGTGATTTTTACTGGGATTTGAAAGGCAACCTGGAAACCAGCCGGCTTGAGGCTACGCCTTTGAGTTTCAGAACCGAGAGCGGAGAGCAGTTCAGCTTCAAGGTCACGCCCAACCGCGACGTCCTGCCTGCTGATTTCGAGGTGGCCGCCGGGGTCGTCCTGCCCGCCGGTTCCTACGGTTTCACGAACTGCAAGATCGATTTCAGCTCCGCGTCGCATCGGTCTTTCGTTTTCGACGCCGGCCTCGACATTGGAGGGTTCTATTCGGGCCATTACGAAGACCTGAGCATCGGCTTGACTATCAAACACAAGGGCTATGCCAGCTTGGGGCTGGACGTCAACCTGGTCCGCGGCCGTCTGCCTGAAGGAATGTTCAGCGAGAATGTCTACCAGCTCAAGGCCGATGTCTTTCTCTCCCCCGATCTGGGTTTCATGAATTACATCCAGTACGACAGCATCTCCAGGCTGCTGGGTTGGAGCGCCCGCTTGAAGTGGCGCATTGCGCCCGGCAACGAGATCGCCCTGATCTACAACAAGAACTGGGAGCGGCGTTGGGACCCGGCCAGCCGTTTCTTCCCTTCCGAGGAGCGGGGAGTGTTCAAACTGTCGCTATCGATCAGGCCGTAGAACTAGAAGGAACTCGGCATACGGTGCAAGGTGTACGGTAAACGGTTCAAGGAAAAAGCCGTTCTTTGGATTTTTTTATTTCTTTCCAATTTCTTGCCGTAAACCGTCCACCGTCTACCGTAAACCGAGCCCGGAAACGTCGAACTTCGAATGCCGAACCCTACTCGACTCGCAATTCGATCACGATCCGGACTTCCCTTTTATCACGAATGAAGCTCATAGTCAGCCGTTTTTTCTGCTGTTCGATCGCCTGTGCTTCTATCTGGGAACGTGCCTTTTTGACCGCCAGGAACTTGGCCAAGGCCATGCCCAGTCCCAACAGGGAAACCCCCTGGCTGGCAGGCTGGTTGCGGATCGCGGAGCCGCTGATTCCCGGATCCGCTACCGGGATCACCAGGCCGGTCTTCAGGTTCAGGAGCTCACCCATGCTTTTTTTCCTGAAGCCGATCAGGCGGCCGCCGTGGTACATTCCCAGCGTGAACGAGCCGGAGAGAGGCACTTTTTCCCGCTGCTCCCCTTCCGATTTCCTATCGACCGTCACGGCAATGTTTATTTTCTTTTGGAAAGACACGCCGTTTTCGAGTAAGTCGAGTAAAAATAACAGCGATTGGTTTCCAGAAAATAATCCCGGCCGGGCAAACAGCAGGGAATTGCTTCCCTGGAGCAGCTTGCCGCTTGCCAAAATTTCGCCTCGTTCGCTCAATTTGTAAAAGGCATCCCGGTTTGCTTCCACCAGCAATACCAGGGTGTCGGCCGCAGCCAGGGCAGGTCTGTTCAGCAGCATGTCGGCATTAAGGTCGATGGCCCCGATCGGGAGCAGGGGAATTTCTGCGGCTCCGGGGAGGGCGGCCGGAGATAGAAGCAATACGAGCACAAGCAGAAATTTAACCATTGTAGATAAAAATAAAAGTGAAAGCGAATGTTTGCCCGGCGACATTTTCCGGCAACGGCGGTAGCGGCAGGCTGGCGTTGACGGCTTGCAGTGCGGATTGGGCGAGCGATTCCGGCAGCGATGTATCATCAATGACCAGCGCCTGCTGGCGGCCGTCCTTTTCGATGGTCAGGGTGATCTGTACCTGCCCGGAAAAGGCCAGACGAGCCATGGGCGGAATGATCCAGTTGCGTTCGATCCGGGCCAGGATGGCTTCCGTCCAGGCGGCAATCGTTTTCTCCCTGATGTTGAACTGAACAAATGCTACCCGGCCTTGAACGGCGGTTCCGGCCATTGCCACGCCAGGATTGTAAGCGGCGGCCGAATATTTCCCCAGGCGCGGTGATCCGTTCGGCCCCTTGAATCCAACCGGCTGCCTCGGCCCCCTGCTTGCCGGCGCCAGGGTAAACTCCCCCGGGGTCGCCTGCTTCAAATTGAATTCAGCCTGGGCCGGGAACGGCAAACCATTGACACCTTTGACAGCTGGCCCGGCGATTGCGCCCGCCGGGGCTGCCCCCATAGCATTTCCGCTGCCGCCGCTTTGTACTGCGAGTTGAGGATGATGGTTCCATAGTGGTTCTGTTGGGGTGCCGGTCGCGAAATTAAGGAGCGGCGGGGCCGCCACCTCGATGGCGATCACCTTTGGCGGCCGGGGAGCAACCACAATGGGAAATTCGGCATTTAGGGCAAAAATGATCACGAGAGCGTGGCCGGCAAGCGATAGTAAAAAGCATATCTTTTTCATGATCGCGGCGAAGGTTTTTGGCTATGAGCCGTTCCCCAGCTGGTAATACGTTTTATGGCTGCAGATGTTTTTTCAGGCTTTGCTGCCGCTGGAAAGTCGTCATTACGCCTTCGTTCATCATGAATCACGAGTGAGGTAATCAGTAGGAAGAGGCAATGGGCGATAGGGAAGAAAACAGAAGTCAGAGAGCAGAGAACAGAATAAAAAAAAGAATAAGATTATCATTTTCTTTCATCTGTTTTCTGACGTCTGTTTTCTGTCATCTGTCTTCTGACCTCTGACATCTTTTCTTTCGAATCACAAATCACGAATTTCGAATCACAGACTACGCCGTACGCCGATTTCACCCTTTACCTCAGATGCTTTACGCGGTATAATCCTTTCATGATCCTCACCATATTCGGCTATGCCAAGACCGGCAAGACCCTGCTCTTCAACCTGCTTACCGAGAAAAAGGAAAAGATATCCAAATTCTCCACGGCCAGCAACGAGTTTCACAAGGCCATCGTTGACGTCCCCGACCCGCGGCTGAAGAAGCTTGCCGATTTTTTTGCGACGCCGCCGGTGTACGCCAAGATAGAATTTTTGGATGCCGGCGCCATCTCCCTGGGCGACGTGAAGAGTTCGACTTTCATCGACCTGTTGCGCCGGGCCGACGGCCTCGTACACCTGGTGCGGGCCTTTCATGACGCCGAGATCGTCCATGCCCAGGGAGGCATTGATCCGGCCCGCGACATGGCCGCCATGGAAGACGAGTTGAAAACCATCGATTTCCTGATCATTGAAAAGCGTTTGGGAAAACTGGCCGTAGATATAAGGAAAATGAAGGCCAGGGAACTGCAGGAAGAGTTCGACCTGCTGCAAAAGCTGAAAGTTTTTTTGGAAACGGGAAGACCCTTACGCGAATATCCCTTTACTGAAAAAGAGGACCTGGTGGTGCGCGGCTTCAAGTTCCTTTCAGCCAAGCCCCTGCTCAACCTGGTCAACGCCGACGAAAATACCATGAAGACCTACGCCGCCCTGGCCGCTCCGGTGCAGGATAAAAAATGCACCGTGCTGTTCGCTGGCAAGATCGAACAGGAGCTTCTCGAACTGGCTGCGGCGGAAAGGCCGCTCTTCCAGCAGGAATACGGCCTGGCCGACTACCGCTACCTGCGCAACGATTTCATCAAGACCAGTTACGGGCTGATGAACCTTATGTCATTTTTCACGGTAGGCAAGGACGAGATCAAAGCCTGGACCATCGAAAATGGATCCAGTGCCTTCATTGCCTCAGGCAAGATCCACGGCGACATCCAGAAAGGTTTCATCAGGGCTGAAGTGATTGCCTGGCAGGCATTCCTCGAATGCGACGGTTTTGTCAAAGCCAAGGAAAAGGGGCTGCTGCGCCTGGAAGGAAAGGAGTACGTCGTCCAGGACGGCGAGATTGTTCACTTCAGGTTTAACACCTGACGAGAACTCTGAAGAGAGGACTCGGTGTACGGTATACGGTGTACGGTAGACGGCGAAAGCTATCGAAGTAACTGTTTTGGTTCGTTACTATTTCTTGCCGTGAACCGTATGCCGTCAACCGTCAACCAAGTCCGTTCCGAAGTACTTCACGACCATCAGTGTGACGTCGTCGGTAAATTCGCCGCGACGGCAAAAATCATTGAGATCTTCGATCAAGGCAGCCTGCAGCGCCGCTGCCGGCAGGAGACGCCGCTGCAAAACCGCGGCTGCCAGCCGTTCCCGTGAATATTCTTCGTCCTCTTCATTGGCTGCTTCCACCACGCCGTCGGTGTAAAAGACCAGTATGTCGTCCCTCTGCAAGCGGAAGCGTGTGACGGGATAGTCACAGTCGGCAAACATGCCCACGGCCATGGCGCCGCTTTCAAGGAGCAGGATGTCGCTGCCGCGCACGACCAGTGGCGGCGGGTGAGCGGCGTTGATGTATTCCAGGTCGCCCCCGGTCGCATCGATCCTGCAGGTGAAGGAGGTCACATACAGGTTGGCTTCGGTGGTTTCGGCCAGCAGGCGGTTCAAGTAGCCGATGGTGGCGGTAATGTCGCCGCTATAGCGCAGGTGATGGACGAAGCTGCTGCGGAAGACTGCCATCAGCAGGGAGGCGGGAATGCCATGGCCGGCGACATCGTTGATGCTGAAAACGATTTGCCGTTCGTTAAGGGGCATGATCTCATAATAATCTCCGCCCACCTTGGATGACGGTATATTCAGAAAAGCGATGTCCAGGCCGGGAAAAATAACGGGATCCTGCTGCAGGAACGACTGCTGGATGGTGCGGGCGATCTGCAGTTCTTTCTCAATTTTTTCGTTTTCCAGCATCTGGCGGATGAGAACAGCGTTTTGCAGCGGGATGGCCAGGAAGGCGGCCATTTTGGCCAAAAGGCGCAGGTCGGCCCTGGTGAATTTCCCCTTTTTTTTATTCACCGCCTCCAGGACTCCGAGCAAACGCCCGGCCATGAGCACCGGCACGCCAAGCAGGGAGCGGGTCTGAAAATTGGTTTTCTTGTCTACTGCGGCCGTGTGGCGGCGGTCGCGGCTGCAGTCATCGATGATCACGCCGCGGCGTTTGGCCGCGATCCAGCCGGCCACTCCCTGGCCCTTTTTAAGGACGATCTTCTTCAACTCGCGGGCCTTTTCACCGGTCGCCGTCTCAAAGATCAATTCTTCCTTTTCGCTGTCGTATATGAATATGGAAGCTTCTTCGCAGGCCAAATAGCCGCGGATGCCGGCGGTGATCTTTTCCAGCAGCAGACGGAGGTTGACCTCGGAATAGAGGTCGAGCATTTCTTTTTTAAAACGGCTGATGCGGTCCACTGCCGCTCACCCCTGCCTTGAGCAATCTGAATTGCGGCCGCTGTACGAGGGATTGTTTCCGGCCATGGCTCCTCCCGAAGCCCACTATAATCAAGCGTCATAGAAAAGTCAACGGCAGTGGCCTCTCCGCCGCAAACTCTCTTGCCTTTCCGGCCCTTATTAATAACAAGTGGATGTATTTTATTGCGATTGACATTTCGGCCAAAGATCGTTAGGCTTGTCTTGTCGATTTCACTGTGAATTTGAAAGGAGGCGTGCATGAACGGACGCGGAAAACGGCGCTGGTCGATATTTTTCCTTTTGACATTGATATTGGGCGTCCTGGGGATCGTGACCGGCCCGGCTGTTGAAAAAAGACCCGGACAAGTGGCGGTTGACGGCCGGGGCAATGAACCTCAATATGCGGAAGGGGAAGTGCTGGTCAAATTCAAATCCGGGACCACCATGGCCGCCGCTGAAATCATGGCCGCCGACCTGTCTGTGGACGATATACGCGAGTTCCGAATCCTGTCGCAGCTGCACCAGCGCCCGTTTCTGCTGATGAGCTCGGCGCGCCGTTCCACCCGGGAACTGTTGGCCGCCCTGCAGGCCGACCCGCAAGTGGAAGCCGTTTCCCCCAATTATCGCCGCCGCCTGCAGCGTGTGCCAAATGACCCCAAATTTGCCAAGCTCTGGGGCATGAGCAAGATCAACGCTCCGGCGGCCTGGGAAAAAACCGTGGGTTCGCCCGGAGTGGTGCTCGCCGTCCTGGATACCGGGGTCGATTACAGCCATGAAGACCTGGCGGCCAACATGTGGCGCAACCCCGGCGAAACCCCGGGCAACGGCATCGACGACGACGGCAACGGTTTTCGCGATGACGTCTACGGCTATGACTTCGCCGCCGACCGCTTCGGCAACAACGACAGCGACCCCATGGATATCGACAGCCACGGCACCCACGTGGCCGGGACCATGGCCGCGGTCGGCAACAATGGTGTCGGCGTCTGCGGCATCGCCTGGAACGTCCGTATCATGGCTTTGAAGTCTTTCCGGCCCGACATGTACATTTACGATTCTGATTCCATCGAGGCCATCGAATATGCCATTTTGATGAAACGGGATTACGGCGTTAACCTGGTGGCCCTCAACGCTTCCTTTGGAGGTGGTGGAGAAAATGTACTGCAAAAGGATGCCATCGCCGCTGCTGGCAGTCAGGGAATCGCCATGGTCTGTGCCGCGGGCAATGATGGAGCGGACAACGAGGCTACTCCTTTTTATCCGGCCGGCTACGATCTGCCCAATATCATCGCCGTGGCCGCGACCGACAGCAACGACCAACTCGCCTCTTTTTCGAATTACGGCGCCAGCACGGTCGACATGGCCGCCCCCGGCGTGGGCATTCTCTCCACTGTACCGGCCGGCAAGGGATTGGAAGCGTGGCTGAAGTCGGGAGGTGATGTTTTTGATGCCAATCCCCTGGAATTTTCTGGGATGACTTCTTCATCAGGACTGGCCCGCCCGATCTATGACTGCGGCCGCGGATTGAGCGCGAGCTATTTCCCGGCCGGCGTCAACGGCAACATCGCCCTGATCGAGCGCGGCGACAGTACTTTCAAAGAAAAAACGATCAACGCCCAGAACGCCGGGGCCGCGGCCGTTGCCATTTACAACAATGAACCGGGAAATTTTTCGGGGACCTTGAGCAGTGCCGGGAGCTGGGTCCCGATCGTTTCTTTAGCCCGCGCAGACGGTTTGCAGATCAAGGCCCGGGGCATTCATCAGGTCACCCTGGTCAATCGCCTGGCGAATTACGGGATCATTGACGGTACCTCCATGGCCGCCCCGCACGTATCCGGTGCGTTGGGGCTGCTGGCTGCGCAATTTCCCAGCGACGATCTTCCCAAGCGAATCAGCCGGCTCTATTCCGGCGCCGACCGCCTGGCGGCACTGGAAAACAAGATGAAAACCGGGGCCCGTTTGAACCTGGCCCGCTCGCTTTCACAAAGCCTGATTCTGACCATGACGGTTTCACGCCAGCAGGCCAGCGTTTGGGTTGTGAACAAGGATTTCGCGGAAGTGTATTTCAGCGTGGAGAAAGACCCGGGGTCAATGATCAGCGGCGAGAACTACACGGTTTACCGCAAAACCCTCAGCGGCAGCTACGAGTCTCGCCAGGAGATCGCCGGCAGCGAGATCCAGAACGGCGGATATTCCTACTATGACAAATACCTTGACCACGCGGTGGTGTACACCTACGTGATCCAGGCCCGGAACGCCCAGGGCGAGGTCATCGCCCTGTCTAATGAACAGAGCATTTGAGGTGCTGAAATGAAGAAAATTCATATATCCGTCTTGTTCCTGTCATTATGCCAGTTCCTGCCTGCTGGCGGCGAACGGTTTTTTGCCAGCGCCGGCGTCGCGGCCGTGTTACCCGGCGACAGAGATTTTACGGAGATCTATGGCCAAGTGCAATTCAGCCCGGAACTCAGGGCCGGTTACAATTTGTATAAAAATTTCTATTTATGGCTGGGCTACAGTTACTTTTCTGCCAATGGTACGGTGCCCATCCTGGAAGACAAGTCCAAGGCCAATCAGAATTTCCTTACTTTTGGGGCGGGTTGGGAAACCCGGCGCGGTCGCCGCCTGCAGGCCGATCTGTTTGCCGCCTTGCTCCTGGCCGGCTTCAGGGAAAAAGCCATGGGCGAAACGGCCAGCAAATCAGCTTTTGGTTTCGAGGTGGGGACCGGCCTGCGCTATTTTCTGCGGGAAAAGGTTTTTCTGGGGATGTCTTTTTCTTATTCCGCTGCCTGGGCCACGGCCCGCTTTGCCGAAGAGGAAACCGCTATCATCCTGGGCGGCCTGCGCCTAAGCGGCCGGCTGGGTTTCCGTTTTTAGAAAAAATCTCAGAAACCGCGGAATAGGTCGAGGAAGTCTTCAGGGCCGATAAAACCGGAAAAACGCCCCATTTCAACGCCCCGGGAATCGAGAACAATGACCGTGGGCATGCCAATGATGCCCAGTTCTTTTTTTAAAAGATCGTTTTTTTCGCTCTTGCGGGTGAAGTCCAACTTGACCAGAATGGTATCAGCAAGGGCAGCGCGGACATCATCGCGGCTGAAAGTCTTTTCGTCCAATTCGCGGCAGGCCGCGCACCATTCGGCCCAGGCGTCGATCAACAGCCGTTTTTTTTCCAGTCGGGCTCTTTGTTTGGCCTGGGACAGATCGTCAAGCCAGGGCAACGCTTCTTTTGCCTGCGCCGCGCCCGTAACCGCGGTTGGGAAGAATCGTTGGGAAAGTCCCTGGTAAAACAGGACGGCGCCGCACAAAAAAAACAGGACCACGGCAGTCCTGGCCAGGACCTGGGCAACGCCTCCCTCAGCCTGGGGACGGAACAGGCCGAAGGCCACGGCCAGGGCGATGAGATATGTTCCCCAAAGCAGCAGCGTCAACCAGGGCTTGAGAATGTTGGCCAGGAAAAAGATGCCGCCGGCGATGAGCAAGGCCGAGAAAAAATATTTCACGGTGCTCATCCATTTGCCGCCGCGGGGCAGGGCGGCGATAGCCCCGGAAAATGTCCCGGCCACAAGAAAAATAACGCTCATGCCCAGGGAGAAAACGAAAGTCAGCCAGAAACCAAGGAAGACATTCCCCGACTGGCTGATCCAGGATAGCAGCGCGATGAGCACCGGGCCGACGCAGGGGGCGGCGATGACGGCGGCAATCCCGCCGACGATCAGGGCGCCGGCAATGTCGCTTTTGTGGCTGCCGGATACCTTGGACGATATCCAGGCCGGTACCGGGATGGAAAACAGCCCGGCCAGGCTCAGTCCCATGATGATGAAAATGGCGGCGATAGCCGTGACCACAATGGGGTTTTGAAAAGAGATGCCGATCAGCGAGCCGGTCTTGGCGGCGACCACTCCCAGCAGCGAATAAACCAGTGCCAAGCCCAGGACGAAAAACAGGGAGAGGGTGAAACCTTTCAGTTTTCGCCCGCCGCTGCGGCCGCCCACGTAGCCCATGATGATGGGGATGACCGGGTAGACACAAGGCGTCAGGCTGGCCAGGAAGCCGGCTGCGAAAACCAGGATGAACAGCAGCAAGGAGGCCCGGTTGAACTGGCCGCGGATGAGATCTTCCAACCGGCGCGGCAGCGGTTTGTTTTTGTGAGCGGCGGCGGGAGCGGCAGCTGTTGGGGCGCTGGCGGCCGTTGCGGTCGCCGTCCCCGCAGGGGAGAAATCGGGCCCGATACCGACCTGGACCCGGCTCTGGTCCGGAGCATAGCACAGCTCTTGCGGATATTCCTGGCAAATTTGAAACGAGACATCAAAATCAAGCTTGAGCGAATTTTTGATGGGTTTCAGGTTTTTCAGAAGGACGCGGACGCTAAACTCTCCCTTGAAGACACTTTCGTCTCCGAAAGGGACGCCGGCCGGAAATATGGTTTTGACTATGGCGGCGAAATCATTTTTTTCGAGTGTGATGGCGAAAAAATTGTTTTTCAGATCGGTGATGTGATAGCCGGCCGGGACCTGGAAGCGGAAATCGACGGTTCCTGATGCCGGCGCAACCCGGGCGACGATCCGTGGCTGCACCGTTTCCTGGCCGCCGAACTGGGGCCAGACAGGGCGCAACACCGCGAACAGCAGGCAGACGGCAAGTGAAAATTTCTTTTTCATGGAGTTTCAATGGTAGCAAAAAAACGCTTGCCGGTCAACCGCCGGACTTGGTCGGTTCGTGGTTTTTGTGATACAATCGGTTTTCATGCGGAGGTCAAAATGGCAAGGAAAAAATATGTTTTCTGGTTGGTGCTTGGGATTTTTTCGATATTAGCTGCGGCCAAAACCGTGACGGTTGAAAGCCGCTGGCAGAAAACGCCTATCCAGGTCGATGGCGATATCGGCGACTGGATGGCGCCATTGTTCCATTCGGAAAAATCGCTACAGGTCGATTACGCCTTCTGCAATGATGCGGACAATCTGCACTTGATCTTCATTTTCAAGGAACAGAAATACCTGAGCTCCCTGGCCCAGACGGGATTTACCCTCTGGTTCAATGACCAGGGCAAAAAGAAAAAGAAGCTGGGGCTGCGCTTTGAGAAAAAAACGCTCGCCGCCGCCGAACTGATCGCCGTGATGGAGAAAAAAAGCGGTCCCTTGACCGAGGAAAAGAAAAAAGAAATGCTGGCCAAACCCGCTTACATCATCAACCAGTTTGATGCGGTTGACGGCGACAACAATGATCAGACCGACCTGATCTTCAAACAGTCGATCCTGCCGGAATTCACTTCCATGTCCGCATCCGGGCGGCTGGCTTTCGAATTCAGGATTCCCATGGGTTCGGGCAACGGGCTTAATCTTGCCCCGGGCAAGACGGTGACAGTGGGATTCGATTGGGGCGGGTCCACCAAGGAAATGCGCCGGCAGCTGCTGCAGCACGGCGGTTATGAGGGCGGCAGCGGCGGCGGCCTGCCCGAATCCCTGGACCTCGATCCCGAAGGCATGGGCCAGCGTGACAGTGGCGGTCTGCCCAGCCAGCGCGGGCCCAAGCATTATGTGTTCTGGTGCCAGCTGACCCTGGCCGCCGAAAACAAATGATGGCTATTTCCTGACCGGCAGTCCGCCAGCACGCAAGCGGGAGCGGCCGATCAACTGGCCGGCCGCGGTGCGCACGTCGACGCGCAGGATCGAAGCGGAGCTGATATTGTTCAGGGTAAGGAAAGTCCAGAGGCGGAATCCGCTTTTGCGGCCGCCGCTGAGATTGATCAAAGGCGAAGCGTAAACCAGTTGTCCATCCAGATACCAGCGGTGGCTGACCCGGTCCTTCAAGCCGAGCGGGGCCCCGATTGCGCTCAGGGCGAATATTTTTATGGGGCCGGCGCCGGGGAGTTCGCTCAAACGTTCGTTGAGCCGGTTGTTCTGTTCATCCCAACCCAGGCCGAAACCGCTTTCAAGAAGACGCAGCGGCGCCGGTGGGATCAGCGGCCGGCCGATCTCGCTTATCCCGGCCAATAGCATTGCGGCGGCCAGTATGCTCAGCAGCCGGTCGCGAGTTTTCACTCCGCGCTGGGCGAAGCTGAAGGAAGCGAATCCGGCCAGAGCCAGCAGGGCGCTTAAGCGCAGGGCGAAGAAATTCCTGAAATTCCACACCACGGGCAGCATGACGTTGATGCAGGCGAACAGGTTGAAGGCGAAAAACACGGCCGGCAGCCACTTTTTTACGGTCAGGTAGCGGTCGTAGATGATATCCATGGTGGCCAGCAGGGCCGAAACGGCCAGCAGCAGCACGAACAGCATGTTGCCCGCTCCCCAGGTGGCGCTTAAATAATAGATGGGCAGGATGAAAAACAGCAGCTGCTGGTAAAAATTACGCTGGAAATAGTTGATCAGCAAGCGCAGGCGTCGGCGCCAGTGTTCCGGGATGCTGCGCAGGCGGGCCAGCAGAGGCAGGGCCAGGCTGCTTAGCCAGATAAAGGCGATGTGGAAAACAGCCAGTCGCAGGTAGGTGAAATTTTTGGTGCCCAGCCACATCACGCCAATACCCAGGAGCAGGGAGTAGGAACTGTGAAACCACCAGAGCTTGTCCTGGTGCCGGTTGAGGAAATCGCTGAAAAATCGTTTGATCGCTTCCATTTGAGGCAGGTAATCGAGTATTTTATAAGATTCGGCCGCGTTTTACAAGTGCTGTGCCATTCGCTTTGGGGTGAGGAATCGGCGTAAGGCATACGGCGTACGGTTGACGATTAGAATTTCCAAGCACCAAACACCAATGACTGAATGATCAAAACGAAAAGAAAGTGTTAGTGATAGTGTTGGTGTTAGGAAGAAAACCCCCGAGATCTTAATGAAATCTTTGAAGTGCTTGCTGCTAACACTACCACTTACACTAACACTGGGTTTTCTAGGAATTTGGGATTTGTTTTTGAAATTTTAGTCTTCCGTTCTTCACCTTGAACCGTACACCGTCAACCGTTTGCCGTATGCCGTTTTTTATGGTAATATAAGTTCTAAATGCACCTGTAGCTTAATGGATAGAGCTTTTGACTACGGATCAAAGGGTTGGGGGTTCGAATCCCTCCAGGTGCGTTTTATTTTCACTTTCTGGCTGAAAAAAACCATGAAAAAAGGCGTCGTTCATTTTATGAAAAAAGCCCTGGCCCAGGCTGTTGCCGCAGAAAAGCGCGGTGAGGTGCCCGTGGGTGCGGTGCTGGTGCTCAACGGCCGGGTCATTGGCCGCGGCGGCAACGCTCCGATCGCAAATTGCGATCCCAGCGCCCATGCCGAGATCGTGGCTCTGCGCCGGGCCGGAAAAAAAATGGGTAGCTACCGGCTGAATGGCGCCGAGATGTATGTCACACTCGAGCCCTGTTTGATGTGCTACGGCGCCATGGTCCAGGCCCGGATCGCCAGGCTTTACTACGGCGCCGATGATCCGAAAAACGGTATTTTTTCCAGCGGCGTATTTGACAATGTGAAGCATATATTTAACCACCGGATCACGGTCGAAGCCGGGCTGCTCTCAGGGCCGGCTTCCGAACTGCTGACCGGTTTTTTCCAGGCGCGGAGGGGTGCCGGAGCGGTTGAACGGGACGGTCTCGAAAATCGTTATACCGGGTGACTGGTATCGTGGGTTCGAACCCCACCCCCTCCGTTTTTTAATTCATTTCTTCGGTACGGAACGCACATGTGCGTTCCCTACATTTTGATCACGGAGAGTGTATCTGTGAACGAAGCGAGCTCATCCCTGCCCCTCCCAGAGCGTAATTGACCTATCGTGATTCGTAATTCGTGATTCGTGATTAGTGAGAATCAGGATTAATCTGAATGTCTCGCCCTTGACTTTTCAACATCGAACATCGAACATCGAACATCGAACCTCTTT
>Ga0180014_1000186_pt1 | contig 18256 bp, 13 predicted proteins | sample KR13_S1_MetaG_FD_116507 | JGI IMG/M metagenome (GOLD analysis project Ga0180014, IMG submission 116507) | Groundwater microbial communities from the Olkiluoto Island deep subsurface site, Finland - KR13_S1_MetaG | ecosystem: Environmental > Aquatic > Deep subsurface > Groundwater | place... | reverse complement strand
CGTGCCAGCCGCTTGCGGATACCCGGAAAAATGTGAATTTGCAAATCGCATCAGATCAATACCTGTGTGTTTTCAAGGAATTTCGTGCAAATCAACGTCAACTCACGCTTTTTTGAGGTTTAACGTTGCATCTTAATCTGCGGCGCTGAAGGAAGGTCAAGTATATAACGGCGGGCGGTCTTTTCCTGATGCCAGGTTGTGGCCATACTGGAGCCGAAGGCCACAATGGTCAATAACGACAAAATCACCACGACGTTCATGCCGCGGCGCAGTCCCAGTCGGCTCAGGGTCAATGCCAGCCAGAATAAGGTGAAGGCCGATACCGCGATGACGGTTCGTGTCGAACCCGAGAGGTTAAAGTGCCAGAATAGCAGGATGCGATACCAGGGCCATTCCACGTTGGGTGTCTTCTGCTTCCGGGCCATGGCGATGCTCATGTTCTGAAGAATATCCGGCTGTCGGCCCAGGTAGCGCTCGGCCCGTGCCAGGGCATCAAGGGCGTTGTCATATCGGCCCGCCTGTAACAGGGCCGTGCCCAGATTGTAAAATAATGGGCCGTTCCGGACGCCGGCATCGACCAGTTTCTGGTAGGTTTGCGCCGCGCGCCGAAAATCATCCGGAATTGACGCCGACTCCATGATGGCGTTGGCCTCGTTCCAGATGAAGGTCCGCTCGGAGATGTCCAGTGCCAAGCAGGTCGTTCCCGGCGCGATCAATAGGAAGAAGATCCAGATTGCATCACGAAGGCACGCAGGACACAAAGAACATATTCGCTTCACGGGTTGAACGGTCTGTCCTTCGTGTGCTTCGTGGTAAGTAATCCTCGTTCTCATGGCGATGGTTATCGGCATTCCCGGTCAATAGTTTTCATCAGTTTCTGGGTGGTTATGCAATCTTCAGCTAAGTCATTGGCCTGACTTTGATGGGAAAAACCGGCGTTGAAATAACGCTCAAAAATCAAGATCACAGCCTGAATTGTGTCAGGGGAGATGCCGGCCGGTTCCAGGTATTGACGGACATCAGCGGGTGTCAAACCGGACGCCGGCGCATCGAGCCGATCGGCCATGAAGCAACAGATTGCCGTGCGGATTGCCTGGCCTGCGCGGGCCGGATCGTGCCGGGCAAGTCGGTTGACCGCGCGCATATGGCGGAGAGCATGGTTCAGGGCATGGCGTCGTTGCCGCGCCCGTTTCCATTGGCCGCGGTGTTGTTGAACCAATCCTGCCAGGATGACCAGGAGATACACGGTTGGTCCCGCGGCGCCGGCGGCCAGCGTCCATGGACGGCCCATAAGGGCGCCGGGATTCGCGCCATCCGTTCCGTGACGGATGGCCGCCGGCGTTGTTTCCACCATGCTGGATTCTTTTTTTCGTTCCTGCAGGTGGTTGGTGTTCCCGATCACGTGGGATGCCGTGACTTCCGTTCCCCGTTTGACCTGCAGGGGAATCGGCAAGGTGCTTACCGTCTTATAACGCCGCTCTTGCGTGTCATAGAAGGGTATTTCAATCGGCGCCAGGTCAAAGGCGCCCGCATGATTCGGGCGGAGCGTATAGATGTATTGGCGCTGGTTGTCCCGCTTGACCGTCTGGACGGTATTGTCATAGACCGTAAAATGCTGAACGATATTGGTCTGAAGACTGAGTTTCGGCGGGAGCATCTTGTCGAACCGGATTTCCCCGGAAAGGGTCAGGGTCAGTTTCAAGGGATCGCCGACATTGCCCGCAACCGCGTCCAGCGATGCCGCGGCGGTCAGGTTGGTGCCTAGGGCGCCGGTGAACAATGAGGGACGTCCTTCCTCTGGAGGCGGCACGATCCGCACCGTGCAGGCGGGTCCGACGGCGAATACAGGGGCGCCTCTTGCTTTTCCTTGAGCGTCCACTTCGACCGGCACGGCGCCTTTGAAGACGACGGGGCCGAATACGTAATTGTTTTCATCCCTCGGGGTGAAAGTCAACGTAAGGCTGTATTCAATGAAAGAAAGACCATCCTGCTCGACTAGGCGGCGATTCAGCATGAATTTTGCCTTCCGGCTCTGACCGGTCATATTTCCAAATAAGCTGTTAAAATCAAATGGATCGGGGGCCAGAGTCAGATTGTTAATGGCCAACCCCGGCTGGTTGCGGTCGGACACCAGGCGATCCTGGAGAATGCGGCGCAAGTCGGGGGCAGTCAATCCCGTCAATCCTTCGCCGGACAGATAGGGGGCCGAGAGGTCCGGCGGATTGTCGGTGAACAGCGGATCTATGTTCGCAAAGGAACCTTCGAGGCGCCGGATCAATATACGGAGCGTGATGTCAAACGGTTCATCGATGAGCGCGGTATCACGGGATGACGTCACGGAGATTATGACCCGGTCCTGCTTTTTAATATCGGTGACCGTGACAACGGGTCCCGGTTCGGAAAGGGGGCGTCCATCCACCGTCACCGAGATGGGCCCGACCTGCAGTTTACCGGCCACGGTGGGGGTGATTTCATAACTTGATATCCGGCCGGAAAAGCCTTCCTTCATCATGCGGCCGTTGATGATGGTAATACTGTAATTGCTGATATCACGGCTGCCGAGCGGCTTGATCGAGCAGTTCCTGAGACGCGAGAGGTCCGGCGCCGCCGGGTGGCTGGAACCGCTGAGCGTTACATTGAGAATGAACGATTCACCCAGATAGACCTGGGTCCGGTTGGCTTCCACTTTCAGTTCCAGGTCTTCTGCGGACGCCGCCGCCGCGAAGGCCAGAAGGCCCAAGGCAATCAAAGCGGTTGGTTTGGTGATCACATGCGACATTGTATAAGTTTCATGGATATCTGCAATCATTCCGGCGTTCGGGTAATCCGGGCTAATACAAAAATTTTCCGTGTTTCACGGGAAATTTTCACCAGTCTTTTTCCACGGGCGAGGGGGGAATGTAGCGGTCCCGCATGCGTTCTTCCTGGTGGTCCTTTTCCCGTTGTCTCGCCTTTTCCAGAAGCGCCTGCGCCTGTTCCGGGGTCATTTCCTTGTCCTTCGGCTTCGGTTGATCCGCCGCCGCCGGTTGCGGCTGTTGCTCCTGAGGCGGTTGTTGTTCCGGCGGTGGCTGAGGTTGTTCCTGCGGCCGTTGGTCTTCCTGATTCTTTTCCTGCTTCTGCTGTTGATCCTGTTTTTGCTGATCCTTTTGCTCTTCTTGCTCCTTCTGCTGTTGGTTCTGTTGCTGGTTTTGTTGTTGCTGTTGATTCTGCTTGTTCTTGGGAAGCAGTTTGTCAATGGCCAGCAAAAGATTATACGCGTTCTGCTGTTCGTTCAGGGAATCCTTCAGGTTGGATTCGGATAGGAGCTTGGATGCCTGCTCCTGGCAGGCTTTGGCTTCATGGGCCAGATTGAGAATATTGGCGCGTTTTTCCGCCGTGATGCCTTCGTCTTTGGGGGCATTGGTTCCTCCCGCCGCGGGGGGTGGGACATCTTGGCTGGGTGTGCCCGGCGGGGACATGCCTTGGCCGGAGGCCGGCTGCGGCTTAAGTCCTTCCGGTGGCACGGATTGCGAGAATCGGTCCGTGAACAATTGCGTCAACTGAATGGCCTCTTCCTGCTGGGCCAGAATATCCTGTTGCGCCATCTCGTTCACCTGGGCGCTCATGCCCGTGGCGCTTCGAGCGCCGTCGATGGCGTTGGTTTGGCGCCGCATATCTTCGCGGAGAAGCTGGGGAAAAGGGGCAACGGCTTTCCAGAAGGTGTAGATTCCCGCTTCAGCGGTCGCGGCGGAGCCGTAAGCGTTGTTCTCCAGGTTCCGCAGGGACCCGCGGGATTCCTGCATGACATTTTGGATGGCATCCAGATGCCGAAGCGCTTCCGCCATCTGCTGTTGCGGGTTTGCTGGAGCATTGGAGGAGAGCGCAGGCGCCGCCGCCATGGCCGTTGCCAGGCTGGCGCGCAGGGGGATCAGTAGATCGCTGTTCTGCCGCTGGCGATCGGCGAGCGTTTCCATCATGTCAATCCGGGTGGGCGTGGCATTGGTCATGGCCGGAGGCATGTCTTCGATGATCTTACGCTGGCCGGTCAGCATTTCATCAGTGATCTGGAATGGCGGCGCCTTGCCGTATTTGTCCATCAAGGCCCGGGTTTTGGCCTGTTCGCGGGCCTCGGGCAGTGCCTGAACGGCCGTCGCCAGGTTGTCGCGCGCGGACGATTGCCCGGGATTCAGCCGGAGCGCGCGTTGGAATGCCTGGCCCGATCGTTCCAGCAGAATCGGGCGCAGGGCATAGTTGCGGTTCGACTCGGTTCCACTGACGGTCTGCTCCGAGAGCCGGAACCAGGAACAGCCGGCATTATACTGCGCGGCGGCGGCCTGGTATTCTTCCCGTGAAGCGACTTCGGCGAATTTGTCCGCGGCCGCCTGGTACTGGCCGGCGCGGTACAACGCGCAGGCGGCGTTGTAGGTAAAATCATTTTGCAGTTTAAGGATGACGTCCCGGCTTGCCTGGAGATAGGCTTCGGCGGCTTCCCTGTATTTTCCCTGCAGATAAAGCCGTTGCGCGACGCGCGCGCCTTCCTTGCCGGAGGGCAGTGTTCTCGCCGGTTGGGTCGTTGTCGCGGCTGTTGAATTCGAAACCGATGAATCCGGGACGTTGGATATTGTTTGAGTGATCGGCGGCGGCCCATTAGTGTCGGCCGGTGCGGCAAATGCAACCTGGTTGCCGGCCAGCAGGAGGATCAGAAGGCTCGCCGCGGCCGGACCCGCCGCGTGTTCCGCGGCTTTCACGGGAGCGGCTGATTGTTTTACCAGACGTCCCCGGCTCAGCAAGGCGGTGACCAGCAAGAGGATAATGGCCGGGCATAGGAACCACTGGAAGCGATCAATATACCGGCGCTGGATGGATTCCTCGATATCTTGGGCCGCGATTTTGCTCAGGTGATCGCGGTACAGGGCGCCGAGCTTGACATTGGAGACGCCGACGGGAACATAGGCGCCCCCCGTGATTTCTGCGATCGCTTTCAGCGTGTCATGCTCCAGCCTGGTTACGACTTCCTTGCCCTGATACATCATGACCTCGTCTTTTTTCACAGGACTTGGGATGCGCGCGCCCTTCGGATCGCCCAAGCCGACGGTGAAGATGACGACGCCTTTCTTTTTGGCCTCTTCGGCGGCCGCCCGCGCCTTGCCGGATAGATCCTCGCCGTCGGAAATGAGCACTATGGCCTGGTGCGAGCCCTGGTCGCTCTCAAAAGCGGCCAGGGCTTTGCGAATGGCGTCGCCGATATCGGTTTCGCCCCGCGGCGCCGATTCCACCGTTGCATCGTTCAGGATCTGCTCCAGGTAAGCGTAGTCGGTGGTTAGCGGGCAGAGCTGGATCGCCCGGCCGCGAAACGTCACCAGCGCGGCGCGGTCGCCGCGCAGTTCGCGGAGCAGGTCCTGGATATCCGTCTTGGCCCGTTGGAGGCGGCTCGGATGGACATCCTGGGCCTGCATGGACCGCGAGACGTCCAGGACGATCATGAGATCGCGTCCCCGCTGGATCACCGTTTCCTCACGCATGCCCCATTGCGGCCGCGCGGCCGCGATAAGCGCCAGAAGGCTTCCGGCCAGAAGACAGGACCACTGCCAGTAAAACCGCTGCGGCTGGGGCGGGGGACAGAGTTTCTGGCGCATGGCGGGGGAAAGGAAATGCTCCAGCGCCCGCGCCCGGCGATGAAAGAGCATCAGCCAGATCAACCCGAGAACGGGCGCCAGCCAGAGTCCGTACAGCATCCACGCATTAGTAAATTGCAATGACATATCTTTTTCTTGAAAACAGCAGGCCACGCCACAAACGCGTGGCGAGCGTAAAGTTTACCCCACCCAGGGCGGGTAATTTTGCTCTCTCATAATTAATCAGGTTGTTTTACATCAACTTCCTGCCAATCATCATATTCGATCCGGTGGCCAGCACGCACAAGAGGAGGCCTGCCAGCAGAGGCTTTAGAAATAATTCGTTGTACTGGTTATACACGTCTTTCTGAATTTTGGTCTTCTCCAGTTTGTCGATTTCGGCCATGGCCTGATCCAGGCCTTTGGGGTCCTTGACGTTGAAATAGTGCCCGCCGGTGGTTTCAGCAATGGATTTCAGCAGGGCCTCATCCAGCCGGACTTGCGCCTGCCGGATCAAACTGTTGCCGAACATGTCCTGGGCCATGAACGGCGCCAGGCCGTTGGACCCGACGCCGATCGTATAAACTTTGATCTTCAGCGCCTTGGCCGCTTTCATCGCATCCTCCGGTTTGATCAAGCCGGTGTTGGATTCGCCGTCGCTGAGCAGGACAATGATCTTGGATTTAATCTCGGATTTTTCCAGGCGGGCGCAGGCCGTGGCCAAGGCGTCGCCGATGGCGGTCAGCAGTTCTTCGTTGTTGGCGACCTGGCCCTCCCTGCTCAACCGGGGCTTGGGGATGGCGACGCCTTTCAGGGTGTGCAGGAGCGCCCCGTGATCGATGGTCAGGGGGACGCGGCTGGTGGCGAAGCCGCCGAAGGTGACCAGGCCGATCAGGTCATCCCGGCGCCGCTTGATGAATGACGCAAACGTCTCCTTGACCACGTCGAGCCGGCTGCGGTACCGGTCCCGGGTCGAAAAATCCAGCGCTTCCATCGAACCGGAGACGTCTACCACCATCTGAATGGCAATGGCATTGCTTTTATGCGTTGTTGAAGACAGTACCGTTTGGGGCCTTGCCAGGGCGATAATCGCCAGTCCGGCGCCCGCCAGGTAAACGAACGGCAGGACAATGCGCGTGACCATGCGCCAGCTGGGGCGTTGGCGGGGCAGGCGATAAGTCGGCGCATAGATCATGGCCTGGCGGATGCGGCGGCCATAGACCGTCCAGGCGGCGAGCGCCAGGGGAATCGCCAGCAGGAAAAAATAGGGATGGGCAAATCTAAACATGGGCGGCATCCGGTTGTTGATGTTCCTGTTCATCGCTTTCAATATAATCGCGCGCCGTGGTAACCGTCTTGTCCACCGTGGGCGGATCCGGGCGAAAGGCCGCAAACTTGACCAGATCCGCCGTGAGTAAAAATGCTTTCAGCTTGAGCACGACGTCGCGGCTGAAACGGGGATCCTGCATGGCCGCGATAAGAAATTCCTCGGTTGTCTGTTCGGGCGCCCGGATGGCGTGAGCCCGTTCGATATAGCGGCGGATGATCGTCGTGATTTCAAGATAGAATTCCTTCATCTGGTTGTGCCCGATCAGGTCTTTGGCCATTAGGTCCGCCAGTTCGTGAAGCGCCCGCTCCTTGGGCGACATGCGGCGGAGCTGGATGGTCCGGTGGATTCGCCGGACGGCGAACCAGAAGCCATAGAGAATGGCCGCCGCCAGAAGCGCGAGACCGATCCACAAGGCGACGGTTTTAAATGGAGGATAAATCCTGACCGGCCCCATAATATCGGCGAGGGTCGAGGACGCCCGGCCGGCAACGACCGGCGCGGCTTGGAATGTCAAGGGGCGTGTGGCGAACCACCCGTCCTCCGGTGGCTGGAGGCTTCGGTCCGTGTACGTTATTGCCAGGGGACCCAGGCGGTATTCTTCCGCCAGGGTCGGCGTCAGCTTGACGCAATGCTCGCGGGTGACAAACCCATCCTGGACGACCGGTTCCCGATCGAAGGCGCCGCTGATATCAAATCCCTGGAGCCGGTTCGCCAAGGGGGGCAGGCGGACATCCATGGTCGCCGGCGCCCGGATGCGCAGGGTAAGCAGGATATCGCGATCCAGATACACCGCCGCCGGTTCCACGGTTATCCGGCATTCGATGGGACCGGATGCCATGTTTTCCACCAGGGCCGCCGGCGCTTTGGCGGCAGAGGTCTGCGGGGAGCGCCGGCAGGCGGGGAGTGCGAGTAGACAGACCGCAGTAAGGATCAGCGGGATACCGATTCGGAGGGCAAATGGGAATGCCTTTTTCATGATTAAATCATTACGTTATTCATCCAATAGATTCAACGAAGTAGAATCTATCCCCGCGCCTTGCGCCGCTGGCGCTGGTGAAATAAGCGGCGCACATCGTCCGCAAACGGCCTGTCCGTGGACAGGCCGATCGTGTCCACGCGGAGCTTTTTCAGCAGTTTATTCCTCGCTTCTTCCTCGGCAACGGTTCGCTGCCGGAACGCGTCCCGCAGAAGTCGCGAACCGGTATCCAGCAAAAATAATTGGCCGGTTTCCGGGTCAAGAATTTCCTGAAGCCCGATATTCTCCAGTTCCTGTTCGCGCGGGTCGGACACCGGGCACGCGATCAAATCATGGTGTTGGGCAGCTACGCGGAGCTCGTTTTCGTAGCCGCCGGCCATGAAGTCGGAAATCATGAATACGACGGCGCGCCGTTTCTGAACCTTATTGAGAAACTGGAGGGCGGCGCCCATCTCGGTGGGGCGGCGGGTCTCTTCGGCTGCCAGGACTTCGCGTACCAGGCGCATGACGGCGGTTCGGCCCTTGCGGGGAGGAATGAACCGTTCGATTCGATCGGAAAACAGGATCATTCCGACCTTGTCCTGGTTCTTGATCGCGGAGAGGGCCAGCAGGCACGTCAGTTCGGCGGCCACCTCGGCCTTGGAACGGGCCTGGCTTCCGAAACACATGGATCCCGATATGTCCACCAGGAACATGATCGTCAGTTCGCGTTCTTCGCAGAATCGTTTGACGAAAAGATGCCCCATGCGGGCGGTGACGTTCCAATCGATGGAGCGGACGTCGTCACCGGGGACATACGCGCGCACTTCGTCGAACTCCATGCCGCGGCCCTTGAAGACCGAGTGATATTCCCCGGAGATGTGCTCATCCACCAGTTTGGTGGTGAACACCTTGATCCGGCGGACGTGCTTCATCAGTTCTTTGGTATCGATGGCCATGGCTGTCTCGTTAAATGTAGCATGCAGAAGTCAGCCGGCGGAAAATAATGAAGATCAAATTCGGAAAGAAGATCGGGATCATTCTGCATTCTGCATTCCGCATTCATTATTTCTTAGGGCACCGGGATTTCATTCAGCAGGCGCGTGATGACGTCTTCACTGGTCACTTCTTCGGCTTCCGCCTCGTACGTCAGCATAATGCGGTGCCGGAGCACGTCGTAGGCGATTTCTTTGACGTCCTGCGGCGTGGCATAGCCGCGTCCGTGGAGCATGGCATTGGCCCGGGACACAAGGTTCAGGTACAGGGTGGCTCGCGGTGATGCCCCGTATTCAATCTGGTGGTCTATGGCAATGCCATAGACGGATGGCTTGCGGGTTGCCAGGACCAGATCGAGGATATAATCGCCCACTTTTTCGTCGCAATACACCTGCTCCAGAAGGTCACGCAGGCCGGTGATCTGGTCGGCTGTCATGGCGACATTGATCTGCGCGGTAAGTTTACGGGTGAACCGGTTCATAATGCGTCGCTCGTCGTCCTTGGAGGGGTAGCTGACCTTGCACTTGAGCATGAATCGGTCAATCTGCGCTTCCGGCAAGGGATACGTGCCCTCATGTTCGATGGGATTCTGAGTGGCCATCACCAGGAACGGTTCGGGCAGGGGATAGGTGGTGTCGCCGATTGTGACCTGATGTTCCTGCATGGCCTCCAGGAGAGCGGATTGCACTTTGGCCGGAGCGCGATTGATTTCGTCAGCCAGCAGGAGGTTGGTAAACACCGGCCCTTTCTTGGCTGAAAACGATCCGCTCTTGGGATCATAAATCATGGTCCCGATCAGGTCGGCGGGTAAAAGATCGGGCGTGAAACTGATCCGTTGAAACTTCAGGCCAACGGCTTGGGCCAGCGTCTTGACCGCCGTGGTTTTTGCCAGGCCGGGCACACCCTCCAGGAGGATGTGTCCGCCGGTGATCAGTGCCATCAGCATGCGGTCCAGGAGGTGTTCCTGTCCCACCAGGATTTTCATTACTTCCTGACGCAGGAGATCAACGGATTTGGATTGCTCCTGGATCAGATTTCCGGTTTTGGTGATGTCTCCATAGTCCATGGCTGTCCTCCCGGGTGTTATTGTGTTTCCAATGCATAGGAATTTCAATCTTGCGGTTCTACCGAACCGCAAAGTTGCCGAAGGCCTTTATCATTTACCTTGTCCGTTGTCCTTCCCGGGCGCCGACGCCTTGGCCGGGCCGGCATCGGCCGGCGGCGCGGCCGTATCCGCCGCCTCGTCTTTCCTGGGCGGCTCCGGTTTTTTAATCAAATCATCGCGCTTTACGAGAAGGGATTCAGCCCGATAGGATTTGAGCACATAAATCCAGGGGCTCAGCTTGCTGTTCAGCGCCTGGGTCTGTTCCGTAAAGATTTTGGTTTCTTCGTCTTTCTTTTTCTGAGCGTCGGCTGGATCGGACTTGGTTTCCGCGCTTGACGTTTCCGCCTTATTCGTCGCAGTCTGCGCCGCGGCTGGCGGTTCATACGCCACGCTGACTTGCATATACCGGTCGAACGTGTCATTGGTCAGGGTGTTGCCGATGCTCAGGGTATAGAGTCGTCCCTTCCGGGTGCGGGCCTTGATCACGATGGCCCGGTCCAGTCCGGTTTCCTTGGCGGTTAACGTCGGCGCCGCAATGTCATCGAATCCGAGATAATTCAAGCCGCCGGACAGTTGACTGATTTTGGCCGGATCTGCTGTGCCTTCATCCGCGCGGAGGCCATCCAGTATCAGCGGGTCATCATCCTTGGCGCGCCGCAGGATAATGGGGATACAGTCCGGGCCAGTCACCGTCATCTCGACAATATCCTGGGCGGGGACGTTGATGAATTCATCGTCCATCCAGGATTTCGCATTGTCGGTCAGGCGGTCGAGGGTCTTGGCTACAAGAAACACCTGGTCTTTGCCGGTTCGGACGTATTGACCGTCAGGGTAGGCGCCCATGCCCATCATGGGATTGGCGGGCGCGCCGGCCGGTGCCTGGTGCATGAAGTGCTTGCCGATGAGTAAGGACGCCAGCATCTGGTTTTTTTCATTCAAAAGCTGGAGCAACGTGCCCGTCTGGCCGATTGCGTTTGACGTCACGTTGGGTGCAGGCGCGAGCAGGCTGAATTGCCCTAATTCGGATTCTGTCACCGCCATGGCTTGTCCGACTTTCAGGTCGCTGAGTTCCCGGAGGGATTCAACAATGGTGGCGAACTTGGCGGGATAGTTGAACCGGCTCGCGACCGTCCAGATTCCCTGTGTTTTGGCCACGGTGATGTTTGTTCCGGAAGACAGGATCAGTATTTTGCTTACCTCGTTGAGCGGGAAGGGGGGGAGCACCTTGGATCCGATGACCGGCGGCATGGCGGCGGTCTTATTCTGGACAGTCCAATAGGCCATGCCCCCGAGGAGGACAGCCAGCACGATGAGTATCACGAATGTCTTCAGTTTCATGGCTTCATTTTCCCCTTGTTGTAGAGGTTGTTCAATTTGATGTTTAGGAATTTTCCGCCATTGGCGGATCCGCCTCCGGCGGACAATGTTGCGTGACTTGTCATTCCGAGCGGAGCGAGGAATCTCGGCCAAGGTGATTATACTGCGGAGATACCTTCGCCAAGCTTAGGGCAGGCTCTTCACTTCGTTCAGGATGACAGACCTGTATTGGAAATATAGTTGCCCCGCATCGGGGCCTGATTGTTTTTTTAAAAATCAATTCTTGAGTCTTTCAATGCCGGGTCCGCCGGCGCCGATACAGTCCGAATGCCACGCCCGCGATGATTACCAGCGCCGGTATCAGCAAGACGTTAATGGTTTTCACAATCACTCCCAGCCGTTCAATTCCTTCCCGAAGATTCTTACGGACCTGCTTGAGGTCGCGCTGGGTTTTGATCTGTTCCTGCTTGAAACTGTTAATTTCCTGCTCCTGTTCGGGGCTCAGGATATAGCGCTGGCTGTTATCCTTCTTGGATTGCAGAGCTTCCAGGCGTTGACGCGTGGAATCCAGTTTCTCCTGGAGCGCCCGTTCCTCCAGAAGCCAGCGTTGCTGGGCTTCACGTTGAAGCGCCTGAACGCGATCGAACGGCCGCTCGAACCGGCCGCGGGATCGAATCCCGGCCAGGTCGGCGCTGCCGGCCAACTGTTCCAAAGCATTGAGAAAGAAATTCAGATTGTCGTTCATGGGTTGGAACACGCGACTGCCGAATAAATTAAGTTCCTGCACCGCAAACTGGTCGTAGAGCAGGTCCACGTCGCCCACGAGAATCACGCTCGTTGGCTTCGCGCTTTCCTTAAGGATTTCGCCTGCGGCATCGGTTTTTTCAGGTTCCTTCTCCGCGTCCTTGTCGGCCGGCTTGGGTTCGGCTTTCGGCTTGCCGGCCGGAAACGCCGTCTTGAATTTCCCCTGCAGACGGATGGCCAGGTTCAGCCGCTTCAGCCCGGGCTTGAAGTTGCGCCGCAGAGCTTCCGCGCTCATCTGGGCCATCATGGGATTGATCAGCTCGGATTGAGCGGATGAGACCAGCAGGGACCCGACGCTCAAGCCGTTGGCGCCGGCGCCGGTGAACACTCCGGCGCAGGGGAGGATCAGGGATTCCAGGTTGGCGGTAATCACATCCTTGCCGTCGATGTTCTTGGTCCGCAGACTCAGAAATACCGGGCTGTCGTCCACGGCGTTTTCGCCCTGGCGGACGCGCGTGCTGGCCTCCAAATCGACCAGGATTTTGTCGGGTTCATAGATGATGCCCCAGGCGGCGGGCAGTTGGCCGAGATCCGAGGACGGTTTCGGCGCGCGCGAGTCCATCATATTGGCCTGGGTCTGGGTGGCGGCGTCGGTAATGCAAAGCGGATCGACAAAGGCCAGCAGGCGGCCGCCGCGGAGGATAAATTGGTCGATCGCGAACTGGGTCGGATCGGTCATATTTTTAGGATGGACTACGATCAGCGCATCGATATCGGCGTCGATCTTGTCGGTATCCATGGGAATCTGGCGGATATCGTAATCCTCGGCCAGGTTCTGGAACACGACCCAGGGCGGCCGGTTTATGGGGGGCGGCTGTCCCGGCATGGCGTAAGGGAAGCTCTGAACCCCCATGACCGGCAGACTGCTCATGACGCCCACCACCGGCTTGCGGGGATTCGCCACCCGGCTGATCAGGCGGGTTATGTTGTATTCCAGCAGTTCTTCGGTCCGGGGATCAATGAACGGAATGGAGGCGTTGGCGTCGCCCTTGACGGCAACCAGGCCAAGATACAGGGTCTCGCCGCCGGCGCCGATAAGACCCATATTCTGGCCGGCCAGGCCATAGCGCTCGGCCCACTCCTCGGCGTCCGAGTCCGGTTGGGGATCGTAAGTTTCAACAATGATCTTGCCGCCGGACGCCAACTGGTATTCCTTGACCAGATCGGCCACCTGCCGGGCGAAATTCTTGAACGGGATGGGCACATCCGGCGAGCGTTGCGAGAAAAATAATTTGATGGTGACCGGTCCGTCCAGCTTCTTCATGACGTTGCGGGTGCCTTCCGAGAGCGTGAAGATTTTATCCTCGGTCAGGTCGGTGCGCCAGTGCAGGGCGCCCAGGATGACATTGGCGGCAATCAGGATGGCCAGCAGGACAATGATGCCGGCAATACTGCCGCTGAAGATCCAGAATCGTTTGGAAGGTATTGCGCTCATGCTTCGTGTTTCCTTATATCACATTTTTTATTTGCCTGTCGCCGGTCCGTGGCTCCGGCCCGCCCCATCATGCCGATTTTCGATTTTCCAGCACCAAATTCGTGCCGAAGAGCATGAATATCATGATGCTGAAATAATAGGCGAAATCGCGGATGTCCAGTACGCCTTTCTGGAATGCCTCGTAGTGGGGCATGAAGCTGAATGCGGCCACGCCCTGGACCAGCCAGTCCGGCGCCCAGCGCGCCACGAGGGCAGTGACCGGTGGCCAGCCGGCCAGGAGCAGGAACAGGCAGATCACCACGGCCAGCACAAAACTGATCACCTGGTTGCGGGTGAACGCCGAAGTCAGCATGCCGACGGAGAGATAGGCGCCCGCCAGCAGAACACTGCCAAGGTACCCGCCCATGATGGCCCCCCGGTCCGGGGCGCCGAGATAGGCCGTGGTCAGAACTATCGGGAAGGTGAGCAGTATCGCCAGCGCCAGGAATATCCAGGCGGCGATGAATTTGCCGAGCGTGGCCTGGGTCATGGTGATCGGAAGAGTTAACAGGGTCTCAATGGTCCCCGAGCGCCGCTCTTCCGCCCAGAGTCGCATGGCGACCGCCGGCACCAGGATGAGGAACATCCAGGGATGCCAGAAGAAGAACGGCCGCAGATCGGCTTGCCCCGCTTCATAAAAGCGCGAAACGAAAAAGGTCAGAAACCCGATCAGTACCAGAAACACGACCATGAAAACGTAAGCGACCGGCGATTCAAAATAGGAGCCGAGCTCCCGTTTGGTGATTGCCGTGATGTTGCGAATTGAGTCCATGCGGTATTCTCCTTGATTAACGAGTGGCGGCCGGTTCGCGCGCCTGCGTCAGGTTTCGGAAGACGTCATCCAGGCGGCCGTCAAGGGCTTTCAATCCCGTGAGCGGCCAGGCGCTGTTGGCTTTGACCAGTCCCATGACATCCGGAAATAACTGCTTCGGATCGCGCGGGTAGATCGTCACGCTATGATCGCGCGTTTCGACCTTGGCCGCCGAGGGCAACTGCTGTAGTTTTGAAATCAGGTCGCCCGGCATGGATGAAAGCGTCAGCTCAATGGCGCCGTAGGTTCGGCTCTTGGTTTTCAAGTCGGCCGGAGAACCGTTGGCCGCGATTGAGCCGTTGCAGATCACCATGGCGCGCGTGCAGACGGCTTCCACTTCTTCCAGGATGTGGGTGGAAATCACGATGGCTTTCTGCGGGGCCATATCCCGGATCATCATGCGGACCACGTGCTTCTGGTTGGGATCCAGGCCGTCGGTGGGCTCGTCCATGATGAGAATCGGCGGATCGTGAATCAGCGCCTGGGCAAAGCACGTCCGTTGACGATACCCCTTGGAGAGTGTGCCGATGGCCTGATGCTTGACCGACTCGAGCCGGCACAGCTCGATCGTCTTCCCGACGCGTTCCTGGCGCTGGCATCCGGTGAAACCGCGGATTGTGGCGATAAACGCCAGGTAGTTCCAGACGGTCATGTCGGAATACACGGGAGCGTTTTCCGGCAGATAGCCGATCTGCTTCTTGGCGGGAACGGGTTCCCGGACAATATCGTGTCCCGTGATTATGGCCGTGCCCGAGGTGGGGGGCAAAAACCCCGTGATCATTCGCATGGTCGTGGTCTTGCCGGCGCCGTTGGGTCCAAGGAATCCCAGCACCTCGCCCCTTTCCACGTGAAAGGAAACGTCGTTGACCGCCTGGATGGGTCCGAACGTTTTCCGCAAGTGATTGACTTTAAGCATACGCGTTGCTCCTGTCTTTTTAGTGGCTAGTCGATTTTTGTAATTTACTTTCCTGTAACACGACCTCTGCGCGGTGTTTAATAAAAATGGAAATTTATATTACCTTGATGGTTCTTGCAAGCGGTTCCTTCTCGGCGCTTTTCGGGATTTCAATCCGCAGGATATCCTCCCCGTAGGTTGCCTGCGCCGCCGAGGCGTCCACCGGCCCGGGAAGCATGATCTTTGTCTCCATGCGTTCACGCGGTGCGTAGGCATCGGGCCGGCCGTGCCCGGCAGGGTGGTTCTGTTCGTCATCCGACGGATTGACGGTTATCGTGAGCAGTTGTCCCTGCAGGCTGATGGCCATGGCCGAAGCATCCAGGCCGGGGAGGGCCATCTGGACCACGATGTTGCTTCCCTGGTCTTCCACCTGCATGGAAGAGGAAACGGCGCACATATTCCAACTCTTTTCAAGCCGGCCGGGCAGGCTGAAGATATCCATGTCGTTGAAGGCGCTCTCAAATATCAGGTTGATTTCCCGCTGAACCTGGAGCATGGGATCCGTCGCCGGCCCGGCAGTGGCTCGAATCGGCGCGAGATTGGAAAAGATGGGGTGCAACGGTGCGTGCGGCGTGGTTAGCGCTGAAAACAGCCGGTTGATTTGATCATGAATGGTTTCAATGTCCTGCGCCGATTCCCACAGCACGATCCGGTCATCCTGCGAGACTTGCCGTTTCCTGGGACCGGCTGACGGCATCCATCGGCCCGGCAGGATCTTCTCCCACAGACTGGGACGACCTGCCGGCGCTAAGCGATCTGGCGAAGGAGGAACGCTGGATGCCGAACGCTTCAGGGATATAATGATCCCTCCTTCGACCAGGATAATGGCGCCCAGAATGATTATCAGGCCAACCAGCCAGAGATTCATCCCGCTCAAAGCGGGATTCATCGGGTTTTGCGGTTGCAATTCAGGAGTTTTCAATGCCATAGCCTGCTCATGCGTATGTTTGAGGGTTGCCTCAAATGGTAACTATTACCTCAATGAGTCAGTTTCAAAAGTCCTGCGGACACGACCTGCCCGCAATGCTTCGCATAGCGATGCAGGCGGGCGGAGCGTGTCCCTCCATCCCCTAAAAATGGCCGATTTTCGGCGCTTTGGAGGGTCGTGCTCCGTTACGACCGTTTTGAAAATGACTTTTGAAACTTACTCTCAATGGTAAAAGCATGAATCGTGCCAACCGGATGATAAATGAAAACAGAATCGTGAAATGCCGGGAAAATGCGATTGAAAAAAACAGGGTCGGCATTTTAACCTGACAATTTGTCGGGTTGCCCGGACAATTTGTCGCGGCGGGGAGTTTTACTTTTTTGGCGGTGATGATTTTTCCAGGTAGAGCAGGGCACAGCGGGTCATGAAAGCGGCGCCGATGGCCAGGACGCGGTCGTCAAAAGTAAATCGGTTGTTGTGTAATCCCGGCTGACGCGAGTTTTTGCGGATGCCCAGGTTGATAAAGACGCCCGGCACGAGTTTCTGATACATGGAAAAATCCTCCGCGCCCATCGATCCGATCATAGGACGCACCGGCATCTGCAGGTCGGCCGCCGCTTCCCGCGCCAGGGTCGCCATCGCGGCATTGTTGGAGGTCACCGGGTATTCTTTGAAATACCGGAATTCACAGCGCACGCCGTGCATGATTTCAACGCCCCGGACGACCTGCCGCATGCGCCGGAGGATCGTGGCCTGCACTTTCGCGTTCAAGGTGCGCACCGTTCCCAGCAGTTCGGCCGTGTCGGGGATGATGTTAAACGCCGTCCCGCCGTGCAGGGAACAGATTGAAATGATCCGCGCATCGCGTCCGTTCAGATTGCGCTCAATGGACTGGAATCCCTGGTAAATATGGTTCGCTGCCAGGAGCGGGTCGGTGCAAAGCTCCGGATGGGCGCCATGTCCGCCGTGGCCGATGATCCGCGCCTGGAACCGGTCGGCGGCGGCCATAATCGGGCCGGGACTGATTCCCAGGACACCATAATTCTGGTCAACGCTGACGTGCAGGCCGAAAATGGCGTCCACTTGCGGATTGCGCAGGGCGCCGTCCCGGATCATGCTCCCGGCGCCGCCGTAGCCTTCTTCGCCGGGTTGGAAGAGAAATTTGACCGTACCGGGAATCCGCGCTTGCAGGTATTTGAGAATCATGGCGGCGCCGAGGACCATGGCGACATGCCCGTCGTGGCCGCAGGCGTGCATCACGCCCGCGTTGAGCGACTTGTAGGGGATGATGGGGTTGACTTCCTCGATCGGCAGGGCGTCGATGTCCGCCCGTAAGGCGACTGTGTTGTTTCCTTTTTGTCCGCCTTTCAGAAGTCCGACAACGCCGGTTTTGGCCACCGGCGAGCGGATGGCATTCAGGCCGATGCGCTTCAACTGTTCGGTAATCTTGCGGCAGGTCCGGTGCTCCTGGAACCCGATTTCAGGATGCTGGTGCAAGTCCCGCCGAATGGCGATCAGCGTGGAACTGATGGATTCCGCTATTTTTTTAATCTCCCGGGCAATGGCCATGGTCGGTGTTGTTTTCATGTTGAAATCATAGCGGCTGCATGCGCCTTGCCCAAGCATTATTTTCGGATTCTGTTTCTTTACGTTTCTTTTCTACTCCAAAATCAATAATGTGCTGTGTGGAACAATTCCCAACTCTGAGATAAATAACTTTAGGAGGGTGGCCGCGCAGAAGCGCCCGATGAAAGAAGACCGAATCTTTTGAGATAATGACAAAGTCGTGATCCGCCGCGAATACACGGCTTCCCGCTTCGTTTGCCAGGTTTAATGGTTATGATGTTCGAGTAATTCATATTGTTACTACCTGAATATTGCGCGAAAATCGCGCAATATTCACTTTTCGTCAATGCTGACAAGGCATTGGCGAAAAGACGTCGCGTTGGGCGGATAACCCAATGGGTTATCCGCTCAACGCAAGTGG
>Ga0180014_1000185_pt1 | contig 18282 bp, 17 predicted proteins | sample KR13_S1_MetaG_FD_116507 | JGI IMG/M metagenome (GOLD analysis project Ga0180014, IMG submission 116507) | Groundwater microbial communities from the Olkiluoto Island deep subsurface site, Finland - KR13_S1_MetaG | ecosystem: Environmental > Aquatic > Deep subsurface > Groundwater | place... | reverse complement strand
TTATTTTCGCGGCAAAAACATTTATGAATTGGGAGAAATGGAGATCGCCGACCTGCTCGATTTTTTCAAAGCAGTGCGCCTCTCCCTAAGCGAAAGCGGGGTCGGCCGGCCGCTGCTGCCGCACATCATCCAGCGTTTGCAATCCTTTGTCACCTTGAACCTGGGTTACATTTCACTGAACCGCAGGATCAACACCATTTCCGGTGGAGAACTGCAGCGCGCCCGCCTGGTTTCCCAGCTGGGTTTCAGTTTGAGCGGCATCATTTACATTCTGGATGAGCCCTCCATCGGCATGCACTTTTCCGAACAGCTCAACCTGCTCGGTATCCTGCGTCAACTGCGCGAAAAAGGCAACACCCTGATCGTGGTCGAACATGATGAGGAGACCATCCTCGCCGCCGATACCATCGTGGATATCGGCCCCGGGGCCGGTGAGTGGGGCGGTGAGATCATGTATGCCGGCCCCCTGGGCGGTTTTGCTGCCGCTGAAAACTCCCTGACCTCAGCCTATGTGTACGGCCGCCGTCGCATCGCGCCGTCCCAAATACGTAGAACCGCGGCCGCCGCTTTCCTCAACATCGCCGGAATTACCCTGAACAACCTGAAAAACGTTCACTTGAAAATTCCCTTGAACCGCCTGACCGTGGTCAGCGGAGTTTCCGGGTCAGGGAAAAGCTCCCTGATCATCGATGCCCTGGTGCCGATCCTGCGCCGGGAATTGGCAGGCCTGCCCCTGGCCGATTCCAGGCTGGCCTGCGGAGCGTTAGCCGACCTAAACGGCATCAAGCGGGTGCTGATGGTCAACCAGTCGGCCATCGGCAAGAATTCGCGCTCCTGCCCGGCCACATATATCGGCGTCATGGCCATGGTGCGTGACCTTTTCGCCGCCCTGCCCGAAGCCAGGGTCAGGGGTTATGCCTCGGGACGCTTCAGCTACAACGTGCGCGGCGGCCGCTGCGAGGCCTGCCAGGGTATGGGGGTGCAAAAACTGCAGATGAGCTTCCTGCCGCTGCTGGAGATCACCTGCCCGGTCTGCGAAGGACGGCGCTACAATTCCGAAACGTCCCAGGTCAAGTTCAAGGGCAGCTCCATCGCCGATGTGCTCGACCTGACGGCCAGCGCAGCGTTCGAACTTTTCGCCAATATCCCGCCGCTGGCCCGCAAGATTCGCATCCTGCTCGATGTCGGACTGGGCTACCTGCGCTTGGGCCAGAGTTCGCAAACCCTTTCCGGCGGCGAATCGCAGCGCATCAAGCTGACCAAGGAACTGGCCCGCCTGTCGGGTTCTCCCACTGTTTATGTGCTGGACGAACCCACGGTCGGGCTGCATTTTGATGACGTGCGCAAGCTGATCGATGTGTTCCAGGCCCTGATCGGGCGCGGCCACACCGTGGTGGTCATCGAGCACAACCAGGAAATGATCAGGGTGGCCGATCACCTGGTCGACCTGGGGCCGGGGGGCGGCAAGAACGGCGGCAAGATCGTTTACCAGGGGGATGTCCAGGGCATTGTCAAGTGCAAGGGGTCAATTACGGGGAAGTATCTGAAGAAAAAGCTAATGAAGCCTGAGCTGTCGTGATGAGTAATGAGTGATAAGTGATGAGAAACTGCATTGGAACGAAATATCCGCAAGATTCTTTTCTTTCTCATAACTCATCACTAAAGATCGCTGAGTTCGTTCACTCATCACTCAGCCGAGTCTTCACCTTACCCTGATTTTGTGCTAACATGTTACTTGAATTTCACGCGTGACAACGCATTGCGGAGCGAAATTATATGTCATTGACCGAACTCATAGGCAACACCCGCGTCAAGGCGACGCTGACCAGCTACCTGCGCAACGAACGCGTCCCCTCCAGCTTAATCTTCACGGGCTCCGACCCTTACCACCAGCTGCTTTTCGCCCTGAATTTCGCCAAAGCCGTCCTCTGCTTGAACAAAATTAACGACGCCTGCGACCGCTGCCGCTACTGCCTGGCCATTGACCGCGGCTTGTTCCCCGACGTCCAGGTCCTGGAACCGGACGGGCAGTTCTACCGGAAGAACCAGTTGGACGAGCTGATTGCCGGCGCCTGCCAGCGGCCGCTGCGGGCCGAAAAGAGATTTTTCATCATGAAGGATGCCCAGCGCCTGAATGAAAATTCGGCCAACTCTTTTTTGAAGACACTCGAGGAACCTTTGCCCACGAACGTGTTCATCCTGCTCACCGCCAACCTCGCCCAGATCCTGCCCACCATTCAGTCGCGCTGCCAGATCCTGAAATTCCTTCCCCTTTCCAACCAAGAAGTCAAACTGGAATTGCAAAGTCGGGGAGTGGACCCGGAAAAAGCGCGCCTGCTGGCTTTTTTCAACGCCGACGACATGGAGGACGTGGCCGCCGTGGACTGGCAGGAGTTGGAAGAAAAGCGTCAGGCCATGCTATCTATCCTTGATTGCCTGATCCGCCAGAGCCAGGTCGAAGACATCTTGCTCGACCTCTACGACCGCAGCCGCAGCCGCGAAAGCTTCATCGCCTATTTTCGTGAGATGGTCAATTTGATTTCCGTGCTGTTACGGGATATAATGGTGCTGATGGTGGATGCCGAAAACGGCACGCTCATCAATTCGGATTACAAGGAAAAGTTAATGGAACTGGCCGCTTTGACGAATATTGAAAAAATATTCTTTCTGATCCGTAAGATGGAATACTTGCTGCGCGATATCCAACGCAACCTGAACGCCCGGGTGCTTATCCTGGAATTCATCAACAGTTATACCCCTACGGCGGTGTTTCCCCCGCAGGGGGCGCGCCATGGATAAGGTGATCCTGGTCAAGATCGAAAGCCACAAGGACCTGCTGCACTTCCGCACCAGCGAAGCCGATATCAAGCCCGAAGATTGTGTCATCATCCAGTCCATCACCGGCGAGGAGCTGGGCAAAGTGGTCAAGCATTTCGGTGAAACCTTCAACTGCACCAAGGGCATCCCTGCCATTCCCGAAATCCTGCGCAAAGCCGACAACCGGGATATCGAGAATTTTTCCAAGAAGGAACGCGAGGAACGGCGCGCCCATGAATATTGCCAGAACCGCATCAAGGATCGGGAGATCCCCATCAAGCTCGTGCGTGTGACCTTCTTTACAACTGAGAAAAAGGCCATTTTCTATTTCACCTCGGAAGGGCGCATCGATTTCCGCGACCTGGTCAAGGACCTGGCCAGGAAGTTCCGCATGCGCATCGAAATGCGCCAGATCGGCATCCGCGACGAAGCCAAGATGATCGGCGGAGTCGGCATATGCGGCCGCCAACTCTGCTGCAAGACCTTCCTGAACAACCTGGAGCCCATCACCCTGCAGATGGCCAAAAAACAAAACCTGAACTTGAATCCCGTCAAGATATCGGGAATGTGCGGCCGCCTGATGTGCTGCCTTTCCTACGAAGAGGACGAAGGCGGCAGGATCGTCATCGAGGACCAGGATGAGCGGGTCGGCTATGACGAGGAAGAGGACCTGGCTGAAGACAAAAAATGAAAGCCCGCGCCCTCACGCTCATGCTGCTGTTCATCTCTCCGCTCCTTTTTTCCCAATACAAGCCCTGGCTCAACTTCTATAATTTCAACTATGGTGCCAAGGCCCGGGCCATGGGCAACGCTTTTGTGGCCGTGGCCGACGACCTGACCGCGGCTTTCTGGAACCCGGCCGGCTTGGCCGCCAAGCGCAGCCCCGAATTCTACCTCAGCTACAAATCCCTTTCCCAGAAACATGATTACGACCTGCAGGACCGCATCCTGCTTAAAGAAACCAAGCTTTACAATTACAATTTCAGCAGCCAGCTCAACCAGATCGATTTTTTTTCCGTGTCGGCCCCTGCCATTATTTGGAAGCGGAATTGGACTTTCGCCCTGAGCTATTACCGCTATATCCCCTATGGTTTGAAGGGATCGGCCCGGGAAGTGATCACCTACCTGCATGACCGCTTGCATCCCCAGAAAAACGTCGTAGCCTTCACCGGCAGCGAAGGCATCGATGTGCTGGCCTTTTCGGTGTCAGCGGCCCTGACCGACCATTTCGCCCTGGGCGCCACCCTGCAGCAATTTTTCGATTCGGGCAGCCAGCACCTGAGCACGGAGATCTCCAACCGGGAATACCACAGCCAATTCAGCGAAAAGCTGCAGGGACGCAACTTTATTACCGGTTTGCTCTTCTCCCCCTTTGATTTCCTGTGCCTGGGCTTCACCTGGCACAGCGGTCTGCAAAACAACTTCGATTCCACGTTGCTGACCTGGGAGGTCAACAGCAAAGGCGAAAAGATCAACCAGCTCGAAGAAAGCTGCCGGGCCCGGGTGGTGATCCCGGAACAATATGCCCTGGGCGTCCTGCTGAGACCGGCCGCCTGGCTGGACCTCAGCGCCGAGTATTCTCGCCTGGACTGGGAAAAAGGAACCATCGAAAATTATTATGACTTCGGCGTGGTTTTGCCTTATCCGCAAAAAAACAACTGGGATCAAAAACAGAAAAACATAAGCAACCTGCGTTTCGGGGCCGAGGTCCGCCTGCCGTTGTATCATTGGCAGCTGCTCCTGCGCGGCGGTTGGTCGGCTGATCGCCAGCTCTTTGCCGACGTTGATGACCAGGCCGTCGTGGTCAAGGGCTATGCTGCCGGCCTGGGCTGCGAATTTTTCCGGAACCTGCTGCTGGAGATCGCCTACCAGAGGCAACAAGCCGATTGGCCTGAAAAAGGTTTTTTCATCAAGGGGCCGGATGTGGCCACCCATTTCCGCGCCAGCGTGTTCAACCTCTCCCTGACCTACCGTTTCGGGCATATATTCAAAGATTAACTTCATGGCTGCCGGTATCTTCCAGGCGGCGCGACTGCTGGCAGGCGCCGGCCATGTCACCGTGTTCAGCGGTGCCGGCATTTCGGTCGAAAGCGGCATTCCGCCTTTTCGAGGGGCCGGCGGCCTGTGGAGCATGGTGGATCCCGGTTTTATGGAGATCGACTATTTTCGCCGCCAGCCGGAACAATCCTGGTTGAGGATCAAGGAGATTTTTTACGATTATTTCGGCCGGGCCCTGCCCAACGATGCCCATTTCGGCGTGGCCGCCATGGAAAAAGCCGGGCTGGTCAAGGCGATCATCACCCAGAATATCGACAACCTGCACCAGCGCGCCGGCAGCCGTGAGGTTATCGAGTTCCACGGCAATTCACAATGGCTGGTCTGCCTGGACTGCCTCGAGCGCGAGGCGGTGAGCCTCGGGCGGCTGGCTGTCCTGCCGCCGCGCTGCCCCTCCTGTGGGGGCCTGCTTAAGCCCGATTTTATTTTTTTCGGCGAGGGCATTCCGGAAAAGGCGCTGCAGCGTTCCTACCAGGAGGTTTCCCGGGCCGACGTTTTCCTGGTCATCGGCTCAAGCGGCGAGGTCATGCCGGCTTGCCAGATCCCGCCCCTGGCCAAGGCCCGCGGCGCCAAAATGATCGAGATCAACACCGTGGAGTCACATTTCACGCCTATCAGTGACATTTTCCTGAAGGGACCGGCGACGGAGACGGTTGGGGCTTTAGTCAAGGAACTTGGTATACGGTAGACGGTATACGGTTGACGGAAGAAAAAGATTCAAATCCAAAGCTGCAAATCAGTGATAGTGATAGTGGTAGCGGAAATACATATTGATCGAATTTATATTTCGGATTTTTTGTTTTCCTAACACTAACACTAACACTAACACTAACACAGTTAGCTATAGTTCTTGCAATATCGCTCCCAATCGATATATAATCTCCCTATGCTAAAAAAGCTTCACAAACTCAACCTGGCCATTATCCTGTCGGCAGTAGCCGCCATTCTGGCTTACTTCTTTTTTCAGCCTGGCACTTTCCAGTTCTTCCTGTTGCTGACCATAATTCTCGCCTTTGTCCGCCTGCTGGGCATCATCCGCCGCCGCCTGCTCTGGAAGATCCGCAACCGGCTGATCATCTCTTCGCTGTTTTTCATCGTCACCCCCATCGTACTGATCACGGTCTTTTTCTACCTGATCATCAACCTCATCATCACCCAGTACAACACGGCCATCTTCGAAAACCTGATGGTCAACGAGATCCGCTCCTTTGAAGAAAGCAGCGGCTATTACCTCGGCCTAGCCGACGATGTAAGGATCAAGCTCGAGGTGCAGCGTTTCAAAAACCGCAAGCCGCGTTTCCTGAACCTGGCTTTTTTCAAGGAGACGGACGGGCGCTACCAGGCGTTTTTTACCTATCCCGGGGACTTGCCCCTCGAGACATTCGATGCCAACGGCCCGCTGGCCAAGTTCCAAGCCGGCTATTTCAAGGTTGGCGGCGTTCTCTATCACGGCGTACATCAGCAGCGCGGCGGCTACGCGGCGCTGATTTTCGAGACCCTGAACCAGGAGTTTTTCGACGCCATGCCGCCCATCGGCGACTTCAAGGTGCTGTTCATGGGTGCAGGCGGCAATACGCTCTCCGCCTCCTCGCAGGAGATGTCGGAGCGCCTCAACGACAAGGATTTCGTCGGTTTCGAAAAATACCATTTCCCTTTTCCCTTCACCTTCCGCTTCTGGGATTTCGATGATCTGAAGAACGGGCAGCCCACCCTCAAGTTCAACATGTTCCTGCTGATCAACGACTATTCGAAGATCATGCAGAAACTGAAAACCTCTGACCGCGCCGCCATGCTGCAGGACCAGGCAAAGGTACTGGAAAAGGAGATCAGCCGCGGCGGCGACCAGGCTGCGCTCATGAGCAAAAGCCAGCAGTTGGACGAATTGAAAAAAGAACTTCAGGTGCTGCAAAAACGCGACAGCCAGAGCTCGGTCTTTCCCATCTCGGTGCTGGTGCGTTTCATGCTCGGCCTGTTCGGCTTTTTCATTGTTATCTCCTTTTTCATCGGCTTGCGCATGGTGCGCGTCATCACCCGCGCCGTCAACGAGCTGACCAAGGGCACCGAAAAGATCCGCCGCGGTGATTTTTCCTACCGCATCCGCATCAAGTCGCAAGAGCAGATGCATTTCCTGGCCGAATCGTTCAATGACATGGCCTCCGGCATCGGCCGCCTGCTGAGCGAGGAAAAGGAAAAGCAGCGCTTGCAAGAGGAGCTGCGCATCGCCCGCGGTATCCAGCTGAAGCTGCTGCCCGCCGACCATTTCGCATGCCCGGAGTTTAACATCGCCGCGGTCAACATCCCGGCCACGGAGATCGCCGGCGATTATTTCGATTACTTTCACCGCCCCGGTAAATTCCTTTCGGTCCTGGTGGCCGACGTCTCGGGCAAGGGTGCCCAGGCTGCATTCTACATGGCCGAGCTGAAGGGCATCATGAACTGCCTGCAGAAGACCGGCCAGGAGCCGGCGGCCATCCTCAGCGAATGCAACGTCATCCTGCAGAGTTCTTTTGAGAAGGTCACCTTCATCACCATCAACCTGGTCCGTTTTGACCTGCAGAACAAGAACCTGATCTTTTCCCGGTCCGGCCACACGCCGGCCCTGTTTTACCAGAGCGACAAGCAGGCCTGCCTGGAGCTGTCGCCGCACGGCATGGCCCTGGGGCTGAACAATTTCAGCCAGGAGGGCATCGAAGAGCTGCGTCTGCCATATCAAAGAGGCGATATCCTGTTCTTCTTTTCCGACGGTCTTTCCGAGATCATGAACCAGGAAGAGCAAATACTGGGCGTCGCCGAGTTGAAAAACATGCTGGTCGGCTACGCCGCCCTTTCGGCGCTGGAGATCAAGGAGAAGATCCTGGCCCGGGCCATCGCTTTCGCCGCCGGCCAGGCCAACGCCGACGACCTGACCTTCGTGGTGATGAAGGTTCGTTGATGGAAGAACTGGAAAAAAAACTGGGCTATCGTTTTAAGGATCGTGATCTGCTGCGCTCCGCTCTGACCCACAAATCGTTCAACGAAGGCGGCAAGAACCACGGCCTCGACAACGAGCGGCTGGAGTTCCTGGGCGATTCGGTTATCGGCCTGGTCATCACCGACTACCTGTACCGGCGCTGCCGGGACAACCGCGAGGGCGATCTGGCCAAGCTGCGCGCCCACCTGGTTTCGAGCAACCTGCTGTTCAAAGTGGCCAAGACCATCGGTTTGGGCGGCCACATCCTGCTCGGTCGCGGCGAGGAAAAGAACCAGGGCCGGCGCAATAGCAAGATCGTCTCCTCGTGCTTCGAAGGCCTGATCGGCGCCCTTTACCTGGATTCCGACTTCGCTACCGCAACCGCGGTCATTGTCGAACGCTTCCGTGAATTCCTGGAGCAGCTGCTCAACAGCGAAATGCGCATCAACGACTACAAATCGGAGCTGCAGGAACTGATCCAGAAACACAAGAACATCCTGCCCGTTTACAAGGTGACGGCCGAGATCGGCAAGCCGCCCGACATGACGTTCCGTGTGGCCGTGTACCTGGAAAACAGCGAGATCGGCAGCGGTAGCGGCCGCAACCGCCGCGAAGCCGAGCAGGAAGCGGCATTGATCGCCCTGAAGAACATCGGCAATTTCATGAATTTCGAAAAGCTGTCGGAAACGTTCTTCGCCGAAAAGCCCAAAGGCTCGTAGGAGCTCAGTGATTAGTAATTAGTGATGAGTGATTAGTTAAGAAATTAAACGGAATTTACTGACTCTTTCTCTTTCCAGTCACTAATCATTTATTAAAGTCTTGCGAAATTTTTCCATTTTATTTAAAATAGAATAAATTTCGCAATATGGAGGTACTGAATGGCAACGAAGAAAGTAGTAAAAAAAGTGAAAAAAGCCGTGAAGCCGGTCTTGAAAAAGAAAGTGAACCCCGTGCTCAAGAAAAAAGCCAAACCTGTGGCCAAGAAAATCGAACGCTACGCCTGCGGGGTCTGCGGCCTAGTGGTGGCGGTGGACCAGGCCTGCGGCTGCGCTCATGTCCACAGGCTGATTTGCTGCGCTAAGGTTATGAAGAAGAAATAAAACGAATTAGTCGTGATGCGTTATGCGTAATGCGTGATGAGCATGAAAATTAACAGATCTAATCGTGATGCGTTATGAGAAACAGCATGCTTCGATATACTCAGAAAAATTCTTTTCTTTCACATCACGTATTACGAAGTTCTGGCAGTTCGTTCACGCATCACGTAATATGAATAATTTCATCTATGGAGGCACCAACAATGACTTATACTCACGCTGAACTAAAGAAAAAAACCGTAGCCGAACTGCGCGAGATCGCCAAAGGGATCGAGCATGAAGCGGTGCAGGGGTACTCGCAGTTGAACAAGGAGCACCTCCTGGTCGCGCTATGTAAAGCATTGAACATCGATATGCACGAGCACCGCCAGGTGGTGGGACTGAACAAGGCCCAAGTCAAGACCAACATCCGCCACATCAAGGAAAAGCTCGCCGCGGCCATCGCCGCCCACGATCGCAAGCAGATCAAGTTCTGCCACCGCCAGATCCACAAACAAAAAAGGCAGATACACAAAGCCATGGTTTAGAAGCGCGAACGATTGTAATTAGTAATGAGTAATGAGTGATAAGTGATGAGTGATGAGTGATGAGAAACCGCTTTAAAACGAAATATCAACAAGATTCTTTTTCTTTCTCATTACTCATCACTAAAGATCGTTGATTTCGTTCACTCATCACTATAGTTCGTAAGGTCTTCTTTCTCATCACTCATCACTGAAGATCGCTGAGTTCGTTCACTCATCACTGATCTGCGAACTTTTGACTAGGTTTCTGCGTTTATAGATCTTAAGGAGGTTGCCCATGAAACAGAAAGTGAAATATGTCTTTTTTATCATACTGCTGATGGTTTCTTTCCTGGCCGCCGAGGAATACCAACAGAAGAGCGCCCGCAGCTTCACTTTGACCGCCTCCGGCAGCGTGGATCTGGCCAACATCAACGGCGAGATCGAAATCACCACCACCTCCGGCCGGACCGTGAACATCAAGGTCGTGAAAAAGTCCGACTACAAGGGCGAGATCGAGAACGTGGAAATCATCTTTGAGGCCGACAAAGACACCCTGAAGGTCAATACCAAGTACAACAAGAAAAATACCAAGGCCAAGGTCGATTTCACCGTCTCCATCCCGGAAAAGCTCGCCCAGGCCGGGTTCAAATCGGTCAACGGCGAGATCGACTGTTCTGGTCAATTCGCGGACCTGACGCTGAAGACCGTCAACGGCAAGATCGATTTCCAGGGTGAATTCCAGACCGGGACTTTCAAAACGGTCAACGGCACCATCGAGATTGTCCAGGAGCCGCTGCTCAGCGGCGACCTGCGCGTCTCCACGGTCAACGGCACCATCGACATCGAACTCAACCGCAAGTCGGCTTTCGAGGTAGAAGGTCAGACGGTCAACGGCAGCATCGACAACGATTTCGGCCTGCAGGTCAGCCGCCACTTTATCGGCAGCTCTTTCAGCGGCAAGGTCAACGGCGGCGGCCACAAAGTCAAGCTGGAAACGGTCAACGGCAGGATCAAGCTCTCTAAGATCTAGTCGAAGTATTCGTGATGAGTAATAAGTGATAAGTGATGAGCAGCGGCCAAGGATCGATCGAATGTAGTAACTCGCCACTTATCATGAAATTTCGATAACTTCAATTCATTGTTCACGTTAGATCGTTTATTATTCTTTCTCATTACTCATCACTCATCACGTAGTTTCTGCTTGCTTTTGAAAAATTAATTTCCTTTTGCTATAATCGCCCCAGAGGTGACCATGAGCATAACGGTCAAAGAAGTGCTGAACAAAAAAGACCTGAAAGCATTCGTCAAGCTGCCTTTTGCCATGTACAAGGACGACCCCATGTGGGTGCCGCAACTCATCCGCGACGACATGGAGGTCTTCAACCGCGCCAAGAATCCGGCTTTCGACAATGCCGACGCCCGGCAGTTCCTGGCATACAAGGACGGTAAGGCGGTCGGGCGCATCGCCGCCATCTTGAGCAGTGTTGCCAACCAGAAATACAACACCAGGAACCTGCGCTTCGGCTGGTTCGATGCTCCCAACGATCCCGCAGTGGCCGCCGCCCTGTTCAGGACCGTCGAGGCTTGGGCCAAAGAGTTGGGCATGGAGACGCTCACCGGCCCGCACGGCTTCTGCGACCTCGACCCCCAGGGCATGCTGGTCGAGGGTTTCGACCAACTTCCCACCATCGCCGGCTACTACAATTTTCCCTACTACCAGAAGCTGGTCGAAGATCTTGGCTTCCAGAAGGAGGTCGATTATGTCGAATTCCGCACCCATGTGCCGGAAATGTCGGCTTTTCCCGAAAAGCTGCTGCGCCTGGCCGAGCGCATCAAGGAGCGCGGCGGCCTGCGTGTGCTGAAGTTCGCCGCCAAAAAAGAGCTCCTGGGCCGCGCCGAGGAGCTGTTCCACCTGCTGGACGAGACCTTCGAGGAAATTTACGGCGCCGTGCCCCTGACCGAAAGGCAGATCCATTATTTCATCAAAAAATATTTTTCCTTCGTGGACAAGGACCTGATCCAGGCCGTGGTCAACGAGAAGGACGAGATGGTCGGCTTCATGATCGCCATGCCCAACTTTTCGCGCGCCTTCCAGAAAGCCAGGGGCCGCCTGCTGCCCCTGGGCTGGTGGCACCTGCTGCGGGCCATAAAGAAGAACGACGTCCTGGATTTCTACCTGGCCGGCATCAAGAAAAACTACCGCGGCCAGGGGGTGGACCTGCTGATGGTGGTGGAAATGGCCCACAAGGCCATAGCCAAGGGCTTCCGCTACACCGAGAGCAACCAGGAGCTGGAGACCAACACCAAGATCCAGGCGCAGTGGAAATATTTCAATCCGGTCCAGCACAAAAGGAAAAGGATATTTAAAAAAGTGCTTAAATAAGGGAAGAGAGAGGGAAGAATTAGGGAAGAAAAAGGGAAGAGAGAGTAAGAAAGAAGAAGTTAATTGAAATTTTATCTTATTCTTACTTTGTCTTCCCTCATTTTTCCTTCTGCATTTCCCTCCTTCTTCCCTAAGGAAAGGTTTCTATGAATTGGAGAGATTTGCAAGTTTGGAAAAAGTCACATTTATTGACCAAGCAAATTTATCAAATTACAAGGGGTTTTCCGAAAGAAGAAAGGTATGGATTGACCTCACAGATTCAAAGAGCTGCCTATTCTGTTCCACTCAATATCGTTGAAGGGCATAGCAGGAAAACTGCAAGGGAGTTTTTGCAGTATTTAAATATTGCACGTGGTTCCTTAGAAGAGTTACGGTATTTATTGATGCTTGGATGTGAAATAGATTACATTTCGATTCCTGACAGGGAGAATTTGGAGAGTGCGGCCGCTGAGGTCTGTATCATGCTCGATGCCTTGATCAAATCCTTGCAAAGAGGGAAAGCAAATCGAAGGAAAGTAGAGATATCGAAAAGTTAATGTATTCGCTTTTTCCTACTACTTCTTCCCTCATTCTTCCCTCCGGCTTTCCCTTTCTCTTCCCTTAATTTATAATATTCAAATGAGGACTTTTCACTACATCATATCCGGAAGGGTGCAGGGCGTATGCTTCCGTCACTACACGATAAAAGAGGCTGAAAAATGGGGCATTTCCGGCACTGTCCGGAACCTGTCCAGCGGCGATGTCGAGGTTTTTGCCCAGGGAGACGATCCGGCTATTGCCCAATTTGAGTCATTTATACACATCGGCCCCAGGTCGGCTAATGTAGAAAAAGTGGAACGGGAAGTTCTGGATATCCAGGAAATTTTCAGGGGATTCGACATAAGTTGGTAGAGCTTGGCAGTGGATTTCTCCCTTTTTCAGCATGATTTTTGTAAAAGGTGTGTAAAATGACGAAAATTGGCTATTGCATTGACAATCCCGGTTGGGTATGTTATTGAAATAAGTGTTTTTTGGAGGTTGCAAAGGGACTATACTCATTTTGAACACCATCTTACCTCCAACCGCTTTTTCGCCTGCCTCGCTGGAAGCCCGCAAGGGTCAGCGGCGGCAGCTTAGTTTGAAGAAAGTAATTAGTTAAGAAAATAAAATGCTACGAAGAAAGTGATTAGTGATTAGTGATGAGTGATTAGAAAAGAATAAACCGATCAATAATGATACAAGGCCACCGAGATCTGAATGTTTGGAAAAGAAGTATGGAACTGGTTGAGGATCTCTATCAATGTACTAAGGACTTTCCGAAAGAGGAAATTTATTCCCTGACTTCCCAAATTCGCCGTTCTGTCGTTTCGATACCCAGTAATATTGCTGAAGGAGCTGCCCGAAATTCAAAAAAGGAATTTATCCAGTTTCTCCACATTGCCCTCGGGTCCACCTCAGAACTTGAAACTCAATTGATCATCTCGGGTCGACTGGGATATCTGAAAGAAACTTCTGGGCATCTGAACAAATTGGATGAAATCAAAAAAATGCTGCTGGGCCTCTTGTCATTTGTCAAAAAGAACAAATAAAAAATTGTCATATGCATTTTCTCTTCACTCAGCACTCTTTCTCATCACTAATCACTCATCACGCATCACTTATAACCGATCGAGGACTTATGTATTTTCTCATCACTCATCACTCATCACTTATCACTTATAATGGAGTGCACTAATGTCCAAACTAATCTCGACCTCCCCCAACGGTACCGAATACTCGCTGCCGCAACCCTCAGACTACGACCGCGAGTTTCAGCGTGTGAAAGCGCTGGTCGACGAATCTCGTGCCAAAGGCATGGAAATCGTAATAGTCCTGGGCGTGGGTTTCGTCGGCGCCGTCATGGCCGCCATTGTTGCCGATGTAACGGACAAGAAGGGCAAACCGACGAAATTCGTCATCGGCGTGCAGCGTCCCTCTACGCGCAGCTTCTGGAAGATCCCCACCTTGAACCGGGGCATCTCGCCGGTCAAGGCCGAGGACCCCGAGGTCGACCCGCTGATCCGCCGCACCGTGCTGGAGAAGAAGACTCTGCTGGCCACCTACAACGACGAGGTCCTCACCCTGGCCGACGTGGTGGTGGTCGACGTCCAGCTCGATTTCCAGAAAAGCGAGCTGGGCAACTGCCGCACGGGTGAGGTAGAGATGGCCGCCCTGGAAGAGTCGTTCGAGACCATCGCCAGACGCGTGCCGGCTGAGTGCCTGGTGCTGATCGAAACCACGGTGGCGCCCGGCACGACCGAACAAATAGCCCTGCCCGTCATGCGCAAGATCTTCCGCCAGCGCGGCATCCAATCCGACCCGCTGCTGGCCCACTCCTACGAGCGCGTCATGCCCGGCCGTCAGTACGTGGCCTCGATCCGCGACTTCTGGCGCGTCTGCAGCGGCGTCAGCCCCGAGGCCCGCGCCCGCGTGGAAAAGTTCCTCAACGAAGTCATTCATACCGACGAATTTCCCCTGACCGTGCTCGACCGCCCCATCGAGTCTGAGACGGCCAAGATCGTGGAAAACTCCTACCGCGCCACCATCCTGGCCTTCCTGGACGAATGGTCGCTCTTTGCCGAGCGCAACGGCGTGGACATCGGCAAGGTCATCAAGGCCATCAAGGTGCGGCCGACCCACAGCAACATGATCTTCCCCGGCCCGGGCATCGGAGGTTACTGCCTGCCCAAGGACGGCGGCCTGGGCGTCTGGGCCTATAAACATGTTTTCGGCTTCGAGGACGACATTTTCAAGATCACGCCCCGGGCCATCGACATCAACGATACCCGCGCCTTGCACGCCGCCCAATTGGTGCGCGACGCCCTGCGCAACATGAGCATCCCCGTGGCCGGCGCCGAAGTCCTGGTCTGCGGCGCTTCCTATCGCGAGGACGTCGGGGACACCCGCTATTCCGGCTCAGAAGTATTGGTGCGCCGCCTTTCTGAAATAGGAGCCGAGATCCGCGTCCACGACCCCTATGTCGAGCGTTGGTGGGAGTTCGAAAAACAGGACGAGTATCCTGTGCAAGGCAAGGAGAAATTCTTCCGCAACCAAAAGAAACTCAAATCTCTGCAGGTGCAGAAGGACCTGGCCAAGGCTCTTCCCGGCTGCGACGCCCTGGTGCTCGCCGTCCGCCACGAAGAATATCTCGATTTAGTGCCCGCTGATATCGTCAAGCTCGCGGGAAAGCCTATTGCTGTTATTGATTGCTTCCTGATCTTAAGCGACGAAAAGATCAAGGAATACCTTGCCCTTGGCTGCGAGGTCAAAGGGCTGGGTAGGGGACATATAAAGAGATTGAAAGAGGAGTTGAAGAATAAATAGCTCGATGTTCAACGTTAAAGAAAAGACAAAACCAATTGTAGGTACGTTTGGCATACGCATAGCAGTTCGATTCTTAAACTAATTTCTTGCATAAAATGTGGAAATGAACTATAATAAATCATAATTTGAAGAATGCACAATCCTGAAATAACCAAATTCATCCACGAACACAGCCAGTATTTCTGGTATACCCCGGAGACTGAAAAGGAAAACATCAGCCCGGAATTGCTGCTGGAAACCATATTGAATGATGGCGACATGGATGCCGTTCGCGAACTTTTCAAGGTCATGGGCATAAAAAACGCGGCCAGCGTGTTTTTCAGTGCTGCCGGCAGAAAAAAAATGAATTACTATCCCGAAATTTATCATTTCTTTTCACTGCTTTTCAAACGCCATGCATAAGGAAATCCTCAACACCGATCAGCTTGAGCTACTGGCGCTGGTGAGGAATTTTAAGCCCGAATTTTTCCTGGTGGGCGGCACGGCCATAGCCCTTCATATCGGTCACCGCCGTTCCAATGATTTCGATCTTTTTAAAAACGGCGAATTGCGCCACAAAAAAATACTCGATACCGTAAAAACACACGGATTTCCGGTTCAGGTCACCCGCCGGGTAAGCGAACAGTTGAACCTGACAATTAGTGGAGTGAAATTCACGTTTTTCGATTATCCTTTTCCCATAAAACCTGTTTGCGTGTTTGAAAACGTGATCGAACTTCCCGATATTTTGACTTTGGCGGCGATGAAGGCCTATGCTTTGAGCCGGCGTTCCAAGTGGAAGGATTACGTCGATCTGTATTTTATCATCAGGCACCATCATTCAATCGCAGAGATTTCCGCCAAAGCCGGCGCTATTTTCGGCGAACTTTTCTCGGAAAAAATGTTCCGGGCCCAATTGAGCTTTTTCGAAGACATCGACTTTACCGAGCCTTTGGAATATTTGCCGCCCGCTGTTCCGGAAACTGTAATAAGGGAGTTCCTTGTCGAAAGGGCCACGGCGGTGATTTAGCCGGGATGAAAAGTAATTGAGAGAAAAAGTTAATGCGCAATTCAAAACTAATTGCTAAAAAAAAAGAAAGGGAGATCCTGAAGTTGAGCAGGCTGACGCCGGAGGAACGGCTGAAAGAACAGGTAAAACTTAATGTCCGCATCAAAGAACTATTCTTTGCCGGCTTGAGCAGCAAGGGATTTTCCCGGACTGAGATCATCCGCTTGTGGAAGACAAAATGAACAAAACCAATTTAGCGAAGATACTCAAGGCCTTTCACCTACTGAAGATCCCCTTTGCCTTGGCCGGCGGCCATGCTGTCGCGGCCTGGGGAGTTGTGCGCGCCACCCGGGATATCGACTTCCTGGCCGATGCCGCAGGCGAGCTGGCGGCCAAACTGGTCCTTGAGTTGAAAAAAGCCGGTTTTAGCCTCGTTTTCCGTAAGGGTGACGAAGCAGATCCTCTGCGGGGAGTGATCCATGTGGAAATGAAAGGTTCTGCTGACGATGAGCTTGTGGACATCGTCCTGGGCATCCGGAACATGCCTCAGGGTATTTTCGAGCGATCTCTTGCGCTTGATTTTCTAGGCCTTGAGATCCCCACCGTTGCTCCCGAAGACATGATTATTCTCAAGTGCCTGGCCGGCGGTCCAATCGACCTGGAGGATGCGCGATCAATCCTTTTCATAATGAAGAAGCGTCTGGACATGAAATACTTAGAGCGAGAGTTGAAGCGCTGCCGGATTTCGCTGCAAAAGCTGGAACAAGGAAGATGAGAAAATGAGTAAATGTGGCAATCGCAATAGAATAGAACTATTGCTGTTCTCTTTTTTCATTTACCCTTCTACCCATCTACCCTTTTACCCATTTACTTCTTTTCTCATCAACTCATCTACCCATTTACCCATCTACAAGGATAAATTTTTATGACAAAAACTGCTAAAAACTTCGCTCTCACCGGCGCTGCAGGCTATGTTGCTCCCCGCCATCTCCAGGCGATCCATGATACCGGTAACACTTTGGTCGCCGCTCTCGACCGTTCTGATTCGGTCGGCATTTTAGACCGTTTCTTTCCTAAAGCCAACTTTTTTACGGAGTTTGAGCGGTTCGACAGGCATATCGAGAAGTTGAGACGGCTGGGAGAGGGGAATCGCATCGACTATGTGTCGATTTGTGCTCCCAACTACCTTCATGACGCCCACATCCGCTTTGCCCTGCGTGTGGGAGCGGACGCGATTTGTGAAAAGCCGCTGGTGCTCAATCCCTGGAATATTGACGCATTACGGGAAATGGAGGAGGAGACGGGGCGCAGGGTGTGGACTGTTCTGCAATTGCGGCTCCATCCCGCCTTGAGAGAACTCAAGAAACAGGTTGAGCAAGCTCCTGACGGGAAAAAGCATGAAATCGACCTGACCTATATCACCTCCCGGGGGAGTTGGTATGCTGTCTCCTGGAAGGGAGATATCGAAAAATCCGGAGGGATCGCCACCAATATAGGCGTCCACTTTTTCGACATGTTGCTCTGGATATTCGGGCCATTAATCCGACTGGAGGTCCATCTGTCCACCCCGGAGAAGGCTGCCGGATTCATGGAATTGTCCAAAGCTCGGGTGCGTTGGTTTCTGTCGCTTGCTGCGGACGATCTCCCCGTCGGGTTCCTGGAGGCTAAGAAGTGCACCTATCGCAGCTTGACCGTAAATGGAAAGGAGACGGAATTCTCTGAAGGCTTCACAGACCTGCATACCGCTGTCTATCGGGAGACATTGGGCGGCCGGGGCTTCGGCCTTGAAGATTCCCGCCCATCGATCCAGGTCGTCCACGATATCCGCCATGCAGTGCCAGTTGGTCTGAAAGGGGAGTATCATCCAATGGCGAAGATCGTGAAAGGGTAGATGGGTAGAAGGGTAGACGAGTAGACGGGAAAACGAGTAGACGAGTAGACGAGAAAACGAGAAGACGGGGAGCCGCAAAGTTCGATCTATTGAATTTTTCTCTTCTCTCATTCACTCGTACACTCGTTCACCGTTCCACCCTTCCACTCATTTACTCTATTACCTTAAAATGATCGAACAAGTAAAAACCCACAAAGACCTAGACGTTTGGAAATTAGGTCTGGCATTTGTAAAAGATATCTATGTGGCTACC
>Ga0180014_1000184_pt1 | contig 18293 bp, 4 predicted proteins | sample KR13_S1_MetaG_FD_116507 | JGI IMG/M metagenome (GOLD analysis project Ga0180014, IMG submission 116507) | Groundwater microbial communities from the Olkiluoto Island deep subsurface site, Finland - KR13_S1_MetaG | ecosystem: Environmental > Aquatic > Deep subsurface > Groundwater | place... | reverse complement strand
GGCCGGGTGGCGGTGTATTACGAGGATAGTTCGCAGTTCACGCTGGCCAACATCCACGCCTACGGCGGGCAATACACGAATGGCACGAATGCGACCTATAATGGCGGCGCCGGCACGGTCTATTTGAAAAAACTAAATGAAGAGGCCCAACTGATCATTGATAACCGGGCCCTGCAGGCCGGCAAGCCCCTGATATTCCCGGTGATAAATCCTTCTACGGTTAGCGATATTTCCGAAAATGTCCTGACCAATATGAGCGCCGCGTACATGACCAATGCGCTGGTCGGCATGGAACTGATCGCCGATACAGCCAATATGGAAAAAACGTTTACCATTACCGGTAATGACGCGACAACGATCAGCACCGATCCCGGCGACGGCGATCTTTCCGGGTTTACCGCCATCGGCAGTACTTATGCCGGGAAAATGGTTTTTGGCGGCCACTTGATGATCCGCAACACCATTGCCGAGATCTCGCGGGATATCGATCTGAACAATCTGAGCCTGGTCGAAAATACCGTATTGCGCCATCCGGCCGCGACAACGACTTCGACTTCCTATTTGAATATCAAGGCCGCGGAAAAAGTTGTCATCGATTCGACCAGCAAGATCAGCGTTGGCGGGCGCGGTTATCTGGGTGCCTATCAGGGTGATAACAACGTGTATACAGGCCGCACATTGGGTAATGTTGCGGGCAGCGGTTATTATTGCGGCGGCAGTTATGGTGGGTATGGTGGTAAGTATACATATACAGTAAATGAATTGTATGGTTCGCTGTACGATCCGAACGATCTTGGTTCGGGAGGCGGATCAAACAATAATGTGGTGGGGGGCAATGGCGGCGGCGTGGTGCGCATCGAGGCCGCTGAGTTGGTTTTGGACGGCACGATCAGCGCCAATGGTGGATCATGTTCTAACAATTATGGTGCAGGCGGCTCGGGCGGGTCGGTCAAGGTAAAAGTAAAGACTTTGAGCGGCAGCGGCACGATCACGGCCGATGGCGGCAACAGCACTTATCGTGGAGCGGGAGGCGGCGGCCGGGTGGCTATATATTACGAGGATAGTTCGCAGTTCACGCTGGCGAATATCCACGCCTATGGCGGGCAATACACGGGCGGCACGAATGCGACCTACAATGGCGGCGCCGGGACGATGTATTTGAAGCCGAGCAGTCAGACTTATGGTGACCTGATCGTTGACAATAACAATACGGCGACCTCGACGACGATCTACACGACAACGCTGCCGGCCATGGGCAGCGGCTTCAACACCACGATTGAGCAGTTTAAATTAAATAACACAAATGCCGCCTGGGTGCCCGGCGCCCTGATCGGCCTGGAACTCAACCCCTACCCGGCGGGGGAGGCCACCTACACCGTTGTGGCCAACGACGCCGTTTCGCTGAGCACCGCTGAAGCCGACGGCGACATGACCCTCTATTCCCAGAATGGCTATCCCTACATCGGCGAACACCATCTCTTCAACCTGACCGTCAAAGGCGGGGCCCGGGTGTTTACCTATGACCGCATCATGACCGCCGGCACGCTGACGGTCGAAACCGGCTCGGCTCTGAAAGCCGAAAACGTGGAAAGATAGGAGACGACCATGAAGAACATGAAAAAATCAAGATTGACCATCATCGCCCTGCTCTTGTTTGTTGGCGCTTCGACCGGCCTTGCTTTTGCCGCGGGCGAATTGCGGGTGAATTCAGCCGAAATCAACGGTTCCAAGATCATGATCGTCTTTTCCGAGCCCGTCAGCCCGGCGGCGCTCAATGACAATTCCCTGTATATTCTGGGCGACGACGGCCGCGTCAGCCGCGAAATTCACCTGATGGAAAACAACCGCCGGCTGATGATCCGCCTGCAGACCGTGCACCATTTCACGCTGTTCCGGCCGCTGCTGCTGGTCATGACCCCCGAAATCCGGGGCGTCTCGGGAAATCCCCTGCGCAAAGGGTTGGTCAAGGCCTTCAACCTGGTCGAGCTGGCTTACGGCCGCAAGAAGCCTTTCTTTGAAAAGAAAATCATCCCGGTTTCCGACGATCCGCGCATCGAGCTCGAAGTTTTGGATCTCAGGGTCTTCTGGCACAAGGAGCGCTTCCGCGGCAAGGGGCTCAAGATATTCGATCCCCTGGAAAAAGAGGCTTGGCGGCAGATGGAAAAATGCTGGGACGATGAGCATGGGGAAAAAGAGCGCCGCTTCGGCAAATTCGAGGCCCTGGATCACGCGCGCCTGCACCCGCCGCAGTTGACCGTCAGCGGCGTAAGCGCCGGCCAGACCGCCAACCAGGACGTTCAGGTCCATGTCACGGCCAGCGATGCCGACGACGATCTGCGGCTGCTGCAGGCGATTTTGGATTTCCAGGAGTTCGCTTCCGGCTCGACCATCCAGGTGCAAGGCGACCACTGGCTGTTCGCCCTGGCCGCCGACGCCTGGCATCTTTTCGATTACAAATTCATCCCCTTCGCCATCGAAAAAACAGCGCTTGAATTCATTTCGCTGACCCCGGCCGCCGATTTCACGACGCGCGAAGCGGAGCTGATCATCCAGGGCGAGGTCAAGGGGGCCGCCACCCTGACCATCAATGCGGTCGAGGTATTGTTGACGGCCGGACAATTTCAAAAGAGTTTCACCTTGAATCCCGGCGCCAATTTATTCAAAGTTGTCGCCGCCGACTCCGCCGGCAACCAAATCGAAAAATCCTTTACCGCCACCTATATCGCGGACAGCGAGCCGCCGCAAATCTCCATCACCACGCCGCTCAGCGGCTCTTTTTTCAATAGCGGCGTGATTGCCGTTTCCGGGACCGTGACAGACCGGAGCCGCATTGTAGCGGTCACGGTCAACTCATTGCCTGCCGTGGTTACAGAATCGCAGTTTTCCCTGGATGCCCTGACCCTGCAGGAGGGGGTGAATCCGATCATCGTCCAAGCCGTCGATGAATACGGCAACATAGGGAAAGCGGAAATTGCCGTCACCCTGGATACCATCGCTCCGCAGATCACGGTCACGGCGCCCACCGCCGGCGCCCTGGTGAATCTGCCGGGCCTGAACATCAACGGCAAGGCCGAGGATGCGAACCTGGCCAAGGTCACAGCGGCCGGAACCCAGGGCCAGATCGTGGGCGGCAATTTTTATTTCGAGTCCCTGCCCCTGAGCGAAGGCCCGAACGATTTTGTGATCGAGGCCGAAGACCGGGCCGGCAACCAGAGCCGGCAAAGTTTGACCGTGGTGCTGGATACGCTGCCGCCGCAGCTGCAGATCACCGCGCCCGCGGCCAACGTCATGCTGGCCGCTCCCAGCGTCAGCGTCAGCGGCACGGTCGCCGACGTTCACGAATTCAGCGTCAAGGTCAACGATATCCAGGCCGTTTGTGCCAACGGCAAATTCTCGGCCCTGATTCCCTTGAGCCAGGGGATCAACCGCATCACCGCCGTGGCCCGCGACCAGGCCGGCAACAGCGCCGCGCAAAGCGTCAATGTCAATGTCGACAGCCTGGCGCCGCAGCTCAATATCCTGGCGCCCGCCTCCGGTTCGATCTTGAATAGCAATACGGTTGCCGTCAGCGGCAGTTTCAGCGAAGCCAACATCGCTACGATCACGGTCAACGGCCGGCCGGCCACGATCCAGGACCAATCCTTTTCCCTTGCCGCTTTGCCGCTCCAGGAAGGAGCCAACACCATCGAAGCCGTAGCCGTGGATCTGGCCGGCAACCGTAACGCGCTGAAAATATCGCTGCTGGTCGATACGGCGCCTCCGACCATAAAGGCTGTCCTGCCGGCGGCGGGCACGAAACTGGTTTCGGTCGCCAGCGCCATCCAAGCCGAATTTTCCGAAGCCATCGCGCCAACCTCGCTTTCCCATGCGACTTTTTACGTCAGCCGCGAAAACGGCGAAAAGATCGCCGGCACCCTGAGCCTGGAAGGCGGCAAGGTCAAATTCATCCCGGCCGCGCCGCTGCCCGACAGCGCCGCCTTGACCGTGCATATCGCCGCCGCCATCCGTGATGCGGCAGGCAACGGCCTGCCGGCTCCGTATGCCGGCACTTTTTATACCGTCGATCTGACGCCGCCGCCGCCGCCCGCATTGCAGGTTTTGCCCGAGAGCACTTCCTTGAAAAGAATAGTGCTGGCGGGAAGCACGGAAAGCAATGCCGCCATCGTCATCAACGGCGGAGCGGCGGTTTCCCAAACCGTGGCCGCCGCCAACGGCAGTTTCAGCGCCGACGTGCTGCTTAACGCCAACCAATTGAATCAGCTTCTGGTCTTTGCCGCCGATGCCGCCGGCAACCAAAGCCTGCCGGCCCAGACCGCCATTTATCAAAAATCCGCCGAATTCATGGTCTTGGACGCGGCTTTCGCCAACAATACGCTCAGCGTGGTTTTTTCCGACAGCGTCGATCCCGCCACCCTGAACGCAACCTCTTTCCAGGTTTCCTCCCTGCAGGGGATCGAAGCCGGAACCCTCAGCGCCGCGGACGGTACGGTCGTGTTCCAGCCCGAAGCCGATCTTTCGTCCAGCGCCTTTCTGCTGGAAATTTCGACCGCCATCGCCGACAGCCAAGGCAATCTCCTGGTCGCCCCCTATGCCAAAATGTTCAACCAGCAGGGCGCCCAAACCATCGTGCAGGGAGAAGTCTACGACGACGCCAGCGGGCTGCCGCTTTACGGCGCCGTGGTCAAGCTGATCGACGTCAACGGTTCGGCGCCCGCGGCCCCCGTGCCCACGGCCCTGACCACCAGGGAGGGGCGCTACGCCCTGCTGCTTCCGGCCGAAACCTGCACCCTGCGCGTGGAAAAAGAGGGCTACTGCCGCTCCGACCGCGTCATCCTTTCCCTTTCCGGATTTTCGGCCACGGTCTTCGATTCGCGCCTGGCGCCGCAGCCGGCAAGCGAATATTCCCTCAAACCCGAAGGCTGCGCCATCAGCGCCGCCGCGGCCCGGGACACGGCCATTGCTTTGACCCTGCCTCCCGGCGCCGTCGCTGAAGAGAATAAAATCAGGATCAGCCGCATAGCGGACCAGGCCCTGCAGGGGCGGCTGCCCTGCGGCTGGTCGCCGCTGGCCGTCGTCGACCTTTGGCCGGCCGCCATCGCCTTTGCGGCGCCGGCGACACTGTCCCTGCCCTTGACGCAAGCATCGTCCCTGCCGGCGGCAGTGACCCTGGCCCTGGCCCGCTGGGACGAGCAGACGTTCAAATGGCTGGCCGTGTCCGTAATGCAAGTAGGGGAGACCCCACCCCTGCAAATCGAAGCGGCCATCACGGCCTGCGGCCAATACGCGCTCCTGGTTGCCGACACGGTCCCGGTAGTTCCCGCCGCTGCCGTTGCCGGCGCAGCGCTGCCGGCGGTGGCGACCGCTGTCGTACCCGACGCGGTCACGGCGCAGCTCGAATTTTCACCGCTCGAGATCTATCCCGGCCAAAGCACGGCCGGTTCGCTGACCATCATTCCGCCGAGTCCCGTTTCCAGCGGCGTCGCCGTGCAGGCGCAGGTGAGCGAACGCTATGAGCTGATTTCTGGAACCGCGGCGCAGTACGCGCCCTTCACGGCCGATCTGACCGCCTACAACCATGGCAGCGGCCAATTGCGGGTAAGTTTCAACCTTTCGCCCAATCAGGAGATCGCCCTTGCCGATCTAAAGCTGGGCAGCATGGAAACCGACCTGATCCGCTATGCCGCAAGTTCATTGGGCGTGGTGGTCGGCAGTGACGGCGGCAGCGTGAGCGGTGAAGGCGGCATCGAGGTCGTCATCGAAGCCGGCGCCGTCGAGCAGCCCCTGGCCGTCAGCCTGAAAAAGACGGCCATGGAAAATCTGTCCCTGGCCATTCCGGCCGGATTCCAGTTCCTGGGCGCCATCGAATTTTCGACCTCGGGCGGCACCTTGAAAAAATCGGCCGTCCTGGCCATGGAACTCGATCCGGCAGTAGTGGCTGCGCTGCCGGCCGACGGCCAGTTCATCGTCTGCCGCTTGAGCAAGATCGACAACGCCTATGCCTACGTCGTCGGTCAGACCGCATTTCTGGAAATGACCAGAATAAAGAACCATAACGACGCCCAGGCGATTCTCCCCTTGGGCGGCGTGCGCCAGGGCGGGACCTATGTCTTTTTGCACAGCCTGGCTGCGGCCGGCTTTTTCAAGGGTCTGGTGACCGATAAGGGGCTGCCATACCCGGACGCCGTGGTTGCGGTCAGCGGCCACGATCTGCTCTCCCTTTCGCTGACCGGCGGCGCCTATGCCCAGATCTCCTTTCTGGGCAATCGCCAGCTTACGGCCCGCAACCGCGTCAGCAACGATCTGGGCACGGCTGCCGCCAGCCTCGCTGCCGCCGGTGAGGTCAAGACCCAGAACCTGGCCATCCTGCCCACCGGGCCCACGGTGATCGGCGTCAGCCCGGCCCATCAGGCGCTGAGCGTGCCTTTGGAAAGCAAGATCGTTGTCATTTTTTCCGAAGCGGTCCGGGCCACGACCTTGAACAGCAGCAATTTCTACATATCGGAAGGGAGCGTTAAACTGACCGGAACCTACAAGCTTTCCATCGATGCCCGCCAGGGCGAATTCGTCCCGGCCCAGCCGCTGCCCTCCGACAAGATCATCAATGTCACCCTCAGTACCGGCATCCAGGACTTGACCGGCAATCCCATGACCCAGGGCTTCAACTCCACCTTCAGGACCAAGGACATCGTGCCGCCCACTACCGACGTTTCCCTGATCCGCAAGTTGATCCCGGAAAACGGTTTCTGCCGCATTATCGGCGCCGCCGGCGCCGTCGAGCCGGGCGCCATGGTCATGGTGGTCAACGATCGCAGCGGCGAGGTGGTGACAGTTTCCGGCCTGTCGGACGGTTCGTTCGATCTGCAGATCGCGGCCCTGATTTCCGACACTTTGCTGATTACGGTAAAAGACCTGGCCGGCAACGAGATCGTCGTCGATCCCGGCCCCTTCACCTCGGCCGACGGCAAAAGCGCGGTGCTCGACAGCAAGGCCTGTAGTTTCATCACCTCCGAAGGTTTGGGCCTGGTCATCGAAGCCGGCACCTTCAGTGCCCCGGTCATGGTGCGCGTCGAAGCCGAAACCAACCTGCAGAATCTGGCCGTGGCCCCCGCCGATTTCAGCCGCCTGCAGGCCATGAAGATCGATTTTGCCGGTGCCGTGCCCCTGAAAACCTACCGGGTGTCGATCCCGGCCCCGGCCGGATTGCCTGTTGACGCCAAATTTTTCGTCGCCCACGAGGTCACGGTTTTTGCTGAAAAAAAGCTGATGATCGTCGACACTTGCGCGCTCAACAACGGCCGCATCGAGGTCAATTCGCCCCCCTGGCCCGGCTTGTTGAAAGCGCAGTCGGCCGTCCTTTCCATTTTGATCACCTCCATGTCCTATTCCATGGTTTCGGGCTACTCCCCGTCGGCCTCGGCCATGGCCGCCGCCATGGACCTGGTCTACATTTGCGATACCGCGACCACGGCGAATTTCATCTTTCCCATACGCGCCGGCGCCGATTTCACCTTGACCATACGCGACCTGACCACCGGCGAGGTCCTGTTCTCCGCTTTGAAAACAGCCTCGGCCGTGCCCGGACAAATTTACGAACTTTCGGAAAATTTGAGCAATGATTATGAATGCCCCAAGCTGCTCGCGGTTTCCGGCCTGAACGTGGCCTCCTTTCAGTGGACCGCGGCCCGGGTCGCCACCGCCACCGTGACCGTGGAGCCCGTGGACAACAACACCTGCAGGATCTCGGGACCGGCCCATGCCGCCGCCCCGGCCGGCAAGATCAGGATCCAGGTCTATCACTTTGATCCGCTGTCGGGCCGGGAAACGGTCAGCGGCAGCGAATTTACGGCCAACCAGGACGGCAGTTTTGCGATTTCATCGGTCGCCGTCCGATTCGGCGACAAGGTGCTGATCGCCGTCGAAAAAGACAATGTCGCCCTGGACAACCAATTCAACCTCGCTTTTTCCGAGAGCCTGAAGGATGTCGACATGAGCGGATTGATCAAGCTGCAGGAGCTGGTTTCTCTCAAAGAGATTCCCTGTTTGGTCGAGCTGGCGGCCGGCAAAACCTCCGTCACGGTCAGACCCAAACAGAGTTTGATGGAAGATACCCGCTACAGCCTGGTCATCCGTGATCTCCGGGACCGCAACGGCAACGCCCTGAACCTGGTCATGGATTTCCGTACCGGAAAAGCGGTCACGCTCGATCTGGAGGAGACGGGCGGCGCCTACGAAAGCATCCTCTACGGCCGCTACCTGATCGTGGCCGCCGGCGACCAGGGGCTGAAGATCGTCGATGTCGCCAATCCGGGCGCCCTGGCCACCGTCGGCGTGTACAACGCCTTTCCCGGCGTTTTCAGCGTGGCCCTTTACCAGGCCGCGGACGGCAAGACCTACGTGCTCATGGCCGGCGGCGGCAGCCAGACCATGGGTTATTTGAAATGGATCGATATCTCCGATCCCCGCCAGCCTTTCCAGGTCAAATCGCAGATCATTTCGGGCATGGTGGGAGCTGAAACCGAGAACGGCCTGGCGGAAGGTTATCCGCGCCGGGTCAAGGTGGCCGGCGATTACGCCTTCGTGGCCGTCTACGGCTCGGGGCTGATGATCGTCGATCTGAAAAAGATGACCGCGGGCTCGAACACGACCTGCCTTGTCGGCCGCTTTGCCGAAGAGTGGACCAACGACGTCGAGGTTTTTGTCGATAAAACCGCCAACAGCGACGGCACGGTCAGCCAGGTGGTGCGCGCCATGATCCTGATCGATTATTTCGGGTTGAAGTTGCTCAATGTCACAAACCCGGCTGCGATCAAGACCGAAGGCAGCTACGAGCTCCCCAGCCGCGATCACGTGCAGGGGCTCGAACTGGCCATCGACTATTATTGCCTGGACAAGGACGGCGACGGCCGCGTCGGCGAGAAGGAAGAGGCGGACAAGGATGACGACGAGGACGGCCGGTTCGGGGAAGACGAGAGCGGCGATTACGCCTTTTTCAGCCTGCCCGCCAACAATGAATTGTACATCCTGGATATCGGCAACCGCGCCGCGTTCGATAAAGTCGGCGCCGTTGTTTTCAAGGATGCCGGCGGTCTGGGCGATATGTTCTTCAGCCGCACGGCAAAAAAACTCTATATTTGCGATTTGGAACAGGGCGTTTACATGCTCGACATGCGGACTCCGGCCGGATTTTATATGGATAACAACAGCGACGGCGTGGACGACCGCATCATCGCCAGCATTGCCACCACCGTCAATGCCCGCTTCGGCCTGGCCGTGGACGAAACCACGCAAATACTTTATGTCGGCGATGTGCAGCGCGGCATCGAGAGCCAGAAACTGGCCAATCCCCAGGTCAAGATCATGGTCAAGGACAACGAGGGAAAATTCCGCGATGTGCTTTTTCTGCAGCCGTGGGGCCTGGAAACCGGCGATTATTCGCCCGACTATCCGCTAAACAAGGATATTTATGTCATGGCCTACCTGCCGCAGGCCGCAGCCGCGACCGGGGTGCAGGTCAAGGCCGAACTCTTGAGCCTGAACGCCGGCGGCGCGCCGCTGGTGCCCTGGCAGCAGGGCGCCAACGCGGTTCCGACCATGATCGCCGGCCAGAGCCTGCTGCTGAGCACCGATCCCGCCGCCAAGTACGGCGACGAGGGCTACGGCCTCTTCATTTCCCAGCCGGTGCGCCTGACCGTCGACCCCGAAGACAGCAATGGCGGCATCAAGCTGCTCAGCGGCGACCTGGTCCAGGCCGGCCTGGCGGCCGACCTGAGCACGGTGCTGACCTATCTCAGCGAGAGCGACCTGCAGCAAGCCGTTACCGGCAAGACCTCCATCCGCGCCGATCTGGTCGACAGCGAAAATCCCGAGCCGGCCAACAACGCCTCCACCGGCATGGGCGAAACCACTTTTTTCGGACCCGGGCTGCTGGACGTTCCCGCCTATTCGGGAGTCTATCTGCATTCGGGCGAGTTTTTTCTTGAGGAGACCGATCTTGCCATTCCAGGGAGAGGATTTGATTTTGTTTTCAAACGGATGTACAAGTCCCAGAGCATCTATTCCGGGCCGTTGGGCTGGAACTGGGACCATGCCTACAACCGGCGGCTGCTGGAGCTGCCCGCCGGCGACATCCTGTACTTCAACGGCCAGGGGCGGCGCGAGCGCTACGTCGCCGTCAAGTACGGCGATGTGGTTTCCAGCTATACCTCTCCTGAGGGAGCGCTCACCGAGTTGAAAAAGCGCCAGGACGGCACCTTCACCCTGATCCATCCCGACCGTTTCATCGAGATCTTCGACCCGCAGGGGCGCCTCAGCCGCCTGCAGGACCGCAACGCCAACAAGATGGAGTTCTACTACGATTTCGCCGGCCGGTTGTCGGCCGTCCAGGACACCATGGGCCGGCTGATCATGTTCGAGTATTACCCGGTAACGATGCTCGACGAACTGACCATGGATCCCAAGTCGGGTAGGCTGCAATCCATCAGCGATTTCACCGGCCGCACGGTCACCTACGAGTACGACCTGCACGGCGACCTGGTCAAGGCCATCCTGGGCGAAGGTGAAGAGCAGCAAAATCCGCGCGGCAAAAGCTATGCCTATTCGACCCAGGAGAAGCCAACCGACCTAAAACTGGGCCACAACCTGAAATCGGTCACCGACCCGGAGGGCCAAATATATTTGTCGCAATTGACCTATGATGGCGATGACAAGCTGACCTCGGAAAAAATCGGAAACTCCACAGTTGCCATCAGTGTCGACTCGCCAACCACGACCACCGACGGCGAAGGCAATGCCAGAAGCTATAGCCACAATGAGGCAGGCAATCCGCTTACGGCAATGGAAGGAGGCCATACTACCAAGTTTGACTACAACACCGACGGCCTGGTGAAAACGGTTACCATGCCCATGGGCAACAAAAAAGAGTTTTTCTATGACAGCGGCAATGCCGAGCGCCGGGCCCGGGGCAATGTTTTGCGGGTGGTTGAGACGCCAGACAGCCGCGGTGGCGGCACACTGACTACAGTATACACATATGAACCCAATACCAACCAGGTCATTTCCATGACCGATCCCAAGGGAAACATCACCACGTATAACCGGCAAAATGCGGCCGGCAACCTCGATTCCGTCGTCGCTCCATTGAATACCATCTATTCTTATTTTTATAGCCAATATGGCCAGGTAACGCAAGTGACCGATCCCAAGGGCAGCATCACCTCTTATGATTATTATTCAGAGGCGGCGCCGACGGGAAATGGTGCAACGAGTGATTCTGGCCGGGCTTTGGATGGCAAAGAAGGCGGATATTTGCGTGAAGTGAACGTGGACAAGGACGGAGACAAGATTTCACAATTGTTCGCTTATGACAACGCAGGAAATATCGTATCGCAGATCGACGGCGAAGGTATTCTTGCCGAAATGGTTGTGGATCATTTCAATCAGGTGAAATCGATCACCAGGGGCATGGGTGAGGCCTCACTTTCTACCTTCTACACTTATGATAACAATGGCAATGTCGAAACCAAGAGCGAAAGCGGGATAACTGAAACCTATCATCACAACTTGGCCAATCGGCCGATCGATATGACGCGTGTCGGCGGCAGCCTGACGCAACTTTTTATCTATGGCTACGACCTTAATTTTAATTTGAGAACCATCACTTACCCCAGGGGCAACAAGGACTCCTTCGAATATGACGAGCGCGATTTGCTCAAATACAAAACACTGGGCAACATAACCAAACTGGAATACACCTACGACAACAACGGCAATCAGACCCATTTTACCGACGGCGAAAGCAAAGTTTGGCAGACCGATTTTGACGGCCATGACCGGATAATCAGGAAAATAGATCCTTTGCAAAACGCCATCACCTACGAGCTGGATAACAACTCCAACCTGACCGGTGTCAGCGGGCCGGAAAATCTGCTGATCAGCAACCACTATAACGAGTTGAACCAGTTGCGCAGCAGCACTATTGCCAACAACATCACCAATGGGTTCCGTTATGACCCGGCCGGCAACATGGACCAATACACTACGCCCAACGGCCATAACTGGAATTATCAAGCCAGCGGTTCGGGTCTGCTGAAGACGGCCACGGATCCCTTAAGTAATGTCGGCGAATACGGCTACGACATGCGGGCGTTGCCCAAAAGTGTCATTGAGACAGAGAGTGGCGGCCGCAGTCTCAGCCACAGCATGGAGTTCAATGCCCTGGGCAACCTGAAAAACAACGATGACGATCTGCAGAGAAAATGGACCCATCACTATAACTCCAACCAGCTCCCCAAGGACCGTCTTGATCCGGAAAATGGCTCGGTGGGATTTGACTACGATGAATTGAACCGTTTCAAAAAGGAGACCCGCTATATCGCCTATAATGGCTTCAGCGTTCCGGCCGCCAGCGAATATGAATATGACTTGAATGACAACGTTGTTTCGGCCAAGGACGCCAATGGCAATAAAACGGTTTACCATTATGACGATAAGGAGCGGTTGAGAGAGATTATCTACCCCGATAACCGCTTGGAGAGCTACGAGTATGACAAGAATGACCGCCTGGCGGTGTTCACCGACGCCAACGGCACCGTGGTCAGCAACATTTATGACTTGGCCGGCCGTTTGACCGATCGCACTGTCACCCTGGCGGCAGGGGTGGAGGGTCCGACCCATGAACAGTTCGCTTATGACGGTCTGAACCGCCTGGTCAGGGCCGAGAATGAAAATACCATTACCTCATTGGTATACGACAATGCCGGCCGTTTGACCAAAGAGACCCAGCAGACCAAAAACGGCGCGGTCATCACCGGCACCTATGAAGTAAATAACGGCTACGATAACAACAGTAATAAGACTTCTCTCACCTACCCTTCGGGCAAAGCTTTGAGCATCACTCCTGACGCCCTGGACCGCATCGCCTCTATTCAAGCAGGTGGCAATCCAATAGCCGCTTACACTTACGAAGGCCCTGACAAGGTCAAGAGTAAAACTCTGGGCTTGAGCTTGAAGCTTGAAGCTGAATTTGACGACGGCAAGCGCCCGACTGCGCTCAAGTATGTCAACGCCTTGACCAGCAAAGATATCATTGACCAAGCTATGTCCTGGAACAAGGTCGATCTGAAAACCGGCGAGACCAGGGCCGATGCCGCCAACCAGAGCAAAAATTATGAGTACGACTCGGCCTACCGCTTGCGCAAAACCGCTGCCGCTCAGAATGAAACCGAATATGATATTGATGGAACTGACAACATCAAGCAGGTCAAGGAAGTCAAAGAAGGTGTTAGCCAAACCATCAACCATGACGTAAACAACCGCAACCAAGTGACAACCCTGGATAACCGTACGTTGACCTATGACAACAACGGCAATTTAATAAGCTTCAGCTCCAGCTCAATGCCTCAAGCTCAAAAATTCGTTTATGATTATAGAAATCAATTGGTAAGAGTGGAGAATGGCGGAACTCAGGTTGAATTCATGTACGACGCTCTGGGCCGCCGGGTGCAGAAGAAAGCAGTCTATCCCGGCAGCAGCGCCACCACCAAATATGTTTATGATGGTAACCAGGTGATCGAAGAACGCGATGGCGCCAACGTCTTGAAATCAAGGTACGCCTACGGCAACGGCATCGACGAGCCGGTGGAGATTGAAAAAGAAAATGCCGGAGCCATGAAATCTTACCTGCCCATGCAGGACACCAACGGCAACATAATCGCCCTCGCCGACAACACCGGCAAGCTGATCGAGAAAGTTAATTACTCTTCTTATGGTGCTCCGACCTTCATCTACGATCATGTCGCTCCACAGGTAGACCAGGTAAGGGTAGTATCCGGCAAGATCAATATCCGCTTTTCTGAAGCTGTCGATCAAGACAAAGCCAAAACCGCCATCAAGGTTAAGGAAGGAACCAATTCAATTTCCGGTTCCTTTGTTTTCGAAGAAGAGGGCAAGCTGGCTGTCTTTACGCCAAGTAGTGCTTTGCAGACGAACATCCAGTATGGCCTGGAGATCACGACCGATCTTGAGGATATAAGCGGCAACAAATTGGCTTCTGTATTTAATGAGGTGTTCCTGTATCCCGGAACCGACATCATCGTTTTTGATCGCATAGCTCCAGAAGTGGAATTGATAAAACTTGTTTCAGGAAAGATTTATGTCGCATTTTCCGAAGAACTTGACCCTGCCTCGATTGCAAACGCCATTGGACTGATTTATTCCACGGGAACGATCAACGGCACTTCGACTCTGGAAGATGCCAAGACCATCCTATTTACCCCTGCCAACACCCTTTCCAATAAAACCGAATACACAATTTCCGTAAAATCCTCTATAAAAGACCTGAGCGGCAAAGTCCTATCTGTGTTTTCCGAAAAGTTTATTTATTCTGGCTCCGATCTGCTGATTTACAAAAAACTTGATCCCACCGAACACACCGAAAGCTATGTAAAAAATACTACCCTTTTTCAAGGGCGCGCATTTGACCCGGAGACAGGGCTCTATTATTTCAGAGCCAGATATCTGCAGCCAGAACTTGGAAGATTCCTGCAGGGAGATCCCAAAGGATACTTCGACTCGATGAATCCCTACCAGGCCATGGGCAATAATCCGGTTAATTTTAGCGATCCGATGGGAGAGGCGGTTAAGTCGGGTGTATTGCCAGAGGTTGCTGAGAGCGCATATCGCCAATTCATTGCTTCTGGAGATTCTCCAGATACAGCATTAAACAAATTAGTTCAGTATGGATATATTGATAATGAAACCTCCTACAAATTCGCATTAGCTTTTAGCTCAAAAATCAACGAATATAAAGAAGCATTAACAAATACAGCTGAGAATGTTTCGGAAAAAGTAGGAATTTCAAAAGGATTTAGAAAGCAAATGGGAAGATTGGCAAAAGGAGAATTAAAAGAATTTTGGAAGCAAGGATTAGTCAACCTTGAAAACATATCTAAAGATCCATTTTTCGGGGTCCAATTAGCGCTAGGTATTTCTGGAGGAATAAAATCAGAAGGGCCAAAAACGTGGAATGAATTCCAGTCTGCCACAAAAGGAATGTTTAGATCTAGAACAAAAGCAGGAGAAGTATTTAGATCGTTCGAAAGAGATACTATAAAAATTGAACGAGCTGGACCTAACAAATTTGGGTTAAGATTTCATGATTATGGTAAAACAGCTTCTCCTAAAGGTGGCTATTTATTTGAAACATTCACCCAAGAAACAAATAGAGCAAATATGGCAATACCCTATGAGTGGAACGGAATGACTGGAATAAAACAATGGCAAGTTAAAGAAGGAAGTTTTATAATAACTGGAAGGGCCGCTTCTCAATTCAAATATGGTTCTCAATATGTGGGCGGCGCAAGACAATGGTATATCCCTAATTATCTGAACAATTTACTGGAGGTAAAATAATATGAATTTAGAAATGAGGATTGTACAAGCTTTGGACAAATTAAATAATTTGATAAAGAACTTTGATAAAGCTAAAGCTGATAAAATGAACTTAAGCATAAGTCAACTTAAAAAAATAATAAATGACTTGGAAAGAATGAAAAGTAACATGAATCCAAAGGATTTTTATCCAACTTATGGGCATATGATTATTGATTCTTGGAATCCTGAAGAGGAAATAGAATTAAGTGATGAATTGCTAAAAATTAAAAATGCTTACAATAAGATATAAAAGTGAGTTTTCGGAATATTATCCTTCACTAATTTGAAAAATGACAAAGAAAATGGCAAAATAATAAAGAGGAGGCGGCATTGGGATTTAGCGAAGAACTAAAGGTTAAAATTCGTAAGAAAGCTCATCATACTTGCTGCCTTTGCAAATCGCTCAGTGTTGAAATCCATCATATCATTGCTGAGAAGGATGGCGGACCGAATACAGAAGATAATGCTGCACCGCTTTGTCCCTCTTGCCATGAAACATATGGTGGGAATCCTGATAAAAGGAAATTCCTTCGTGAAGTGCGAGATTATTGGTACGAGATATGTGAGAAAAGATTTGCTGGCGATAATGATAGATTGGGAGAGATTTCCGAATTGCTAAAAGATACTGCATCTAGGGATGATGTAAAGCAAGGCATTGATGGATTGATGAAAATGCTGAAGGATGTAAAAATCAAACTCGATAAAAATGCAACACAAAATGAAGTGTCCCGCCAACTTGGGGGCATGATTGGTATGACTCCATTTGGTGGAGTTAGTGCGGGCCGACATTGTAAGAAATGCGGTACAACAATTGGGTTGATGATAGGGGATCAGGGGAAATGCCCGAGTTGTGGAACCCCTTGGTAGTAGCAAAAAAGATTAGTTCTTTGACTTTTATGTTTGTTTAGCAATGGCATTGACGAGCCGGTACAGATCGAAAGGGCCAATAGCGCCGGAACCCTGACATCCTACCTGCCCATGCAGGACACCAACGGCAACGTGATCGGCATAGCCGACGGCACGGGCAAGCTGGTCGAGAAAGTGCAGTACGACGCCTATGGCCAGCCCACATTCATTTACGACCAGGAGCCGCCACAGGTGGACCAGGTGCGGGTGGTGGACGGCAAGGTGAAGATACGGTTCTCCGAGGCGGTGAACGAGGACAGGGCCAAAACTGCCATCAAACTCCATGAAGGCACGAACGCAATTTCCGGTTCGTTTGTCTTTGCGGAAGAAGGCAAACTGACTGTCTTTACGCCAAGTAGTGCTTTGCAGACGAACATCCAGTATGGCCTGGAAATCACGACCGACCTCGAGGATGTGAGCGGCAACAAGCTGGCTGCGGTGTTCAATGAAGTATTTGTATATACCGGAACCGACATCATGGTCTATGACCGGGTAGCGCCGCAGGTGGAAAGCGTCAAGCTCGTGGATGGCAAGTTCAGTATTGAGTTCAGCGAAGAGATCGACCCGGTTTCGGCTGCTAATGCCATTGGGCTAACTTATGCCACCGGTACCATCAATGGCACTTCGTCTCTGGAAGATGCCCGGACCATCTTGTTTAATCCCGCAAGTTCTCTTGCCAATGCTACTGAATACACGATTGCCGTTAAAGCCACGGTCATTGACCTGAGCGGCAAAGCGCTAACTGCGTACTCCATTAAATTTACCTACACCGGCAAAGATCTGCTGATCTATCAGAAGCCCGACCCCAGCGAGCACTTGGAAAGCGCAATCGGCAACAATACCCTTTTCCAGGGCAGGGAGTTCGATACTGAAACGGGGTTGTACTATTTCCGCGCCCGCTACCTCCATCCCCAGCTCGGTAGGTTCCTCCAAACTGACCCCGTCGGCTACAAAGACTCAATGAATCTATACCAATCTTTCGGCAATAACCCTGTGAACTTTGTAGATCCGATGGGAGAATTAAAATTTAAGAACATTTTGAAAGGAACTTGGTCATTTACAAAAACTGTTGGTAAAGGTGCATTGTTTATAGGTGGAGTTGCAGTGGTAGGTGCGTTTAGTGCTCCTGTTGCGGTTACTGCCGGAGTCGGAATATTGGCAAAGGGATTAATCGATGCTGCTTCAAATAGAATTGCTGATAATCAATCTGCATTGCAGGTGGCAGGCGGAACTGTTGCGGATTTTTCCGGAGCAAGCGGAATGTATGCCGGAGTGGAGAATAAGGACATTGTCACCGGAAGCGATTTACAGTTGAATGAAGAGCAGAGAGTTGAAGCATTTAGCACAGGCGCAGGTCAAACAGTTACAATCTTAATGGCTCCTAAAATTTATAAAACAGTTAGAGGCTCACTAGAAAACCCCGGGGCAATAACAGGAGCCAGCAAGTATATTCCGAAGCGTTATCGAGAATCGGTTATTAAAGCATTCAAAGGTGAGCCTGCACTTAAAACGTCTTTGGAAGAAATGGTTGTTTATAGGCATTGGGGTGGAAAAGCATCTGAAACTGGCTCTCCTTGGTATTCTATTAGATCATATATCAAAGCAGGAAATGCAAGAAGATTTTTATCTCTACCTGAAACCAATACTGCTGAAAATGTGAGTGTTTTCAGAATCCCCAAAGGAACGACTTATCTGGAAGGTATAGTAGGCTCTAAAGTTGGGGAAGCAGGATTTGGTAAAAATGCAGTCGGTGGAGGAACTCAAATCTATATTTCTGACCCATCCGTTGCAGTCAAAGTTGAATGAATTGGAGGAGATAGTGAAAAGTAAAAAAGATAAATTTATAACTAATTTAAATAAGGTTATTAATTTAGCGCGAGAGGAATTGGACAAATCTGGCAGCTATGGATATCTTCCAGAAATAATAGAAAACTTAGAGAACATGAAACAACGAATTG
>Ga0180014_1000181_pt1 | contig 18372 bp, 16 predicted proteins | sample KR13_S1_MetaG_FD_116507 | JGI IMG/M metagenome (GOLD analysis project Ga0180014, IMG submission 116507) | Groundwater microbial communities from the Olkiluoto Island deep subsurface site, Finland - KR13_S1_MetaG | ecosystem: Environmental > Aquatic > Deep subsurface > Groundwater | place... | reverse complement strand
TCCGCCTGGTTGGAGTGGCACAGGCGGCAGTTCAGTTTGCATAATTGGTTGATCTCAATGCCCCCTACCTCGAAGCGATCGGTCTTGACCAGCGCTGGGGAAGCCGTGCCCGCCTCCCTGGCTAATCGCAGGGCGTCTTGGGTGTAGAATTCGGGTTTATCCCAGCCATGTTGAGTCCGTTTTATCAAATAGGCAGCGAAACTTGGGTTTTTAAAATGAAGGAGATGGGAAGCGAATGATTTGATTTTTGAGTACTGCGGAGGAGTCATCGCTTTACTTTAGGTGTTCCCTGGGCCGGGCATGCCGATAATCGGCTCCTTCGGTTCTTCCAGGTTTTTTCTACGCGCCCGGGCCACTTCACAGAAATACGTGACCGGCTCTTCCATCACGCCAGTTTCGAGGTAAGCAAGGGCCGGGCAGTTCATGCAGAGATTGATGATGGCGCAGGAATGACATTTTTTCAGCAAACCACCTTTGTCGATCCTGAGATCCCGGATGGCTGGTGCGAACTTCTCCCAGGCTTCCTTCAAAGTACCGTTCCGCAGGTCATAGGTCGTTCCAGGTGTGCAGAGTGAGGCGCAAAGGCGGAAAGAACCATCGTGGGCAATATAAAAGCCGCTATTCCCGGCTCCACAGGTGATCAGCCTCGTCATGCGGTCGAAGTGCTCGCAGGTACTGCTCTTGGAGCAAGCCAAGCACTCGTCATATGAATGATCGGAACGAATCGGCTCGATTAGGCGGCCGCATCCTTTCATCAAGGAATCGAAGCGCTCAGGGTCCTCTCGTTCCAGGCGGGCGACCTCCACAGGTAACAGCCGTTCTGCCATGATCTCGACATTACGTTCCTGGTTTCTGTCTATTCGCAGGTGCAAAAGCGGATCGAAGCGGAAATAATCCTTCGTTTGTTTCCGGCAGAACTTCGCTATATCCTTCATCTCATTCAGGTTCGAACGCAAGGCCATGGCCTTCAGCCTGACCTTGACCCGGCCGTCGATCAATCGCTGAAGCCCCTTCCTGAAGCGCTCATAGGAGCCGGGGATCCTGCTGACTCGCTCATACGTCTCGGCCGACGTCCCATAGACGGTGACTTCGATATCTCGGGGCGGATAGTTCCGAAACAACTCAACCTGTTCATCGCCGACCAATGTGGCATTCGTGTGGACCGTGACCAGCAAGCCGAGCTTCTTCAATGCGAGATAAATGTCCTTAAAATCGGGGCGCAAGAGAGGCTCGCCGCCGGTTAGGCTGCACCAGAGGGCGCCGAGCTCGACCGCTTGCTCGGCAATTCTATAAATCTCTTTTGTCTTAAGTTCGTTTGCGGCCGTCCTAAACTCAGTGGCTGGAAGGTTGATGTAGCAATGGCGGCAGTTAAGGTTGCAGCGCGCCGTCAGTTCCAGGTCGAATCCCAAAGGAATTCGCTTCTGCCTCACTGTTTTCCAGATGCCAAGATCCTGAATATCGATAACCCTGGTCTGCAGCCTGGCCATCAAACTGTATTGCGCTTGCGGAGAATCGCGCTGCCCGACATGTAGGCTGGGAAGAACTCGAGATGGAGGATTTCAAAACCGCCGGCGGCGAACTCAGCCTTCAGGAGCTCTTCATCATGGAAAGCGTGCAAATACTCCCTTTGCTGCCAAAGCTGGTCGCCAGGTTCGATCTGATGAAGCCCGAATGTCATCCTGACCAACCGGCGCAAGGTCCGCATTTTTTGCGGCGACCGATTGGCGTTGATGTCCCAATGGAATTGGCAAACCGCCAGCCCGCCCGGGGACAGGGCGCGGCCGACTCTTTGCAAAAGCGTGATCCTTCTTTGTTTTGTCGGTACCGTGGAATACAACCGTTGCGAAAACCAGACGATGTCATAGGCGGCTACGGGGGTGTCGAGCAGAGATATTTCCTGTGTCAGGACCTGGATGGAAAGTCCGTGTCGGGTCGCATTTTTCTTGGCACACTCCAGTAATTCGGGAACGAAATCCACAGCCGTGACGGTGAATCCATGCCGGGCCAGGCCGATCGCGTCGCGTCCGCCGCCGCCGCCAAGCAGCAGAAGTGGGCCTGATCTCTGCGGGATCCTCGATAACATCGCTTCCTCGCCCGGGTAAAGGCCATCGGCCATCAGGGCATCTCTGCCCCAATCTTCTATCCGTTGGGCTTGAGAATAAGAGCGGCGGCTGAATTCGACCAGATCGTTAGGCGACATCGGAACAATTGCCAGGGACTGGATGAATCGCCCTAGGCGGATGGCGAAATGGCCGAGCGCTAACCTCTTTTTACCCACTTAATCCCTCTCTCCTTTCTGGCCCCGACAAAAGCACTCATGATCATAATAGACCCATATTTGCGATCGAAAAATTTGCGGCTGAAGTGACGATGCTGCTTTCAATTCATGAGGAATAACTCAGTTACTTCCTGACGATCATGCTCCGAGCTGCTAGTTCAGAAACCAAGCCAAGCACGTCTTCCTTGATTTGACCGTCAGAATCATTGTATTCGGCCGTCATTTGGGAAGTGATCTCGCCCAATGAGCGGCGGCCATCGAGGAGGCCCCATATCGCCCGCCCCGTTTCATTCAATGTGAACAAACTTTCTTCGATGTCTCCAACGCCGGCCGCGATGGGGATCAGTATGAGCTCGCCCTCGATCTCCCTTGCCACGACGTCCTCCGAGCGAACGAATACCATGTCCAACGATATTTCTGTCGCGGTGGTATTCAAGTCTGTAAGCTCAAGACCCGCCCCCGCCTCGGGACAGGCATGCGGCGCAATTAACGGTCCCCACTCCGCAATTTTGCGAGTCCGTTGCGGGACCGGATACGCCTGGTTTTTGTACCTTGCAGACAGTCAGTACGGCTTCCTCTGGGCGGCTGCGTACCAGCACAGTCAGCTTCGGTGTCGACCATTTCTTTTTTCCCATAATCCCTCACTTTGTTTATTTAGTTTTCATAATAATTATGACATTAAATGTCTCTTTTTTCAAGCTTGCCAAGATTTTGAATGCGATTTTTCCAATCGGCGGTTTCCCAGCCCTTCTCTTTATCGATCAGCAAGCCGATCGCACGCGCCTGTTCATGGGCAAGTTCGCAGATATGATCGACGGGTGTGTCCAGGGTGCCGTGTTCTGTCCAGGACCAGGCCGGGCATTGATCGCATAGCCCCTTGAGAAAACAGCGGGCGCAGCGCTGGCGGTAATCGGGGTTCACCGCTTTGACCTCGCGGAGTGCAGGAAAGAATTCAGTCAGTGCCTCTACGAAAGTCCCCTGATCCAAATCGTACGTCAGTTCGGGAGCACGGATGCTGAGACAAGGCTGCAGCCGGCCGTAGGCGTCGACGCAGGGAGTATCGCCGAATCCGCAATCGAACAGGCGGTTTCCTTGCGGACCCAGGAAGCGCCGACAGAAATCATGGAACTCCAGTTTCTTCGCGTTTGCCTCACCAGCAAAGATCGTTCCCCATCGTTTCGGGTCAAAGCGAAGGCCGGCGATGAGCTGGTTACGCTCCTCGCTGTCGCGGCGGCTACGCAACTGCAATGCCAAGTTGACATTAGGAGGCTGGGTCATCCATGGGATCGTTCCGGCCCAGGTCTGGAAGACTTCCAGTTCGTCGAGATTGGGAGGCAGCACGACCCACTTCACCACATAGGGGATCTGTTGGCGGTCCAGCTCGGAGAGGCCGCGCTGGAACTCGGCGTGCGAACCCGGGGCCCGCGTTACCGCCTCATAGGAACTTCGTGTCATTCCGTACACGCTCACTTCGATCGGTACCAGCGGCGGAACGCGGGTGAACAGGTCGGCGAGCCCCCTCGTGATGCGGCGGGCATTGGTGAACAGCATTACCCGCATTCCCAGCCGGCGGGCATAGATATACAGGTCGCGAAACTCCTCGCGGAGCAACGGTTCGCCGCCGGTGAAGCGGACCTGCAGGCAGCCCAGCAGCGCCGCCTCTTCCAGCAGCCGCCGAATGCGTATGGAGGGCAATTCCTGCGCCTGAACCGCATGATCATCTATAGGCTGGCTGATGCAGCAATGAATGCAGCAGTTGTCGCAGCGCTCGGTCAACTCGATGTCGAGCGTTGGCAGTTTTCCCCTGGGCAGCGTCCAGCGGGATGTCCTCGACACATAACGGCTCATTTTGGCAATTCTCTCAACATGGAAGCCAGATCGGCCTGCTTGGTGAAATTCAGCTCGAAGCACGGCACATCATGGCTGAAGGACTCGATGAAATCTAGGCTGCGGTTCCACCAGGCGGCATCGACGAATCCCCGGATCAGACAAGCCAGCAACCGTTTGCGGATTTCCTTGGCGTTGGCCAATCGCACTATGCAGTTACGTTCCGCCTGTTTCAGGAAAAATACGCCCAGCAAAGGAGCTGAGCGCGGGGAAACCAACGGAGATTCGCCGTGGCTCCAGGTGCCGTACAGGCGATACCCGTCTGGTTGGCGGCGGACGATGTTCCGGTCATCACACAGGATCTCGGCTTCCTTCTCCAGGAGACGGGTGACCGTCGTTTTCCCTGCTTCGGAGTGGCCGACAAACATGAAGCCATGGCCGTCCAGAACAGCGCCGGCTGAATGGAGCATGCATCCTTGACGCTCGGCCAGGAGGCGGGTGAGCAGGATCTGGTCGGTGACAGGCAGGCTGAGTGAATTCAAGCTGCCATTGAGCCAGGAGTCCTTGTCAGCATGAAAGATCCGGCCGCGCGAATGGTCGGAACTGAATACGCCGATGGTAAAGATGCGCCCCTCGGTACTGCTCCGATAGATCCAGAAATCTCCCTTGCGAAATATCGTCCATGCGCCCTGGCGGAAGACCTCGTCTCCCAGCGAATCCTTCTCTACACCCTCAAGAGAGTAGGAGTGGTGCACGACGACCTTGTCAGGTCCGGGGCTTTCGATTGCAAACGCCGATAAAGCTGGAAGAAAAGTGTCTTTTCGGAATGGGAGGTCGGAATCGACCTGAATGGTGATGCCGCCGATCTGAAAAAATCGGCGGTTGTCGACGTGCCATTTCTCCCTATATCGACGATTTTCCTGCGCGATATCGCATAAATAATCGATTTTGGACATGGGATCGCCGTGCTCAAGGTAAGCGTAGATCGGACACCAGCGGCAATGATCGCGCAGATCGCAGCTGCCGCATTGTTTTCGGTACGTTTCTCCGCCGCGGACTTTTTCTGCCAGGGAGGGGACGAATTCCTCCCACGCTTGGCGCACGGTACCGTGTCGCAGGTTATAGCGCAACGCCGGGTCCTTGATCGAACAGCAGATCGAGAGTCCGCCATAGGGGTCAATATGGATTTCTCTGCGGGAGGCGATGCAACTTGTCAGCAGACAGTCGCCATCTTTTATGTCCGCTCTGCATGCATCCCGTTGGCGCTCTTCGTCAGCTATGAAAGGTGGATCAAGTTCGATGACCCGTTGGGGGGCGAGGCGCTGGGCGGCGATCATGGCGTTGCGGCTTGGATCGCCATCGGCACTGAAATTGAGCCAGGCTGCGCCCAGTCGCCAGAGGGGGCTGAGGGAGCGAGCCAACTCAACCATCTGTGGCCATTGGTGCCAGTTCTCGCGCATGGGGAAAGCTTGGATGACCACCCGCGCCCCTGCTTTCTTCAGCATCGCGATGCCGCGCAGCATTCGCTCAAATCCACCAGGCGTACGCGTGACACGTTCATATACTTCAGGGGTGGCTCCGTAGAGCGACACCCAGGTTTCTCCGGGACGAGCGAGCAGTTGGGCGATTCGCGGCGTGACCAGCGTCCCGTTAGTTTTGACAGTAAATAAACGTGACTTGTGGGTAAGGTATTCTACGATGTCGAAAAAATCGGGTCGCAACATCGGCTCGCCGCCGGAGATCGTCCAATCCCGGACACCGAGAGCACGCGCTTCATTGGCGATACGGCGAAATTCATCAAACGTCAGTTCCCCAGCAGAGGATGGATCATCGGCTGGCTGCCATAGCCAGCAATGGAGACAATTGTGATTGCAGCGGTAGGTAAGGTCGATATTCACGCCCAGAAGTGCCCTGGGGAAAGCATCCACAACTTTACGGACAACGGTTTCCTTTCGCAGGTTCATTGCAGTTCCTCGTCAAGGTTTCCGAGCGTCATTCACTATAGCCGCTGCAGGAATGGGAAGTCAATGGCGAGAATAGACGCGCGGATATTTTTTTGCCACCATGTAGGTTATAGATTAGCAGAAAATATTGAATTTTTCAAGTGATTAAATTGATTTATTGGTGTGAATATCTAGAAATAGTTTGTCAAGCTGATCGGTTTCCAACCGTCTTCTACTAATTCTTTCCATAATGTGATAATTATTAGGGATGAAATATCCATTCAGGGGTGTTCTGCGGTATGGATTTTTTTGAAAATGAACGAAATCGAGAATATTGACGGCATCTCCTTGTCGGCCCCGGTCATTATGGAGCTGATCGAAGCGGTCCATGAAAAGGGGGCGTCGTTCCGCTTCCAGGCCAAGGGCTACAGCATGACGCCGGCCATTCGCGACGGCGACGTCATCACCGTTTCGCCACTGAAAGACATCATGCCCTGTCGCGGTGACGTGTTGGCCTTCCGCCACCCCGAGCGGCCGCAGATGCTGGTCCACCGCGTGCTGCACACCATGGCTAGGAAATATTTCATCAAAGGCGACAATTGCCCCGAGGCCGACGGCTGGATACCGGCGGAAAACATCCTGGGCTTGATCAGCAAAGTGGAACGGCAGGGTCGGGCCCGCTTTTGGCCTAACCGTTCCGCACCTTCTTCCTGGGTGAATTTTTATTTGCTGCTCTATCCACTCTGGCCCCCGATTCGTCGGGTTCTGGTCAGGGTCTGGCGCCGGATCAAGCGCATCATCATGCCCGGGCAGTTGCCTTAGATAGTTCAGGTTTTGCTGTTTGGCGGCTGCCGGGTTTGTCATTAGGCCGCTCGCTTTTTGCTTTTTACAGCACTTTGTGATACAAAGATCGATGCAGGACCCTTCAATCAAATCTTACCGCAAACTGGATTTTGAGCAGAATACCGCCGAATGGCTTTCCTGGCGGCGTCAGGGCATCGGCGCCTCCGACGCCCCGGTGGTCATGGGCCTTTCGCCCTGGCAGAAGGCGGGCGAGCTGCTTTTGCTCAAGACGGGGCAGCAGGCCGAGCGGCCGGCCAATGGCTACATGCAGCGGGGCAAGGATCTCGAACCGCTGGCCCGCGAGGCCTTTATCCGCCACACCGGCATCGAAGTTGAACCCGTCTGCGTGCAGTCAACGGACCACGCCTGGATGCGCGCCAGCCTGGACGGCTTGAGCGCCGACGGGCGCCATGTGGTGGAAATCAAGTGCCCGGGCGAGAAGGACCACCGGTTTGCCGCGTCCGGTTGCGTGCCTGAAAAATACTTTCCTCAACTGCAGCATATCCTGGCCGTCACCGGCCTGGGAGAGATCCATTACTGGAGCTTCCGCTTCGACCACACCGTGCTATTGAAGGTTGACCGGGACGAGCCCTTCATCGCTGACCTGATAGAAAAAGAGATTGATTTCTGGACGAGAGTCTGCGCGACTGCCGACGGGCTTGCCGCGTTCACTGCCTCATAGAAACCGCTCCCGTACAGCGAAAACCCGGCAAGGTCAACGGAAAGATCAAGGTTTGTCTGGTTTGGAGTGCTTGCAAATGAACCTTTTCCCGACTGTTTTCGTTTACTATTCCTGTATTCTTCAAGAGAGGTAACGCATGAAGATGAAAAAAGTATTGATCATTGGATTTCTTGTTATATTGGTGGTTGCGGCCATGGTTTTCTTATTCTCCTCAAAAAACAACAAAAATGGCGGTCTGAAATTCGTTGCGGTTAAAAAAGGAGATATCTCTGAAAAGGCATTGGCGGTAGGCACCATTGAACCGGAAAAAGAAATCAAGGTGAAATCGACCATTCCGGGGCTGGTCGAGGAAGTGTACTTCAAAATCGGTGATTGGATCGAAAAAGACAAGCCCCTGTTCAAAATTTCCCCCAATCCCACGCCCCTGGAGTATGTCGAATCCCGGCGCAACATGGAAGTCGCGCAAATACTCATGGAAAAAATCCGCAATGAGCGGGACCGCAAAGTGAAGATGTATAAGGCGCAGTTGGTCTCGGATTCGGACATGGAAGAGACCGAGTCGCGCTTCAGTGAAATTTCATTGCGCTACAAGATCGCCCAGGAGCGCTTCGAATTGCTGGAAAAAGGCCGGATCCAAATGATCAATCGTTCGGTGGATTCCATAGTGAAATCGCCGATGTCGGGAATTGTTCTGCAGCAGGACGCTTTCGAGGGTGATGCCGTGGTGCCCCTGACCAATTTCCAGCCCGGCACCGAAATGTGTTCCATGGCCGATATGAGCTTGCTGCGTTTCAAAGGCAAAGTCGATGAGATCGATGTCGGCAAACTCCTACCGGGAATGATTGCCGACATCCAGGTCGGGGCGCTGCTCGACGCCAAGGTAAGCGGCCGCCTGGAACGCATTTATCCCAAGGCCGAGAAAGAAGGCAATGCCACCATGTTCGGCCTCGAAATTGCCATCATCGATGCCGACAAGGTCACCCTGCGCGCCGGGTATTCGGCCACGGCCTATCTCAAGATCAAGGATAAAAAAGACATCCTGATAATCCCGGAACGCTTGATCACCTTCGAAAACGACAAGCGTTTCGTGGAAACGATGCGGGATGGAAAAATCGAAAAGAAGGAGGTCCAGGTCGGGCTTTCCGACGGCTTGAATATTGAGATCGTTTCCGGGTTGAAGGCCGGCGAGCAGGTGGTCGAGCGGCCGCCCAGAGAGATCGAATGATCCTGGCGTTTTTCCGCAACCTGTTCCGCGACCTGGTGCGCCAGCCTTTGCGGACATTCCTGACCCTTTCCGGAGTGACCTGGGGGACCTTCGCCGTCATCCTGCTGCTGGCCTTCGGCACCGGCATCGGCAAACAGCAAATGAAGCAATTCCGCGGGATGGGACAGAGCATCATCCTGGTGTTTCCCGGGCAGACCACCATGACCTACAACGGGCTGCCCAAGGGCCGCCGCATACAGGTTACACCAGATGAACTGCCCTTGCTACAGGCGCGGCTGCCGGGAATCCGGGCCCTTTCGCCCGAATTCATATCGAGCCGAAATATCCGCCATGGCCGCGAACAGCTGCTCAATACCGTGCGCGGCGTCGATGTGCCGTTTGAGCGCATCCGCAATACCATCCCAGGCCAGGGGCGTTTCATCAATGAGTACGATGTGGAGCAGCACCGGCGCAATTGTTTTTTGGGCGCAACCATCGCCAAGAACCTCTTCAAAGGCATGGAGCCGGTCGGCAAGCAGGTGATGATCGAGGGCGTGCCCTTTACCGTTGTCGGCGTGATGATCGAAAAGGATCAGAACAGCAATTACAACGGCATGCGTGACACGCACTGCGCTTTCATTCCCTGGACCACCTACATGACCCTGTATGGCGTGAAGTATGTCCAGAATTTCATTGTCCAGCCCAGCGATCCGGCCTTGTCCAAACAGACCATCGCCGCCCTGCGCAATTACTTTGGCGAGCGGCTGGGATTCAATCCCCTGGACAAGGACGCTTTGTTCGTTTGGGATTTTTCCGATTTTGAACGGCAGTTCAACGTGTTTTTTACGGCTTTCAATATTTTCCTGGGCATCATCGGCTCCTTTACACTGCTGGTTGGCGGCGTCGGCGTGGCTTCGATCATGCTGGTGGTGGTGGAGGAACGGATACGGGAGATCGGCATCAAGCTGGCGGTTGGCGCCAAGCGTCGCGCCATCATGTGGCAGTTTTTTGCCGAAGCCAATTGCATCATCCTGATCGGCGGCACCATCGGTTTTTTGCTGGCGGCATTGCTGCTGGCCCTGCTGCCGGCCAAACAATTAGAGGAGTATATAGGCATCCCCAAGCTTAATCCCCTTGTCGGGATCGTCACTGTGCTGATTCTTTTGGCCATCGGTACCATTTCCGGCCTGACGCCGGCGCGCCGGGCCGCCGCCACCGACCCGATCGTAGCGCTCAGGAAATAACCATGCGTATGCAACTTCTGCATTTGTACTGGAATGAATTCCGCAAGCGCCAGAAAAAGACCAGTTTGATCACTTTCGCCATTGCCTGGGGGGCCCTGTCATTGCTGCTGTTGATGTCTTTCGGACGCGGGCTGTCCAATGCCGGCAGCGTCAGTTTCAAGGGGTTGGGCAGTACCATGATTATGTTAACCAGGGGCCAGACCAGCAAACCCTACCAGGGCTTACCGCGCGCCCGGCGTATTCACATCCACATGGAAGATTTGGAATTGCTCAAGCGGCAGATCCCGGGCATCGCCATGATCTCTCCCGAGGCCAACAACAGCCATAATATTTCCTATCGCGGCAAAGAGTCCAACCGCTCGGTCAACGGCGTTTACCCCTGTTTTGCCGAGATGCGTTCCCAGATTCCCGCAGCCGGCGGCCGCTTCATCAATGATCTGGATCAGGAAAAAGCCCGGCGCGTGGCCTTTATCGGCTGGAACGTGGCCAAGGAACTCTTTGGCGACAGCAATCCGGTCGGCAAGGAAATCCGCATCGAGCAGACACCTTTTACCGTAATCGGGGTCATGAAGAAAAAGCAGCAAAGTTCCATGTATCAGGGACCCGATTCGGAAACGGTTTATATCCCCTTCTCCACATTTTGTCAAATCGACTTTCAGCGTTTTTTGGACCGTATTCATATCCGCCCGGCCGATCCCAGGGATGCCCTGTTCATGGAGAACCAGGTGCGCCGCGTCCTGGGGCGCAAGTACCGCTTCGCCGATGATGACGCCAATGCCGTGAACTTCTGGAACACGATCCGTGATTACGAAACCGGGGCCAAGATTTTCAAGGGCATCGAAATATTCCTGAGCATCATCGGGGCACTGACCTTGCTGATCGGCGCCGTGGGCGTGACCAACCTGATGTATGCCGTGGTCAAGGAGCGCACCCGCGAAATAGGCATCAAGATGGCACTGGGAGCGCGCCGGCGCCATATTGTCATGCAGTTCTTCCTGGAAACCTTCGCCATTTTCTTCAAAGGGACGCTATGGGGGACCCTGATCGCGTTCAATATCGTCAGTTTGGTGAACCTGGTCCCTATCGGCTATGAAGATTTCGGCATCAAGGCCTATTTGCTGCGGCCGATATTTTCGCTCGACATCCTGATTGTCTTCCTGGTGGTCCTTTGTGTTTTGGTTTTTGTCTCGGGAATTTTTCCGGCCTTGCGGGCTTCGCGGCAAAACCCCATCGAGGCCCTGCGTTATGAATAGCATCCGAGGTGGATCATGATCGAATTTCGCAATATCTCGAAAGTGTACAAGATGGGCGAGGTCGAATTCGTCGCCCTCAAGGGCGTCTTCATTACTGTGCAGAAGGGCGATTTCATTTCCATCATGGGTCCTTCCGGTTCCGGGAAGTCGACTCTGATGAACATCATCGGCTGTCTGGATACTCCGAGCGAGGGTTCTTATTATCTCGAGGGTAAAAATGTTTCCGGGTTGACTTTCGATCAACTGTCGACCATCCGCAACCGCAAAGTCGGTTTTGTTTTTCAGAATTTCAACCTGCTGCCCTACGCCTCGGCCTATGAAAATATCGAGCTGCCGATGTTGTTCAACGGCAAGAAAGGCGCCGAGCGCAAAGCGCGGGTCGACGAATTGCTGGAAATGGTGGGCTTGGCGCCCTGGGCCAAACACCGGCCGACCGAAATGTCGGGAGGGCAGCAGCAGCGGGTGGCCATCGCCCGGGCCCTGGCCATGGATCCTCCGATCATTCTGGCTGACGAGCCGACCGGCAACCTCGATTCCAAGAGCGGCCACGAGATCATGGAGATTTTTTCCCAACTCTGGAAAGGCGGACGGACCATTCTCATGGTGACCCACGACCCGGCCATCGCCGCCTTTTCCAAAAGCACCATCCGCTTGCTGGACGGAGCCGTCCAGGCGAACGGTATCCCTAACTAATTCTGAAGGATGCCTAGCAACGGATTGCTGCCAACAGAAGCAATGGGGACGGTCTTTGTAATTTTGTAAAATATCGATTATACTGATTTCAGGAGACATGTGAGACAGATATTCCAGGTGTTCACTTTTTTCATGGCCAGGGAAAGGGAAAAATGAAGCCGAAACGCCAGTCTAGCCAACTCCTCCCAGCTTTTGATTTCCCCGAGGACGGCTTTGTCAATGGACCGGAAAATCAGACCCAGGAAGCATTGATGGAATGCCTCATGCAATTTGGCCGCCCCCAAATAACAAAAAGTTTGGATAATGCTGACATGGCTTTTTGCCCCGGCTTCAGCGCCGCGGCCAAGAAAGGAGGCGAAGGCATCGCCAAAAATCTGTGGATCGATTTGCTGGACTGGCTGTTGTTCGATCACGCCCTCGATGACGAAGGAAGAACAATCGCCGAGCTATACATGTATCGCAAGAAATTCTTTCTTCCCGGGCTGCAGAAAATGGTCTTGACCATGATGTGCAAGGCGGAAATGGACCTTTTCGAGATCCGTGCCGTTTTCCCCGGGCGCGGCTTCGCCTTGAAACGTCTGGAAGACGGGTGCGAGTTCCAGGTGGTTGATATGATCGCGAGCCGGCAGCTTTCCCGCTGGGGGATTCTTGCCTGCCGCCTTTGGCTGCTGGACGGCGTGCACCGTCTTTCCGGTGCCACATACATCTTTACGCCGGATAAAAGGCCACTGCTGGAAAAGACGGCGCGGAAGTTGGCCACGGCCAACGCCAAGGATGCGCGAGTGAGGCGCGAACGCTTTTCTCCGCAGATGTGTCGGTTATGGATTGATCCCTTGATCCATCCGGTGCAGCCCAGATTCCGCAACCGGGACGGCGACCGCCTCAATTTTTGCCAGGCGGTCTTCAGCATTCCGGACATGGATACTGTCCGACAGACGCTGGCCGGGCAGAAAGCGATTACGATCCGGGACGACGGCGACGGCATACTCACCTGGTACGCGAGCGAAAAGGATGCGTCCGGCGGACAGACCGTCATGGGTACTTTCAGACTGCAGGCTGATGAATTGCAATTCGAGGCCAATTCCCTGAAGCGGTTTCGGCAGGGAATGAAAGTCCTGGAAAATAATTTTAGAGAGACGATTGTACTGAAGGAACAAAAAAAGACCCCCCTGGCAAGGATGCTTAAACAATCACGGCATGATGCCCCGGAATCCGTGAAGATTCCAATGGAAGAACAGGCAAAGATCATCAATCAATTCAAGCGCAAGCACTACCAGAGTTGGCCTGAGATGAATCTGCCGGCGCTTGCTGGCAAAACCCCACGCCAGGCGGTGCGCTCGAATACGGGGCGGAAGGCCGTGGCGCAACTGCTGAAAGATTTCGAAGTTCTGGAGCAGAAGAACCTCCTCAGCGGAGAACCCGGACTGGATCTTGCATTTTTATGGCAGGAGCTGAAACTCGATCCCGAAGATTTTTGACCTTTCTTTTTCAGCGGATGGTTCACACTGTATTCAGGGAATCTTTGCAAATAAAAAGTAAAAGTAATAATGAAAGACCTGGTACCAATGGCTTCGTTTACTGCTGATGCAGGCCGCCTTGAAGCCCGGGCAAAGCGTTCCCCAGCATAACGCGAATTCGAATGTGCATATCCCGGTTGTCAGGGGCGAAGTCGCGATCAACCTGGATGGAACGGAAAGTCTGGCCAGGAAGGGATCTTTGCTGCCGGTCAGCCATCAGACCGCAATGAACATTAAGAACAAGTCCGCTCAGGATGCCAGTTTCCTGATCATTAAAATCCCCAATCCCAGCGAAATGGCCGGCTAGAGAGGGGGGCGGGACGCCAAGAGACCCAGGGAGTTCTTTTTTTGTCAGTTTATTTATTACTGAGATATTTGCTGAGATCTTTTATTTTAAAATTGAAATTGAAAATACAAGGAAAATTAATTTTCCAGAAATTTTAATTTGATTAATCATGGGGGGAGAAAATGAAAAAAGGTTCAGTAAGAGCATGTCATTGTCGGAACGTCGGAGTGAGCCTGGTTTGCCTTGCGATCTTTGCTTTCTGTGGTGTTGTCAATGCTGAGACCGTAATTACCGCAAACCTCACGATCAACCCTGCGCCGACCGTGAAGCCCGGGGCTGTCTTGAAGTTCCAGGCGGATGTTTTTCACAATCCGGACTTTGACCGGCCTGCCGGCACCAGGATGAGAATTTTTGTAACCCGGAGCGATTTCAGCTGGGTATCGGACAAGCTGGACATCGAATATCCCGGGATGGGATCGGTTCATGTCAATTTTAACGATGGTTTTACCATTCCCGCGGATGCCAAGTCAGGGGAGAAGTTCGATTTTTGTCTCGTATATGGACCCTGGCTGCAATTGAGCAACATTGCATCGGTAAAAGTGCTCGTTTTAAGAAGTATCAGAACCAAGCGAATTGAGCAGATAAAAATCCCGGAGAAAATTGAAAAAAAATGTTTTCTGACCTTGAATTTCATCAGTAAAACCTCGGGTTTTCCAGGGACAACTTTTGAAATGATCGGGGTTTTTGGAGATGAGCAAGGCATAAAGATGCCAGCCATAAATAAAGATGGCAAGGGGAACAAGCTAATTGTGCTTTCCTGGAGTGACACAAAATTGCTGGTGAAAGTTCCAGCTGATTTGACTCCCGGAATATATAAAGTGGGGGTATATTGCAGCGATCCATGCCAACCGGGGGCCATTACAACTTATGGCATGGTATGGAGAGATTTTCACGTTTTTGCAAAAATACAACAAAAAAAATACAGAAAATAAGCGGGGCATGAGGGCCAGGTCTCAAGGGGGATGGGGACGGTGTTTGCAGTTTTGCATTTAACCTAACCTGGCGAAGCCAGAACCAAAAGATTGTGTCAGGGCAAAATCCTGACAAAAAAAGCAAGAATTCAACTGATCAGATACTAATGGAATTAATGCATGAGGAGAGAGAGGTATTGGCCTATTGCCTGATGGATGACCGCTGCGGCTTGAAATACCGCGAGATCGCCAGATTGCCCGGGTTCGCCGGCGTCAGGATGAATTCACTCAGATCGATGGTCCGTCATGAAAAAAACGGAAGATCATGAATTGTGCAAATAAACAAGCACCGCCCCCCGTGCCCCACTTCATAAAGGGGATCGCCTATTTTTTGCTGCAGGTTGTGGTAGCGGGAAATTTGGCCCAGGCTATTCTCATTTCCTGGGGGAGGGCCTTTAAAAATTCCACGCTGCTCCACACGTCCCCGATCAGCTTCAGATTGCTTTCGTAGGTGCTGGTCTTGAAATCCGCGGCGGCGCAATCATCGGCCTCGATGTCGGCGAACAACCCGGCGGCGGCACAGGAAAAATCAAACATGTCCATGGTGATGCGGCGGATGCGGCTGTTGGTGCGGGTCCGGTAAAATATGGCCTTTTTTTTCAGGTCATAGACAATGCTCCACTGCGTCCCGCCCTGGGAAACATTTTTTAAAATGTCGAAGGCGTATTCCAGGGCCGGGCCGCTGTTCGGATTGAATGCCTCGACCATGCCCGCCGCCCTGGCAAAGCGGTCGGGATGGCCATTGCCGCCGGCGGCATCCAGGGACGCTTTAATGGCCAAAGACGCATCGTAGGTGTCGTTGGCCAGCACCGGGTATTTCAGGTCCTGGCCCGCATGGACGACCATTTGGCCGTTGATGTACTCGATGGCGGCCACGTCGCCGTTGGCGTCGGCGGCGAGAAAATGCAGCGGCGCGACCGACGTGAAAGAGATGCGCACCGCCCGGTCGCTGGCAATGACGTCCGCGACCGAAGCCGAAACATCCAGCTGGTACTGGATCCATTGCAGTTCCTCCAGACCGTGGCGGTCGTCTTGAGGCGGGTATTGCGAATCCGCGCTTTCGTGCATCATCTGTTCGATGACCAGGCCGGCTTCGTTCATGCCGCCGTAGGGAAATTCACGGCCGTTCTGGTTGAAGGAGATGCTGCCGTACCGGGATGTCCAGGTGAACGGCTTTTCCGGGGCGGCGATCATGGACGTTTTCTGCCGGTTTCTCTGATTGATGTGGATTTGTCCCTGGCCGGCGGGGAAATCGAAGTTTCTGCCGAAAAGGGGCTGCTTGTTCCTGTCTTTCAGGGAAAAGGTGGTGCAGGCATCACTGTCCAAGGAAAACAGCCCCGCCAGAACAGCCAGGCAAATGACGAATTGAATTTTGCTTTTCATGAAATTACTCCTGAGTATGCTTCTATATTCATAATATTCATAATACATTAACGCCGCCTGACAGGAAAAGTTCCCGAATCAACATGTAAGGAGCCTTGGGACTTTGCCCCCTGCGGGGAGCCTCCGGGGTCGTGTCTCAACAATAAACATTGAGCTTCAAGAAAAATCCTGTTAAAATAATAATAATATGGCACGTCAATTGCGGATCGAATATGGATCCATAGGGGTTCCGGATCCATAGGGGTTCGGTCTCCAGATTCCAGAAATCATCATCAACCCTCATCTCGGCTTCCATAGCAGCGAATAAAAAAGTTATTTGGAACAGCCTCGGTAGTGACAGGTCGCGACCTGTCACTACTAAATTATTGAAAAATCATAGGCTTCTGCACAAGGGGAATCTTTATGATGCTTGACTTTATCTGCGGTGCATGAGGGGCTTGAAATGACAGTTTTCGCTATCCTTCTCCATCTGCCGCGACAAACAACTCGGCAAGCAAGTGCCGGGATTCCCACAGGCCAGTTGCCAAAACCGTGAACATGTAGCGTTTTATGACTGTTTTTCACGATTATATTGACAATAGCGTGAAAAAGAATACAATATCAATATATGGCAAAAACACTTAATGTTTTTAAGAAAATAAGTTCTTTCCGCGCCAGATACTATAAGGCGGCTGCGGGCAAGGATGCGCTTATTGAAATTATCGCTGAAAATGAAGTTGCCGAGCAGGTATATAACTCAAATGCCATAGAAAACAGCACCCTTACCCTTGAAGAAACGGAAAAAATACTTCTGCAAATCGATTTGGACAGATATATAAGCGAACGAGAAATTTTTGAAACCAAAAATCTTGCGCGCGTTGTGTCGTATATCAACAAAAGAGCCAAGGAACAAGAACTTACCCTTGAAGTAATTTTATCTCTTCATAAAATGCTGCTTGCCAATATCCGCGATGATGTTGCCGGAAGGTTCAGGAAAGATAATGAGTATGTTCGTGTTGCGAATCATATCGCCCCCCATCCGCAAGAAATCACAGCGAGACTTGAAAAGATGTTGGTGGAATATAATGCCGCAAGCCATGAAAACATCATAAAACGCATCGCGAGGATACACCTTGCTTTTGAATTTACTCATCCGTTTGTTGACGGCAACGGCCGTATTGGCAGGGTGATAAATAATTACCTGCTTATTCGAGAAGGATTTGTTCCGATAAATATAAAATTTATTGATCAAAAAATGTACTATGAGGCGTTCATGGAATTTGAGGTAAAGGGCGCGACGAAAATAATGGAGGAAATAGTCGCAAGAGCGCTTAGCAACAGCTATCACAAGCGATTGGCGTATTTGGAAGGTAAGAAAATAATTACTCTGGCTGAATACGCCAAAAATAATAAACTTTCACATTCAAACCTTATCAATAAAGCCGGCCGGCAAAGCATAGAAGCTTTTTTAGAAAAAGGCGTTTGGAAAATTGCTGAAGATTTAAAAAAAGGCATGAGATCTTGAATTGACAGTTTTTGCTAACCCTCCTCATCTGCCGCGGCAAATAACTCGGCAAGCAGGCGTCGGGATTCCCGCAGACCGGTATCGGTAAAGGCAACCGATTTTGTTTTGCCGAGCTGGTGCTTTTACATGATTTGACTGGCTTGAAGTACCGGGAAATTATTGAAATACCGATCTTTTCCGACTTGCATTACTTGTCAATGTCCCGTTTGTACCATAATTTTTGCAAGAAAAAAGGGAAGGTGGAATAATCATTTTCACATTTTCATAGTCCGCCCCTTTTGCTTTCATCAATAAAAATCTCTTGACTATTTCTATGATTTATTTGATTTGGACAACAGCCCGTGGAGATCCGACCCCTGAAGCTTCCTTCACCTACAAACGAAACAACAGGGTTATAAAAAACATAAAGATACTGCCGAAGGTCGGACCGATCTCATTTACGATTGGCGTCTTTGGGAAATGGGGTCGCCCATTAGAAGGTCACTGTCAAGTAGGTAGAACTATTTTTTCTTATTTTTTTTAGCAATGCGTTCGAGCGCAATGATCAATGATGTTTTTGCGGCCTTGATTTCAGTTTTTTATTGGTTACAAAACCAGTATGTTTTGCACCAGACACCCATCGAGATCAATCCACTATTGGAAAAGCCAAAGCGGACCTGGCCTCAAACTCGAGACCCCAGAAAT
>Ga0180014_1000180_pt1 | contig 18404 bp, 15 predicted proteins | sample KR13_S1_MetaG_FD_116507 | JGI IMG/M metagenome (GOLD analysis project Ga0180014, IMG submission 116507) | Groundwater microbial communities from the Olkiluoto Island deep subsurface site, Finland - KR13_S1_MetaG | ecosystem: Environmental > Aquatic > Deep subsurface > Groundwater | place... | reverse complement strand
TACAGCAGTACACCAGGGCTCTCGGGCTGACTGAAGCCCTGCTGCTCGGTGGAGCTGATGCCGGAGAAACGCGAGATCAGAAATTACGACGGGAGGTGCGGTGATGGGTGGGGAAAGTGAGCTCTTTTACGGCAGACAAGATAGTTGTCCCTTAAAAACGGTCTTTTGGAACCCAATGTAGTAAGAATCCTTTAATACTGCTGTTTCTTTGCCTTTAAAAATACAGTGTATTATCTTAACTGTTCCCCCCCCCCAGGAGGGGGGGCGCGTGTAAAGGGGGTATAGAGGTACTGGGTAAAAAACAATGAGAATCGAGGTTTTTCTCTGTAAATCACCGAAACCAGAAAACAGATACCAGATTTGACCGACTGAGGTATAGTTGCACTGGCCACTTGTCAACTTTCTTTCTAATAACCACTCAAAACCATGGAGATAATTAGCCCGATAGCCCGACACCTTTAAATAGATGTTTGGACTCTGTTAACTGATGTTAAGAACTGTTAGAAAACATGTGGTATTAAAAGCTGTTAGAAGCGTATCGGGCTACTTCTTATATAGTTTTCTTGTAGGATTTTCCCTCATCCCCTGTCAACTTCCATTCTAAAAACCACATCCGAACCACTCCCAGCGACAATAATCAGGTAATGGTTGACAGACAATCACGTCATCGTCGAACACGACGCCTGCGGCGTTGCTGAGGCGGCTACTACGTGGTATTTCGCTGAGGGGTATACGGGGAACTAACTCCATCACGTCCCTAAAACACCAACGTCGAAATACGGGAATTAACTTCCCTTCTTCTTGAACTCGTCTACCATTCTTAACACATCATTCCTATTATCCAGTCTGATAAGTTCTTGAGTGTTTTCTTTTGCAAACCTGTTGAGCTTCTTCAAATTAATATGGCATAAAATAAGTATTTTTCGTCTTGCTAACCGGACCAGTCCTTTATCTTTATTTGAGAATAAGTTCAAGCGCGTGAAAAGAGTGTCGTATACCATATAAAGCGCAAAGAAATATAGAAACGGCAGATACGCAAAAGTTAATATAATTGGAAGAAAAAATGCACGTAGATTATCTAAAGTCAGAAGTTTTTGATAATCAGCGAATGTTTTAAAAAGAGCATAACCAATGAAGAATAAGATGAAGGCTGCAAGAAGGAACTCGATTACTTTGCCAACTGGTGCGTATTCCTCTTTTGTTTTTGCCACAGCATAGGTAAGAACAAGAATCGAGACTACAAGGATGAGAAATATTTCAATCCAAAAGTTGAACGTATAAATACTAACGACAAACTCAAGAACCCCAACAAATGCCAGTGTTTCAAGAAGAATGTTTTTGAAATAATGCTCCTCATTTTCAGTAGCTTTGATTATGTTAAACAAGAGAATGAGCGCAACCCCCACAAACCAGAAGATAGTGTCTTTTACGAGGAAGACATCCCAGAATTGAATCTCGCAGAGAAGTAAAACAACCAACTCAACATACAGAATCACTGCTAATAGCACTGCAAGAATCTTTCTATTCTTTTTATTAAACAGGAAAATTACGAAGTCAAAGATTGAACTTCTAGTGGATTTAAAAGACAACGCCAAAACAAAGAGAACAGCAAGCAAGAATAGCAGTGCTTCTTCTCTGCTGTTGAGTGGACCTATAAGGACACAGGTATTCATTGTCTTCCTTAACGGTCGGTCTCTGGAAAAGAGAAAACGCGGGGAAGAATGAAATCTCTATTGCCGCAACTGTTGACTTTCTTCAACTCCAAACATCCAAACCGGAATTCCTCAAATGCTTCTCCAGCGTTGTCACTCTACCACGAATTCTTCCCCTTCGGCATAGTTGATTGAAGTCTTGCCACGTCCACGACGTGCACGACGTTCACAGGCACTCCACCTGCGGGCGTGGTGTGTGCCCACGAAGCTCGGAGCGTATAATTCATTAGTCCGATAAAGCAAGAGGTAGTTTCTTAGTATCTAGTTAAACTAGAGCAGTATTTGCTGGACATTGAAAACGAATTCTTTCTTACACATATATCTATTCGCATGGGAATCCTCAAAAAACGCTCTAAGCCGAGTCTCTACCGCAAAACCTCTGCCCTTGAATTCTTTAGCTAGTGATTTTGGGTCAATGATTATGGTGAACTCTTCGTTTGGTCTTAGAACGTATGGCAATTTCCCCTTCTCACTGGAATATTCATCAAGGTAAGTCTGTTCCTCGCTGTGTTTTGGCTCGCTTTCATACTGTGATGCCCTTGCCCTCATTCCGGTTACGTAATATCCAGTTTGCTCTAAGGTTATTGTCTTCTTTCCGATATTCCGACCAATGAAACACAAATCAGATGGACGCCAAACTGGAAGGTCAACTTTGACCTCTATCTTAATTTCTCTTTTTTCTAACCAGCCTCTTATTAGTACTGCAGCCTCTAGAATCGCAATGACAGCCGTTATAATTGTTACAATCGCCCAAGGCCATGACATAAATAATCACTCTCCCGCCATGATACTACCATCAAGTAATGCTCCTATACCAAGCGGACAAACAAACCACGCACACGACGTGCTTGTATATCACATCACGGTGTTCACTTTATGATTATTCCCGGTTCAATCATCAAGGTAATAATCGGTTGCCTGCTCAAACCCGCTTAACATGCTGTATACATCAGTACAGTGAGATGCAACGTATCCTTCGCCGAATACACAACGGCGCATTTTCATCCCCATACCCTGAATACATGCTGGAACCCATTTAAGTATCTTCCATTCTCCAGTATAACCAATACTCCCTATGTGGCTAGTAGAATCTCCAGTTGTTTCTACTATTGGGAATAAAGCATCATAGATATTTAGATACGTGTTTATCATTTCAACCGATGTATGGCTCTGTTGTGCAATAATCTGTTTTTCTTCTGCTTCGTTATTTTTCAATAGAAATGCGCCCCACCCAAAGACCCAAACCTGGAAGAAGTTAATCATTCCTATTAGGTCTTCGATTTCGATATCATGTTCGTTGACGTAGTCTGCAGCTAGGCCGAATCTACTGCATGTGGGAATACTCGTTATCCCACGTGAAACGGCTTCACAGAATGACTGTATATTGAATAGCCTACCTTTGAGTTCGAGGTACCAGAGAGTGTCAGGGTCTAGATTTGCTGTAGTCAGATAACTGAGTATGGTGTCTCTTGGAATGCCTAACTCATCACAGTATGAAAAAATACGTATTGAATTCCTATCGTAAGCTTCGAATATGGTTTGAGACCTTTCAACTGGGTCAGCAACCAGCCAGATTTGAAAATATAATTCTTGGTAGAACACTTTTGCGTTGCTTGTCGTTCTACATACGTCAACAAAATCAGTTGCCAATAGATTCTGTATTAAAATATCTTCGATGGTATACGAGTCAACCCAAAGTTCAACAATAGAGTCTTCTGGTCGTTCTGATATTTCCCCCTCTGCTATTAGGTCATCGATTAACGTGTCATGTTCATTGAAGATTTTTATAGGGTAGCTAGCATCTCCCGTAAATTCTTGTCTTGCGAGGTCGGCATGTTCGTGAGGTTCCTTGGATATATAAATACCTTGCTGAATATTGAGGTGCACCATTATTCCCTTGAGTTTAAACAAGTCGTTCATGATTCTAATATTTCCCGACTTGCATTCAATCACCCTTGTAACTAGCTGGTCAGACAATGAGACATAGGCCGCCAATCCATCAATCTCGCATATGTTGTGGTGTCCGCCAGATAGGTTTCTAGAGACAATCTCCCCGTCTGCTTGAAATAGCGCTATTACCTCACGCTCAAATTGGCGGCCGCTATCACCAACTATTCGCTTAAGAATGCTTAGTCGTTCAAGTTCATCGGGCATGTTATTACCTTAATTGAAACCGTTGCCTAAGTCGCTGTTTATTGTAATAAGACTCCATGCAAAGCGTCAACAAATATTCTAAACAGGAGTGGCTATACATTCTCAAGAAAAGGCTTTTCTAGAAGCACGAAGCGCACAACGAGTACAACGCCCTCCCGCTCTCTACGTCCACCAAGCCAACAATATCCACAAACACACCTTCCCTTCCTCGCCCGCAACCATACTGAAAAAGCTCGAATCGTGATAGGTTGTCGGCGTTGGAGGAGGTATATGAAGGATGTCGGGAATGTCACAATCTGGTTGGGTTTGGCAGACAATGATTACCTTGCCGCCCGTTCTTTGTTATTAGACCACTTCATTGTTCAAGGTGCGATTTTATCAAATACGGCAATTGAAAAATATTTAAAAACAGTTTCATTAGTTGAAGGAGAGACACTTCCACGAAAGCACGATGTTCCAAAATTGTATGAAATACTTACGAACGGAAAGAAAGATTTAGGGATAAACGAGGCATATCTGAACCTTCTCTCCAAGTGTTACGAAATGCGCTATCCAGATGACCTAAAAACCGGCTTCAACATTGCACTAGTTGAAACAAGAATGTTAGTAGAACTGGATTTTACAGTTTATCAAATAAGGAAGGGATTCAGGTTTCAATCTGATGGGAAGCCTGTAAAAACAAGAATTGATTCCTTATTGGAATTCAAGGATGATAACCTATTACGCGATAATTGTTATTTTGGGACCACCGATAGAAAGGAGTTGTTTGAGCGTGATACCCATTGTTACAACATGAGAGTTTTAGGACCAAGTCAAATTTTAGAAGCGACATACCAAACTACTGGCGTTGACGATGACGGGAAGTTTGATTCAATCGGATTGAGACCTAATAATTGAGTCGTACCCGCTTCGCAGGCGATTCTTCCCTACCATGGGCGTGGTGCGTCCGCAAGCCCATACCCCCGCACCCCCAAGAAATGAAAGACCATCCGCCTTTCAGACATTCCATCCTTCCGACGCCTTCGGCGTCTACAACGCCCACGAAGCGTATCATGTCCAAAACACTAACAACGTACACGACTCTCTAAATGCTTACGAATGTAACCACTACACTGAATACACAAACCATCAAAGCATGCATAGTACTCAACATACTCGTCGCGCATGTTGCAACCTCATAGTCTCCATGACTTGTCCAAGGTAACAGCTACGGCTCACACGTTAATATGATGTGTCACTTGAAGGGTGCTGTAAGAGGGTTTACCATTGAACCGAAATAGAGTATGCAGGATGCCGTCCAGAAAGCCGGGAGGTTGGAATGCCAACTGCGAAACAGTACCGGGCAGAAATAGGCCGATTGATAAAAACAGGCCCATCTCTGATTAAGGCTACACAAGAAGACTTGCGAGAGGTTAATACTACCGAACCCGATACCAGTTTCTACATTTCATACCCCTTGTGGTATTCGGAAGCCTATGAAGTTGTCAAACACTTGTTGCCGGACCGCCTTGCCGAATTCATAAGCCTTTATCTGCCAGACCCTAAAAGAAAAAATATATCAGGGGACAACTTCACGATACAGGACTGGCTCCTGGGAAAGCGTTCCCCAACTTATAGCATGACTGGCAAAAAGGTATTTGCTGACGACACCGTTGTAACAATGAAGTTGATGGCGCAGATACAGATACTGCAGTCATGCCTCCTACGGTTTGACAGTATTCTTCTTAACATCAAGAGACTGACTCTAGCCGACGTGTTTGATTCCGAACTGGCCGGTGCAGAGGAACTCTTAAGAGCTGGATTCCTACGCCCTGCAGGCGTTGTGGCGGGTGTCGTATTGGAGAAGCACTTAAAAGAAGTCTGTGGTACAAACAAATTGAGAATAAGGAAGAAGAACCCTTGTCTTGCGAATTTTAATGATGCCCTCAAAGATGCAGATATTTTTGATATTCCTCAATGGCGTTTTGTTCAAAGACTCAGTGACATCAGAAATCTGTGTGGGCACGAGAAAGGTAGAGAGCCGACCAAAGAAGAAATCAAGGAACTGATTAACGGGGTAGAAAAGACTCTGAAGACTGCTTTCTGATTTCGCTTTATTCTAGTTGTTGGGGTCCCAAGAAGTTCTTGGTGTTCTCCGTAAACGCGTCTTTATTTCACGTTGCGCATTCCTAAGTGGTAATAGAGTTCATAACTCCTCCTGGGTTGTCTTTTCGAAGAATACGTTGTTTGATTCGTTCAATTAATCTCCATATTAAAAAGTACGCCGTCCTGGATGCTGGGAGGTCTGAACTAGGAGGTTGAAAGTTCTCTCAACAAGTTTCTAAGAACGTGTTTGGGTACGGGTTGAAAAGCACGTTTAAAACAGTGGTAGTATTTACTCGTTATTAAACGACAACAAAAGGGGGCACCATGAGAAAGGCACTAGTGTTTCTAATTGTGGCGCTGCTGGTGGCGGGGATTATGGTTGTTGTCGGATGCGGGGGGGATTCGCCAGAGGCTGTCGTTAATAAGTTTATCGAAGCCAAGCGCGCGGATAACGATGCCACAGCTGATTCCTACATATACGGAGGCAACAAAAACCTCATGTATGAGGGCTTGATATTTGCTTATAGGGGCAATACTCTGGAGCTTGAGATTTGTAAAGCCATACAACAACCCGACCGGAAACCGGAGGGTGTTAGTGGGCAAACTGACAAACTACCATGTGTTTATGTGCCGGTATTATACTCGGGAGAAGGGTATACGACTACAACAAATAACTACGTGGTTCTCAAGACAGAATATGGTTGGAAGATAAATGGTATCGAAAAAGATGTTGATTAAAGATATCCAATGAGTAAGGGTCTCAGCTCTGGTTGCTGGCAGGTCTGCTTAGAGGCTGAGAAAGCATCTCAACAAGTCGTAGGATGTATAGACCTACGAGTTCGTCAAGAGCGTGTCTCTTGAAATCACGGCCTTGGCCGTGCCGTGCCTTCGGCACATCAGCCAGCAGGCTGCTTGTTGCTTTAGCAACATCCAGCGTCTGCGCTGGCTCGTTTCCGAAGGAAACATCCCCGAAGGGGCGTCCGCTCGCCCTTCCGAGCGGTTTTTCTGGGGTTTTTCTGTCGGCAACTGCTAACCACTATCAAACTGGGTCAGCATTTGAACGACAACACCAGTGAGCGAACTCTCTGGGGAGACGACAAGCGTTACTAGAATTCAAGACTGGCGGCGACGTTCATGGGAACGAAGAGCCTAGCAGTTACTTATCAGTTACACTAATCCACACATCACACCATGGAAATCGACGTGCTCTACGTGCACTTAGTGGCGAGCGAAGCGAGCCTATATTGGTGGGGTTTCGAATGGGGGGAAGCCACTCCCCACATGGAAGTTTTTTCTCTGCGCTTTTTTTTAAAGAATAGACCACCGTTTTATACCCTATATTGAGGTTGCCGTGTCAACTTTTATTCTATCTATGCTTGCTCTGTTTTTCTACCGCTTCTACGGGCACTTTTCTACTATCGGTAACCCTTCAAAATCCGCCTCAAAAGACGTATCACCGGAATGAGGTCGTTTTTCGGCTCAATCCACGGGAGGATTTAACAGCCGTAGAAAAACCGAAAAACGACTGCCATACGAGAAAAAACTACCCACTCATCGAGCCTTTTTCTACGATTATGACCCCCGAGCCTTGACGGTTTATCAAATTCCTTAAAAGCACGTCAACAACCGTTTTAATAACTGGTTTGTAACAACAGGGGATTTCTACACGACCATCGAGCGTAAACCGCAGTTTCGTCAACGATGTATCAAATCACTCTGCACGGCGGCAACAGACGTTCTACAAAAAGTTACTGCACTACAACGGAAATGTGTTCGACCATCGAACACATTAACAACTTTGGATTAGCTATGGCTACCAGTCGTATTCCCCAATCAGTTGTTTCCATAGCGATAGGCAGCTGGAGGAGAGGCGGGGCTTAGTCCATTTCTATAGCCTCATAGATAACGCCAATCTGTTTACCTGTCAGTGTTCTGTGTTCGAGGAGTGACGTAGCTATAGCCTCTACGGTGGGCCAGTGGTCCTTGAGGATTTTGATTGTCTCTTCCCATATCTCCTCCAATAGTATGCCAAACGGAGACATAAGGTTTGGGTTCCACCTATCAGGGTCTCCCTTTCCTTGCAGTTCGAGCAGGGTGTTGATTCTCGTTGTCATCTGTTCATAATCCGTGCTGTCCTCCATTTCCCCCAACTCCATCTTAATGTCATCACAATCACACGGCACCTCTTCTTCGCAATCACGTTCAGCGATTTTCATCATATCCACTGCGGCTCCAGCACAAATAGCTCTCGCGCTTTCACGCAGCCTATCTGGATTGAATGGTTCTTCGGATAAGTATTTTTCAATATACTTTATATGCCCATGTGCCGCGCCACGAACAGGCTCAATGGTCACGTGTTTCAAGATATCTCCATTCAGGATACGAATGACTACGTGGCCGGACTCATGCCACGCTATTTCTTTGTCTCTGGCAATATCTCTTTTCACCATTCATCCTTCCTTTGTCTTTCACCATTGACAGAATTCTATACCTGACTACTTCCAGAAAAAACTTGGGGAGAGGCAGCCCAGCACTCTCCAGACCTTAATGCGGCAACTCTTGGGGATATTTGGATGGTCCAAATACGAACGTGTCGGGCCGACTATGTGCGAAACACTATCAACACAAACGTTAGTGGTCAAGAAAACAGGTCACTATAATATCTGTTGTTAGAAACGGAAGTCGTGATTAGACTTTCGTCTATTCCCAGCTCTTTAAGTAAAAGAAATATTATAAGTATTTTCAATTTCTGAACAGCGACATGTAATGGCCTACGTCGTAACACAAAAGCTTTGTCTTCCGGACTATGGTGGACAAGGTAATTCCTGGTCTTTACTACGCTTTCGATGAAAGCCTCTGGCTCATCTGTGAATAGTCTCTTCAAGTCTTCTCCAAGAGAATCATAGATTTCATACAAACGTTTCCTTAGAGAATATTCATTAGCATATTTAATTTGGCTTACAAGTCTTGCTCGGAAATCTTCCGGCAACCCGTTAGGTATCCTTGAATTCAAATCGTCCTGAACTGACGGCCATTCCTCTTCCCCATAGTAATATCCTTTCTCAACTTCCCTATGAAAAGACTCCAAGGCGTGAGCGTAGAACAGAAGCTTAACGTCGAGATACATTCTCGGGCTATAGTCCACAGCGAAGAAGAGGTTATAGACAGGTTCAAGAACTTCTTTCTTGGCGAACCAGGCATCAAGTACATCTGCCAAATTATCTCTTATCTGCGGTAACGTCACTAACATGTCATGTGGATGAACAGATTCCCTAGTCGCCTCAGCGCCTTGTCGGAAGAATACGTCAATAATGTCATCATTGGGTTCCTCTGCCTTCCTAAGCCGAACCTGTCTTGCGTAGACTGGTTCCCCTATAAAGAGTGTCAGCAAGTTGGTGAAATCGCTGTAGACATCCATGTGCCATGAGAAGGGCTGAATGCTGTCAGGAATGAACTTGAAGAAGGATGCATATTCCCATGAGAGCATTCTTGCATCACTTTTTGTTGAGAATGCACAACCAGTACGAAAGGAAGCGTCTATATTCTCAATCCTGCCTTCCAGTGGTTCAAGAGGAGCATATTTAGCGCGGAATTCCTTTATTGCCTGTTCCTCTAAGTCGTATCCAGTAGTGATAGGATTGACTACAAGCCATTCTTCGAGATACGGGCAATTCAAACTCATTGAAGAAAAAAGAAGCTCGTCTTCAGAAGAAAACCATTCTCCAATGAATAAGCGGTTTGAAGTCATGTTTGCTGCCGCCATTCCTGGGAAAGAAACTGATTGACCGCCAAAAGAGTCTACCAGCGTAATCTTCTTTCCATCGGTTGTAAAACCAAGAATGATATCCTCTTTCCGCATTGTGCCGAAGCCACCGGGTCCATAAAATGAGCCAACCAGCTTGAGCTTGATTCCTTCTTCACTGAACGAGACTTCACCACTTACCTTGTCTTCCGGTTTCTCTGGAAGCCACCATTCCCCTGTATAACTAAAACTGTCAAAAAGCGTATGTTTCACAGTTGCCATTTTAGACTCTCACGACCATTTCTCACAGATTCCTCCAACGACACCTTATATCCTATATCCATCGCTAATGGTATGTCATTTCCGAAGGCGGACAACAAGCCCTTTTCAGAAAATGGCGTTTCACGCTGGAGTAGATTTCTAAAGGTAGAAGCGGTGGAAAACGGCTATTCTTCTTCATCCACTTCCGGCGGGGACATGATTTCGGGGAGCGGTTCCTCAGTTAGGTCTTCAAGTGCTAAGTCTGTCTCTATATCGATATCCGAGATTTCGAATACCCCATCAACCATTCTAATCTCGTCAAGAGTATAATAATCTGCCGCATCATATAGTACCTTGAACCAGCCGACACCGCCGTCTGGATTTTCACGTGACTTGAAGTAGTAATCGACCGCCTGTAACACGTCAGGGAGCACCCAAAGGTTATTGAGGTCGTCGTCATCTTTGTCGAACCCAATCCCTATCGGCACCAGTTCACCTTTGCCACGCTCTAAACTTTCATGCAAAAAAATGGTTATGAGAGTCTGGCCAAACGGGTAAGGGTTCCCCATAAACGAGTTCCCCGCCTGGACCGAGACAAGTTTACCTTCGAATTCTTTCTCCAGCACCATGCCTATTCTGTCGTTGTATCCGAGCTTCCAACCTTCTGGGAGTTCCATGACAGGAATGATATCACATAGAAATACAACGCTTTCTTTGAGGCTTCGTTTGGCGTGGCGGAGGTTGTCGTTGGGGAAGGCGTTGTGGTTGTCGTTGAACATGTTGTGCTTAATGCCCTAACCCGTTTCATGCCGAAACAAGATTATGTAAGAAGTTCAAGGTATAATTCCCTGTAACAATAATGACAGGATGATAAGCAATGGATGTTCCTAGCGAAATACTTGAACTGGTTGAGCGTTTTGAGCGGAACCGGGACGCCTATCATTCCGGTGCCTATAACGAAACGCAGATACGCCTTGAGTTCATCGACCCTTTTTTCAAAGCTCTTGGATGGGATGTCCACAACGAGCAGGGCTATGCTGAGGCTTACAAAGATGTAATACATGAGGATGCTATCAAGGTCGGAGGGGCAACCAAGGCCCCCGACTACTGCTTCCGCATAGGTGGAACCCGCATGTTCTTCGTGGAAGCAAAGAAGCCTTCGGTCAATCTCAAAGAAGATATTAGTCCAGCTTTTCAGTTACGGAGATATGCTTGGTCTGCGAAGTTACCTTTGAGCATCCTCACCGACTTCGAAGAGTTCGCCGTATACGACTGCCGTGTTAAGCCTGTCAAGACCGACAAGGCTTCGACTGCCAGGACGCTTTACCTTACATATACAGACTATGAGAAACGCTGGGATGAGATTGTTTCAATCTTTTCCAGGGAGGCGGTTCTCAAAGGTTCCTTCGATAAATATGTCGAGTCGAAGAAACTCAAGAAAGGAACAGCGGAGGTCGATGATGCTTTCCTCGAGGCAATCGAGTCATGGCGGGAATTGCTGGCGCGTAATATCGCTCTTAGAAATTCGGGGCTTACTCGAAGAGAATTGAACTACGCTGTCCAGAGGACTATAGACCGTATCGTCTTTCTTAGAATCTGCGAAGACAGGGGAATAGAGGATTACGGTAAGCTCATGGCGTTGTTGAATGGTAATAACGTCTACCCCCGCCTCTTTGAACTTTTCAGAAAAGCGGATGAGCGTTACAATTCTGGCCTTTTTCATTTCAGGGAAGAGAAGGACCGGCCAGAATCCCCCGACGAATTGACTGCAGGACTCAAAGTCGATGACAAGACGTTAAAGGACATAATCAGGGACATCTATTATCCCGAGAGTCCCTACGAATTCTCTGTACTGCCAGCAGATATCCTTGGACACGTTTATGAGCAGTTTCTTGGTAAGGTCATTAGGTTGACTGCCGGACACCGAGCCGTTGTAGAAGACAAACCCGAAGTCAAGAAAGCTGGAGGGGTCTATTACACTCCCACGTTTATCGTCGATTACATTGTCGAGAATACTGTTGGGATATTGCTTGAAGGCAAGAATCCCAAGCAGGCCACCAAACTCAGGATACTTGACCCAGCCTGCGGTTCCGGTTCTTTCTTGCTAGGGGCATACAAATATCTTCTTGACTGGCAGCGGGACTGGTATACCGAAAACGAACCTGAGAAATGGGCGAAGGGCAGAAACCCGAAACTGTATCAAGGGTCGGGTGGAGACTGGCGACTAACGACTGGAGAGCGCAAGCGTATTCTATTGAATAACATATACGGAGTAGACATTGACCCGCAGGCGGTCGAAGTTACCAAACTTTCTCTATTGCTGAAAGTTCTTGAAGGCGAGTCAGACGAAACGCTAGCATCACAAATGAAATTATTTCATGAACGGGCACTTCCCGACCTGGGTGAAAACATTAAGTGCGGCAATTCTCTCGTAGATTCTGATTACTATGAGAATAGGCAAATGGGTCTTACAGGCATTGAAGAGCGTTACCGTATTAATCCCTTTGATTGGGTGTCAGAATTCTCTGGCATTCTCAATGATGGAGGTTTCGACTCCATTATTGGAAACCCTCCTTACATTCGTATTCAAAAAATGCGTGAATGGGCTTCGGAAGAAATCGAATATTTCAAAGAGAGATATGAATCGGCAAACGTAGGCAACTACGATATTTATGTAGTGTTTGTGGAAAGGTGTCTTGGCTTGCTCAAGGATTCCGGGGTTTTGGGTTTCATCCTTCCCCATAAGTTCTTCAATGCACATTATGGAAAGCCCCTCAGAGCTCTGCTTTCACGCGGTCGGCACATGCGTCAGATAGTCCACTTTGGAGACCAGCAGGTGTTTTCCTCTACTACATATACTTGCCTTCTTTTCCTTCGGAAATCTGGAAACAACTCGTGTATGTTTGAGGTTGTTAGAAACCTCAAAGCATGGCGAACGAATGGCGAATCGGAAAAGCAGATTGTTCCGACCGAGCAGTTTTCTGAACGGGAGTGGACCATAGTGGTCGGGAAGGGAGCACGGTTGTTTGAGAAGCTCGGAAATAACTATCCGAGCCTTGGGGAAGTGACATCGGATATATTCGTCGGCCTTCAAACGAGTGCTGATACAGTGTACCTTTTCAAAGATTATGAAACTAATGCCAAGAGCGAATTTGTGGACGTGTTTTCAAAATCATTGAAAGAACGATTGTCTCCAGAGCAGGGTATCTTGAAACAGGTTATTCGTAGTGGAAATATCGGGCGATATTGTGCTAATCCGACGGCATTACTTCTTTTCCCATACGAGGTGAGTGATAAATCGGCTCAACTTCTTTCCCCAAACAAAATGCAAACAGACTATCCCCTTGCATGGTCTTATCTTGTCAGTAATAAGCGGAAACTTGAAGACCGTGAGAAAGGTAAATTCAAAGATGCTCAGTGGTACCGTTTTGGCCGTCACCAGAACATTGGCATGTGGGAGCAGCCAAAGTTGATGGTTCCATACATGGTCAAGAGGCTGTCCGCTTATTATGATGAATCAGAAGACTATTATTTCGTAAATGTCACCACCGGTGGCTTTGGAATAACAGTTGACCATGAAGTGTGTGACCCAAGATATCTCTGTGGTTTGCTCAATTCACGTCTTCTCGATTTCTTTTTTAAGCATGTTTCAACTACATTTCGAGGAGGATACTATGGGGCAAACAAACAGTTCATCGAAAAACTGCCTATCCACCTTGTAGACTTCTCAAACGAAAAAGACGAAGAGCGGCACAACCACATTATTGAGTTGGTTGAAAGATTGCAGGAACTAAATAATCAGATAAGCGAAGTAAAGGTCGGCAATTTGGAAATCTCCATGAAGAGAGAGATGGAGGTTATTGACAAACAAATCGACAAGTTAGTCTATGAACTCTACGGCCTTACCGATGATGAAATCCAAATCGTTGAGAACGCCTGACAAGGATAGCAAGACTTTCTTTAGGCTAGTGGGGTAGAAAGATTTGAGCCAGAAGATTATGAGATACGTGTCCGGTCTGTGGAAAAAAGTTGGGAAATTGAAGTATATAAACAAATTAAGAAACTTGTGGAACAAAAACGTAATTCTGGGTGAAGCCAGTTTTGAGAAAATACTCTCTTACGGATTCGTGATATGGATTACTTGGCTTATTACGTGGTTGGTCTCTGCGATTACAATAGACTCATGGTGGTTTAGAGCTGTTGGCGGCGGCGTAATTCTGTTTGGAGGCATTGGGCTATCGCTTCTTTGGCTTTACAACAACAAACATATATGTCTTGGCAACTATACGAATAGCATTTCCTCATGGAAACCATCGTCTCCAAAGATAGTGAAAAGAGACTTATTGCCTAACCCCGCTGGTTGTACCATAAGAAAAATGAACTTGAAGAGAAGGTGGCTTAAATCAATTTCATTCAAGGTCAAGGCTCCTGGTTCCAAAGATTCAAATGCCAACTCTCATTGGCGGGCTGGTGTAGTTCTGTCGAAGGACGAGAGGTTGAATGAATCTCACCTTACCAACAAGAACAACATACTTTTCCATGTAGGGAGAAACAGCGCTCCTCCGTATTCTTCAAAATGGGGAAACCTCGGTCTTCAAAGTGGAGTACATATTATTACGATGTATCATGGTCAAGGTTCAAAAGTTTCAAGCCCGACAGAAAGGGACGTTCAACCCACAATTCCAGAGACAGAAATAGAAGTTAAGGATAATGACGAAATAGAAATGACGTTTGAAGTTACGGACCCAAGATTCCAATATGATATTAGTGTTACAGGATATTCTGGAACCACCAGATTTGGAGATGAAAAGAGTAAAGACTACAGAGATATTTCAGAATTCTTGAACAACGTATTTCTCGTTGCTTGGGGTGATGGTGGAGCGTATGAAGTTGAATTTTCAGATATCTTTTATAAGACTTTTTACCGAAGTAATGTTTGGCTGAAAAAATGCGGTAGGATGTAACCAAACCCGTGCTCCCTATGGACGTGAAACCCCAATAGACATGAAACCCGCTGTGCTCCCTGTGCTCCCTGCTTACGCTGTGCTCGCTGTTCTCGCTGTGCTCGTGGTGTGCGTGGTGGGCGTGATATAATCTCGGAGTGAGCGACGAGCAGAGGAGGGGAGGGGATTCCATGGAGTATATTGCTAGCGGTTTATTTTTCATCGCAGTCGGTTTGATAATATGGCACTTTCAAGTGGACCGCAAACTGAAGATTGAAATAGCAATGTTGCAGTCCTCACGGGGACTCGAAATCGAGGAATTAGAGAGTCTGTTAGAAAGTCAACTTGAGTTTGCGACAGAGAAGGAGACGGAACTACGAGATGAAATCAAGCACTTGGAAAAGCGGAATCAGGTACTAGGGCTTGAACTTGACAAACTCAAACACCATTTATGAATCAAGCGGACAAAATTCTTACCCACGTTTGCCCGCCGTTATTTACCCGAAGATGCGGAAGATATCAGATATCGCCAGTAGGATAGTCGCTGTGTGCTCCCAGACCCGCCAGGACCGCCTGAATCCCATATAGCCTACCCTGATATCCTCTTGTAGACCCCTCCACCCAGGTCTTGAATGTGGCCTTTTCGTTTTCCTGCCCTATCTTGGCAATCTTACGATAAAGACGCCTGTAATAGAAAATAAATGGTTGATTCGATTTACAAACCGTGGTACCCTCCCGGACCGCCACTACATTGGTGTTTTGACGTGGAAAGACGTATAGGAGGCAGGAGTGGGAATCAAGTACATCGAGCCATTGCGGGTGGGCGAGCTGCTGGCAACGGTGGCAAACAGAAAAGGCCCAGTGGGACAAAGGGACACATGCATTGTTCGGCTCCTGTGGGAGTCGGGCCTTCGAATTAATGAATGCTTGTCCTTGACCCCCGCCGATATCAACCTTGAGACACAGGAGATAATCATCAGAAATGGGAAAGGCGGCAAGAGCCGAACCGTCCCATGGCGAAATGAAAGAACCACCGACCTGTTGAGAGTATGGTTGGAAGTTCGGCCCGACAGTGAATTCATATTTCCAGTTATTCGCAGTCCCCGAAAACGAAAGGGCGAAAACAAAGGCAAATCGACAAAAGGCGAGAAGCTCGACCCGAAATCGTTTCGGGCTTCATTCAAGCGGTACGTAAAACAGGCGGGACTACCAAATTGGTTATCTCCACATAACATGCGCCACAGCTATGCAATCTACATGCTCGACCAAGGGGTCCCGCTGCCAGCTCTTCAACGGCTGTTGGGGCATAGTCGGTTGGATACGACGGGGGTTTATTTGGAGATTCGAGACAAGGATGCCATCGAGAAAGCGAAGATGGTTAAAGACGACTGGTAATCTACAGGCACCGACACTAGTCTCCAAGGCCAAACAGAAACCAGATAAAGCCAACGCCAGTCAAAGCCAACATCCCTGAATCGGTCCCCTCACAAAACGACACACCGATTATGATTGCCGAGACCATGAACCAAAACACCGTACAGACACCTCCTGCCATAACAGTTCCCCCATGGAGAAGCTCATCTTCCCTGTATCAAAGATAGCAGTGCCCTATGACATCATCTGTGTTGCAAGTGGTTAACCATTCTGTCCAGCGTCATCCAGTACTGGTACAATGATTTGGGAATTGGTACGTCTTTATAAAGAAGGTGTTTTATCGCTATGCGGCAAGTGGCAGAACCGACCCCGCAACAGGTTGAACCTGAGGAATTCTATCATGGCATTAAGTAAAAGGAGATTTGGATGCAATCACCATTTGACCGAATGAAAGGGAGCGGAAATAAGAAAATCATACTATGTCCATATTGCAATAGACCGCTTTCCTTCAAGATGGATACCGACTGGATGAAGGGAAGAATATGTAAACATTGCAACCAGTGGGTATCACTGAATCCGAAGGACTATGAAGGAGAATCTCAATAGAGCTGAGGACTATTCAATGTCAGAAGGAAAAGAAAGCAGTAAGCCATTCGAGTCACCACTATCTGGAGTAAAGAACGTCTACGATTTCTCTTTCATGATGAATTACCCCCAGGCCGTTAGTGAGGCCATGTCTAGACTCGATACTTCCCAGATGATGAACCCAATAAAAGAAACCATGCAGAAAGTCAATATGGCCAAAGCCTTTGGACAGATTCAACAGCAAGCATTTAACCCAACAAGAAATATCAATGAACTCTATGCAAGAATTGGCACAATTAATGCAACACTGACAAATGGGTTCCGAGTATATGCAGCCGCTATGAAGAGAGCCCTTCCATCAATCGACTTTGAAAAGATAGACCAAAAATATATTATCGACCCGTTGAACAGGCTCGCTATGGACTATGGCTGGCCACCCCTGTATCTCATGCCAATCGGAAACCCGCGTTTCCTTTTCGAGGAAGCTAGTAGAATTAAAGACGGGGAACAGAGGCAACAGTACATCGACGAACAAATAACCGTCTTCTATCGGGAAGAATTGGACTCACTGATTAGTAACTGGGAAACTCAAGAATACCTGAAAGACACCGAAAGACTTGAAATCATCAGGGACGGATTCGAGGCTTACAAGGAAGGTAAATACTCACTTTCATCTCCTGCAATACTTGCACAGACTGAGGGAGTTTTCCTGGAACATATCGAAGGTGGTCTACCGAAGACGATAAATATAAAACACTATCAAAAACACATCAGGATATTGAAAAGAAAAAAGGATGTAGGCAAGCTCACCATCGGACTGGGAGACATGCTATTCAAGTTCGTCGAGGCACACGGCCTGTTCGGAAGCCAAGCACCAACAAATCCTATTTCACAAGACATAAGCAGAAATTCCATCCTTCATGGAAGTTCCACAGTCTACTGTAAAAGGGAAGATATATCACTCCGCCACCTACTTTGGCTTGATTGTGTTATCAGACTAATCAACGCTTTAAAAAGTATTGAGAATTGAAACCAATCAGCTTCCTCTGCTTCTTCTACGAATCTTCTACAAGGACTACTTGTAGGTACAGTGGATAATGAGGATACTGCCAATTATTGACAACACCATTTATAGCCTACACTATTGCAGTATATCCCTATATCAAGCGATATTCTGGACTATTCGTAGCTAGATGTAATTACTCGTAACCACTGTGATAATAACGAGAACTAGGTGAATACAGTACTTTTAATCCGGGTGTCGGAGGTTCGATTCCTCCCTGGCTCACCATTTGTTTTTGGCGCAGTATAGGCGTTCATCGGGTATCTTCAAGGGTTTTAAAGGCTGGCAAACTTTTTGCTGGAGTTTTTCTTATCTATGTCTTTGACCTCGGTCCAACGGAAGGCCATTCCAAACACCTCGCCCAGAGCTGGCCGGGAAAAACTGGACAGGTGCTTAGGTGGTAAACTGCTCCCAAGCTGGAGACAGAAAGGAGCATATGAATATGCCAAAAAGACCGAGAAGAAACCACGGGGCCGCATTCAAGG